>Ga0247760_1000432_pt1 | contig 45909 bp, 34 predicted proteins | sample UWRJL171409R4_FD_179936 | JGI IMG/M metagenome (GOLD analysis project Ga0247760, IMG submission 179936) | Plant litter microbial communities from Arlington Agricultural Research Station in Wisconsin, United States - UWRJ-L171-409R-4 | ecosystem: Environmental > Terrestrial > Plant litter >...
TCATATTTACAAAAAAAAAAAAGGAGAAAGAAAGTCATCGGCTGCCGCAGATGTCGGCGCTATGGTAGAAATCACTGGGCAACCTCAACGGTCAGGACTGCAAAACTCTTGCTCGACATGGAGCTATCGCAAGTTTTGGTCCAACCAACCAGTAACGATGTAATCTTGTCACGAGGATGACCTCGCTGACGGAAATTTTAGTCCGTCCCATACCCACATTTCGAAAGAAAGGTGGGTACAGCCGTCGTCAGACGGGCACGAGCCCTTTATCTACCGCTGAGCATGACGTGTCTATGCTGCAGCTTGACTTGCGCATCTGTGATGTAATGATGCCAAGAGCGTGACGAATTCTGCTACTCACAAATGTCGAGCAGCAAACTTTGGCATCTGGCTGACTCCTCCCAATGCCTTGTTTGCTTCCGCCCGAGAATCACTTGTCTCCCGGAAACATTGCATTGTCCCCAGACTCCAGACCCCAAGGAGTCCAACATCAAACTACAGCCAGAATCCCAGGAAACTCTGCCAGAATGTCGACAGTCGGCCATAGCCAGTCCAAGGTGTACTACCCCTATATGGACGACTCGGGTGATGCCCAGCGTAAAATCAGCCAGTCCGAGATCGACGAGACTTCCAGACATAGCGGCAAGAACCTGAAGGGTTACATGCCCAGTAAGTCTTGCCATTGCAGTGAAATGATCAAATGAAAGAGCTGACAGGCGGAATGAGAAGAAGACCAGATCTGCGCCGTGAACCGCATAGAGAGAGAAGATGTGCGTCTCGCCCTCGTGCAATCCACATCATCATTTGACATCAAATTAGCTCCACAAGAGACAGGCTGAAGCCATGAAGAAGGACCCCACGCTTGCGGTAAGGACTTCCATACAATCAGAATGAGTCAAGCGATATGCTAAAACGGATGGCTCGCAGGCGACGGTGAATGGAAACACGCCGGGGCCGGGAGCCAGAAAAGATAAAGAGCTGATGGAGGAAGACGAGGAAACAATAAGGAGAATGGAAGAGAAGAAGGAGAAGAAGAAGGGCCGAGGAATGCCCGGGGAATAGATATAGACGTGGAACTTTGGAAAAGGGAAGTGACCCTTTTCAGTTGAGCTATCAACATAATTTCATGTTAACTGCCTCTATTTGTACCGCCATTCCGATAGTGTAATGAGAATGAACGGGCTTTCTGATGAGTATTGAAGATAGGCGGATGCAAGATAACATGTTCCGGATCTTCTGCCCTTAGTTCCCCCAAGGTATCGTCATGTTCAGTGGTGCGCCTCACTCTTGTCCATCATCGAGAGCAGCCACTTCTCATGAGCCAGGGGGTCTAGGTTACGAAGCCACTTCGCCGACACCTTTGCCGTCATGGTTGCCACCCTCTCATACTCCTCTTGGGAAGTCATGAGTTTCTCGACGGTCGACTTCCACTCGGTGATGTCTTGCTCTGGCACGACATAGTAGCCGTTGGGGTGGCGTTTTCCGGTGACCATATTGACAGGGATGACATAAGGTAAACCAATCTTTGCCTCTGGGAGCCCGCCGGCATTTGAGGCGACCACTGGAATTCCACGCAGCTGAGCTTCCGTGACAATGATGCCCCAAGCTTCATGCCAAACCGACGGGGTAATGAGGATCTTGATGGTGTCCCAAATCTCGTCGGTGTTGCGCGTTGTAGGCATGACACTGCAGTGGCGGCCTCAAGTTAGTCTGGGCTCGTTAGAAGCGAGGTTGGGGGGCTCACTCGATATTTGGTATGGCATCAAGAGCTTCTAGATGTTCCTGTCCAGAGCCCCAGCTCGCCCAAGTTACGAACTTGATATGCGGGAGCTCCTTTGCAAGGGGAACTAGAATATCCATACCCTTGTGAGGGCAAGGATTGACCATGCCAATAGCATTTTTGTCGATATTGTAGCGAACGAGAGGCATACAGCGCTTGGAGTCAAGGTATGTCAGGGGGCTGTGCACGAGAAACGTGGTGTCCAGGTTGCCGTACTTCTTGGAATACTCTTGTATGGCCTTCGACACAGCCCAGATGCCGTCAAGATCGCGCAGCAAGCTATCCTCGTACTTTGGCGACAAGCAATGCCCGTAAACACCTTGGCTGTAGGGTCCGAACGGAAGCTGCTCGGCCGTGTGAATGATGCAAATGCGCTTGAACCAAGGGCGAAGAGGGTGGTTGGCAGCAACCTTCATGGTCAAGGCATCATTGAACACGACATGCGTGGGCTCGAATCGGGAGATATGCTCGCTGAACAGGTGAACCAAAGCTCTCATGTGCGGACGCACGCCATTAATCTCGCCTTCTTCATCGTACGTGCCATGCTGCAAACGACATTGGTTAGCACTCTGAAGCACCGGACGCCTGAGAAGGTGCGAGAGTCAGCCTACTTCCAGGTATTCCGTGATGCCGCTGAAGAACTCCTTGGTCGGCCAGATGACGCAAAAGATGCTGCGGTCCAGGACGATGTTGAGGATATCATCATCGTTGACAAAGAGGGTGATGTCAAAATAATGGAGCTTGTTGAACTTATCCGTGACGAAGATGCGCTCCTGTGATAGCTTCGGGTCGATGCTCTTTGCACGAAGCTGCTCGACCGTGCGCTTGACCTCCTGCTCAAAGGCATAGCAAATCTGAGCACAAGAGTGTCCACGCTTGGCGAGCTGAACAAGGAAACAGTAGTTCGCCTTGAAGCCACCGGACGAGGGGGAGAGACCGTGCGCCGTCTGGACCAAGAAGACACGCATCTTGTCCTCATTCTCAACCACGGGAATATGCGCAGATTCGTTGGCGTAGACCTCATCGACACTCATACTGCCAGCGGGGAGACTGAACGTATCGGCGATGATGTTAGCGAGCTTGTCTTCTCCATTAGCTGATGAGGCAGAGTCTTGACCGTCGGTTTGTTTGTTTTCGACATCGCCGTGCTTGCTGCTACCATTGGTGAGCTTGTCGCATTCGTCGGTGTTGGCGCTGTCGGTGTTGATGCTGCTACAAAGGCTGTTGACGGTCGAGGCCAGTTTATCGCGGCCATTGGTGCTGATTTTGGTGTCGGCATTGGGGTCTAGCTGCTCCACGATGAGAGACAGGCCCTCATCAACACCTGAAAGGGGCGCTGAAATCTGGGCTGCAAGAGTAGGGGAAGCTGTCTCCGGCTTGCCGCTCATCTTGTCGTTCGTCGCCGGGGACCAGGGGAAAGGCGGCAAGGTTAGGAAAAAGGGCCAAGGAAAACGAGGGCTTCGTGATGCGGTAGGAGATCTTGGAAAGCCCGAGAACGTCTGGTGGTAGAATAGAGGCTTAAAGAGAGAAGAAACTTGGGTACCCGAGGCCTGGCCAGGCCCCGTCAACAGCGGAAGGCTTGGAGATTGATGGAAAGGAGCGAGGGAGGCCCGATGTTTGGTCTGCCGGCGGTAGACTGTCGCAGTTGGATGGCGATTGTTACCGTTGGAAAACACAGGAAGACGAACGCAGTCTCGAGGTTGAGAAGAAAGTGACAGAGCTGGCCGGTTTTCATGGAGGTTGTTGTTTGAAAGGTGCGAAGAGGTTAGAGCTGTTACGCGGAGAAATGGCTTGATCCTGTGGGAGGCTCGGAAATGAACCTCCCTCAGTACCAACCGCATTTCTGGCAGGTGCGATGATTCCAGCTTCGCGATAGAACGCGTTGGAAGGCTTCAGCGCGTCATTCAGGCCCCGTGACGCGTATTGGCGATGTGATGTGCCATCTAAAGAAGAGACCAAGGCACATGCACAGATGTGGCCAACGCTCACTCTGCATTGTTAGCGCAGACAAAACATCTAACGCAAACGAGACATCTAACACTGACGATGCCTTTTCAACGTGCTGGACTCCTTCAACTCATGCCTGCCTCCCCCAAATTGCCCCCTTGACGCCTTCCCTATCCAATCCGATTTCGAATCCTTATGTGATAGGAAGGAGGCAGCGAGACACGCATAAGGTTGTCTCGGCCCCAGCTTTTGTCCGAGCCAATGTGCCAGGTTGCCGGAACTGGGGAAACAGATCGGATCATGATGGAGGTCCCTTCTTCTGCCCAGATGACGTCACCTCCCGCCTTGTGTGGTTCCGAGTGCCTGGCGCTCCTTCTCTGCAATTGCTGTTCAGGTTGTCATTCCAACCCTTCACAGGTAGGAGGAGGGCCGTGCCCCCTTGCTTGCGCACTGTGTCGAGTCCCGTGACGTCTGGAAGACCTACTCAGTGCTCTGGATGTTGGCCGTTGAGGTTGCTTGCTGTTCCTGCCTTGAGGGCTTGGAGTACCGGAGTTGGGCGGTGTAATTTCAGGCGCGTCATCTCGTGAATTGTTTCCCTCGGGCACGACTTGCTACCCCCTTTGAAGTATGCCTATGCACAAGGGAAAGAAATTTAAGCTTTGCGGCTGGTGCCAACTTTCGTTCAGAGCAATCGTTGGGAGACTTTCGCCAAGGGTGTCGAGAATTGTGGTGATGAAAAAAAAACACCACCCCTATTTCTTGGCTCCACACTTGTTTTGGCTGACCCATTGTGGCGGGTGCATGTACTGCGTACAGGAACCAATGGGGGAAAACCCTCCGGCAGGACTCAGACCGTTGTTCGGCCGATGCAACTAGCGGGATCGCTGAACAGGGCGCGGTCCAGCTTCCCCAATTCTTTTGGCACAACGGCAGATAACGGGCGGTGAACTTTCTGACGTGCATCGTGCTATGCGAATCTATTTTTTTGGAGTGGGTCGCATTGTGCAGGTTCAGCTGCAACCCAGCAGCCACACTTGTTTTTTTCGGGTCTGAGTATCATCAAGATACGAGCCGTACAGTTAGCCGTTTCGGTAGTTTTGCCGCCCGACATGAGCATGGCCTGGGCTGCACAGGAGCTTACCTTGACAGCTGCAGCACTGCCCGATCGGTGCGATGACTGCCCGCCGGTTTGGGCCACCAGCGCGCTTGCGGATTAGGGGTTACCGATAGTGCGCACCGGGGTCAGGGACGGCCTGTCCGGTGAAAAGCTAGACAAGGTTGCAATGGGTTTCAGTGATGAGATATCCAAGTTCGCCCACGTTGGTATAAGACGGTGCTGTCCCAGTCCACGTGGCGGAAGTCGAGCCTCTTCATCGTAAATCCCTTCTTTGAGTCTCTTGAGGCAGTCACCTATTTTCTCTCTCAATAGAATTGACAAAGAAATACTACACGGCTTCTTTGTCCCTGTTCCCGCATTCTCGGTACGATGATCAGCAAACAAGCACACCCCCTGAAGGCAATCGCGCCACCTTCGGTCCTCTCCACGCCAGTTATGCATCCAAAACATGAAGAGATCGATCGTGAAGTCATATCATACCTCGTCGACACTTGGGAATGGCCGTCAGAGAGGACAAAGAAGGGGTTCGTCAGCTGGAAGCTCAGCGATGTTGTCCTCTTTATGTTCCCTACGGGCGACACTGAGAGAGTCCGGCTCGCTTGTGAGCTACTGCTGTTAGGCTTCCTTATGGATGGTATGCGCCCCTTTCTTGCGTGCTTTGGTCATCCATCTGACAAAGTGACGCCCAGATTGGTTCGATAACCACTCATTTTCCACAAACACTGCCCTTGTCGCTCGTCTCCAAGACCTCCTTTCTTCACCATCAGCCTTTCGCCCAGGGACAACAATAGAGCGGATGCACGCCAGTCTCTTCTCTCGCATCCTCAACGTCCGAAGCGCAGCATTACCCTCCTCAGAGCAAGCCATTCTGACCACATACATCGACATGCTCGCCTGCCATTGCGATGACTCGCGCGGCAATGCTACCACACTCGGTGACTACCTCGTCTTCCGTGAAGTAGACGTCGGCATGCCCATCTGCAGGGAGCTCCTCTACTGGACAGAAGAGCTGGCCATGACACCATCCGAGACATCGCTTCTCGCGCCCCTCGAGCGCGTCGCAAATTACCACGTCAGCATCCTCAACGATGTATTTTCCTTCGACAGGGAGTGGAAGGCTGCTCAGACGCTTGGGCAAGGTGCTGTGCTTGTCAATGGGGTTCGTATCCTTGCGGATGAGGCGGCTGTTTCGGTCGGCGCTGCAAAGAGATTGTGCTTTTCGCTTGTGAGGGCTTGGGAGGAGGAGTTTCAGACTATGGCGGAGGGTGTTGTTGATAGTGCTGGTGATGAGGACGCGCGGGAGAGACTGCAGAGGGCGGTTCAGGGGATTGAGAGGCGGATGACAGGGGCGGAAGCATTCTCGTGGCGTACTTCGAGGTATCTGTGAGGACTTTGGTTTTTGATCGTGTCTTCTGTTGTTGGATGTGGCATTCTGCGGCATCGTTGGTGCATGTAGGCGTACTGGGACGAGATTGGGGGTGCATCAGGTCGGGTCTTGGGCTTCATAGAAATCATACCTCTGTATCAGGCAACGATCTGATGCTATCGATTTTGGCGTACGTGTATTAGTGTCAATGATCCCAATCATCGTCTTCAATATCTTCCTCTTCCTCAATCCATGCCCCCGGAGCTCTGAGCCTCAAAGCTTCTTCACGTTGAAGTCGCGCCTCAACACCTGTCCAAAACTGGCTCGGCCATTCGTCCTCATATGTCTCCCAGACTAGTCTCCAATCCTCAGGCTTTGGCCCATACCTGATTTCTTGGAGGCGGGCGGCTGGTAACTTGAAGTAGTGCTCGGGGTGTGGGCTCCTGTCCCAACCGTCTGAGTAAAGTAATGCACACCATGCATGGTCCCAATACTCGGGGTGCCGTTCTGTCCTGGAATTAACTCTTGTTCTAGGCAAATAATCCCGCCTTCCGATATCAACATTGGGTCGCATCCTGAACTTACTGAACTGTTTCGCCTCCCACTTTCCATAAGCGAAAATTTCGACCCCCGACTCCCTCAAAAGCAGGAGCCAATGAAGCAAAGTCTTTTCAATCCTGGCGATTATCCTTGGGATATGTGTCATCCCTTGATCGCCACACGCCCATGCGATCGCCTTAACAAGGGTCAAGAGAAGGGTTGAATGCCCATTCGCATCCCAGAGATCGTTAAAAGCCGTCAAAGTGCCAAGTGTGACGGTATCCCGAATAAACTTGTCACATTCCGGAAGTGCAGAACCGAAACTTGCAAATGAGAAAGCCCAATGATATACCGGTGCTGTGAAAATCGCGAGGTGGTTCTCGGTGGCCTCTCTGACAAGCTCCGAGTCGGTTTCTCCCTTGGCCGCAACCCAGAGTTTGAACATAGAATAAATGACTGGACCTACCGAGTACAAAGGGGATAAAGAGCTAGCGTTAGCAAGGCACAGACGGACCCGGAGAGCGATACTGTCATATGAGTGGAACAGGGTGTCCCGAAGCCGGGGAAACAAAGCGCCGCCCAAACACGGCCCATTGCTGATCACTATATTAAGCAGACTGAAACATGCCCAGTCTATCGCATCGTAGTCGTTAGCATCCCAATCAGCGGTTTTCCTGGAAACTCTCTCTAGTCCCCACTTCTGTTTGATCTTCCCAGAGATGATGTGGTTGAGGATTTCGGGATGACCGGTATGATCGACTTCTAGCAGTATAGAATGAGATATAATGAACAAGGTATGCCTAGTTTAGTAAGTTAGCGTTCCGTAATGTACATCAAATGGCAGGCCAGGCATTAGTAGCAAATTACATGTTGTGTTGTAACTCTGGAGATGAATAGAGAAGCATGATGAACATTCGCATGGTAGAGAAGGACATGGAACTAGCAGCAGCCTACAAGCATACAACCTGTTAATATGCGTCTCAGAGATCTGTGATTGGGGGGTGTCCTACAAAGAGAACTGTGTCGCGTAATTCCACGTCGCGGTAAAGATCTGCCTGCCCAGACTCTACGAGGTAGCAAAGATCATCGACTGCATCCTTCTCAGCCAGTTGAATAAGAAGAGCCCTGCCTGGTGAATGGATGTAGGGTTGCAGATGGATCTGCCAGCCGAGGTATGAGCGCGAAACCAGGAGCTCCCAGGCCTGGCGCATACTCCACCCAAAAGATGGTGACACCGCCCTACACTGGAAGCCCCCTGGTGACTGTCGGAAGGCAAGTTGGCCGGACTTCGAGGGCTGTGGCCAAACTTTGGTGAGCCGGCTTGTCCCCCAAGATTTGACCTCAACGCCAGTGGTAAGGATTTGTTCGCTTGTTTGGTGCCATTGGTCATTGGGTACCCCGTTGCTCTCCGATGTGTCGGCCTCCCTAGACACGGGCAGCATGGTCGCAGCTTCGAGCCTTCGCACAATCAATTCTGGCTGAGATCTGACAAGTTCCCTTGTGGAGAGATCAGCGGCGGTCGAACACGCTTTGTGCATAAGTTAAAGATGGAAGGGGCGATACCCACATTAGCTGACAATTTTGGGCCACCATTAGGATCCGCACAGCGCTCTCCAGTCGCTGCTCCAACACCGTCAACTCTTCCTTCTTCAAGAGCGCCCTCAGGCTGGCCAACTTCTTTCTCTTCCCAGACGCCGCGGATATACGCGCTTGAAGGTTTGATGCCAGGCTCTCCAGCGCAGAAGAAGCAAGTTGGCAGGACGCGACCGCCTGGTGCGCAGCGACGTCATTCCATGCCCCGGGCGGGGTCTGGTTTGGAACGCCCAACCCGCGCTCGGCATCGGCTAAGATCGGATTCAATATGTCGAGCTCATCAAGAAGATGGGCGATCTTATCGGGGATTCCGTTGAGCTCGTCGCACAGCTTTTTCACTGCGAAGATGGCGCGCCCAAGGGTTGCGACAGCCTGCCCGACTGCGAGACCGCTCGCGACAAGGCCCAGCGGCTCCGCCATGTTGGCGTCAACTGTTCCGGATCGAATGGTTCTGCGGGTCCGAACGGTTTGACTGAGATTGTCCCCTCCGATGCATGTCGTCGACGATGCGGGGCAGTTGGCCTTTTGTGTGTTTGGGCTCCTGCTGCGGATGGCTACCTAGCGTCTCTCCTGCAGGCTGTCGTGCGCTAGCATCACCTCCAAGCCGAAGCACACCATGTTGTGTGGCTGTGCAGGAGACCTCTCTCGGGGACGCATATCGCGCGCATGACTGGGTCAAACAAACATATCCAAAATCTGGTATAATTATTCTAGTCAAACAAGTGCTTACTTTGTCGCTCCCTATGTTTTTCCCCGGCCGCTATTTGTTTTGGCCATTTCCAGTTCCGAGCCCCCCCGAAATACAACCGAGACTCCCAAGATGATATCATGCAACACTGTCCAACCAGTCCAGCCCCCGCTAGTCGCACATCGATTTTGTGGTCAAATTCCCACCCACGCTCGTCCAACTCGACATCAGCTCCTTCCACGCCAGGTTTGTCGACGTATCCCAGGTGGCAAACTGAAGCTGGCTATTCGCTCCAATCGCCGCCATCATGGTCTTATTCCGACCCTCGACCCCCAAACCTGGTTTTACTTCGTACTTGAGAAGAAGTGGTGCGCTGTTTCCGCTCACCCCAAGGTCATCCCAATCGTTCCGCCATTTCCCGTTTTGGAACGTCTTGTGCTTGATCTTTCCATCCAAACCCAACGCCACCACATCCAGCCGCAGAGGGTTTGTCTGGGTAACTACAGCACTCGGCATGCTCGAGAAATTCCCTCCAAGGGACGCCAAAGCCGGTCGAAACCCCACACCGGTAGCGTTCGTCCAGTTGAAGGTGACGATGTCCCCGTCCAGGTGAATACCAAAGAAGGTGAAATAGGTCTCGTTCACAGGCACCAACACGGGGTCACCCTTGAACTTACCCCCAATATCGACCCAGGAGTTCCATGCTCGTGTTGAGCCTGTGTAATGCCGAAACCGCACCGAATCAGTGCCGTTGGCGTACATGAGTAGCGTATGGACTGGATCTTCTTTTCGGCATAGGACGGCCAACGATGACGCGCTCGGCTGAATTGACGGACTACTTTCCCATTCTTTGTACGTGGCTGGTTCCTGGAAGGCATTGATGGCGTTGTTCCAGAAGTTGTGGAAAATGCCGCGCGACTCTCTGTTTATCACCCACTGATCAATACGCTCGGCCGGATCAAGACCGGCGTTGACATAGCCCGCGGGCAAGCGACAAAGCGCGATTGTGCCCGCCACCGACTCTCCTAGAGCCTCCCAGCTGTTGGGAAGGCTGCCGTTATCATATCCGGCCGTCAGCACGTTGAAGTCGTCCTGCCGGGGAGCGAATACACTGATCCGCGTTGGTCCCCGCGGCGCCCAATCGATAACTGTCGGCGCACCGGCGAACTTCTCGCGCATTTGCACCCACTTGGCCCAGGGGCCTGTCCAGGTCGAGTCGGCTCCGTCAAGGGCGCGATACCAAATATCGTCATCCGTCCCGCGGGCGAAGATATAGAGGGCGGAGTCTGCCGCTGATGCAGCAAGGAGTTGACGGTGGACTTGTTGGCGAATCGTGCCGCATGTGCTGTTGATCGCTGTCGGGTTTGTTGTGTCACTACTATTATTCTCCCCTCCCCGTCGTGTCAAAACCCCTCCAGCAACGAGACCGATAATGAGGATGGCGACAATGAGAAGCACAAGAATCCCGCACGCCAGGATGAACCAACGCTTCTTGGTCAGCCACGTCGGTGGCTGCTGAGCGTTGAGGATTTCGATATTGGAGATGGGCTCTAATCCGATCGAGTGTCGTACAGCTTCTGGTCCGGTACCGTGTGGCCTAGCTTCAAGATGCGATATGTCGACGTAGACTTTATTTGTATCGACTTCGATAGCTCCGCTCTTCGGTGATGTCCCCTCGCTCTCAGCAACGTCGATCGTACCGCTTCTCGGAGACGACTCGCCTTCGGCGACGTCAATCGTGCCGCTCTTTGGGGACGCTTCGCTTCGATCGTATACCGTGACTGACCTGTCGTCGTCTCTCGATTGTTTCTCAGCGTCACCAGCGTCCTCGACCGCCAGCAAAGCCGAAGTCCTGGCGCCGTCATATTGTTGCTGGGGGTCGCAAACTTCTTTACCCGGATCCGATACCATCGCAGGGGCTGCTTCTTCGCCAAAGCTACACAAGCCGGGCGATTGTATCCGTCCTCACGCCATTCATCGAGGTGGGTGTTGGGTGCGAGGATGACTGGAACTGGCGGGGAACTTGGAGTGCTGACACCCTGCCCTTTTGGAGGTTTGGCGCCGGGACTGCCAACCACCCTGCCGGGGGTGCCAAGACTGATATAGAAAGCGACAAGAAGTCCGAGACTTATCCTTGCGGCGCAGCATTCCCGCCCGCTTTCATGCTTGCAGGGCCAAGATTGGCCGGCACTTTAGCCGGAACGCATGTGCCGCAGCCATACATCGAACATGTAAATTCTTTCTGGGACCTTTAGCACTCCAGCAGGTTACACTTGGTCCGAGTCCAGCCATCGAAGCAGCGAATCCAGGGTGCCGTCTTTTTTTCTCCTCCATCGTGCAGCACGGAGACACCAGAAGGCGGGTGCAAAAACTACGCCGACATTCGGGAAGTATCACCCAATCTCCGAACCGGGTGGAACGCTACTACACTGGCCGAACCGGGCGGAACGCTGCTACGCTGGTGGACATAAACGAAAAATTTACATTTTACCAGTCGTGGTCTAACGCGAGCGAAGACAGGGGACCGTTCACGGAGAAATAAGGGGCTGCCAAGTCGGCTAGTCGCCAAGTACCGAAAAATGGGGGTTCTCCAAAGCCATCGGTGGGCGCAGCACGCCTAGGCTCACCTTTGGGGGCTTGATGTTACAGCTCGTGAAATAACCAAGGTGGTAGAAAGTTCATGACAAAAGTACGGCCTGGAACGAGATTAATGACGGGGTTGACGGTTCCTTGGCAAGGCAGAACGCGGGTCTAGCTCTCTGATCGTCAATTCGGTCCATGTCTGCCGAACCCAATTTGACAACCAGCGGAAGCAAAATTTAGGGTACCCAGCGTCAATGCCAAAGCAGAAACGAGCGTGGCGACTGCTACTTATGGTTACATCTTGCGAACCGCCCCCAAAAGCGGCTTGGCCAAAATGTGACAGATCCCATTTCAATTCCCCCCCGCCAAAGATTTGGAAGACAGGAAAGCTGGCCAAAATCCGAGCGGTGCGCAAGCCGGGTTACTGGTGGGGTGTCCCGGCAAAAGTATTGTTATTCAAAACCTTTGCAGCTCATCTTTATTAACCCAACATCAACTGAACTCTTCGACGGTAGGGGGGCTGAAGGCCTGCTGCGCCACTTACACCTTGCACGAATACTTGAACTGGTCAACGCACTTTTGGACAAACGCAGCCTCAGTTCATACCGGTTGTGAAGAGGCGTCACCACGAATGCCGCCATGGCAATATTTCCTCATTATCAAGCTCCTCTATCCTGTCCAAGGGGTTGAGTGTCATGCACTCTGACACCATGGAGCAAAAAGCTAATGAGTGGTTCGATAAACCGGTCGAGGGCGTACATCCGAGCTCGATGTCAGAAACGAGAACAGCGTCATCGGCAATGTTTCCGCAACGGTCCTAGAAGAAGCAGACGTCGGTTCGACCAGTCTGTCAATAAATATAGCCAGAACTAAGCTAACCACTGAAAGCTTTACGGCGATTCTGAATTGAAACTCCTCTTTTCTGCTAGTAGGTAGATTGTGATAGTTTCTCGACCAAACATCAAACCTAGGTACTCACCTTGAAACCTCGTGACCTGCCCAGTGGCACTCATGGTCACCAGCTCCGCAAATCCACCACCGCCTCTTTTGTTTTGGTATAGGCTTTTCGCATTTCGAGCACAGTACCCTCCTCATCAAGGTCTTCGCCAGCATACGCTGCTCTCTTTCTTCCCTATCTGCACAGTTTTCTTCCGGGCTGCGGCTCGAGCACCCCAAACACAGTTCTACCATCTTTCCAACGGCTGTTGGGTTGCTGTTGGAGCATCCGTGATGCTGAAGCGATAGGTCTGTAGGGTTGAACGTTGCGGAGAACTTTGCAGGCTGCGAGGTACCCTTCACGAGGTAGCATGCTGTGCAGATGGCGTAGCAGCCGGTGATGTGGGCTGTCGTCCGCGGGACTGGAATGGACGAGCGGTTGACCATGCAACCCTGCGTCACACTGTCAGCACATTGTCGTATACCTGGAGTTGGGAGGCACTTACATTACAGACAACGCCATCACACGCCCAGCATTGGCGTTTGCTCTTCCCGCAGCACTTTTCGGCCAGCACCTCGATGTGCTCCGAAGATGCGACGCCCTTGGATTCTTGGAAAACGGAGAGAAGGTCAGAATAATGTGGATGCTTTGCCACCAGACTCATGACCTCGTCTTCGAGACTCTTGCTCGATTTATGAGGTGCATAAGAAGTCTCGCCTAACTCTATGTCTCTGCGCTTCAGACCGGGCCTTCGCACGAACCGAATGGCAAAGAACACGGCAAAGCGGAGGCTGGTTGGCAGATTGATGAGTGGGAATATCAAAACATCTTGGAGAGCGATAAGAACTCTAGAAAGTCAAGGCGCGTTAGCGTTGTACTGATAGCCAGCAGGAGAGAACATCTCGGCAGATTCACTCACGCTGATGCCATGCCCATCACTTGAATCATCGCACCTCGATGACAAGCAGCGTCTCTACTGACGTCGCCTGCCGCGAGACGAATTCCGATCATGACCCGCGACTCGGCGTACCTCGGTTCCGAGCAACTGTTAAGAAGCCAGGGAAAAGAGGCGCTGCTCACGGCAACACCGGCGACGAGGCAACCCACGATCGCGAGGTCAGCTAGTAAGAGATAGAAATAGCTGGTGCTCCGCTTTCTTTTCAGAACCATCGCCTCCGCGGATGCTCCATCCGAGCTCTTCAACAAAACAAACAAGAGGAACCATACGATCAGTGCCCACGCCGCGGCGAAGACTTGCTGTTTCTCCTGTTAGGATCCGGTTCCTCCGTAAAGAGGTTTGTTCACAGGCATCTTACCGTGACACTTGCGATACCAAAGATGATTCGCAGCGTACCGGCCTCCTTGTATTGTGGGTTCCAGGACCCCGTCCGTATCGGATTGAATAGCTTTGTCGCCAACGCCCCGGCCACAGCCAACGGAATCACGGTCGCCAGCCTGAGGCGCCCGAGCCAAGAAAAGCGCTTCCATATTGCTAAAACTGTGAGAAGGGCCGGTAAAGCGCAGAAGATGGAGAAAGCGATCAGGTGGTCGGTGGCGATCTTCAAGTTATCGTTTGACGCCATGGTGAAGATGCCGCAGTCACTGCACGCCGAAGGATTCGAACATCAACACGAGATCGGGATTTCTTGGGGGTGCTGTTGAACGTCGAAGCACCTCGACTTGAAACAGTGAGGTGGTGGGCATCTGGAATCCTTCGAGAACCTTGTTGACTAGAGGAAAAGTGAGGCGAGCGGACATGGGGGTGGCTGTGCCGATGCTTCCCCGCAGCGATTCGGTGAAGCTGCAGCTAGTACTGTTTAGTGACCGATACTGCCTGAAATCTCGCGCAATCGGGTCGAAATATGCCTTGCCACCTCTGAGCTAAGCGAGGGCATCTGGCACTATTGTCTGCAAGCTGGTTGCATCAGCCGCAGCAGATGGATGCAGATCTTCTTTGCAGTTATCACATTTGCAACTCAGACAGCCAGTTTCGACCTCCCCTCTTGGACTCATCAGTGGGTGCGATTTTTGCAGTTTCGAGCTCGTTGTTTTCTCGTTGCATCTTCAGATCCGCGGCAGAATTCACGACAATGACGTTAAGTTGCCGCAACACTAACGAAACGCTTCACCGCAGGGGTCGAGAGGTCCTTACGGAGTACTTACACAGCGGTGGGGTATCAAGTGTCTATAAGCCAGCTGCAAACCGCAACGACGAGCCTGTGATCCCGGCCCCCGAATTATTCCAACACAAAGCCCTAGCCGAGGAGAAAAGCTCAACCGCTGGGCTTCCTACCGTCTCCGAGTGCGCGATCCATCTTGAGCTCCTGGAGACCTTCTTTGTTCTCCGAGAGAAGATCCTCCGCTCCGATGACATCGACAAGGCCATGGGAATATCGCGGAAGCGAGAGACTAAGACCGGCTACAGCGGTGACACCAAGACTCTCAAGGACGACACGTTCGAGACACGGAGACGTGAAAAATGGCCTAAATACGTCGAGTTCGCGGTCGCAAGGTTTCTCGCCTGGCGCGCCGAGCTGTCCGGCATGAAACGGCCAGAGGACATTGCGTCGTTCCGCTACAACCTCCCATCGCTGGACGTGCTCATGGTTTGGCACGCCTTCTTGCTCAACCCTCTCCTCTTTAACAAACACTGCCGCACCGAGCTCATCTACGACCTCCCCTTTCCCTGGCAGCGAATCCACGACTGCATCAACAGTCGCGACTGGTCCTTCCAGCTCCCCGCCGACGACACCACCCAAACCACCCCCCTCTTCGACCTCTTCACCAACTGGGAAGCTCTTGTCCCCAATGCATCATGCACCCTCCCATCAGCCACCAGGACCACAAGAACCAGCATCTTCACCACCCTCGCCCCCAAATCAACCACCCCTACCGGCCCCTCCCTCCTCCTCCCGGCATTCACATTCACCTCCTGCCCCTCCCCAGCAACCGTCGCCTCCCTCCCCACCCCCCTCACCCAGCACACAGCCATGTTCCGCGCCATCACCACAAACCCCACCACCGGCGCCCTCGCCACCGCCCTCCGCGACGCCGTCATCCGCCAAACATCCTTCATCGACAAAATGAACTCCAACCTGTGGATCCGCTCGCCTTCCGTGTCAGGGACCCTCCGGCGCGCGATAGAGCGGTATTCCAACTTCCTGCTGCTGATGCGTCGCAACCCCGGGACGATGCTCGTGCCGACGCTGGATATCGATCTGGCGTGGCATACGCACCAGTGTGCGGGGAGGGGATATGTCGTTTCTGTGAAGGAGAGGGTCGGGAGGTTTGTCAATCATGATGATGATTTGGAGAAGGGGACGTTGGATTCGGGGTCGGGGGATACGAGGCGGTTGTGGAGGTTGGGGTTTGGGGGGGAGTATAGACGGTGTGGGTGTTGGGATTGTGAGGCGTTGGTGGAGGAGCTGGAGATCGAGGGGAAGGAGAAGGGGGGGAGGCCGGATATGCCGGCTTTGGCGAAGAGGGTGGATGAGAAGGTGGGGTATTATCGGGCGGTGGAGGCGGCGAGGAGGAAGGGGAGGGCGCTGCCTATGCGGCCGAAGGGGTTGTGATCTCATGTTTGTTGTTGGGTCAGTGCTTTGGCAGTGCTTGTTCATGGGGGCCCTTGTTCATTGCTGGGCTGTACTGCGGCTTCGTACAATCCTTTGCAAGCGCGATAATATTTCCAAGATCGCTCATTCATGCCTAAATATGTTACCCATGTTACGACCAATTCATCGTGTAGGGTTTCCTTCCTAAAACTTGAGCGAAAACTTCTTCTCGTCATCACCCATCGCAGCCTGCCCCACCAGACTATCCAATGACGCTGAACTACCGCACGCCTGCGCGCTCATCATCTCCATTCGCTCTAGGTAGGCCATCCTTCTGTGTGTAGCAATATCGCAGAACAGCAACTTCGAGAACTCTTCAGGGGTTACCTCCACAGCTTTCACAACTGGCGTGCTAAGTGTTTCTGCCTGCGAGAAGGTGTCGTCGTTGTTGGAAGATGCAATGTCCATCAGACGCAGGCGAAGAACGATGATGTCGCCCACGAGGTTGTATGCTGGTGGTGGAAGGGGCCAGGCCTTTTTCTCTGCAACATCTGATGATGCTGTGTTTGGTGCGTCCCCGGTGACAGAAACTGGGGGTAAGCCATTCCGTGCGCGGTAGAGGTCGACTACGGAGCGGAGGTAGGGCCCATCGGCGCGTGAGATCATGTCATATTCGTTTACAATCGCCAAAGTTAGAGCTACATTGGGGCGGTCTTTGCAGAGCCCGGTGATAGAGGGAGCTGTTGTTGGGGCTGAGCCGAAGGTAATGAGGGAGAGCTTTGCCTTTGCGACTGCGGTGTGTTAGGTCTCGAGTGAAGGGGCTTGGACGCGATGGGCTTACTTTGCGAGTGGGGTTTATCGTGAAAGGCGAAGTGAAGGAATACCAGCGATGCCACTGCACCGCCAGCTGAATGCCCTGTGAAGACAATATTGGAGACCTCGGTGTCGGCGGTGAGTTGCTGGAGGATGTCCTGCGTGATGGCTGGCACCAGGGCTTGCGCACAGCCTAGAAATCCTGCATGGACACGGGTGGGTGTTTCTTGGCCTGGGATAGTCTACAAAGAATGAGCTAGGTCGGGGGAGGCAGAAGCAAAGTAAAGGGAGAGTACGTACAAAGAGGACACTGGCATCTTTCGACTTGCCATTCATGTTTACCATGTGGTCGGCAATCGTCGATGTCCCCTTGATAGACACAACGAGCGTCCTGCCAGCCCATCCTGGAATAGGGGTAAAGGGGATCTTCCACATGGACGAGGCTTTGGCGGTGCCCATGGACGAGGGTGTCCGATGCAGGACGGGCTCTATGTCAAAGCCTTTAGGGCCGAGCTGCTGTGTTTGGTCGTAGACCATGGCTGCGCATTTGAATGACGCTTTGAGCAACTCGCTTGTGCCGGGGGACCTGAGGGCGTCAGTATTCCGGCGGAAGCGCTGATAGAGCAAGCGCATACCATGACCACTCCTTCCCAACGCCATCGCCATCGTGGAGAGAGGATGCGGGATATCTCTCTGCTTCCTCAGACAACCTTTCGAGATGATACTGCAGTTGGTCGCCTGGGTTGTCTTCGTCGCCAAATCTGTCAAACACAAAGTCCAAGCCCGCTGTGAGCTCCGCGACAGCAGCGGATGCGGCCAACGACGCTTCGGCCGAGGCAATGTTGGAGTGGGGTAGCGATGCCGACGTCGAAACCGCCGACCGAGCTGAGGCTCTGACTGGGCCGTGCTTCAAAGCCCTTCGGACCCACGGCATGCTTGCGGTTGGTGTCGTCGGTGACAAAATGCAGTCCAGTTCCTCCAAGGTGAATTGGCTGCCCCATGGTGGGGATAGCAGCGTCTTATTTGTCGCATGCTCGCATGGCGCTAATTCGGGCCGCAGGCGGCAGGCGCTGCCCAGTTTGTCACCGATCTGGTCATCAACGGGCGATGGCGGCGCGGGGTGCATTCCGATCTATTGCTTTTTAGTGACTCGGCAAGGCTCCCGGCTGTGGCAGTGCATCAGCGCGCAATGCGGGCAATGGCACCCCCCAAATTCGCGCGTTTCATTTCATGCATCGCCAGCGGCGATTGATTGACGGCAGCCTCCGGGCTCCAGGTTGACCACACCTCTAATACCTCCCTGCACACTGCATCCTTTGGCCGGCGATGACTTCTATGCAAGTTGGCTCATGGAGTTTCCACGCCCTATCGATCCTCGCATCCACTTTCTGATTTGCACCAAACCTCCAAGGCCGTCGAACGCACACCAGTGGCCAGCATGCCGTCGCTTTTAGCCCGGGTGCTGCCAATACTGGGCCAAGTGCCCACGGCCTCGTCGTCGAGCGGAAGCCATGTCACCGATGCCCCTGAGATTGAACGGGTAAAGATTGGCCCGGCAGCAAACCACCTCCACGATGCAATGATGCAGATGTACTGGGCCGGTGTCAGGAGGGAACTGCCGTACATCATCCTGACCCTCCGACGGTGGCGGACCCGGGATGAGTTCGCCAAGACGGTGCTTCCCGACGAGGAGGACATCTACATTCATGGCTATGACACCTTTCTCGACCAAGTTAGCCACACCTCCCGCAAATTTGGTAACCGGTACCGCAAGTTCGCCAAAGAAGACCTGAAGAAGATGGGTGCAAAGACAGCCAAAGACGCAGACGCCGCACCGTCCTACACGGAGGCTCTTGAAGACCGTGGATGGGACATCTACTCCGAGATGCAGAGCGACAATATCCGCCACGCCATCAAGATAGATCTCCAGGAACGCGAATACCAGGAACCCGACGTCCTGAGAAGACGCGCACGAATGCTTCTTCAGTCTGCCCAGTTTCTCGACATCGACAAGATCATCGAGTACCGGGAGCCCGAAGCTATGATCACCTTCTGGAAGCAGCCCTCACAGGCTCAGATCACCGTCTCGACATACGATGAAAGCTGCATGCCTGTTTTTGTCCCGCAGCTGTGTTTCGCATGCGATCAGACAATCAGAGGGTCTATGTTTCGGAACATCAAGACCGATGAAATCATGTGCGAGGGCTGCTACAGAAAACACCACTATGGCCATGCGGATGTCACCAAAGTCTACAAGCAGTGCTGCTTGAGGAAGGCCGTATCCGCCAGAGACAGCCAGGAGGTCTGCAGCTGCATCAATGTCCGGCGGAGGGACAGCAGCGGTCGGCTGCGGAACCTCTTCCCTGTTGACAACGACTCTGAAAACTCCGAAAACCATCTTAATCCAAAGGGTACCTCCGGCAAGGTCCGCTGCGGCCTCTATGAGCTTACAGACATGGTAGCTGAGGCCAAGTTCGCCTCTACCCAGTCTAAACTCGGCGGAAAGAAAACCTTGGAGAGTGTAAGGCGAGAGGATCGGATCTATTATCGCCCTGCGGTTGTCAAAAACCTGAATGGAGAAGACCCAAGCGGCAACAAGACAACGACCGAGTTCGGTAACTCCTACGGCGCCACCACCAAAGGCACAGAGGACGTCCCTTTTTACCTCAGTGACATCGTCGACGAGTACCCCTATGGTAACGTCCACATGGCCCTTCGGGTCGGACCCCTGGTCATTGAGAATGGGGTCAGCAAGTAAGTGCATACACGGTCTCCGTGCTGAACTGTGTCTCTAACCAAAATTTAGTACACATGGCGGTGTTCTTATCACCAGCCGCGACCCGCCGAACTTGCAAGTTCTTCGTGATGCCTCAAGCGACATACAGCACTCTCTCTTACTCACCGGACGGACGGACCGCAGCTGGTACTCCCAACAACGGTCCAGGGCCCCCAAACGCTACAAGGCCATGATGAAGCAAGTCGTTGGTGGCGCTTTTTGTGGCTTCTTTGACGAACATACAGAGGACCAAATCATCGACGCCTTGCTCGAAGAGAGCCTCAGGCTTGTCGAAACCGGAATCAGTGTGACGGAAAAGAACGCACAAATGGAGCAGTGCGTCGCTCGCATCACGTCCATCCTCAAGGGATACCTCACGTCCCGAATCGAGGTCTACATCAGCAGCATTGTCGATCGGTTGCTCGACCCCTCCGTCGATTTGCGGTGGAACTTTAGCTCCAACAACTGCCAAACATTCTGTGACAATATCATCGACCGCTCCCTTTTTGGATCCATGTTTGCCCCCCACGCGCCCGTTACCAGCGACGCACCGCCTCCGTTTGACTCGCCATACCCCCTTTACCTCCTCAGCTTCATCTGCCGCCCCGGTGCCTACGTCCCCGAACATGCCCGCTCCAAGTACGACGTCCCCAACGGCCTGACGGAAGAATACCTCCTCAAATTCCGCTACGGCCGCCACGACGAGTCCGACATACTCGACACCCTCTCCGAGTACTGGTATGACTGGGGCGCCTTTGACGGGCCTCTCTACCCTTACCAGGACCTCTTACCCTGGGACTGCACCGAAGCATTCAACCGCTACCCCGTCTCCTGCGGCACCTGCAACATCTCCAAGCACGCCTGGGCCTTTCCCTTTGACACTTGGTCCCTCCTAACCCTCCATCTCGCCCGCCCACGAAATCTCTACCCGCACTGCGGCCTCCCCGCCGACGACCCTTCCACCCCCTCGCTCTTGCACAACCCTACTCCTTCCCCCTCAGGCGTAATGCCCGACTCCTCCTGGTTCCGCAACCGCCTCACCGTCCTCCTCGCTCAAGACACCCTCCTCTCGGCAGCCGCCGCCATGGCGCGCTGCGCTCCCTTCCGCGAATCCACCCTCTGGCTACACAACGATCCGCAGGAACGCACCGACCGCCTGAAGCTGGGAGGCATCCATCGTGCACAGCCGTTCTCGCATCACTTTGAGAAGGGAGCGTATCATCAGTATTTCATTGCGAAGTGGGCGCATCTTACGAGAGAGAGGAAGGTTGCGGAGTACGAGAAGCTGAGGGACTGGAAGGCTACGAGGGATGATGTTGGAAGTAATGATGATGATGGGGGCGGAGGGTGTGGAGGGGGAGGGTGTGGGTTTATTTGTGGTACTGGAGCGGCGGCTGGCGCGGCGGCTTGTGCGGGTGTTGTTGGGGAGGTGGGGGACACGTGTGGCAGTGGGTGTGTTAGTAGCTGTGGGGGAGGAGGGGATGGGGGTTGTGGTGGGTGTGGAGGGTGTGGTGGTTAGTTGTGGTGTTCTTGTCTTTGAGAGGGACGGTGGCGGTGGTTATGATGAGGGATGAGGTTAAACGTGCTGTGGGGGCTGGTGAAGGCCCGGAAACTGGAGTTGGCTGCGTCCAAGTCAGATCTTTGGATATTCAATGTGTGATACATCTTGGTGTCATAAACCAACTTCCACGTAAAGAAACCTGCAAGTGTGTGCTTCATATCAAGAGTGCAAGGGAGAGTAGTTCCTGGAAGATCTTACCTATCGGACATGTACCTACTTACAAGCCTAGGTACCTAGGTAGTCAGTCTCTCCCCACTGCCAAGTTTCGTTGTATCGTAGAGTAAAAGGCGCCGAGCCGAGATGGAGATTGCGAAGTTATGCTTGGACAACGTCAACGAAGCCAGAGGCGACGCAGCTGGCGGATAATACCAAGACTATGGACTAAACCTGGGCGCTCGGACGATTGGCAAGTAGGTTAGGAAGCTTGGGCGAGATCTTGACCCACACCCTCTCCTCGGGTGAGATGATAGCAGGCCGGATACGGCTTGTGGCGGAGGACCGGATTTCATCGTGGTTCGGGGCGCGTGATGATATCAAAAGGGAACCGGTGTAGACGTGATGGTGTTGTCGACGACGCACTCTGTCATGTTGGTGTTGTACTTCGTATAGAGGTTCATTACGATGCCCGAAACCACTGGCTTGATCTCACTGCTGATACCCCGCGTCCCATGTTTCAAGCTGTTAACAGTGAAATATATCGAGAGTAAGCCATACATATGTCTATTTTGAATGGAGTTCTTTTTTCTAGTTGAAACTAGAAATGATTCTAGTATTCCGACGTGGTTGGATCCCGTCTGCTTGGTTGATGCAGATTCCTGAGGAAATACAGATGAAAAACAATTGACTCCAGACCTAGTGCCGTGGCAAGCTGGGCAGAAAACCCCCTACTCCAAATCAGGCTTGTTGAGAAGCGACTTGATGGCAAACTGAACCTCTTCGGTTGTACCGCAAACAAACCCGGCCCTTTCATCACAATGTCCTATCGGCGTCGTGAGAATATCACTACCATCCTCTGGATTTACAGCGCTGCCGCCCGCGCACTCAATGATCAAGGCGACGGGGTAGAGCTCGTACAACTTCCGAAGCTTCGCCTTGCTTTTGCCCGTGACTGGAGAGATGTAAACTCCTTGCTTCTTAACTAAAGCGTGAACAATGTCGGGAACCAGACCGCCGCTATACCGCAGGGTGTACTTCTGTTTGACGTAGTGCGTGACGAGGGCCATGTACTGATCATTCTCAGCGGCAGCCCGCAAATTTGCTGGGGCAAAGTAGCGCGTCTTGAACGGCGGGTCGGCAAATCGAACTTCTCGCTGGACGAGCAGGACTTCGGGGTCCTCCGAGTCAGCACCGGTGCCTAGTCCGGCCTCAAAGCAGATAGGCTTGCTGCCCGGGACCCGTAGCGCAATCACGATGGTCGTGCGTGGGCCATATATGCCCAGCACAGAAGCCACCATCTTTTCTGAAGGTGGCTGGCCTAGGGCTGAGGGACCGTCCCAGATACCGATTATGGTGCCCACAGACCAGTTTGGGGCGATGATGGAGCTGCCATCTAGGGGATCGAAAGCTACAGTGTACTGTTCCGAGCCCACGGCGCGGGTCGGAGAGTCGGTGCAGGCAGGACGCTCGATAGGCTCCTCTTCGCTGCTGGCAGTGCTAACCGAGGGAGAAGCGGCCAGGGCAGCACGGATGATGTTCTCGGCTGAGAGATCAACATTGAGCTGGTCATCGCCAAAAGCGTTGACGGCACCGACAAGTGAGACCTGTTGGGCGAGCTGTAGGGCCTTGGCGATTTGGGATATGCTGCGTACCAGGATGGGGAGAACTGATGTGCAAAGTTGGGCACGATCGGACGGCAGGAGCGTGCCGAGATACTCCGAAAGACGGATTGGCGTGGGGGACTGCTCGTTGGCCATATTGGGTTGAAGAGTGATGTTTCCTTGTTCTAGATGCTTCAGGTTCGCATCTATTTAGGTGCTGCAAGGTGGGTAAGAGTGAGGGGTATTTATTTGCTTCCGTTTGCGAGGATGGGCAAGAGTCAGGTAGGTGAGGGGTATTGAGGTGCCCAGGTGGTCAATGGGTCCGGTTCCGCTGCTCGGGAGGCGAGCTCTGATTCGAGCAAAAGTGCCGCACCTTCCAAGATCCAGGCACACCACTTTGCCTTACGTAATTCGATCCTGAGGTCGAGGGTGGACAAACAGAGGAGATAAGTACTTTCTATCACACCCTACCTATCGAGTCCGAGAGATCACAAACTCTAACCGCCAGAACGAGACCTACCGCATCCAGCGGGTGACAGCGAGGCGGCACTGAACAGAGTCTTTCAGGGGGTTTTATGAATAGATTGGGACGTCGAACTGTGCAAAGGCGTGGGAAATCGCCACCCACGAGCAGGCCGCCAGCAAGTGATCATGTATTATTCTTAGCACGAACGTTATCCCCTCCACCCTAAAGTGACATGCCAACCATGAGAGCGGGGTCTTCGATGCGGTGGTTCTCATAACTGTTCCGTTATTGTGTCAGCAAATCAGTGCTTCGGAACGCTCCGAGTGTCGTACCTCAAGATCCCAATTGCACCGGGCGACATCATCAAGCCCAGCGGTCTTTCCATCGGATATATTAGCCAGCGCTTTACGAAAGCACGCAAGATGTGTCCGTGGGCGACAAGGACAACATCCGCGGGTTCCTCGCCGTTCAAGTTGGGCCGCTGGATGTCGTAGATCTTTTGGATCAAGCCGTCGAGGCGATCAGTGACTTGCTGTGCAGACCTGCTCCCAGTATCAGCGAAAGCAGGGGATGTGAAAGAAGAGGGAGCCTCACTCGCCGCCCTCACACCCGTCCCGCCAGATGTCCCACGGCTTTTCCTTGTCCATACCATTTGCGGCACGGCGAGCCACAATCTCGGGCGTAAGGAGTCCCTCGTACTCACCATATCCCCATTCTGCAATTTCCTCGGTGATGGTGACTCGGTTGCTGTTAATCATACACTCATCACCCTGCCCGAAGAGGAGGCCAAACGTCGTTTGAGCGCGCTTGCGGGGGCTCACGAACACGCGGGTGATTCTGGCGGGGTCGATGAGCTTGCCTGGCCCAACGAGGCGCTTGCCCGAGCCAAGAACTTGTTGAACGCCATTCGCGGTCAAGTCCAGTTCCGTAACACCGGTATAGCGGCCGTTGATGGTCCATTCCGTCTCGCCTGCGCAATTCGCTCGGGTTAGAATGTAGGTCGGGATAAAATGGGAGTGTGACGGAGCGGGGAGGTACGGACCGTGACGGGCGAGGAACACACGCGGGGTCGTGGCGTCCTGGTCAGACATCCTGACCAGCAGCAAGTTGTGCCCTTGAGCTTTCGCTAGGAGAAGTTAGGTTGGGCTGCTACCTCTTTGTGCGGAACTTGGAAGTGCGTGGCTGCAGAGGTGGAGGGGAGAGGGAAGAGGTGGAGGGCGCCGTCCAGGAACAACAAATGGCGGGGTAGGTAAATTACTCAGGGACGGATGGCGCCTGAGGCAACCACAAAGTCGCCTTTGGCTTGAGCGAATGGGAGGCTGCGAAGCTTTGATGCAGACAGTCCCGAAGGTCCGAATGCTATTTATTGGCCGCCCAGGTTGGCTGGAGTTACACAATAGACACCGCCGGGCGGCTATGCCACAGCACTGCAGACGCCCGGGTTGTATGGGGAAACGACACGGTGAGGGCTTTATATGTATCATCACACACCCGGGAGTCGAGACTTTCCTTCTTTCCGCTAGTCCATTTCTCCTCCCCACCCCCCCCACATGAGTCAGAAATAATATGAGCCTCCACCGATGTAGCGTGCGACAATCCCTGTCGTGCCTCGCCGTCGCCGAATGACTTCTTCCGAATTGAAATCGGACCTAAACAAGGCCGAGATCATTGTTGCCGAAAAGTCGGTTACAGAATCAGATACAGACTGTGCAACATGGGAGCAATACCCCTTCTCGGCGCCAAGCTATAATCCTCTGACAGAGTATGGGGACCATTACCGGCGCATATTTGAGCTTGACCTTTGGCCAAGAGTGTCGACGTTTGACGTACAGGAACTGAAGGGTCGTTCTGTAGGTACGTTGTTTCCCCCCTGCCTATCCACCCCAAAAATCAGCTCGAAATATCCACACAGCAAGTCCATACTAACACCAATTCATCAAGTTCAACGACGTGTTTGCGGTCAACAGCAACTGGATGACCTACTATTGGTACGCACCCCAATTGTGCTCTTGGTTGCTTCGTAACTCAGCCTGAAGTGCTGATCGTCTGCGACAGGAAGAGGACCCTGATGTTCGCATCTTGTAGGACTACCTAATACCCCCCACCTTCCTTACCTACCCACAGAAAGCACCGACTGGGCCCTAGCTGCTTGCTAACCGTCACAACCCCCCTCCCCCCCAGCTACTGTGATAGTAAGCTCTGTGACGATCTCGTCACGCGCGCTTCCTTCTCATCCGATGATCTGAAGAAGATTTTCCACAAGTATGACATTAGCATCATCTTCCTCGATCGCTTTATCGGGCGGAACCGATGTACGACTGGTGCCCGGAAAACCCGCGATGAGCATGACCCTTCCAAGATCTTGACGTACGGTGAGTTTGATTTTCCTTGCTTCGATGTTGCGTCCGCCATTGATTAACACATTACCTAGATATATGGTATGACCTTCCATGTCGAATCTTCAACTCGGACCACGAGTACGACTGGCACTTTGTGCTCTTCACCGTCTACGTGCACTACAATGTGACCCGCAAGAAAATGGTTCTCTTCTACATCCACAGGCTCGGCAGCGAACATCCGTCCTCGGCCGAAGTCTCCAGCAGGAACATCAAGACAAGGGTCCGCTGTGCTCTGTCGTTCATCGCTGACGATCCAAACCGTTTTAACACGCTCATAGCCTGCCCATTTCTCGCGCAGCTGCCAACCATCACAAGTTCGGTTATTTTCTGGACCGAGACACTACATAAGGAACGACTATCAATGTGGAAGAAAGAGGACGAGGCCAAAGTTAACATTGCCTCTGTCGATGTAGATGTTCTACACAATGTCAGCCGCTACACCCACAGTTATGTCGCCAACATCAAAATCCTACAGCAGACACTGGATTTTGTAAGGGCTGAGCACATCTGGTTTGCAGAACATATAGGCACGTCCGACGGCTACAACCATTCACCCTGGTTTGAGACAACCAGTGACTGCCTATCCTCGCAATGTTTTCAGATACAGGTGATATTGACGTGGACCGAGGAGGTACTGGAACGCACGCGCAATTTGATCAACTTGGTATGCAGGAAGCTCCTCATCTCCCCAACCTGTGCCTATGCGATCCTCAGAGAGTCTAACTGCTGATCAACCGATTCTATTAGTACTTCAACCGCATGTCGCAGATGACCGGGCGAACAACGGGCAAAATTGCCCAAGAGACGCAAAAGGACGCAATCTCGATGCGAACCATCGCCTTGGTGACCCTCTTCTTTCTACCAGCCACCTTCGTATCAGCCGTGTTTGAGATGCCCTTCTTTGAGGAATATTTTAATGACCATGCTCCGCTTGTGTGGATTTATTTTGTTTCCGTTTTCTTACTGACAGCTGTTGTCGTCTCCCTCTGGAATATATGGTTACGGAGAAAAATGCGGTCGATCCATGAGGGCGAGGGAAAGTATTTTCTAATTTATCCTTAACAACGGGGTGATTACGCTGTAGAACTACTTATAGCTCTCTACATGGGGTGATGAGGATTTCTTTGTTTGAATTGTTACATTAGGTGCCAATAACCTAGCTTCACAGCGGTATGTCCTCCAACCTTTATTCCTCTTGGCAAGTAGCCGGGGTACTAGTGGGCTAATTCTTTTCATATAGTCAGTGGATTGCCATTCTCAACAATCTGGGAATAGTTGGCCAGGTTGGCGAGAGGAAGCTGCATGTGTCCAATTGGCAGGACGGGCTTGGGGATTTCGGAGACAGACTTTCAGGGGTACTAGTCGGAGGCGATTCGGACAGCTTGTATGATAATACGGCGAAGCGAAGGTACTGAGGTTTCTTTACGTGAACTATCCATTTTTCTTCAGTAAAGATTTACGAGGACAAGTTCTGCTCTGTTATCGAAGAGACATCGGCGCGGCGGTCTTACCCCGCTTGAAGATCCCATCCCACGGTCAATGTTCATTGCCTGCATGCACCGCTTGTCGTGTCCGCTGGGAAGCGCACCGTGAATTGCACGGAGCCAATAATGTAGTCGGATTTCACCCCTCAAGATATAACCCCTCCTCAGGTAGCAGTTTTGGCTGTCGACAAGTGGAGGCGCTTTGTTACCCGGAATTGTGGGCCGACGGCCCCTTGGTTCTGGAGGTTGTTCCTTGGGAGGGCATGTGAGAAGCGGAGAAGGTCCTCCGTGCTGTTGGCCAAAACCCTCACATGGCTCGGATTACGGTGGGGCATTGAGGCTCAGGGAGACAACGGGCAACCCGGTTGTCGGTATGGGGAACCCCTGGTTCGGGCCCCGGCACCCGACAGAGTGGAGCTTGCTAATATACAGATGGAGTCTCGCGTGGCATTGCTAGGTACCTATTGGAGCACCTCCCCCATTTAGCCGTTAGCGACGTTGCAGACCGACGACAATACGACTCTCAGCCTTCCGGCCACTGCAGTGCCCTGGTTTTGACGACACCATGACAGAAGCCAAGGTCTCGCTAGGAGCGATACTATATCTACCCGATGCGTCCGATCTGTCCGCATCGCTACCCAAACTCTGGGGACGGCAAATCGCCCGGCAAGTCGTCCTATTCCGATTTCCTGCATGCAGTTAGCACGGCCCGAGCACTCACTCGGCCAGCCCTCTGCTTTTGTCGACCGGACTGTAACGTCCGGGGGTCGTAGGTACGGAAGCCAGTCCCCAAATATATATCAGCTTCTCTCCTCCTCGATTGAGAGGCCTCTCCCTCGGTCTGCCCATCGTGTACTGACGTTTCCGAGATGCCTTCAGCCGCGATCCTTTCTCTTGCCCTCTTGGCAGGCATTGCCCTTGCCCAGCAGGCTCCTCTGTGGGGACAATGCGGTGGAAATGGATGGACGGGACCGGTAATCTGCACGGCTGGGAGCTGTTGCTCTACTCAGAATGCCTGGTACGCCCAGTGTACGCCGGGCTCGGGATGCCCTGGTAGCGGCAGTGGCCCGACGACCATGACGAACATGCCCACCCGGCCCGCCATCACCACGTCCACTGCCCAGGTGACGGCCACGGCGGCTCCCATCACCCCGGCGCGTCTCCAGCAGGTGTCGGGCTTCGGCAGCAACCCGACCGAGAGCCAGATGTTTATCTACGTGCCGAACAGGCTCGCGACCAACCCGGCTATTATCGTGGCGGTAAGTTCTAGTTTGGCGCAAATGGGCAACTTTAAACGTGCTAACCCGGATCGATGCACACCAGCTCCACCCTTGCGGCGGCTCGGCCCAGCAGTTCTACTCGAGCTTCAGCCTGCCGTCGTACGCCGACAACAACGGCTTCATCATCATCTACCCGCAGACGACGGCGTACAGCAACTGCTGGGACGTCAACAACGCGGGGTCCCTGACCCACGGCGGGTTGGGCGACGCGACGGGCATCGTCAGCATGGTCAGCTACACGCTCAACCGGTTCAACGGCAACAAGGATAACGTCTATGTCATGGGCGCGTCGTCGGGCGCCATGATGACCAACGTCATGGTCGGGTCGTACCCGGACGTCTTCGAGGCCGGCGCGGCCTACTCAGGCGCCGCCTTTGCCTGCTTCGCCAACAGCAACTCCCCGCCTACTCCCATGGGCGCCAACCAGACCTGCGCGCAGGGCCTGCAGCACACGCCCCAGAGGTGGGCTGAGTACGTGCGCAACGCCTATCCCGGCTACACCGGCAAGCGCCCGCGTATGCAGGTCATCCACGGCCTGGCCGACGCGCTGGTCCGGCCGCAGTGCGGCTACGAGCAGCTCAAACAGTGGTCGGCCGTGCTGGGCTTGACCAACACCAACAACGTCACGGGCGGTGCCGTGCCCATGGGCTCGCAGTACACGCAGGTCAACTATGGCGATGGCTCGCAGCTGGTGGGATACTTTGGCCAGGGCGTCGGCCACTACGCACCCCCAAACGCGCAGGTGATGCTCAGGTTCTTTGGCCTCATCTGAACCGTGCTTCCACGTCAAGAGGATAGGGGGGTGGACCGGTAGGTACTTGGTGCCTTGCAGTTGTATATAGTTTCGAACGGCTTTATCTGGCAGTTTTGAACGCCATGAAAGCTTCTTCTCAGCTGAATTCATCAAAACGAAGAAAGAATGGCCAACTCTTCTGTACAACAGCGCAGCTCGTGCTTGCCCTACCCTTCCATACACCACACCAAACATCTGAGGGAGGCACGGGAAATGCTACATTTAATGAGAAGGGCTTTGACGAGAAGATCAACTCCCTCCCTTGTGTGGGGCCATGGAACAACGTCGTGGGACATTGCCTGGGGTATGCTAAATACCGCCATCGCTGCGGATCTCCAGAGGCACCTGGCTACAAGGACTGCTGTTGCTTCCAGGGGCATGTCAATTGGGCAACAGTGTAAGCAGCCTCGACAGTGATCGCTCCCCACGCTTCGTCATAGGGGCCTGGGTCGTCTGACTGCCAGTGAACTGACGAGCTTGCCTACCTACCATAGCTGCAAGGATCATCTGCGACTCTGCCTCATGGGAATCGACATTGGCCCCATCGATTACAGCTCAAGTACAAGTTTCCCGCAAACTCACTTGTTCCTGGAGGCCGGGCCTCCAAATCTGGACGCAAGGGTTGCCGATTCTGGAGCAAATTTTGCGCGGCAATATCCACCTTGCTAGATGCACTCCTCAATTAAGCCCTGCCTCCCTCCAACCTGATTGGGACTAAACTAGAACACAAAAATAAAAATTAGGAACTCATTCAAAGCTAGCGCTTACTACCGTATCGCGCAAAAAATAACTAAAATTAAAATTAGGCAAAACCGGCGCTTACCACTGTATCATCCATTCAAAGCGCTTACCACCGTACTTCCCATTCAAAGCCAGCGCTTACTACTGTATTTTGCAAAAAGGAACCCCTTATTAGGTTCTACTAGACTGTTACGACCTGCACCTGGCACAGACCCGGAGGACTGAGAGTCCCTCACGGCCATCGTGGTCACGATGATGAATATCTATACTAGCTATCTAGGAGGTACTTCGTACCTTGCTCTGTTGCTCTGTTGTGGGGCTGCCAGAGCGGCAGAGCGTCGTTGCTTTGTTTGCTCTCTTGCTCTGTGATAGAGCACTTGGAGCGACGGAGCACCTACTGATTGGTTGTAGGGGCTTTGGGACTTTGCACCCCTGGCCCAGTGCTTAACACAGTGTGCACTGTTCAGGACGCGACTTTAACACGAAAAATTGCAGCAAACGACGACGAGTTCCAATTCTTGTAATACCTCTAGCCGTCCGTCGCCAGTCGATACCTAGGTAGCTAACCTCCCCAAGCCCTCTTAGAATAGCATATTCTCATTCCCGTAAACCTCTGAAAAGTCGGACAGCTCCAGTCCAACCAGTGAGTGCTTGACACTCTGCACCAGTTGCGCCGCAAACCCATTCAAAGTACCCATACTGCTGTTACAGGAGCCGCTATTCACATCATCCATCTTGTCTAAATCAAAGGCCGTCGGTCTAGCTTGAGTTCCCTTGATTGGGCATGAATGGCGGTTGCGAGAGCCGGAATAACCGTTGACACATTGCGACCACTGAGGCGACTGCATTTCCTTCAGCCGTTTCACGAGTTCCACAATCGTTGTACCCTCCATGATTATCCTGTCGTCAATCTTGAGCTGGCGCATGTTTATGGTGAGAGCACCATGGTGAATGGCCCTGCATTCGAAACTGCACCCTTCACGACCCTCGAGGTAGTCTTCCCGAAGGCTCTTGAGACCGCTTGTGATTACTTCGACTGATGAGTTTCGGACCTTACTGATGCGGCCTAAATGGACGGTCAGCCAGGGCGAAAAGGGGGGGCATACCCGGCCATGGTACATATACTCACTAATGACACCCGACGGAATGGGAAGGCCCACAGGAAACTCCATGCCTCTCCAGCCTTGCAAGATAGCGACCCTAGTCAGCGACTTGAATACATGCGTGTCAGTAAACACAGATGCTACTGTCAGCCATAGGCAGAGGTCTCTGTTGAGTTCCGTTGGAAGTTCTCTGACCAGTTTCAGCGCGGCAAGCCACGTGCGAGACACAAGTACCATCGCCTCGTGAACCTGGTAATAGTCGACAATGGCGGCGATCTTGGCCAGCATCTCCAGTGCCACGATCGCCGGGACCTTGCGATACTGGCAATGAAGGACGTTAAGGACGATGGAGAAGGCAGTTTCATCCCAGTCTTCGGCTCCAATGTTGTACAAACCATCCCCGTCCTTCTGTGCTTCGCTCCAGCCACTGGAAGTGGATAGCATGGCCTTTATCATCGGTGAGGCTAGGGTGAGATGGCGAGAGGAGACTAGGAACCGCACACTCGCTTCAGGCTCAGGCTTAGGCTCAGGTTCGAACACGAAGGGTGTGAGCTCCTCTTTCTGTGCCCTCTTCCCCTTCTTCTTGTCTTTCTTGCCGATAGAACCCCAATTTTCCGAAGTCCATGCTAAATTATCGATTGCAGGTTGGGACTTCCACTCGGCGAATGGTGCTTTTGAAGGCCGCAGGGAGATGATGACGTCTCCGGAAGGATCTATCTCGTGGTCGTACATTGCCAGCTAGTAGATAGACAAAGGCTTTGGTTTTTAGATGGCGAGTGATTATGCCGGAATTTTGCTTAGGCGCTGCGAAAAAGAAGCAGAAAAAGAAAATGTAAAGAAAGATCAGGCAAGATTTGAGATTGGAGTGATGCGCCACGACTGTCTGTCAGGCTCGCATGCATGCATGAGGCCTACAGCGATGATGCACGAAGAACGCCTGCCTCCGAAACATACAGACAGAGGATGGAATTGGGCAATATGAATCCAATGAATGTCGGGACAAACTTAACGGCGCAGGCATTGGCTGTTTAAGTGCTGGGCTGCATCGTGTTCCCCGATTGGGCCAACACGGTGACAACTCGGACCGCCTCCAGCTGGGCTTGTTCGGCCCAACGAATAAGACCCTTTACCGCCACACTGCTAGAGAATCCATCATTGGGCCCTGCGTAACGGAATTTATGTCTGTGTTTCTGAAAGCGGATATTCTGCAGATGGTTGCAAAGTTGATGAGGGTGACACGCGAAACGTGGCAGCTACACCCAATATATCACTTGCTCACTCCAACATAACGTGTTTCTGGGCGGCACTGGCGTTAAAGAATCACGGTGGCGCCGTCCAAAGGAGAAATGAGTTCGCCATTTTAACCAATATCTGTCGCTCGGTCTTGGATTGGGGCAGTCGGTGTAACCCATAATTCAGGGTGAGAGGGAGCCCAGCGACATTGGCAGCTGGCTGAGCCGTGACCAACGACTAATTAGGTAGGTAAGAATATCCAGCATCGGCCGCCCCGGAGCCGAGTCGACAATGCCGAAACTCAGGACAACCTCAGCTATGTAGACTGTTGCAGATAGAGGAGAGCCTGACAGACGAGAGGTAGCTAGTTCTCTGCGCAAAAAGCCTCCTTGAAACGAGATGATATATACCTCTATAGTCACCCCCCACAACATTTTCTGGCCACGTCTGGATTAGTCGCAGAGCCTGAGCCGAGGGTGAGGCGCAGCGAGCACCTCCCTGAGCCGAGGTGAGCTCAAGGAAGCGATGTTTGGCCCGGCTATAGTTACCATGATCTAAAATAGGGTGTGAGTCGCGGACCCAATTTTAGGACACCAGTCCACCGTCAAGCAACTACCGTTTCCGTCGCCCATACAAGCAACCACCGTCAACATAGTCACACCTAACTTTTTTTTTTCTGGCAGAGTCTGTAGTAGCCGTACATCTTGAGCTGGTGATGAAGTGCAGTGAGTGCCACCTGAGCCGGGTGTTGCAGCCTGGTACCAAGTTGCAAGACAGTACGCCGGTGGTGGGTTGCGGTAAGTAATGGATCAATAACAAGCTTGCTTCAGGCAGGGGATCAAGTATTTGTTACAGCCGACTGTTCTTCAAACTATATAAAGACTCAATGAATTTGATTACTTGCGTAAGCAACCAAGTTCTCACGGTCCATTCAAGGCACATTAATAGGATCTATATACCAAGCTATGTAGAGGTAACTTGTACCTTACTCAGTGTCTTTTTGCTCAGTCCCTACTGAGTACTTTCCGACTAAGTACTCTCCTACTCAGTGGCCTTCCGTTGCTCAGTCACTAAGCACTCTGCAGCGACTGAGCACAACTTGATTAGTCCAGGGTCCACACGCCCCCGTACAACTGGTATGTTGGTGGACACTATGCCTGATGTGGTGTCCCACTAGACCGTACCGGCACAAGTGGCGGGGTGCCGTCGTGACAGACTTCTTGGTTATTATAGTTCATAAGAAGTGCTGTGAGTCATTCTTAACTAGTTAAACAGATTGCGGACTTCTTGTTATAAGAAGTAAGTAGTGCTGTGGGCTACTCTTGACCAGTTCAATAGACTAGTTACTAATGTTGTTTTAGACAATATAGCTATATCACTGATGACTTTTGAGCTGCATATCTTACTGGCTTGCCACAGCCTATAACGATAAATAGAGGCTCTCTGGCAAAGAGTACCTGACGACGTACTGTAGCCTACATCCAACTATTTTCGCCGTATATCTAACTGCCGGTCAGTTACCACGATTTGAATTTGCTGCTTCTTTATCTTCTACTGAAAATAGGAGTCAGTGGCCAAGTTACTACGGTAACGGTCAGGGGCTCCCCTCTAGTATATATCATGGACTTGACCGTCTTCCCTCTTCTCTCAACAATCCAGCAATCTTCAACCCTCTCACCTACGTATCTTAGCATCTTCACTGAATGCAATCGCACCCACGACGACCATTACCAGGCCAAGTCGTGGTTCAAACCAGGTCCGAGTACAAGCATTGCTTGCCTTCACGACTGCCAGGCTCGTCGACGTCAAGAGAAATTGTGGGCGTGGTCCAAAATGGTTATTACGCCGCCGTTGAGGTCCTCATAGATACCTGCAAGGTGGGAGATGTAGACGTCCTCGGGCGTGAAGTGCAACCGGGCGGCGACGAACTTGCCTAAGCGGCCAAAGCATCTGATGAGCGACGTGTTGCCGCCGAGGGCCTTGAAGCACGTCTGCCACCCGTGCTTGTGCGTGTCGATGAAACCCGGGGTGGTGATCTTGCCGGTGACGTCGATGGTTTCGGTGGTGGTGGTGGTGTTTATTATGGTGGCAGGGAACGGTGGCGTGGCGCTCGCCGGGTAGGTGGTGGCGATGCCGTCGTTGGTGATGAGGACGGACCCGCTACGGATGATTTCAAGGGCTTCGGTCTATTCGTTAAAGGCGATGATGGTACCGCCTGAGAGCAGGATGGAGGAGGCGGCGGCGGCGAGAGGGGGTCCACGGCGGCCGCCGCTGCTAGAGGGTAAGACGCTAGAGGTGCATGGTTGGCCGCAAAGCCATGGAAAGCAAAGCTCCTTCCCGCAAGTTGTCCGTAGTTCCTGCCTGGAGAGCAGCCCGGCCGGCGTGAGGCCTGCTCTCGCCTAACAGTGGCCCTGTCTGCTGAAGAAAGCAGGCACGAGGTGATAGAATGGAGGACTCTTAAGGTCCGCCATGTGCCCGTCGCGAAGTTGACGTTTCCGATCTTTGGCACCGAGGGCTCGATCATCCTGACTTTTTGCTCCGTTCTCTCCCCACCGCCATTAAAAAAGAAAAAATTCACAAGACGCAATGCGTCCTTCCCTCCGCTCCCTTGTCGCCGCTGCGGCCGCTGTCATCGCCGCCCTCCTCCTCCTATTTGCCGTCAGGACCGCTGCCATGGCGCCGGTCGATGCTCGTCCGCTCCGCCCCGCCCATGCCACCACCACCACCGATTCATGACCAAGCTTGACATTGACAGTTTGACCTTGACAGAGATCTTGAGAATGTCTCCTCGGCCCTGAAGGGCGCTTCGGCCGATTGGTCGAAGGCCCTGAAAGACCTGACCAATGCGAAGCCGTGGAACCTGACCGCCGTGCACCGGGCCGCCGCCAAGAAGATCGCCGAGACATTTTCCTGGGCCGAGGAGGTCACCTTGGTAAGAACCATGGTGGCGGTTGGAACTGCCGCTGCTGTCGTCGGGCCGGGTGGTTTGCTGTGGGCTGGGGCGCGGGTACTGCGGGCCGGCTGGCTGTGGGCGCGAGTGGCTGGGCGGCGTTTGTGGGCTGATGTGCTGGTGACATGGTGGCGGAGGGGCATGTGGGGTTTGTTGGGGAGATTGTTCAAATCAGTACGTTGGGGGAGGTATGGGCCTGGGAGGACTCTTAATGAGTGGAGAGTGGTGTCGAGGGGGTGGCTCGAGGAGTGGGCGAGGTATCCTACATATGAGCCTGAGAGGAGGACTCCTGGGGTGCTTGGGGAGTGGCTCCGGGGATGGGACAATTATCTCACGGGGTTCCCGAGAAATTGACTTTCTCAATCCCACAAAAACTTATTTAACCGTTTGGAACCCTAAAAGGGTAATTGTGGGACAGCAAACCACCTTTAAGTTTTGTTTCTCGTCTTCGTTTGATCCTTGATTCTTTGTCCTCTCAACATACCATCCTACCCTTCGACAGACATCTCCCTTTGATTCAATATCCGCCAGAATGATTACAGCCCTTCTCGGTTTCAGACCAGATACAGCCTGGACAGGTCGGACAGCGCGAGAGAGCCGACACTCCGACACGGATCCCTTGGTAGCAGACGCACTCTACAATGTGCAATACAGCCGCCTTTGTGGGCTACCCGAAAAGGTGCTCCTACGCATCATGGAACAGCTGGATCCTATAGGCGTGCAGTGCCTACGGAGAACTAGCCGCTTATTCCTCCGCCTCTTCTGCGACGAGCAATTTGGCCAATACCATTACCATGACCTCACCCGCCCAAACTGCACGAATCTCACGGGGCCGCCTGTTTATTTTCCCTGGGTCAGGTCGTGCCGCGTTCTGGAGTGCATGTACCCTCGGACACCAGGAATAACACCCTTGCATCAGCTCCTGGAGCAGGACACTATCAGCAGTATCTGTTCAACCTGCAAAGAAAACAGGGCAGCTCGCCAGGCGTGGAACCGTACTCTGCGTATCAAGCGAACCACCGATACCGCGTGGAGATACTGCATTCCCTGCGGGCTGGATCACCCTCCTGCATACTTCTCGCGCATTCGGCGGTGCATCGGCCGCCTGGGGCACGTGCGACTTTGCGAGCATGAAGACTGCGTTATTAGCTGGGATAAGGTTATCAAGTACGGAAAACAGCTTGCGAGAATCGACCTCCCGGAACCGGCGCGGGTGAGATTGTTGGTGTGTAGAGATGAGAGTCATCTTCCGGTACACCATTACAGTAAATACGGCACTGATAGTGGTTATCCGTCCGTCACCATCACTGGGAGCAGAAGTACCGCAGTACGGCTGGACATAAAGTGGACAGGCCATATGCTGCTACCAGAGCAGCCCTCTCCTTTACACTCAAGAGACGGGAAGAAAAAGCTCACCCCTACCGAAATGACCCGTCTGCTGAAACACTTTCGGCGCGGCACGCCAGCCGAGTTCATCGTCCCACAATCCTCTCCAGGCTCTCTCCCCGAGATGAGGTGCTTTGATCCAAATCGATGTCGATGTTTACACTACCCTGGAGAAGAGGATGTGCCGGGAGGGTGGCAGCTTGCTCGGCGGCAGAGGAGGGAGGATAGAGCCAGAAATCACAGCAGAAATCAAGTGTGTTGTTTTCCATCCACGGGCGGCGACATGGGCACGACTATAACCGGCACCCACACATCAAGATGCGTCCTTAGTCGCGATTCTGAGACGCGCATGGATATCGACGCCTGCGCCGCTCCAGTTCGAGGTCGCCTGTCGTCATGTCTTAGAATCACCTATCGACGGTCTATTCTCATTGCTGCCGAGGGTGAAGAATGCCGAGCCGTGACGCAATCGTGGTACGAGGCTATTGATCCTGGCTCGTATGGCGGGCTGGCACTAGGGGGGTATGAGAAGAGAGCCTTTGACGTTCTGGCCTGTCCCCATGACGACCCGGCGTGTGCAAACTACTGTCGCTACTTGGAGCGGCCATTGATGAGAGACCGTGGGAGAGATGACCAGGGGGGTCGGCCAAGTCGTGGGAGGAGCAGGGGGGATCGGTGGGAAAAAGGGAAGGTGAAAAAGGAAAAGGAAGAAGTAAAGAAGGAAGAGGGAGAGGAAGCACCCGGCCACTGGGGTCGGTTTTGGGTGTTTGCCATGGCAAAGGAAATCACCCATGCCAAGGATTGTGTGCTGGGTGTGGCTTTTGTTGTGGTTTTGGTTAGCATCCTTCTCCGCTGATTCGTTTTGTTCGACCCCTGTTCTTGTTAATATTAATAAACAGTGAAAGAGGGCCGTAGAAGACAAGGCTCTTAAAGCACCAGTTCTCTTGTTACTCTGACCAGACACATTAACACGCCATGTTAATAAGCTATGTCCTGTCCTGGTATATCCCCAATATATCGAGCTCAAAACCATAGATCATCCCCCAGCCGAGTGTATGAAAACTCGTATTTGGTGACAAATAACAGCGCCTTAAGAATGATAATTAATCGGGCTTGCTACCCACTGACACCCGAAATTTGACCAGTCCCTTTCAACCCGACACCTTAGATACTCGCTTGGTTATAACACTAAATCGTACACTTGGGATAGTAAAAAGTTTTCCAACCTCGGTAAGGATCACTATTTACAAAATCCCGCCGCCATCGCCAGGCTTAAACTTGCAAGATAAAGGTTTCGATGGATACTTAGGGTTGTAAAGGTTCATGTCCTTCAGTTTAAGACTCCAATCCGAAATGTTGTACGGGTTTCACGATTTATTTTTGGTAAGCTCAGTAAGGGCGGGAATTGAGCCGACCCCTGTGGGTTGGGGCGAGAGTACACACAACCCGACCTACTCCAGGGGTATAAGCGAGCCTTGGCAAACCTCACCCAACCTACACAACACAACTCACCCGACCTACTCCATACACCTTATGTAGAGAACGTGATTAAATCAAGACTGTTTCATGATTTATGACTGCCATAGTGGCTAGTCTGGGCTCATTAATCATAACTTATCAAAGCATACTAATGTATAAGGCTTTTAAAATCCTATAAAGTCACGATTAAATCCGGACTTATTCCTGACCTAAACCAAGATCTCCTCCTCCTTATCACACTCTTTCTCCAGGTTAATAACAGCCTCCAGGGACGTGACAGGGGCCTTCAAGAAAGTGCCAGCGGGCGGCTTATGGAAGGCGCTCTTACGGGGGTGGATTGTAAACTTCTTCCAGAGATTACAGGTGGTATTATGATTCTTTAAGCAGGTTATTATATGTAAGTTAAGATCTATTTAGGATTTATTCTGGGAAAGAAAAGTTATAATGTACTTATAACGTTTTAGGATAAAGTAACTGTTACACTTACCTTTAAACTTAATTATACACTTTATCTTAATTAGGTTAGGCTGTTATAAATAGGTTAGATTATAAATAAGTTAGGAATAAGTTATAAACTTACATAAGGGCTGTTTCCCTTGCCTTTAGACTTAATATACGGAACGATAAGTAAAGAAGGGGTGGTGGGGGTAGGTTTAATATGTTAAGCCTAAATTAGAATAATAGGGGTGGCCGGAAGGTGAACAGTTAGGGTGATTAGGATGTTATTAACGGGCGAGTTACGTTTATAATAAGCTTTAAGCTCTGTGTAGTAGTTTAATTAAATCACAGTTAAGTTAAGGTATAATTAGAGTTAAGTTAAGGTGAACTAACTAGTTATATCGTTATTCTCATTATTAATCAGGCCTTTAAGACGGTTAGTAGTAATAATGATGCGTATACTGTTATAATTATAATACTTTTTAACATAGTGGTAGAGATTTAAGGTATTATCCTTTTTCGACTGTTATAAATAAGTTAAATTATAAATAAGTTAGGAATAAGTTATAAATATATAGTGTCTCTGTAAATGTGTTACGTATTAGTATTAAGATTAACTAAGCTATTACTCTAGTAGTAAAACATAGCACTAATAGAGATGCGAATATTACTGTTAGCTTAAGGCTCCCAGGGAGGTAGGGCCTTAGGGTGTGTAATGTGGCTGATGTACCACTTATACCCGTCCTAAATTAAGTTAGGATAAAGTTAGTGAGTAGTTAGTAACCTATCGGGGATTACTTACACTCTGCTTATAGGAAACTATTATTACAAAGTTAACGGTTATAAGATGTAAAATCTAATTAAATCCGTAAGTTAAAGTTTAAGTAAAGTATAACTTATTTTAATTACGTTAATAATTAAAAAGATTTCACTAAGTAGATTCTTTAAAGTGTTTAATGTTAAAAATAGCAAATAGTTCGTAATTAAATTATAATTAAGTTAGATAAAAAAAAAATATGTAAAATTATAATTATTATTATTATTAAAGCTTTATAATTTAATTTAAACTCTTATAGTAATTATATAAGCCTTTATAATAGTAATATATTATTAAAATTTATAATGTAATTTAAACTTATTTTAATAATAATTATAAGCTTTTTACTAATACTTTTTCTATTACTAACAGCCTATACCTTAATCCATTACAGCCTTTAAAATAACTGGTGCTGTTACTAACAGTTTATAACTAAATCCAGACCCTTTTATATAATCCCCATTAACAATTACATTTATAATAATTAGTGGAATAAGCTGTAACACCACTTACCACTTTATTAACTAGATTATAAAGGGATACATCAGACTATTACAGTAATAATCCGTTATACATTAACTAGCTAATTAAAATTAACTTGTTATAATACTAGTAAGCTAGCTTACATAACCTATTTTATAAGTAACCTAGCTAAACGTTATATTTAAAATAGATCCTGATTTATTCTTAACCTTTTCTCCCACGCATTAATATATAAAAAGCTTACTCTTATCTCTATAACTTTTACAGCTTATAGGATTTTTAATAGTGTGAAACTAATAAATAGGCTTTTAGTTACAGATTTTTCCTTAATTCCTCCTACTCCTTATCTCCAGTTCTAGAAAGGAGAGTAAAAATATACTAGAGTATAAGGTAGGTAGATAAAAAAAGGTTTTAAAAGGGTTAGGGTTTTATATTAACTGTATTATATATATAAAATTACTTTCCTTACCTTTATTACTCTTCTTTTCGTCTTTAAATTGTATTTTTATTTTAAATTACTCCCTAATAAGATCCTAATCTATCAGATACTCTGCTTTCTTTCCCATTATAAAAGTAAATACCCTCCCCTTTAAGGGAGGCTTTATTACGCCCTTAAGCCCTATAGACATTTAAAGCCCCTTACTTTAGCTAATCGACACTAAATCTATTAACTAGCTTAAATCCTCTACTTAATTTAAGGCTATTAGTGGCATATTATCACAAAGCAGTTAGGAAACCCTTATTAATAACCTTAACTCACACTTATTTATAAGGCTATAACTTAACACTGTGATTAAAGCTTACAGTAGTAAAGAGTAAGAAAATAACCTTAATTATATTAAATCTTATAAGTATAATACGTAACCTATCCCTTATTAATCTAATTCTAACTCCTTTATACAGTTTCATTAATAATCCCTTTAACTTTTAATAAAGGCGATTTAAAGCTATAGGTAACTAAATATATAGCTTTAGGTAATATCTCGGCCTTTAAAGAACAGCTATTTAAAGTGTTTCTCTCAGATAATATTAACAGGACTACTTAAGAGAATATTAATAACTAATCACTATCTATTCTCTCTTCAGATCTACTTCAGCGGATAAATTAAGTGTTAAAACCTTAATAAACCCTAATCTCAGCTATAATACGTGGAAGAAATAACCAGCTACTTCTTTAACTTTATATAATATATATAAATAAAGTTATTCACACTGTAAACCTTCTAAACTACCTTAAAACTAGCTAAGGTGGTGTAATATATATAGTTCCACTTAAAGCTGTTTTAAAGGCAGCCTTAAAAAAGCTTAAAAGCTTTATTAATATTCTTAAACTACTTATACCTTTATTAGACTTTAAACTGATTTAATCCAGGTTTAATACTGCCTAAAAAGGTCCTACCCTTATAAGCTTACTATATCAGATTTCCTTAATAGTGTTACTTGTAATTAATAGACCTTTTAATATATAGGCTGTAAAGCTTATAGGTTTTTAAACTCTCGGTTTTAGCAACCTTATTAAAAGGTTACATTTAGCTTTTAGGTATATATAGAATAGGTATAATCCTTAATCTATTAAGATCCCTTTAAGAAAGTATTATCTTAGGTTTTTAGAGTAGTTTAGAGCTTCTAGAGAGGTAGGGTGTGTAGGGGAGAAAGTGTTACTGGAGAGCCCTCTCTTAACCCTTACCCTTTTATTACTAGGCTTTACCACCCGATATAAAGGTGTGAATAAGTTATAGTTAAAAATATAAGTTTACTTAATATTTACTTTAATTTATCAGCTTTAACTAACCTTTATAAAATTTCAACAGTAGATATCACAATATAATCCAGTATGTAAATTTCAACACTAGAGATATAGTTAAAAACAAACATAAGCGCTTTATAAACACTCATTATAAAAAGCCAATCCCTTACAAGTTTAAAGCCTTTTAATATAAGATTGGTTTATCTATTAATAATAATAATTAAGCCTTTAATAATTTAAAAGGCTATTATATGTTTAATTATAACGATTAAAGGATGGTATATTATAATAAGTTTAAAGTCTGACTTCTATCTGACAGTTTTATTAATTTAATCTAGATTCGGACATAAGCTACTTACAGACCCTTAATAACGTTAATATTATTTAACTAAGCTGTAAAGTTCGTTTCCATTACTACATTCCAGTTTTAGCAGTTTAAAATAAATACCCTTATATACTGTAAGTTTCTACTAAAATTCACCTTTATCCACCTCCACCACTAAAGGTTACCTTATTATAAGTAGTTTAAAATATTTAGAATCTTATCTCACAGATTAATAATCTATCCCTAAAGCTATGTAAGTTATTTAATATTTCTTTTCCATATATAAATAATCACTAACTTTATCCTGTAAGAACCTTTAAGTAAAACACTGCTATACGGCAGTTTATAAAGCTACATTAAGGTAAAACCCTTACTAACCTACACCTTAGCCTTAGTAATAACGCCTACCTATAGTATCTGCTAAAAAAATAATAACTTCTTCACTTTCTACTTAACTTAACATAGAGTGTAATTAAGGTAAAGTACCTAATGTATCATAAGGACGTTAGCTTTAAAAAGGTAGTAAGTAAACTAACATACACTTTAAGTTTAGTTTTTAACTCTTTATAGTATATTTAATATTATTACGATAATAATATTAACTTTCTAATTATTCTTTTCCATAAAAACTAAGTTAAACTTTAAAAGTAAGGTAAAGTATAGATCTTTAAGATTAACATAAATTATAAGCACTTTAAAGAGCCATCTAAGAATAAGGTTATTATTACCTACTATAATAAGACTCTTTAATAAAGTAAATTATGTTTAATTTATATAATTCCCTATTAAGTCACTAACTTTACTTTTAAGTGTAATGCTTACTTAAGTAATTACTAATTCTAGCACTAGTGAGATGTTTAAAATTCTATTCACTAAATATTTCCTTACTTTACAGAGGATTTCTGGTTATAGGCTCTAGTTAAAGTATTTAGGTAATTAAGACCTTTATTTATTTATTAAAATTACTATTAACGCTAGATAGGGTGTTATTATTAGTAAGTGATTAGTTACTAACTTAAAGTTTACTTAAAGCTAATTTATTTTAAGTTAGAGTCAGTTTTTAATAGATCTTACTAGCTACTCTAACCTTAACTTCCTTTACCACTAAACCTACACGCTTCGAATTTACCATATTTACTATTAGTGTAACGTATAAGAAGTACTTAATAAGGGGTTCTTAACTGCTCCTAATTTAATCTATTAAAGGATAATGGCACTGTTAGATATACCTAATAAGGCTGCTTTTAAGTATAAGCTAATTATTATATAAGGTATTTATAACTTCACCTTAACTACTCTTAAAGTAATATTAATAAAGTAATAGATTTTAGTCGAAAATATAGCTAAAAGGTTCTTAACTAGGTAAAGAATAAAGCCTTTCCAGAAGTTTACTAGTCTTTAATTCGCAACTGCTCTCTAATAAGTGACGAAGATTAGGATTTCTTATCTCCACATATTAATAACGTTAAAGGTACGCTGATTATTTATTAACTTAATATAAAATTTTAAATCTAACTTGCTACAGTTAGCTATAAGGTAGGGTATTGTTAGAGTGGGTATTATGTGTTAGCTTTAGATTTAATCCGCTTTAACTTACACTTAAATAAAGAGTATCTGGCCTTAATTTACATCTTTAAAAAGTATGGGATTTGGAAAAGCTATCGTAATATAAACCTTATAAGGTGATAGGTTAATAGTGATGTGAAAACAAGTATAAACTCTTTAATTATTCAGGTATCTAGTTATTAACTTTATATAAGGCTTTAATAGTAGAAAGATCGTGAGAAGAAGAAACAGTTTACTTAAAGGCGTGGAAAGAAGAAAGCTCAGCCTACCTAGGAAAGTAAGGAAGAGCTTATTAATGATGTTAAGGTTATAGAGGATTGTATTAATGTTACCTTTACCTTAATTACACTACGACTGTAATGAGATTAATTAGGAACTTATCAGTCTTCTTTACTAGAGATCTTACCTGTTTTAACATTTAATTAATCCTTATAACCCTCCTCTCTAATTTAACCTCTTCTAACAGTTACTAAAGGTAGAAAAAGGCCACACCAGTAAGCTGAAAGCTTCTTAATCTTTTAGTGATTTATTATTAACTATATAATAACCTTACTGCATCTTATGCCTTTACCTCTTTATCTCTATAATAAAGTGCTGTAAAAAACGTGGTTTCTAACGCCTAAGAAACCTTTAATAAAGACCTTTAGCGTAAGAAGGCCGAATTTGAGATGCGAAGGCAATAAGAAGAGTGGGCCCTTGAAGTGGAGGAGCGGAAACTCCAGATTGAAAAAGAGAAGATGGAGTTGGTAATGGCTTGTAAAGCTTAAGAGGACTAGTTCTTATTTTATACTGTTTCTTTCCTTACTAGTATTGGTTTTTTTATTTTCAACATTCTAGATGGTAGTCTTTAACAACTGCTTTAATTACACATGGGGAATTTTAAAGTTCTTAATTACTTGGTGATAGGTCAGGTGAGCTACGTGGAGTAGGTCGGGTGAGGTGCGCGGTGTAGGTCGGGTGAGGTGTGCCAAGGCTTGCTTAACCCCTGGAGTAGGTCGGGTTGTCTGATTCCTGGGTTGGGGCCACGTGGACCCATGGCTAGAGAAGCACGATGATGTTACCACACTGCCTATAAGATATGTCCAAACTCAAGCTGTGTGTCAACATCTCCCCTTTCAGTTGTTTATAACGAGGACTAATTCTGGGATCTAATTTTAGGACCAAAAGGTGGCTCAGATCAATGGCCTAGAGCTGGGCTTACCTATCATGTGGGCGCTTTTGGTTACGGGCGTAAAAGCGATATATTTTAAGCATTTTGTAAAATGGCCCGAATCCTGGGCCAAGTAGCCCCGAATTTGGGGCCGAGAATATCCCAGTACAAGCCCTAGGATGGTACACGACGTCCCAGCCCAGAATTTAAGATGGTATATAGAATCCCAGCTTAAAATTTAGGATAGTATATGATATAATAACCCGGAATATACCAGTGCATGCCCTGAGGTGTTTGGTTAGGGATGATAGGGGAGTGTAGGGCAAATGTACATGCCCCACATCGCATCGCTAAGGGTCTGAGTTCACTGAGATAACTTTCTATCTTGCGGGCGCCTAGTAGGTAATAGGACGGACCGAACCGCCTCTTTACGGCTGGGGAACGATCAGTTGTGCAGTAGGCAGGCATAACTACTACAACGCAGAAACGAAGAGTAAATACGCTGGCTGCCGAGTGCATTTCATAGGGCCGCCGTTTTTCCCCCCCAGATAGGGGGACCAGAAATGGACCACTCCCGTTTGACCCAAAACCTGTCCCTAGTCGTATAAAGTTAACAATTTCGTGGTGTGGTAAGCTGGGGGTGAGCAAGGGTAAGCCGAAGGTGAGCCAAGGGTGAAGCGAGCCTGATTTTAGTTTAACACCCTTCGGATGAGGCTCTTTTCTTTTTAGCGACCGACTACCTAAGTAGTCACAGTCAAAAAATCACATTACAGCAAGTTCTCGCACTCCTTAGTAACAGAAACACAATCTTCACCAACCGCGAGGACCTAAATTACCTACACTCCGAGTCTGACATTTACCCTTTTCTACCCCTTTTACGGTGCTGGAGACATGCGCTTTGTTCCCGCTCTTCTCGGCATTTTCATCACTCTTCTTATCCCCAAAAATGTTGTTTTCTGCGTCCATCGTCACCTCCGCCTCAAGCACGTCCCTGGCCCTGTGATCGTAGCTTAGACACGGCTATGACTGCTTCGCCAGGCGGTCAGGGGGGATTCCCACA
>Ga0247760_1000434_pt1 | contig 45748 bp, 52 predicted proteins | sample UWRJL171409R4_FD_179936 | JGI IMG/M metagenome (GOLD analysis project Ga0247760, IMG submission 179936) | Plant litter microbial communities from Arlington Agricultural Research Station in Wisconsin, United States - UWRJ-L171-409R-4 | ecosystem: Environmental > Terrestrial > Plant litter >...
TCATCGTCATCGCCGTCAGTGAAAATTTTCCATTTCCAACGACCACGAAGACCTCGCCCAGGCTAATTCAACGCCCACAACGGTTTGTAGCATCGCTTTACTATCAATTCCACTGCTAATTCCATGGTCCCAGTATGCCCTAAAGGCTTTACAAGCATTAAATTCCCGCGCGCCGTCACGCCATTACAATCCGAAGCATTCGCAAAGATGGCAACCAGTACGGGGCAGCGCCACAATTATAACAGCGATTCCGCTAACAATAACGCCTGGCTTTCACCTTCACCGCGTAATCTAAATCCTCACGACCGTTTAAGCCCTAAAGTACGTGATTCTAAGACCCTACTACCAATTAATTACACCTTTAAGCCACAGTTCTCTCTCCCCCCAATCAAACGTACCCCCAGCCTTAATTCTTAACTTAACTCCAACTCTCCAGACTCTTTAACTAAGTATTCCGACTGGGAGGGTATTAATAGCGATAACAACGACGACGGTGGCGACGTTATCTTTAAGGACGACAGTTACGCTACCTCTAAGGATAAAGAGATTCGTAATCCTATAATCGGCTTTATCTCCACCACTATTAAAGGCCTCTAAGCGGCCGTTAACAAATAGGCTAGTAAGGAAGGGTTTACCGTTATTAAAGTTAGCGGTTAAAGCTTAGTGGATAGTTAGTATATTTAGTATAACCTTACCTGTAACCGTTACAGCTAGCCTTGGCCTTTTAAGTTTACTAACCTTTATTTTATTACATCTTATAAGTATAGTTACTTATAGAAAGCCATTACCATTTAATTAGTAACTAGTTAATATTATTAAGAGTATAGTTAAACCATATACTATACACATAATTATAAGCCTTCTTATAATCCCTTAACCCACCTATAGTACTGTAAGCGACCCCCTAAAGTTATAAAGGTTATCACCAGCGCTTTAAGTCACCTTAATATCCACGTAAGAGAAGTAAGTAACCTTATTACTACCCAGTTTCCCTTAAGCTCTTACGTTAATAGGGATATTTATAACTTAAGGGTAGAGATTTGTAAACAGCACCTTAATAGCTATACTGTTACTGTAACTGTTATTAGGGACTTTAATTTAAAGGGGATACTGTATAAGGTGTTATAGGTAAACTTAGTTAAGAAGGAGGAGCTTATTAACTTTATTTTTTCCTACTTTACACTCTTATATATAATTAAGGAGTTTTAAAAGCTTACTTACATTAATATAACTTATAACACTAACATTTTTAAATATCTTTTATTTTAAGTAACAGGTTAAATTAACTATAATATTACCTTTACCTCCTATTTTAAACTTATTAATAATAAGAAGTAAAAGGCTTTTAAGTTCCTTTACTCTGTTATAAAGAAGATCCATGCTAGGTACGGTATCCTTAACCCCCTAGTGTTTATTACAGATTATAATAAGGAGATAAGGGGAGTTATTTACATAATATACCCTAATAGTCAGCTTTAACTTTATATTTATCATATTATTAAAAATGTGTTACTTAACGCTAAGTGGAAGATGGTAAAGAATAAGGAGCCTAATTTAAATAATAAGGCTAAATAGGAGTGGGATAATAATAATAAAGGTATTATTATCATTACAGATAATAATACTAGGCTGGCTAAGCTGTAAAGTAAGGTAGAGATAATAAGGGTATTTAAAATAACCCCCCTTATTATATATAACTATTACAGGGTTAAAGTTATATTTAAACTTATAATTTACGTTAAGATTAAAGACCTATTCTTTTCAGCCTAATCTGCCTTAAAGAAGGAGTTTTCCAACTAACTAGCTATACTTTATTATATCTAGAAGGTTTAAATGCCCCTGTATAAGTAATGGGTATATTATTATATTAAAGGTTACTGTAATTTCAGTACTAGAACTACCTTTTTAATTAAGTTAACTAACCTTAATGTTAAAAACTACCTTATTAACAGTAAAGTAAATACCTTTAAACTAATAGATATTTTACAGGTTATAGTTAAACGTTAAGTAAAGGTATATAAATAAAAAAAGGCTTATAAGAGTACTTAGTAACGCCAGGAGTTTATTAGGTGTAGTTATCCCAGTTTTTTACTAATAAGGATATCATTCAGGGCCTTAAAGTTAATTAATAGCGAGTATCGCCACGTAAAGGCGGCGTTTCTTAGAAAGAATCGTGTAGTTAAGCCCCTAAGTCCCCATTAACCAGATTACACTGTTTCTATTTAGTACAGTATTCCTTACCGTTATATAATTTATACACTGCTTAAGGATAATAAGAGGATCCAGCTTTAAAGTGTTCTACCCTGTTAGTATTTAGAAATACCACTTATAAGTACTTACTATCTTTATTTCTAGTTATTCTAACTATATTAGGATGTTAATAACCTTTACCTTTAAATCTAAAACCCCAGGGTTACAGAGAAGAAGCGTGGAAGGCTGAAGAACAGTCCAGTGTAAATACCAGCTTAATATATAATATAGGGTGGTATAGCATTAAAGACTCCTACCATATTATAAACTCTAGGAACCCTGAAAACACTGTAACGTCGGCACTATACAGCCCCCAGACCTCTATGTGGTAACACACCGCCTTTACAGGACCCTATACACTAACAGTTATTAAAGTGGGAGATAAAAGTATCACTAAGGCCAGAGACTCGGAAGGCATCACTAAAGTGGAAGACTTAGGAGGCACTGGAGTTAAAGGCTACAGTGTTAAGAAAACAGGTAACGGTAGGGAGCACCACTAACAAATTAGTGGCAGAATCAGTTCCAATCCCTAAAAGGCCTGTAAAAAGGACTCGTAATGGCTAAGCGGTTCGGCCGACGGAGAAGGTAATAGGCGTTGTTTGATCTGGAAAAGCCCAGAAATCGCGTTTTCTGGGTCTTTAGGGCCCAGTTCTAATATGTGTGGGTAAAGGCATTAATTCTCGGCCTTCTAGGCCTAGCCACACGCGTGAGGGGGGCCGGTTCTGGCGTTCCAAGCCCTCCACACACAAGGTAGAGTGTTGAAAACATGTAGATTAATTCGTAGTAACAATAATTACTGTAGATCACTGCAAAAAAAGATGTCTTGTTGATAATGGTGATGTGGAAGTCATTGGCGTCTGTGGAAGGCATTCTTAATAACCCCCATAGATAACCCTAACCCTGTTTGGGGGGGGGGGGGAGGGGGGGGATGCACCTGCAGTAAAAACAGGATGCACCCCCATCAATTGCCTTTGGATACTGTGAATTGAGTCCTAGTTCCGGAGATTTCTTTCCCCTCCCAATGCAAGGTGGCACTGATGAGTTGAAAGTGACAGGTCTTGTTTTTGGGGCTCTGGTCTGTCGTTTTTTTGCATTGGCGGGTTTCCTGGGCCGGGGGTTTGCCAGTGGCTGCAGCCGCGCATCGCGCGAGCAAACAAACTGCATGGAGTGGGGGATGTGAGTGCTTTTGGGAGTTGAGGCCTGCGTGCCGTGGTAGCGGAGGAAAATTCTGCAAGAGATGGGACTGTTTTTGGAATGGCACCCGAATCTCGCACGCCTCGGCCTTTGGAGGCAGACGTGCGTGGTACGTAGACCGTCGGCGTGGGGACGGTCCCATGCATCCTGGGTCTGGGGAAGGAGGGACTTGGCAGGCGAGATTATTGCACGGAAACTCCGCCGAGTTGGAATTAGCCATGTCTGCAGCATTGGACGTGCGGGCAAACAAAACTGCTCGGGTCGCGGTTTCATGGGATGCAAGGGCTCAACGCGAAATCTGATATATTTGTCACTGCCGCAGTGAGAGCTGAGATGCATTGCATTCGCACCATGTAATTGGCCCGCCGTGGCTTTCTGAGTTGGGTGGTTCGGGTGCGCGGAAGCTCCTTCCCCTCGAGCCGGGCCGGTCGCGGATGACGTCCGGTGGTCTGGGCAACCCGGGCCTTGGGAGTCTTTCATGTTTTCCCAGACAGCTCTTGGGATACCTCGCGGCCCCCTCGAACTCCCAGTTCTGCTCCTTTCCATTCTTCACTTCTTCACAGACGCATGTTTGCCTTACAGTTAGCAGCACCGTCCCGCCCTTTCTTTGCCCTCTTGGTCTGCCCCCAACAAACACGTGCCGGCACACATTCGAAAATGGACGAACAAGAAGCCCCTATCTCCGACGAGGGGCTTCTAGGTCGAGTCTACAAGGCTGCGAAGTTGCTCGAAGCAAGCGAAAATCGGTACAACACACACATTGCGGCGGGGCTACAGGGTCTCGAGGAAATGAGGGAGTCAATCCGAAAAGTGGAGAGAGAGCTTGAGAGGCTGAAACAACAATTGGAGACGGACGAGAGGGAGCATGAGGTCTCGAAGTCTAGATTGAGGGCGGAGCGTATGAAATTTGATAAGGAGGTGGATCAATGGCTTTCGGATCGTGGGCGGGGGCCAATATCGGAGTTACCAGTGAGCGACGAGGAGCCCGGGAATGATGATGTGGAGCTGAGCAATGGAGAGAGTGACGAGGAGGATGTTGATGATAGTGAGGGTGGTGAGGTGGACCAAATGGTGCCAGAGCCGGAAACGGAGGGTGAGGCCGATTTTTGCCATGGGCTTGGCCGAGAGAGCGACGGGGAAGAGCCTATCTCACAGCACCGGGTAAGTTCTGATCGTTTTCCTCTCACCGCCGTTGCCAACTAGCCGCCCACCACTTTTTCGGGCCATTTCGCTGACCTCAACGCCGACCTACAGTCTCTAAGACGGCAACTCGAAAGCAGCAATTCCGATCATGGTCAAGAGCAACAGCGTCCCTCGGAAAGATCGAGACCGAGGCGTGAATCGCAGCCCTTGCCTGAGAACCCAAGTACCGGTTCCAGAGAGATCTACTGGGAGGATGTCTATCAGGGTGGGCATCCACACAGAAAGTTTTTAATCGTCAAACATCCGACCAAAAACCACGAACACTCCCGGTACTATATCCTTCGCTGCGACAAGACTGGCCAACATCCAGCGAAAGGACTCACCCAAGCAGTTCAGCCGCGGCAAAGAAGCATCAACACTTGCTTAGCCTGCCGGGGAACGGAATTGGTGGTCAAGGTGCGCCTGTCATAATCAGCCCCGAAGGCTTCCACTCCGGCCCGCGACAAGAAGCTAACCGATGCCGAGGCCAGTAGGGGACAAAGCAAGAGCAGTGACCTCGTCTTCTCCTTCTGAAGACAACGAGCGCACCGTGCTTCCCGGTCACGCCAAAGATGAACTGCCTACCCACCATCTCAGCCCACACAGTTCATACCCCGCGGAATACGCGAGACCATTACCTCCAACCTCGCAGCTCCTGCAACCACCATTGCGGCGGCAACGGGGGTCACAGTCACAGTCCCAGGGGCAGCCGGGTAGGGGTACGTCCTGGCCGCCAAAGACGTCGGCTACGACTACCGTGGTAGCAGTAAGCCCTACCAAGAGGTCGTCGATGGTCACCCCTTCGTTATCCCCAACCCAGCGACGGCCAGCTTCGTCAAAATTCAGCTCGTTGGCTCTCCAAGTCGGACAAAAGCCAGTGGCGGCCCAGCCGCTGGTGATCCAAGAGCCGGTTCAGTCGCCGGATGACAGCTTTGACAGAGTCATCACAAACCCCACTGAAGGAGCCCTGTACTACGTGCCCTACGGCGTCGAGGGCCTTTGGGCCGTCGTGGTCCTTCCGCCCGGTGATTTCACCGAGGTCGGCGTGCGTGGAAGTGTCCGCGAGCTGGAGGACGATGTCCCTGAATGCTACAATCCTGACCTGAGCACCGGACGGCTCCCTTGGGCAGAGGGATTTGAGGACGGAGGTGGAAGCGAGCATCATCGCTGGTTCGTCGTCAAGTACTTCGACCCCGACGCTGCCTTCGGCTGGGTTCCTGCATGGCTTCTCAACGAGTTCGACCTCAGCAACCCTGAAATTCAGGGCGTGGCCGAAGCACAGGCCTATCTCAACGAAAGGCTCCTTGCGAAACTCGAGCAGAGCAAGCCGGCAGGAGCGGATGGCATGAACTCAGACGGCCGCCCTGGCGCTAGCGACTTGACGCCCGCGACGGACGACCAGAAGCCACCTGCTGACGGACCGATGCCGATGGAAGAAGACACCACAGTTGCCCGACTTCCCGAGAAGGGCCGAACATATGCGCACTTCCTTGCCAGCCTCAACCAGTCGCAGCCTAGTGGCCTTTTCAGGGAGCAGTCGCGCTTCTACTCGCTGTTTTTCGACAGCGCCAAACGGCCGAAGGTCAACGGCCCTCTCAGGGAGCTGGCTCAGGCTCCTGGTGGTGCTTCCAGGGCCCCAACTCCGGCTGCAGGCAAACCTTTGAGTTGATCAGTTTGTATTGATGTTGATCAGAGTCACGGCTTTTTCTTTCAGCTTGGGTTTTTCATTTAGCGTTGCTTTGAGACGTTGGCGACTAGCATAGGAGGATTGTAGGAAGAAAAGCGGCGGGTTGTGTTGATTTCTAATAATGAGGAGGAGTGTAGGAGGATATGTGGTTCGGGTACTTGTCCCGTTACCGGAACTGCAGTTGTTGCCGGTTGGAACTGCACATCATAATACTACGGAAGGAAGAAAGGCAGGATTCTTGAGGCTGGCTTGGGCCGTTTACTGGTTAGCTGTCCAGCTGGAGATGCCGATTTGATAAGTTAATCGTTGGATGAGGTGGGCTGAGGAGATAGATACCCCTGTAGAGATATTTATACCAAATCAGAGTTGTTGCTTTTATAAATCTTCCACTCTTGCTATTTCTGATGATTACTTTACAAGTTCCCGCCGTTCTCCTAGGTGTGTTTCGTTCCATAGGCCAGGTCACCTACGCTCTCCGTGACACATGGAGGGGCCGTGCTGCCAATACCTGGCGTGTTGATAAACCCAAGGGGACGGGGACGCTTTATTTACATCGACCTTATGGGTGGCTGTCATGATGCCCAAGCAATAAGCTAATACCAAGGCAAGAACCCAATGCTAATCTCGTCAAAGACTTTGTCCTATCTTACCCCTTAAATCATAAAACTATATACTCGCAACCGCGCTAACCACAACGGCTTGAACCAAGCCCCTGAGACCAACCCCTCAAAACCAATTTATCCTACCATTGATATCAGGTTTCACACCGGCGGGAGCCCTGTAGAGCCGTGCCATCTTAGCCTTGCATCCATCTCGCTCGGCTGCACCTTGATTTGCCAACGGTTCTCAACCTCCTTTCGCAAACTGTCCGCTACCGCGTATCTCAGGCGGTCGAGGCCTTTCCAAACGTGAATCCACTCGTCAATAGACCGCGAGCCCAGTCGATTGCGGTATACTCCCTGTGTGTTGACGGCAGGCGGCTGGTTGTGGTCAGCTAGGAGTTGTCTGAGCCTTTCCATCAAGTCCTCGGGGCTCTCCGTGTGTGATTCTCCGTAGATGCATTTTTCGCACTGTGTGTTGCAGGGTGAGGTTAAGATCTCGATGTGATGGTTGGATAGGGAACTTACCGGTGTAGCCTGCCCCGGAGGAGGCACAGGCTGAGCGCTTCCAACCTCTGAGACCTTCTCGCGACTATCCTCGGCGTCGGAGTCTGGAAGCGGCTTTGGCTCGGCCACCGTTTCAGGCAGATGTACCTGATTATCTTCCAGCTTGACCAAAATGGATCGCTCTAGTTCCTGATGTTTCTGGTGGCACTCGTCATAAACCTTGCGTCTCTGTCGCTCAGCACGCTTGTCTGCAATATCGCAAGTGTCGCCACGTCGTTTTTCGCTGATCTTGAGCTTGGCCAAAAGAAACCGGTACCGCTTGGGGTAGACGCTTGTTTTGATGAGGTCCTCAAGTTTCGCTCTGACGTTGACTCCAAAAGCATCCCCTTCGCGGATATTGATGGGGGCGTCCATTTTGTGTGTGAGATGCTTGGGTTCTGAATGGTTGAGGATTCTAGGCGATCGGATAGGTTGCCAGAAACAAAGGCGGCGAGAGTCTGTGCTGAGAAAGCGATTGAGAAATAGGGGAAAGCATGGAAGTGACAGCCCGTCAATCCCTGCGCATATCTCAAATACTGGCAACGACGAATGCCTTATTAGGCCGTTTCCCAGCTTTCGCTTGCGGCTACTGTTTGCAGTTACCCAAACAGGTATTTCAGACCAAAAGGCGGTAAGAAATCCGTCACAAAAGCCTTGCCAATTGGAAACTGTTCCTCAATTTGTTGGCTAGCCCTTCTACCGAAGACTAGCGGACAACGAAAAGGGCCTACAAATTGCCCCTTTTCGTCTCATCTCTCGCATACTCCGTTTGTTGTTCTTGCCGTCCTCTGTTTGCACCCGCCTGCACCCCGCCGCCACTATTGAAAATGGGGCAAGACGGGAGCTTCCAATTATGCAGACAGGGAAAATACAGGGTAAGTTTCTTGACGAGATGACTCATCCGCAGTGCATATCGAACCAGCCCAGCACCACTGGAAAGCTCTCATCACATCTGACGGCTTGTGTTGCTGAGATGTTTGCTGTTAAGATAGGCACCAAATAGCCTGATCATTCAGTCGGGTTGTTTGTTGCAGAAAGTGCGACGCTGACTAACGGGGATACTGTCAGGGCCCGGCTGCCTGATCTGCTGCGGCGCGGACGAAATACAAAAAGGGGGACGCGTTTGTTGTTCTGCAGCCAAGAGTCATCCTTCCTACCATGATTCCACGACGCGTGGCTGCGTTTCGGTCAATCTTTCTGCTTTCCTTTGTCTCTTCATCGTCTCGTGTTTTGGCTCAAGTTCCAAATCGCATGAGCATCAGAGAGACGAACCTCAACTTCATGGACATGGATCCAAGCGGCGATTCGCACCTGCAGCAGCCCATGGTGGCCCTTCCGCCTCGCCGAACCCTGCGCATTGCCGGCCGCAAGGACATCGAAAAAATATACCCGTACCTCTCCGCCTACGCGCAGGACCCTTCCGCCGCCCTCCACGTCGAGGAGCTCCTCATCGATACCGGGGCCTGGCCCGACCGACCCTGGAAATGCTTCACCACCACCGATGCAGTCATCCCACCGCCAAGCCCAAACGACGCTGCCGCCCACGAGCGCATCAAGGAATACACCCGCACCATCGGCCTCCCCGATTCCACCACGCACCAAATCCTTGAATCTCTCGACTGGAAATTCACCGGCTCCTCTGGGGCCGAGCACCATGGCCACAAAAGCGACAAAGGCTTCGCCGCCGCGGCGACCATTCTCCTCCTCTCCCTTTGCAAAAACCTCACCTACCTGCAGGCCTACGGGATCGAGTACACTCCTTTTTTCATCCGGGATTTCCTCCTCCGAAACAACTACCCCTCCCTCTCCCCTCTCCCCTCCCCTTCCCTCCAAACCCTCCAAACAGTCCACATCGAATCCTACACCCCATACGACGAGCGCGTGTACGACAGCGCCGAATTCCTCGACCATTTCCGCTACTTTGGACGCCTCCCCTCCCTCACAACCTACAGCACAAACGCCCTGATTGCATACCAAAACAATCACGAAGTCTCCCCCCCGGGAACATCCACCGTTCGCAAAATATCCATCACAAACGCCGATATTGGCTCCGAGCTGCTTGGCGTGATCATTCGAGTCCCTAAGGCCCTAGAGGAATTCACCTTCTCCGCCGGGGGATTGTCACACTCCAAGGGGGGGAAGCCTGTCGTGCTGCCCAAGACGATCGGGAAATGTCTCGCCGAACAGAAGGCGACTCTCCGGGTGCTGGATATGGATATCCACGGCGCGCTGTCGTTCCATGGGGAGCCGGAGGAGGAAGACGCGCGAGAGGAAGATTTTAGGGCCGCAGGACGGATTGGGCGGGGCCAAGGACAGAGGGGGCGGGGTGATCCGTTGGGGGATGAGTATGCGAAGTTTGATGCGGCGAATGGGAATGGGAAACCGCTTTGGTCAAAGGACCTAGAGGATACGAGGGTGTATGGGTATACGATTGGGTCGTTGCATGATTTTGCTGCATTGAAGGTGTTGGCCGTGCCGATTGTGGCGCTGCTTGGACCGCCGCAGCCAAGGGAAGGGGAGGATGTTGAGTATGGTAGCACGGGGATAGCGGTAATGCCGCCGTTTCGGTTGGTGGATGGGCTTCCGCCGGGTTTGAAGACATTGCGGCTGTATGACTATTATCGGGGGAAGTGTGCTGTTCATGATGAGTATGTGGATGAGCTAAGGGAGAAGATGGCGGAGAGGTTCCCGTTGCTGAATGAGCTGGTTGGGGTGGATGAGCCACTTGTCGGGAACTCGCAGTATGATGAGCGCGCTGGTTTTGATGAGGAGGATCCGCCCCCGGCTGTGGCGGAACGAATGAAGCGGTTGGGCCGCGACAACTGGGGCGCATTGGAATGAAGTATATCAAGAGTATATGTGGGACGATCACGCGGACGGCGCGTGGTCGGCAGGATGCTGGGGTAAAACCAACTCCTGGTCTATCCAACACTATTCCCTCCCCGCGGAGGCGCTGCATCTAGCCTCGCTAGACAGCTTCGAGCCATGCGGGCGGATACGCAACCGCTGCTCGTCAAGCCAAAAACGGCTTCTGACTCTTTCGCAACGTTACCGTCGCTAGGCCTATGTTCCCGGCGCCGTCTTGAGCACTGGGGTACGCTCCCGCACCCACTCCTTCTTATACAACCACATCAACCCCATAGGAATCCTCGGCGCGCTCAAGTAGCTCCAGGAACCAGCGATGCCCAGCGGAGTGATGGCACCCCAAAGCAAATGCGCCGGCACCCCGTTAGCCCCAGTCCACCACTTCTCCAGGCATACAAAGCCCATGGACAACATCACAAAACCGTCAAGCTTAAAGGCCCCACGGCTATCGACGCCGTCGGCTATCAGCAGAAGTCGATCTGCATCCTGGGGATCCGACCGGGAGGTGAAGTGCACCCCATGCGCCGGCGGGGGAACGTCTCCATTGCGGCCCTGCGAGGTCGACACGTAGCCCACCCATTCCCCGCGCGCGATGTCCTTGATCTGTGCATCGACACTAGCGCGAAGCCAGCGGTTCCACGACGGGGCATAGCCAAACGAGTGCATCGATAACTCGCCAGGGGCGAACCGCGACCCCGGAGCACGGTTGGGGAAAGCCAACGGAGACGGTGGCTTCCCATCTGGCAGCGGAATATCCCCTTGCTCGGCAGACGCCAGCAGCGGCAGCGCTGGGGGATACGGGAGGTCATCCCGAACGATGACGCCCGGATCTGAGCGGAGGAGCCACGGTAGACATCCCAGCACCAGGAAACTTGTGGCCTGTACGCCCTCGAACGAAGACTCCAGCTCCATTCTATATGTCCCTTCTCCGTAAGCCTCGGGTTTGCGAAGGTGCATGACTCGGTTGACTAGGATCGGCATGTTGTTGAGCACGGTATTCCCTAGCACACCTATGGCGAGACAGAAAGAGATTTGGGACGCGAGCATCACGCGGGTTGAGGGGTCCCATGTATCGAGGCCGCTTGGGCCGAGCATGTAGGCGGCCAAACCGCTGAGGGACGCCGCCATGGTGAAGTTGTTTACCGTGGGGTCTGTCCCGCAAGGTCAGCATGGCAGCCTAGGGAGCCCAACGGTGCATCTGGCTTTGAGGGATCTCCTACAACATACCGCAGAGCACAGTCCAGGTGCTGAGGAGGCCGATGATGTTTTGCCCCGCCCGGGAAATTTCCACGGGGTGTCGGCGTCTGACAGTGTCCTCCCATGGGACGGATTCGTATGACACCAAAAGCTCTTCCAACTCGTCCAGAAGGATGTGAAGCTGCGACGCGCCTGAAGCCAAACGATTCCAGACCATCTTGGTTTCGTCAGATGTCGTAGAGGTCAGTTTGCTGGCGATCAGCTTGCGCAGCGCCTCTTTGTCACGGGCAGGTTTGGAGGCGGGGTTGTTTGTCTGGAAAATGGTGAGCAACCTGGGACAATCAACATCAACAATGCTTGAGTTCCATGCTGACCGGCACCTGATTGAGGAAACACCACTGAGACACGAAAACGTCATCGCACGCGTCGTTGAACAGTCGACAGGTCCGGCGAATGGCAACGACATCGCGAAACGAGCAGAGCGACGCGACTTGCTGGATGACCTCGAGGGGGAGATGCGTGAAGTTTGCCATGATTACCGTTGGTTGCGCGAAATGTTGAAGCGAAATAGCGACCCGCGTCTCTCTGGGTCGTCCGCTGGAGTTATGCGATGCTGGATCGCGGTTGCCTGGCGGTGAGAAGCCACGACGCGCGGATTCGACTCCACCTGCAGGAGGCTGCAGCTTTGGTTAGCTCGCACTCTCGCACTCTGCCGCCGACAGGTTCTCGTGAAACATGGGCCAGGGCGACCAAAACTTTATCACGACATGAAGTCACGCATCGCGGTGTGATGCAAAAAAAAACCAGCTGGACACAAAACTCCAAAACAACCTCAATTAGCCCTCCCCCACCGCCCCACCCTACCACTAGAGAGGACTATCCAACTGCCAAGCATCAATCCACACCACGCCCGTCCCCGCCTTCAAGATGCCCACCGCCACCACATTGTTCAACCAGTAGTACTTCTGGCTGCCCGTCTCAAAGATAATCCTCAGGTGCAGCCGCCCATCGGCCTGCGCAGGGCCGCTGGTGCGAATGAAGATGTGCGCGCCGTCGTCCGTCAGCAGGTGGTACCGCGTGTCGGCCGAGAAGGTCCCGCTCTTGTCGATGAGGCCCCAGTCTGCGCCGAGGTTGAGGACCTTGCCTGGTGGATGTTAGTCGCTGTCTGCGGTGGTTGCGAGGGCAGGGGACGAACCGGATATCCGCGGGCCGGAAAATGTTCCGCCTGTGATGGGAATCACGACGCGATTTCCATCGGGGACGTCGCCGACGGGGAGCGAGTCGCCGAGCGTGCAGTTCAGCGAATAGAGGAAGGTCAGGCCGGGGGTCTTGGGGACGGCGGCCTGCGCTGTCGCGACAGCTACGAAGAGCGAGCCGAGGGCTGAGAGAACGAATGGGAGATGCATCTTGGCTTGGTGGTATTTCTGTGAGGTAGATCAGATGTTCACTGCACAGATGACGAAACGAAACAATATTCGGGATCTTCAATCGAAGGTCTCCTGGGCGGTTTTATACAGCACCCCGGTCCCGAAGATCGGGGAAAGTGTCTAGCTCGAGCGGTGGTTGCAGCCGGAGACCCGGCCAATTACGGCGATATTAAGGTACAGCTAGGTCACAGAGGCGCTCCATTCGGCGGACGTGCTGGCAGTTAGCGAATATCGCGAGCTACGGCTGGATAAATGCGTGCGTGGGCAGCTGCCGTTTCTGTCGGCTATCAGGGGGTATTTATCAGTGGTTCCATTCCGGATGGGTTGCCGGTGTGCCCTTGCAGCGGAGATACCAAGATACCCGAGGGAAAAGGCAGCCAAGCATCCGAACCGCTCCAACAGCCGGCACAAATCATCGTGGCAGGTCTTGGCTTCACATTGTAAGAAGGGAAAACCCGGTACGCGGAACCTGCACAATTACTGGGCAAAGCGCAATGGACACCACGATAGACAAGTAGCTTCTAAACGTATATTTTGTAAGACACTATTCTGTAATAGTTCTATCCCTGTATCAACATCTCCAACTGCTAGTACGCCATTCTCCCGCTAAAACCCACAAACAACAATACCACCCTCTATGGAAACTCAAACCCATCACCGGGCCGCTAACCCGCTGCCTCTACCCCATCTTCCAAAATGCTTTTCGAATGCCATCTATGCAACCGCCAACCAGAAATCTAAAAATGAGGAGCATAAAGGAACAACGACATGAGCACACCGGCAAGCGTACCCGCGATGGGGATGGTAGCAATCCAAGAGATAGCGAGCAACCCTACTCGCTGGAAGTTGACGGCCTTGAGCGTGCCGTTGCAGAGGCCGACACCAACGGTCGCGCCGGTGATGCACATGCTGGTAGACACGGGCAGCGAGTACTGCGAGAAGACGAGAACGGTGACAGCAGCGCCCATTTCCATGGAGCATCCTATTGCAGCTAGTTAGTATTTGCGATTATTTGGGTTGGAAAGTGGAGTTGACAAACCTCTGCTGGGAGAGTGGTAGGTGATCTTGTTGCCCATGACCTTCATGATGTTGTAGCCATAGGTGAGGAGACCGATCGAGATGGTCGCAGAGAGGACAGCAAGTTGCCAGAGCGGGACAGGGGCCTTTGACTCGACGACGCTCCCTGTGCTCCAGGCCGAGTAGATAACCGCCCAAGGACCGACAGAGTTTCCAATGTCGTTGGCGCCGTGAGCGAAGGATGCAGTGCAGGCAGTCAGGACCTGTACGAACGAGTAGGTGTGCTCGACCTCATTGGGGTACTTCTTGGCGTGCGCGTACACTCTAGCCATCCGCTCGCCATCTGGTGTGCCGGCGATACCGGACTGAGCCGCGTGGATATCGTAGTGGCTTCCATACAGGGCACCGCAGACGATCATAGCAGGCAGTCGCTTGACCATGGCCTTGAGGTTGTGCTTCTCATAGATCTGGCCGTTACCGATAGGGTTCTCGTGGAGCGTGCGCATGGCCCAGCCCATAGGACCGCGGTTCTTCCTGAGCTTAGCGTGGAGCTTTCGTGTGCCTTCCTCATCGATCTCCTTGAGCGTCAACATGCGGACCGGGTTCTGCGATTCAGGATCGGCGGCCAGCTTCTTCTCGCCGTCGTCTGACAGCTTCGAGATGTGCTCGTCGCTGGCGCTGGCGTCGGATGCAACAGGAGGGGTCTCGACAGTCTCATCATCGTCTTGCACAACCGCGTAGTCGGGGACGATAGCGACATCGACACCCTCGGGTGCCGGACGCTTAAGCAGGAGGGGGCCCATGGCAACATGGTACCATTTGACTGAGTGGTCCTTCTTGATGACCTTGGCGTGGAGGTATGGCACGAAAAACAGGGCGGCCAGGAGGGCAAGACCGGCTCCTGCACCTAGCGTAACGCCGACGATGAAGGCTGGCGGCTTCTTGTTCAGGCCAAGGTTCGGCGAGCCCTTGTAGACGATAGACAGCGTGCAGATGACCCCGGCAATAAGGAAGAAGAATGGCGACGTGTAGACGGCCCAAGGAACGGGGTTCTTGCGGACGTGGACGACGAACTTGATGAGCATGAAGATAGCGGCTCCGAACCCGGCCGAAATGGTAGGCGCCATGCCGAGGCCAGCGAAGATAGCCCCTAGACCCTTACCGCCGTTCCAGCCCCACTGTACCTTGGAGACACCCACAGTGGCGACACCGACACCAGCGACGGCTGAGACGAGCGAGTAGGTTGACGAGACGTGTGCCGAGTGCCTGGTGCACCACATCACCCAAGATGAGGCGGCAGCGAGTGCGCATGTGAAAGCGAGCATTTGAACACCGGCGTTTCCACCGAAGGCGTCATTAGGGATGATCTGGTTCTTGATGGTATCGGCTGTGCGTGCTCCGACTGTCTGTGGTCGCATGGGTCAGTCTTGTGTCTAGCTCAGGAATATGGGGTAGGGGAGACCTACGATTGCGCCGACCATCTCAAAGATGGTACCGAGCACCATGGCTTGTCGGTATGTGATTGATCTCGATGAGACACTGGTTGCCCAAGCGTTCGCGACGTCGTCTGTGCATCCCGGTCAGCATCTCAACTCCTCGATCTCAAAGCGGTAAGAAGTCACGCGAGCAGCAACTTACTTGCGCCATTGTTACTACAGAGCCGGTTAGCATTCAGAAAGTGGTCAATTGGATGGCGGACATGAAGAGGCAACTTACTAGGCGTCTAGCAGCGCAAAAAACGTGCCGATGGCGAAGACGTAGTCGAACTGACTGAGCACCATTTTGGTCGCGTGAGGAGCCGGAGGCTCGAGTGATGTGATACCGGGAAGGGTGCGAGGGGTACTGCAGGTCGCAAGTGGCGGCTGAAAGTCAAACCGTTGGACTGGATGACCCGGAGAAAGCGATGTTGGCAGTGGCAGTTGGATTTGTGAGCGAGACGACTTGCGAGTGCTCAGTCTTATGTCTCCCGGAATTCTTGCTCATCACAAGATGATCGGCCTAGAGCCCCGTCATACCCACTGTACATCTTTACCTGCCCAGTTCGGGACACCGACTTGGCCAAATTGAACGTGAATGCATGCCGCCATCGCAGAGAAAAGAAAGTCTTACACGCCCCTCCAGAACGGGGCCGACGCAGATGGTGCGTGCTCTCGTTCCGTATCAACGGCCCACGTGCGCGGCTGGTTGGTCCAGAATTAGCGGACCAAAATATACCCCTGGAATTTTTATTGCCCCCCAACCACCATCGCAAAATCACCCAGGTTCCTTCTCGATATGGCGCGCATGGCAGCCAATTGTCTCGTTTTTTCTGCACCGAACCGCATGTGGCGCTAACGGCCGAGGATACCCCCTCACGGCAATCCAGGGCCAGGCCCAGCTCGGCGACGACGGGCTACAAACTAGCGAATTGTCGTGTGAGTGATGTGTCTCCGGGATGTGTCGGCAGCGGGCTTGCAAGCGCCACGATCGTGTTCGGGAGTTGGAAATCATCTCATGGGCACCCTCGCCGCGATTCAAACAGGCCAAGACGGAGGAATCGGGAGAAACGGCTTGGCTTCATCTTGGCTTTTACCAAAACCTCATGCACGCGTCGGAAAGCTTGAGCTGACTTAAAAATTCAGCCGCACAAAACACAGCTGAGCTCTTCCAGACCGCTTGTGTTCCTCTTGTCGGAGGGTTTGGAACAGTGATACCGCTCTCGATAAGGTGAAGATAGACGATCGCCCTCCGCGTTCTTCACGACGTCGAACGGCGGGGCACAACATGCGGGGAACCTGTACCCCGATACGCAAGGAGCGTCAAGTTTGGTCGTCGAGGTAGTCCCGCAGGAACGCCTACCCGCACGAACAGGCCTGATGACCGGCATCACCGCACGCGAGTCTAGCGTTGACGGGGTCGACCATCGGGCTGTGTTGGCGCGATCGCTTGGCGAGGTGGGTTCGGAATAAGCGGTCCACCCAACCCGCCGGGACCGCCCCAGATAAACAACGTTGCGTTCTCTCCCCCACGTGGGCGCGCAGTTGGCTGACCGTCGTCGCCACAGTTCTCATGCTCCACATTCTCTGATTGCCACAAGTGGGCCGAATTTGCCAATTTCCGTGCGCCCCAGAGTCCTCAAACGCGTGAAAAATTTCGATACGGGTGATCATTTCTTTCTCGGGGCCCGAAAGACAATTCGAGTCTTAAGGTGCCGCCGTGGGGGCACGTGGGGGGCAGGGTTGACACCAAGACAGGGATATCCAAACCTGCCATTCTTTTGGATCGTCGGGAGGCTCTGTCGAATCGTATGCAGGAAGGTCGCTCCTGTGTGACGTAAAGATACACTGCATGGTGTGTACATGTGTTGTTTCAATATTGGGAAGACCAGGTTGAGCTGCCGTGACACGATGCAACACCGAACCGTGGAACGATCCGCTCCTCAGGGACCCGAGAACGCCTCACAGCTTCGATGCCATGCCTTCCGGCCAGGGATTCAGCTGCATGGTTGTCAGCTTCTAGCGTGCCGGCTAATTTCGAGTGACCATGCCGCCTTGACGCTTCTGGGATGCTGGTCAGTATGCTATATCTGCCCTGCCTTCCAGATTCCTTCTCTTACCGATGCCCATCATTGTTCGGTGAGCGCCATGTAACTCATCTGCAGACCAACTGTTGATTGTTCTTTCGAAAAGGCCCCTCGATCTGATCTTCGGCGCCCGAATAAGGTTGTTTCGTCATCTGGCAGTCTGGAGTTCATGCTGAAATCCACGCACCCGTCACGTTGTCAGCTGATTGGACAGGAGCGTCTCCGGCCAGGCCCAGGATTCCCACCAGATCGTCGGCACACCTGTCGGTGCTCGGTTGCAGACACCGAATTCCTCCTGCGGGTAACATACGACTGGAAGTGTTAAGGTTTCTCGGACGATCTGAAGCACTCGGTCGTCACCGAGTGGTAATCCTGGATATGCTGCGCAGGATGACAACTTGCGCGACTTTGAAGGTTCCCATCGTCACCCCCAGCTGTCAACGAATCCGCCGGAAGATCTGATGATTGGTGCCGCCGCTCTGCGGGCCTTCGAAGAAATTTTCTAGCGGCAAGAAGGGTGGCGATTAGGCTCGCCCTGAGCCTTCGCTGTCGGCCGTTCACTCGGCTGTTTCTGCATCCTTCCCCATTGAGCATCTCTCGCAAATACGTCTCGATCCGGTCCGGTTTCCCTCATCATATCTCAAATTTCTCGTTTCTTGCCTGCCATTGGCCGTTAGGAGCCTGCTGTCGTCTCACGTTCTCAACGACACCGTCAGCTGACAGCTGACTCTTCGCCCCGGTGGACCACACTGTTGGGTATAGCTGTCTATTGCTTCAGTCATATTGCTATCGCGCCTGCGAAGACGTCTTTGTAAAGTAATACAACCGAAAGAAAAGAAAAAAGGCCGAGGGTGACAAGGAAAGTGAATCGTTCGTTATTCATTAGTCATGCTCCTTCTTCATCCGAAAAAAAGGAATTCCGAAATCTCTGAAAAATCAATGCCGCCACACGATGAACTGACCGACGACAATCGGCAGCCAAGATAGCTCTGCGCATCACCTACCCCTCATTGCTCAGTGGAACCGAGATGGCACCAATATGCCCTGCATCCCCGATGCCCTTCGCTCGTCAACACTCCCGGTCTTTCCAGTCTGAAACGATCCGAGTCGCGTAATCGATTCGCCGGCGGCAGCGGACACCCAGCAGCCTCTCGGCAATACAGCATCGAGGGCACTCTGAGCACGATATTCTCGACGTCTTCGAGCTGTTCGAGAGGCTTGACGATCTTGGGCAACTTGTTCGACGCCGCGAGGATGAGACTGGGGTAGAAGTTGACCTCGAGTCTTTGGAGTTTCGGGAAGCGCTTGAGCAGCGCGATGTCGCCCTCCTGGAAGTAGTCGCCCTGGATGAAGTCCAAGCAGGCCTTGGTGTTCTTGGGCAGGACGTGGGCGATGAAGGCGACGGTGCGGATCCTCCTCAGCAGCGACTCGGAGGTGCGATCGAGAAACACGCCCATCTCGCTGAAGGTCGCGAATGTGAAGGTGATGGAGCGGTAAATGTGCTCCGAGATCTCGAGATATCCGAACTTGCAGGTCTTCATCATCGCGACCAGATCGCCCAGCCGGAGGGCGGTGTCCGAGTCCTTATTCTCGGCCTCTCGAGCGTCATGGCATTCCCAGTGGCCACAAGCGAGTGTGGTCTTGAACCCGTCATCGCCGCATTTCCGGGAGATGAGGTAGCGACCGTACAGCTCCTTCACCGGGCCGGTGCGGGTGACAGAGGGGCAACCGATGTTCTGGCGAAAGCCGGCGTCGCGCAGGATCATGTCGTAGACGGCGCGACGGACGTCATAGTTGAGCGAGGTAAAGAACGGAACGTCGACGGGACAGGCCGAGTCGAGGCGGATGAGGCGGCCGACCGGGAGCGTCCACTTCATCTCGGCGGGCCATGTGATAGGCTTTTCAGTGGCTTCGGGAATGCGCAGGAGGGGCGTGTGCTTCCTCGCTGTCTGGCGGCGGCGGGCTATGTCGGGCCTCGGGGCCCGGCGCGGGGTAGAAGTGGTCGTCGTCATTTCTGCCGTGCCTGACCGGAAGTGGCGAATGGTCGGAAATGGTTCCGGCGGCGCAGCATCGAGAAAGCTTTGGGGAATGGGCATTCTTATGTGGTCGGGTTTGGGATGTGGCGCGCTGTCACGAACAGCGTGTCGTCGACGCTAGTGGTTGACGCCTGAAGGCTGCAGCGCCCCGAAGAGTCACGCGCTGCCACGTGCCAGGGCGAAGCCCAATTGCGTCTGGATTTGGCAATGGCGATTGGTGCTTCGCCAGGCTTGGCAGGAGATTGCTGGCGATCTCGCGGGTCCCACGTCATACGAACGGAAAGAGCGTTCAAGGTTTTAAATGCTCAGCAAAATCGCTGTGGAATTTCCAGGAAGGACAGAGTTGTGGACTCGGAAGCAAAGGGAATTATTGCTGTGGCAGCTCAAAGAAATCACATCCCTACTGTGACGGCACTGTGACGGCCCGCACCGAGACCGCTGCGGGGAAGCCACAAACGCGGGATGAACCCAGCTGAACGCCACGCTTTGTTCATCACTTTCCTGCCCAATCATCTCATTCCACCCCCTCCACATCGCCAGCCAGTCATCGCTGGCAGTTCAAGCTTCAGGCTTCTTTGCCCAGACATTCCGGACAATCATGTACCCATGGATCCTCCGGTCCATCAGCGTCTTTCGCATCGATTGGATCCACGGCTGGTACTCTTCCGCGGGCCAGTTCATGATGTTGTGCCACAGATAAGTGGTGTATCCTATTCTTGTCAGAGCCTATCCGTTTTAGACGTCGGTAAGTGCACTAACCTTCAATCTCAGTTTCTATTACAGTTTGCAGAATGCGGCCAACCTCAGCGAGCTTTGGGTCGAGAGCCCACCCTCCCACTGGAGTCTGTCCAGAAACACCACGGTCAGCACCGACTTCTTCGCGAGCTAAGGCCTGTGACGCGCTAAATAGCGTACCTTGAAAGTCTTCATCTGAATGTCTGTATATCCCGCTGCCGCTGCCGCCTTCCTCTGTATATCGTCGGCAACTACGGTAAACACAGCACCCGTTTTCTTGCCGGATTCAATAAACAGCTCGTTCCATGTTCTCCAGGCAGGGCTTTTATCTGCGGTTCCGTCGTCGCAGCGGAGTTCCACGTCCATCTCGCACGACTCGAGCCACCCGCCAGGCTTGGTATGGTCGAACGCTTGCTTGAACAAGGCGGGATAGTCCTGGATCGCGCCTATGAGGTAGCGGATATGGATGAAGTCGAAGCGGTTCTCAGCCCAGGTCCAAGGAAGTGATGCGTCATCGACTTCAAAACTCATATTGGCCGGAGTCCACGTGGGCTGCATAGGAGACAGGTCAGTGCCAGTGACCCTGGCCTCAGGATACTGGTCGGCAAAGTCACTGTGGAAGCGTCAGTTACGTGGGAGCTCCAGTGAGTGCGGGCCATCATTACATTGCCCATATTCCTGGGGCACGCGGTTCATTGTCAGCCAAATGGCGCTTAACAATAGGGTTCACCAACAAGGTGTGTCTTACCTGTGCCGGTCCCTACATCAAGAACGTCCTAGCAGGAGTGTTATCTCATAACGGCCAGACAATACGGATTCGAACGAGTGTTTTCGGAGAGAATGCTTACCTTGACATCGTCGGGAATGGGTGCAAAGAATAGCTTGCCTTCGGCTAGGACGGTAAGATAATGGTGCCTGTGACCGAAGCGGTTGGGTGTCAGCGACAGGCTTTGGTCATCGGAAGACCGGATCGGCGGTTTGGGGCGCGCCATACGAGAGGTCCATAGCCTCCTGCTGTTTGTCATCATTGGGGATGAAGTATTCTGTCGCATGACGCGCAGCGTGGTATGTTCTCCCATGAATCACCCGGTAATTGAGGATACTGGACGAAATTGAAGCAGTCGAGCTTTCCCTGCAACTCGGAGTTAGCGGCTTACGGATAAACATCGTGAAGGAGTAGAGACAGCCATACGCATCGGTTCCGATTTCTGTGTCGATATCAAAATCATCAGGAAGTGGCGCGACCTGAATATTGGCGTCTAGATCTGCATTCTGTGGCGCTGACATGACTGACAGATTCCCGGGTTACACAGCACAGGGCGGCGCAAAGACGCTGACACGGGAAAGGTGGGATAGGAGCGGCTGGCTGAGCGGATGACCGGAGATAGAAGAGCAGAGATTCCAGAGTTCGGTTGCTTCCAGAACAGCGAGAGGTGGCACAGAGATATTATCGGCGCTCCTCGATCCGATGCGACCCTCCCCAGACATCGATCCGGGCGAGGGATCTCCTGCCACTGGCTCGCTCAGCTGTGACGGGGGAAGTCAGCGTGCAGCCGGCGATGAGGGGCTGCAGGTTGACAGGCTTCCGATTGGGGCTTACGGGAAACCCGCCAACAGCAGCTCTCGGTGGCGTCAGGGCTGGCCTTCAGAGTGTGATAAGAAACTGTTTAGGGCATTATTTGCGTCACGCTAGAACTAAATGGGCGCCATACGCACGTTTGCTCGGGCCGCAGCCAGCACCCCGACAACCATCGGTCACCGATGACCCGCAACAGCCGGCTGTGGCTGCTGCAACGAACGCCAACAATGCGACTGCTCACACCACAGGGCATCGCAGCCATCCAGCTTATCACCACTGCGTTTGGGAACTATTGTATGTACGAGCGCTTATAGGCTGTAGAGGTGTATGAATGTCCTTTTCGCGTCCTTAAGCCATAACATTCGATGCCGGAGGGCTTGCTAACCGTATGAGGATAACCTGGAAACAGAGCTACGGTAATTGATCAAATATTGATGCGAGAGACACCTGATCGCAATACCTCGCAGCATTTACGGTCTCGAGACACGGGGAAGTGACCTTCGTGGTCCGTTGCATTACAGAAGATAATGCAGCAATGGTGTGGCATTCATTTGCCCCGTCTCCCCGCCTCCTGGTATCTTTACCTTACGTCAGCGGCGTCAAACCGGTCAGGCCCTCCCCTGTTAGGGACTTTGGTCCGCAAGCCGGGCTCAGTACCCGCCACATGGCACACTCACGGCATCCTAACCCACACACCCTCCCTGGAGTTTTGACTTCCGAATCTGATGTTCGAGGGCCATGATCCTCGCATTCTTCTCTTCAAGCTCCCATGCGAGGTCTTCGGCACGCTGCTCGTTTCGGATGTTTTCATCAGGGTCGAAACAGCCTTCTTTACGAATTGTCGATTCGAGCTGAGCAATCTTCTTAGTTTTTCTGGCTAGCTCATCACTCAGCTGAGTCGTTTGGGCCAGGTGCTTTGCATTGTCTTCCTCCGCGAGAAACCTCTCCCTCTTGATGGTTTGTTCAAGTTCCGAAATCCTGGCGTTCTTGGTGTCGAGCTCGGAACAAAGCCCCCCAATTCGCGTCGTGTATTGGGCATTCTCTGTTCGCAGTCGCTGTGTCTCGGCCAGAGCCGGCCGCATGAGCTGGTCGAGACTAGTAAGGACACCGCGCAATGTCTTCTCTAAACGGTTCGCGGGGCCGAGCTCTTTCGTGTCAGGTTTCTCACTCAACTCCTCCTCTTTTAACCTTGCTTCCATGGTTGCTTTGCCGCCCCTATGCTCGATCTCCCTCACACGACCGGGTAATTTGTCTCCTGCGCCTTGGCTGGGAGTTATCGGGCTTGGATACCCATGCCGCTGCCGTCTCTTTGCTGGAGTTTCTGGAGGGAGCTCCTCCTCCTCCTCTGAAGAGGAAACGACTAGTGACTTTCGTTTCTTGTTTCGAGCCACTCTTTTCGCCTGCTTTTTGAGCTTTGTCTTTGGCACAAGCGGGCGGTCATCACTATCTTCGCAGAAGCCAGAGGCCCGAGTGCTTTGCTGGCTCGCTCGGGGCGGGCGGTGGCGAACGTTCGCGAACATGATGATATCGGGGCCCGGTCAGGCAAGCGATGGAATTTTGTGTCTCTATCGTTGGTCTACTAATCAACATTCAGTATCGAGCCATCAAAAGCTTGTGCGATGTAAAACTGGACGGGCCTACTTGTAAGCGCTTTTGCAGCGCGGCCGAAGGTCAGGCCTATGCTCTCGTGGGAGGAAGCAAGACTTGGGCCGGCTTATAATGGTGAGACTTCGACTTCAGATGTTGATGATAGCGGAAATGATGTCGAGAAATCCCAGCGAAATCGGTGGTTGCGACTTCCGAGGGCGAAGGAGTAGGTCCGAGGATGCCAGTGACTGTTACATTTGCTCACTCGATACGAAGGTACTAGACGGCTAGGTAGGTAGGTACTGAACGGGTTTGCGAGACTGTGGCTGGCTGAGAAGAGAAAGTGGCCACGATGGAAAAAAGCCGACCTAAGAAAAGAATATCGATTGTGCGGGATGTGCGGTTGACTGCGGCGTAAGAAGAAATGGAAAGAAGCGGCAAAATTTGCCAAATTTGCAAATGGAACTTGAAGGCAAGAAGTAGGCCAGGTGTATTCTTAAGTTCAAATTCTGTCAACTTGCTAGGGAGGTTCGGACAAAGAGATCCGTGCGCCAATGGCTAAATCACAGCAAAAGGACTGAGCAGTTCTACGGTGGTTACATAATTGAATGGTGCTTGGTTTCCGTTTGTTCTCTGTTTGCAGTGGCAGACGGGTGCGCAAAAACGGCTCAAGCTTTTTCATATGGCAACTAACGTTCGACTAACCGAAATTGATGCTAGAGTTGGGAAACTCTTGATGGTACCCAGGCTCAGCATTCCCTCCCGACAAGACACCGGGCTCTTCAACTTTGGGTCAGAGGCCTAATGCCAAGCCTAGCTCCGCAATATAGGCTGAAGCCAGAACTTTCTCGATTACATACGGCCATAGATGGTGGAGAACTCGGGATCCCGTCTGCTCTCCCATAGATAAGCCACCAATCGCCAGACTAGTAGTTGGGTCGGTGACGACCAGCGAATCCCTGGTGCTGTATGTTTTTTGGCCCCCACGAACACATCCTCCTCTCCCTGTTTTCTTTTTTGCCTCTTTCACTTACACCTTCAGAATCTCAAGCAAACCCGATGAGCATCGATCAACCTCATCCCACCCTGTCGCGTTTCTCGACTTGTGGCAAATGTCCATGTTGTCACTCCACCCTGCAGACTGGCCGCATTCAGCAGGCGCGAACGCCGCCTCGCAAACACAGCGTTGAGATCGTGCCCAAATCCCGCTGTCAATTTTTTCGCGCATGGCATACCCCCTTGCTGATACAACTTTCGGATAACTCCCCATGCATCCGCGCGTGACAACCACGGCATTGCAGCTCAGCGTTGCAGATTGGAACTTTGGAAGGGGCGTGATGCTGCACCTGGCCGCAATCCTGCATCAGTGTGCCCAATCTCAACATCGACGGGACGCCTCCCTGGCTGCATGCAGGGCCTGGAAACCGGCGACCTTGCGAGTTGCAAGCTGCAAGCTGCTACCCCGCTTCGCAATCGTCCCATTCCAGCTTCAACACCACACAATCATGCGCGCTGGGAGAGAGGTCCCATTGCGGGGTTATGAAACACCTTTTTGTGCCTGTTGGCAAACAAGAGGGCACTTTTCACCAGCTGGTAAGCCCCCCTCACAGTGGGATTAACTCCCTAGCACCACGAAGCTTGCCGCGATAGCACCTGCGCGCCTTCCCTGGCCCTTTCCTGAAATCTTTCACGCCCGACGGGGTTTTAGAACATGTGGTCACACCAGCGCGCTCGAATCCCCGCCAATTTCACGCGACGTCTTTAAACGTCGCGACTGCATGTCACTCTTGCACAGTGCGCTCCGCTATCACCTATGCGAGCATCTCCCTGGCGGCTGGAAGCAGCCACCTGCCCTCAGCCGCCCCTTGGTCGTATACTTTGTATCCACCACGCGACCTACGCCGCCTTCCACTGGCAACGCCCAGTAGACCTTTTGCTGGGATGATGACGGAGGGTGAGGGCTCAGGAGTTACCACTTGCTGATCTCTACGAAGATGGGCATGGCGATGGAACAGGCTTGAGCCGCAAGATGCTGCAGTCTTCCCAAAAACGTTTCTTGTCATATCCTAAAAGCTATTAGGCTACAACCCTACCCCAACTGCTCATTGTGGACGTTCTTAAAAACAAGTCGGTAGTTGAGCCGACGGGCCGACCAATGCCTAGGCCGGTACCAATACACTGGAATCGGGGGGTGCCCTGCCGAACTCAGGTTCTGTGTAAGCGGCCCAATCCCCTAGCCTATTCCTTACGCAGTAATATCGGGCTTGACCGCCTCGAACATATACCGAGCTCCCCAGCAAATAGCTGCTTGTTAAAGCCGCACGAATTAATAGTTCGCAGGACCTGAGGCTTAAGTCAGCTGTTTATCTCATGCATTATTTAACATAGCATTGCACGATCGCTGCAGTTATTTTACTGATGCACCTCTATTTCAGCGGGAAGACCAGCTAGCCTGGCCGAATAGCTACACAGTCTGTGTAACAATCTCAACATCAGCTCACTCGGCATGCGATGACAGGTTTCTCAACCTTGAGTTCCTGGCCTATCCGTTCACAGTGTGCTTGTCTGCTTATTATGGATCTTCCTCGTATACTGTTAAGGTGCAGCGGGGTTGATAGTAATCACTTAATTTCGGCACTTAGAGAATGTAACCGGCCCGCGTTCAAGCTGCCTGAAAATCCTCCCTACTCGTCTGATGCTCCCGACAGCTCCAAGTCCATCGTAAGAAATAAAATTTAACGCTGCGATTGCCTAGCCATACGACGTGGCGTAACAATATTCTCGTTACTTTAGGAGATAAGAGATTGCTACTATGAAGACCAACGCTTTCATCGGAATACGGTTCATCCTACTGGCTACCTTAGCAGCTAGCCAGGCGAGTCTATCGACTACTACAAGCCCGCAAACTATGACGACATCATTGAAGACTTCGACTACCACAGTCTCATGCTCATCCAACAGCCCAGTTGGAGGTGGAAGGTTTACATATCTGGGGACAAGTCAGCTTAGCGATTCTTCCGTGGCTCTTACATAACATGCTGATTTTGAGAGGCAGATATCGACGGTTACGAATGGGGTACAAACACCAATGGCACACAGGACTTATCCGTGGTCCGGCCACCTCTGGCCAAATATGGCGGTCAAGATGGTCCTGGGCAGATGCGGCACTTCGTGAAGAAAGGTTTCAACACTTTCCGGTTGGCTGTTGGCTGGGCATATCTGACTGGTGGACCTGCCACTGGCACCCTGAACTCCGCCAACCTTGCGAAGTTCGATGAGATTGTAACGGCCTGCCTGAACACCGGAGCTTATTGCATCGTTGATGTGCACACCTATGCCCGATTCAATGGTCAGATTATCGGACAGGGCGGTCCTTTGAACTCGGTGTTTGCTTCGCTCTGGACCTCTCTCGCCAATCACTATAAGAGCAATAGTAAGATTATATTCGATATCATGAATGAGCCTCACGATGGTAAGTGGTCTCGGAACTTCTCCTTATGTCGAAAGTGACGATTTGAGGGCTGACTACCTGGTCCTGTGCCGTTATAGTACCAAGCACAGCTACGTGGGCCCAGACCGTTCAGGCTGCCGTGACCGCCATCCGCAACACTGGAGCCTCTCAAATTATTCTTTTACCAGGCAATGGGTGGCAGTCGGCCGCTTACTTCCTCAAGGACGGCTCGGCAGAGGAGCTCTTGAAGGTCACGAATCCCGATGGTAGCACAACCAATCTTGTCTTCAACCTACACAAGTACCTCGATTCCGATGGATCCGGGAGCCACGCCGAATGCGTCAGCAACTGGATCAACGATGCTTTCTCTCCAATCGCGACTTGGCTACGCTGTCACTCAAGACAAGCCATGGTCACCGAGACGGGTGGAGGCAATGTGCAGAGCTGCATCACCTATTTTTGCCAGCTCATGACATTTCTCCAGAAGAACAGTGATGTTTTCCTGGGTGTTACAGGGTGGGGAGCGGCGAACATGGCCCTGGACTTCGCAACAAGCATGACACCGTTTCCTAACGGAACGGATCAGCTCCTCGTACAGAGATGCTACTTGCCTTTTGCGCAGTCATGATTTCTACGCACAGAAAAACGAGACGAGCATAAGAGTATGTGGCGTGTGGCAGAGTCTCTTTGTCTCTGGACTGGTCTATCAAGGCAATTCACCCATGTGTTCGCCTGTTCAAACGCCCAGTTGCGGCGATGGCGACCTGCGGCTGACAAAAACTTAATACTACTTTAGACGGGGGTTGAATCTTGATCGGGACGCTGTAGGACCTAGATAAATCATTCGCACGAACAGCTTGCGGTCGATGCGGAAGCGCAACGATTGGTTAAAGAACATGACTTGACGTTTGATTTTGAGAACCACTCTGTTGTTACGCTGCTGGATGTGGATGCCCACGACTAGTGCAAGGCGAAGTTGCTATTGTGAACTGTGATTAATTGCCTGGTGATCTTCAGATGAGATGCATTTTTTGCGATTGCCCCGCTGCCGCCTCGCCGTCCATGATGCCATGACAATACGCCTCTCTAAGAAACTCGAAATAGCTCTCCCCTCTATCCCCGCGCGGATGGAGCATGTAAGGGGTCCACGCACCACGGAACAGCACGATGACATCGCCGGGCTGCGTCAAGCGCGGACCCACCCCGTAGAGACCCATCTCCTTCGTGCGAAAGGGCCGTTTGTCACGCATGACTTCCAGTCGATTACCGCAAAGCGGCGCATCTCGCTGCCAGAGCAATGTCTTCATGCTGGCACCAAGCCTCTCCATCGATCCCAGCTCTGGATCTGTCTGCATCTCTTGCATGGCGCTGTTCTCCTCTCTCGAGGTGCCGTTTTGGAGCTCGGATATTATACGCCGCCAGAGTTCTATTAGGTACGCCGCACGCCGGAGCTTCCGCATGGATTCCATGTCATCCTTCCTAACCCGTCTGAGCTACGAGTTGTGCTCATAGATTACGTCGCCGAGCATGACGCGGTACGCAAGCTCGTCGCGAGGTGTGTCGTTGGGTAGTTTACCTCTGGGTTCATCGGGCGAGATACCGTAGAGCTCCTCGACTCCGGTGAAGTAGTGCAGGTAAAAGCCGTGGTCGGCATCCTTGCTACCAGCTGGTATGGCGCCTTTCCATGTTTCGTTAGTGAAACAAATGCTGTCGACTAGAATTCCCCTCAGGCTGAGAATTCGGGGGTCGCCGCTGGAATTGATAATGATTTCAGCCTTCGGTAGCTTCCCCACAGGTGAGTACAACCACTGATTCCTCGATGCCTCAGCTAAAGACCTAGCAAACGACCTTGGGTGGTGTTTGAAGCCTGGAACCCATGATGGGAGTCGCTTGGCAGCTGCTTCATCGGCGACTCCTCCGTGGTAACTCTAGAAGTCGGATGCCCCCTTATGAGCCGAGAATTGCCCGTGAAGCTTGGTTATAGACTAGATCTATGGTCTGGGCATCCGTATAATCCGTCGAAATCTCAAGCTCGCCTCGGTCCGTGCAAAGGCCCAGTAGCGCAAAGATGCGATCTCGTGGGTCGGTCGCCATCACCCGTGGCGTCTCGGTACTGTAGAGATCCTGAACCAGCTCGCCAAGGGGGTAGTCGCCACCATTGCCTTTCTTTATACTGTCTGCCGGCATGGATTGGCAACGCCTTCGCAACCGGGAGAGGCTCTCAAGGCAGCTATCACGGGCTGCGTCAAAGAGTTTGTTCTGCTCCGTCATCCTCTTGGATTGCGCCTCATACTCGTCCTGTGGGACATTTGTTCCGCCTGGGGGAGAAAGCAGAGCGAGGGCCCAACGGCCTGCAAATGTCATAAGGATGACAGAGTGAGCCAGAGAGAACAACTTGGCGTCGATAATCTTGTCGCCGCAAGAGGAACACGGGGCTTTTAGTGGCGAGAGAATACTCTTGGAGGATCCAGACCCTAGTGAACCAAGCGCGGCCCAGCCATGCGTGCAACTGTGATGTAAGCTCCGGCTTCTCTGATCCACTGCCTCCATAAAGTACGCCCGAGGCATCATGAATAAACGTTTCCAACTCTTCATCTTCTGAGTCGCCGAAAACCTTGTCCATAAACGTCCACAACTCCTCGTCAGGCCGTTTCACCGGGTCAAAGAATCGCTCGATACCCTGCTGGCGCGCAAGACTTCCCACGGTCGTCATTTTGTCTATGAAGTCGTCCGAGCCGGGAATGCCAGGTCCCAGCCAGACTAAAACTTCTGTCGCGTGGCTATAGATGGTGCCTATGACCGCAACCTACGCGTTCTTCTTAGGCGTGCTGTCCTAGTCGATACAGATCTAGTCAATCCACAGCGTCACCGAATCGGACTGACGAGTTTCATGTTGGCGAATATGGTGGAGGGCCTCGTCGAGAGACGGGGTGATCACGAGATGACCGAACGATGAAGTCGCAGCGGACATGGAAGGATCCGAATCCGGGTCCTGAGTAGATGCATGTCCATGAAGGACCTGAAGTTCTCGCTTCTGTGTTGATGCCCCATGTATACGAGAGGGCGGTGAAGGGCATTGGCTGATCCAGAGATGTTGAGAACATGCGGCATTTCAGCGGCGCGTCATAAGACCTGGAGCAAAAGAGCTGGATGAGTCGGATATGTGAGGAGGCAGATGGCAACACCTGTTTGTACTCGAAAGGTATCGACTCGTTGCCTGGCGGGGGGGATTTCACAGCCATGGTAGCCTAAGGGAAGTGTTCTGGTCGTCGGTCTGTCCTTGGTGTCTGATTGAAAAAAGCTCCGGGCGGAAAACATGCGGGGTTGATGTGAGGTGGTGTTGGGTAGCTCAAACAGCCTCAGGCAGGAACTCGCACCTTCCCAGTTGCCGTACGCCTGTGGCATCACCATGCAAAGAGCCACAGGGATTCACAACCGTGCGGAGCTGGGCTGGCACGGGATCGGGTCCGACCGCCAAGCCCGTTCCCCCGCTTTTCTTCGGCTCAGGGGCTGGAGAGTGCCTGGCCGATCAAAACTCAGGAACCCAGGAACTCAGGACAGGAACTCTCCCGTCAACCAATGGTTCCATCCCGGCTCCCACGGCCATGTTTGTAACAAGCACGTCGACCCAGTCTGCAAACATGCTGTAGCCCAGCATTTGCAAATCAGTGAACAAGGTAGCTAATAATTATCACATGTTTTTAGTTCATTACGGTTTGGTGCTCTTTGTGCAACAATAACAGCAAACACGCCCATGACTTGGTGAAACGAAACAACTCCAGTGGAGGAGTATAAGAAGACGGGCACACCCAGGCCCACACGGCAGATAGCCTCTCCAGCGCACCACTTTACCTACCTACCTACCAAACTACCAGCAATCCTCTACGTCGCCGTCACCATGCTCTTCAATCTTAACTCCTCGATGGCCATCGCCGCAGCCTTCACCGCAGCCTTCACCGCAGTCTCCAACGCGGCAATAGTCGACCTCTTCCATGATGATTTCTGTACAGACCCAGCCGGCCAACGAAATGTCTGGGACAATACGTGCGCGCCGTCCCAAAGTTTCTCGTCGTTTGTGGTTGTGTTCGCGACCCAGCAAGCGGGTCAGCACATACATTCATACAGCACCAACAACTGTGCTGTTCCCACTGGTTGTGACGTCGCTTGGGGAGCTCTTACGGGCTGGTGCATCCTCGCCAAAAACTTCGACGGTGGGAGTAACTCTCTTGGTTCGTGGAACGTTAATTGTTAGGATGGATTGCTTGTTGGGTGCTGGGGCTAGGGCTAGATGCTAGGGACGATGGCTTGGGGATGGCCTTCCGGTGTCAGGGGCGGGGGTGAGGTAGGATGGACTTGATTCCAGAGCAGACTGTAGCAACCTTTCAACACCTACTATAGCTGCTAGCTGATGTTCAAAGTCAAAATCGAGGTTCGCAGTTACCTACCTTACGTACCCGTTACGCCATATGAAAGAGGCTGATCTCCTGCTCTTCCCACTCCTCAAGGCTTCCACTCAGACAGCTTGAACGGGAGGGGCTTGACTTCCTCGACCGGCCACAGTTCATGGCCCCAAGCCTTGGGCGTTGTCCCGGCGCGGGCCTTGGTCATGGTTTCTCGAGCAGCTAGAATGGACTCGTGGCCCTTGTCTGCGAGATCCTTCTGAAATGCATCCAGCTTGGGCTGAAGTGCCGCAAAGTCATCGGTTCCATTCGCAGCCAGCAGCTTGCTCAGCTGTACGGCGTCCCGGATGGCGAATATTCCGCCTTCGCCGCGATCTGCACTCTGTCAGCAAACATCCCTTGATTCAACCTGATACAACCCCGCACAGAAGCAAATACGTACTGGGAGTCATCGGATGCGCAGCATCCCCAATAAGAAGCACCCTATTCACCGCCGGGAACTTCGATCCCGGGATCAACGCATCCCACCAACTCTGCACCATTGAAGTCAGCAAGAACCCCCAGACAGCCTCTCCCCGGAAATCACTCACAAAATCCTTCACCCCCTCCGCCTTCGTCCCCCTAATCGTAACCAAAAACTCCTCCCCCAACCCCCCAGCCTTCTCCAACGCAAACGCCAACTTCTCCTCCCCCGTCATCCCCTTGACATCCGCATGCTCCAAGTTCCCCATCACCCAGTAATAATCCCCCTTCACTACCCCGTTCTCATCCACCAGCACCCGATTCAACCCGCTAAAGAGTGTATATCCCGCGCCGAGCGCGACCCAGCCCGTGTGCCCCATCTGCAGCTGTTTCTCCATGGCTTCGCCGGAGAGCTGCAGCTCACCGAGGATGACGGCGCTAGAGAAGGGCTCGAGGATGGCTTCGTTGGGTTGCTTCAGGACGTGAGGGCGGATGGCGGACCAGACTCCGTCGGCACCGATGAGGAGGGAGCCTGTGGCGGAGGTGCCGTCTTGGAAGGAGACGGTCACGGTATCGGGGGATTCGGAGACGGAAAACGCTTGTTTGTCCCACTGGACGGGGATGTTGGTGGAGAGGAGTTCGCGGAGGCGCAGGCGGTTGACGCGCAGGCAGGGCGTAGCGGGGGTGTCTTCGACCATGAGCTTCTTGCCGCCGGGGAGGTAGTAGAGGACTTGGCTGGGGAGCGGGAGGGGGAGGAGGTGGCATGTTGAGGAGAGCGGGGCGAGGTCGGAGGGGAGGGCGTCGGCGAAGAGGTTGTCTAGGCTGCGCAGCGGGAGGGTTGTTAGTTTTTTATTCTTTTATTTCATGTTTGTTTCTGTCGGGGGAGGTGGTGGTCGTGGTGTTCAAGGGGAGACTTGCTCGTAGAGACCGAGGGCGTAACCCTGGCCGCGAGCGCTGGCACTCGCATCGCGTTCAAAGATTTCAAAGGAAATCCCCTGCTTGCGCAGCGCCTGTGCCAAGGTTAGGCCGCCGATACCGGCACCAATGATCAAGACGTGCAGCTTTTGCGTCGACATAGTTTGTTTTGTTACATGAAATGATCGAGACTCGGGATGTTTGGTGGTTGCAGGCCGTCCAGTGTGAGGAGGATGAGGGGTACTGTGATGGTACGACGGGAAGGTGGGGAAGAGGAGAGGACGAAAGCGGAGACAACCAAACTCACTGTGGGGCTCTGGTTTTCTTGGCTGCGTGCTTAGCTAGACCGACTTGGATGTCGAATGCGTGACGGGGAGGGACATCGGGTATTCCGTGTGGCGAGCTAACTCTCTACAGTGATCATGCATGAGGGGTTGCAGCTCCGGAGTTGGAGCCAGTGCAGACACGTTCAACTCGTTTTCGGTGAGCAGTGATAGACGCGGAGCTCAGGTCACAAAACAATCTATCAGCACGTTACCTGAAATATATAACCTACTTTCCCCGACCAGTATTCCAGCGTGGTGTGGAATGGGTCGCTGGCATGTCCAGATGGCACAGCGGCTAGTGCTGCAGGCTGAGCTCCTTTCGAGGACGTTGGATGGTGACGCTATGCGTTCATTCCCGGTCGTTCTACCCGCGCCCATTTTTTTGCTCTTTCCTTCCATTTTTGAACTATGGCTCTCAAATCTGATGGCTGGGCCCCATAATGTCCTCGAGCATGTTGGAATAAAGTTTTGGTTGGTGTGGTGGGTGGTGGGTGGTGGTGGTAAGAGTGATAAGAGATAAGGATTCCTCCCCGGATTTCGAAGGTGGCGTCCGGGGACCTGATCAGACGACATGCCAAGGTCCGTTTCCCTTTTTCTGACGACTCCGGATGATGTCTCGGCTCCGTCCGAACAGCCGAGAATCAGTGCACCCATCTTTAGAACGCCCAGAGGGGAGGACACGCGGCTCAACTCGCGGCGACCGGCGCACAAAAAAAATCCAGAAAACGGCGCTCCAGAAGGCCCATTCATGTCCTCCACGTCATCATCGAAATTCAAGTGCTGTCACCCGCAGCGTAAACAGACTTGGCTTCATTATTCACAAAATCAAGCATTGCCTTGAAACCCTAGTGGGGGCCGATGCTAGAAATTGGAGGGGTTTCTCTGCGCTCAGGCCAGTGCAGCGGGGTCTCGCAGTGTCGTGCCGAACATTACGACTTCGCTTTCCTGGTTGGTCGTCATGCTGATCGCCCGGCCCATGGGGTCACAATCGCAGAAATGCGCATGGTGATTCAATGGTGCGCCCGGCAGAATGCACCGGCCCGGTTTGTCTCAGTCCTGGATCCGGGCGTCAGGGGCTGCTCTACCTGAAGTCGGGTCGTGTGTGTGTGTGATCGACGACGACGACGATCCCCTCAGCGCCCCAGCTCTCGGCAGTGATAAAGAGCTCGCGACGTGCCGTGCCCACCCAACACGCCGTCTCTTGGGATTTTCGCTACGTCGGGGCAAAAAGCGGTTTTCTGTAAAATGCTCGGCTAGCTGTCACTCGTTATAAATGGAATCCGCATCGAACCAGGCTAATGGCGAAGGGCCAAATTTTGGCCCTCTGCTCAACCTGTGCATCTGGACGTTGTCGGGTGCATCCACTGGCTTTCTCGGCCTCCGCATCTGGGCGAAAATCCAGCGCGGCCGGGCGCTCTGGTACGACGACTACATCCTCATCGCGGCCTGGGTATGCTGCCCCTTTCCCTTGACGTCCAAAACAACCCGAAGCTAACAGAGCGTTGTCTCCTAGGTTTCTCTCATTTCTTCTTGCATCATGCAGAGCATCGATGTCCACCTTGGGTTCGGCAAAGACTTCGGCGCAATCAAGGCCGAGCTCGTTAGTACCGCTCGTCTGATCTCGGTCTTTGCAGGCTTCTTCCTCATCTTGGCAGCTTGCTGGAGCAAGACGTCTTTTGCCATCACGTTGCTCCGCATCTCGCACGGATGGCCGAGGAGATGGGTCATCTTCGTCATTTTCACTACGAACTTCTTCTTGGCTGGTAGTGGAGTGCTCCATTGGGCACAGTGCTTCCCCTTCCGCAGGCTCTGGGAGCAGGATGTAGAGGGACATTGCATGCCGTTGGAGATCATTAACGGGTATAATATGTTTACTTCGGGTATGTTTCAACCCTGCAGCATATCGGGAGGTATACTGATTGAGAGTATAGCATATTCCGGAGTCATGGACATTGCATTGGCCATGTTGCCATGGATCATATTCCGAACTACGCCCGATCTGTCCAATCTGGACTCGGAAGCGAACAGAATGCACCGGAGAGAGAAGATTGGCATCAGCGTGGCCATGTCCATGGCCGTCTTGTGAGTTTCAATAGAGAAACGATATGTGGATCGAGCTAACCACAACCTCAGCGCCGGCATTACATCCTTCCTCAAGATATATGCAATCATCCGGGTCAATATGCCCAACGCTGCGCCAGGTGAGCCCAAGTCCTCTTTTTATCGTGAGATGCAAAACTGACCAAACTTCTCAATTAGAACATGTCATAGGTCTTATGGTACTAGGGACAGCTGAGGGCGCAATAACAATCATGGCCGTGTCGATCCCCGTGCTTAGGACTTTCAAGGATGACCGAACGGCAGAGGTTGTAGGAATGGAGACGAGAAAAACATAGTAGTCCGCTGATATACTAAAGATACTTTGTACCCCATTTGTGCCCAGCCTGTCAGCGTATCTATGCCACAACTCTCAGTATTCATACCCCAACGCCCTCATGCCTACAAAAAGATACACAACCACGACCTCAATCCCAAAGATAAAGCAGTAATAAGCCGCCTTCAACCCCACCCACCCCGGATCCGCAGCCGGTCTCAAGTCAAAAACACTCTCACATCTAAACCCCAACTCAACCGTCAACAACACCGCCGTCGAAACCAGTAACCCACTCCTGAATCTAAACCTCTGTTTCTCCCTCTCCCTCTCCCCTTCCACCCTCCCTTTGCCCTTCCCAACCACCAACCCACAGCCACCCCTCCCACAGGCACCGCCGCTACAGCCGTCAAAAACACCACCGAAACCCGCACCACATCCCTCCCCTCGCCCAAATGCTTCTCATCTCTGATGAAAAACCCATCCACCGTAGAGCTCACCACCATCACCAAACATGCCACCACGCATAAAATGAGGGAGCGGGATAAGCGTAGGAGGTACGGGTGGTGTGCCAAGGGGGAGTAGTCGCGGAGGTAGCGGCGGGTGAGGAGGAGATTGAGGATTAGGAGGAGGGCGATGCCGGCTGAGGTGAGGACGGAGCTGGCGATGAAGAGGGGGAGGGTGGCGGTGGTGGTTGTGGTGGTTGTGGGATTGGTGGTGGGTGAACCAGAGGGAAGAGAGGGCGAAGTTGCTGCCCATGCGATGCGGAGGAGGAGGGCGGTGAGGCGAATAAGCGAGAAGAGGGCGAGGAGGCGGGAGATGAGAGGAAGGTTTGAAGGAGGTGTAGTAGTACGAGCCGGAGGGGGAGGAGGGTGGTTACGATATCGTATGAGAAGGGCGAGGTGGAAGAGGAGGGAGGTGGCGAAGAGGAAGGCAAAGACGGCGCAGATGGGGATGTCGGGGATAGGTGCGGGGATGCCGGGGAGGGGAGCGGACCGGGGCGGGTAGGGCGGTCCGAAGGGTTGTGAGGTCTGGTGAGGGGGTTAGTGCTTGACGGTGACGACAGGTTTTCGGGGCCGGGGTTATGTTATACTGGTGACTGCCGGGCGAGATGTCGTGTTGAAGGCATTGGGCTGCCGCGTAGGAGTTCTCCAGGTCTTGTGTTGGGCGGGCGCCTGAAGCAAGATTGTGCATCGAGCTGAGTTGGGTTGGGTTGAGTTCATCTGTTGTGACCCTAGAGTCTGACGACAAATTGAATCATGATTGCTCCACTCTAACGTTGCACCAGGATGGGTGGCACTCGACAGGTCAACAACCATCCTCATGACAACCATTTCTCTCGACGCCCGCGCCTGCACATCAACATCGATCATCTTAGGTAATCCGTACCTTCAGCAGTTCCGCCTTCCACAGTGCACTAATAAAGCGCTCCGCGTCTCGCCACCCGCACGTTAACTCACCGGAGGAGCGTAAGTAAGAGCGACCAGTGGCACAAGATCAGTCGAACTTATGGCCGACATGCCCGACATCCAAGAACCGCCCCCCATCTGCCTGGCTCGTTTGGCGGCGCATGTTTGCGGTTTACACGGCCCGCACCGTATCCACGGAGTTCTGAGGCGAAATGACGGGTCGGCTGGAAATGCGGAGGTACGGGCTAGGCATCGGGCTAGGCATATTCTGATGGATGCTCTTCGATTTAGGAGGCTAGTAGCGACTGCGAATGGATGTTGAGGCGGAATTCCCTTGCCGAGAGGCCGCGTCGTGTATCACGTCGCAGTCAACCCGCCATCTGCGCCTGCCACCCTCCTGCTTTCCCCCTGCCCCACCAATTCCCTGGACGGCATGGTCTGAGCGTCTATAGGCCGAGGCGTTCGCTTGTAGGGGTGAGAGAGCACCCTGTGCTCAGCGCCACTGAAAGTCTTAGTGGCATTAGGACTCGGTTGAGTAGATGGTCTGAGCACCGAGAATTCCAGTGTCAGCCGCGGCTTGTGCTTTAAACCCTGAATTGGACGTCTGCCCTATCGGCCAAATGATGCTCTTCTCTGTGGCCGGGTTTTGGTGATGTGAATGCAATGCCAGTGTTGGGAAGAAGTGGGCACCTCCAGGATGGAGCGCAATCTAGCCTGTTTAAGATGACGTGGCCAGGATGCGGGCAGGGCTGGTAGGGGTTCAAGTCCGTGGCCCACTTTTGCACGCCAGCGGCCCGGAGTGTGCTCACGGGGGCTTTTTCGACGACCAGCAAATGGGGCCGCCAGGCTCGTCTTGCTTTACGGGTCTATTTCTGTGTGCACTGCCATCTTGCTGGTTTTACATTAGTTGTGTTTTCGTTTCGGTTGCGGCGAACGGGCGGATGTTGGATATCCTCTGCGAAGGGCGCCCCTTGAAGACGGCACATGGAGCTTTAAGGCAGACAGCCCCCCCCCAGCGCAGCCGCATTCTCACCGATCGACTGGCAGGGATCAGACGCCTTTGCGACCACAACATCCAGCATCTGCATACAGTAACCCTTACCCATATGGGCTGTGACTTCAATGGTTGGCCCATTTGATAACCAGTGACGACGACGGCAAGGCAACACTGCGCCTTGATGCGACTCGTCTACTATTTTCTACACCTCTGCCTGTTGGGGGTCCGGGTGTGATGGAAGCGGGGGCAAGTGGCCTGGAAACTCCCGGTCACACTCATACAAAGTCCCTGCCTGGGTACTTGTCACTTTTGGCAGAGGAGTATGCCGCGGCCCAGCATCTACCCCCCTTTCGCAGGTGCAGGTCTCAATGCACGAGGTAACTCTCAATTGGAAGGCCAGCAAACACGGTAAGCCAGCTTGGTGGGGCTGCTGCCTGTTGATGGGTGACCAAACCCCACCACCGCCCGATTATCCAGCAGCACGTTGAGAGTGTAGCCAATAGGGCGGTTGTTTGCCGCACTCCCATTGACTGTGCCGCAAACGCGCACTGCAAGGCATGCTACACCTCGAACTGATAGATCGGCAATGTGGCACTCAACGACGAGGTAACTTACGGCACCAAGTGTGGCGAAACTCGGTCTCGAGGAATATAAGAATGGCGACCAAGACAGGTCGGAAGTTGCTTGCAATGCTCTCTCCTCGGCCCACCTCGTTCACATTCCTTCCCCTGCACAATAGCCGCTGATTCCCACAAACTCTCATATCACCCAACCGCCTCGGGCTTCGGCAGTTCACAATGTCCAACAGCGAGAGCCGCCAAGAGGCCTATGCCAGCTGGCGCCAGCACAATAACGGTCCGCAGAAAAACACGGAATTCAGCACCTACGCTCTCCTCCGCGACGCGTACCCTGCCTACCACATCACCGAGACCAGCCTCGAAAGCTGCGATCTCATCGGGTACGCCGAAGCGGGCCATGCAACCGCGACCCATGAAGACTGTCCCCTCAACCATGCGACTCGCCAGTACAGCGCGCCCGAGAGCCGCCTCGAGCAGGACAGCGGCAAGATCACCGACTATGTCCGATTCGGATGCTGGCGCTACCACTGGAGGGGCACCGACTTCCTAGTCTACAAGTCCATGTACAGCAGCAGGTGGGGCCCTAGAAAGCTGTTCTACGTCCTGCACGCTGACGGACCCGAGAAGCGGACGAACGACGCCACCGACGCCCTCCTTGTCGAGTGCGGCAAGTGGACCAAAGACCTCCACAGCGAGATCTACGTCTTCGACAACACCCAGTGGACTAAGTCCAAGGAGCTCTGGAAGGCCGTCGAGGGCGCGTCCTGGGATGATGTCATCCTGGAAGGCAACCTGAAGGAGCGCATGATCAACGACGTACAGAACTTCTTTGACACGCGCAAGCTCTACCAGGCCAGCAACGTGCCGTGGAAGCGCGGCGTGATCCTCCACGGCGTCCCCGGCAACGGCAAGACCGTGTCGGTCAAGGCGCTGATCAACACCTTCGCCACCCGAGAGGAGCCGATTCCTTCGCTGTACGTCAAGTCGCTCGACGCCTGCCAGGGGCCCAAGTACTCGATCCAGATCATCTTCAAGAAAGCCAGAGCGATGGCCCCCTGTCTTCTCATTTTCGAGGACCTCGACAGCCTCGTGACCCCCAAGACGCGGAGCTACTTCCTCAACGAGGTCGACGGCCTCGAGTCCAACGACGGCATCCTGATGATCGGCTCGACCAACTACCTCAACCGCCTCGACGCCTCCATCACCAAGCGCCCCAGCCGCTTCGACCGCAAGTATCACTTCAAGCTGCCGGACGAGGAGGCTCGCGTTGCTTACGCCTTGTACTGGAGTCGCAAGTTCACCGGTCCGAACGACATTGTCGATTTCCCCGAGAGTCTTTGCCCCATCATCGCCAAGATGACCAGTGGTTTTAGCTTTGCGTACATGAAGGAGCTGTTCATTGCTTCGCTGCTGGCCATGGCTCGCGGGGCTTCTGATGGCTCCCAGCTCGAAGATACCGTGGCGGAAGTCGATCCCGCCACTGATTCAGTCGCTAAAGCGCCCTCGAGCGAGAAGGGCTCTACGATCTCTGAGGAGCCCGTCATTGTCGGAAAGGAGGAGGACAAGACGGTCGAAAAGAGCAAGACAGCTGTCGCCAAGGGCACTGTTGCCGAGGTTTCAGCTCCGCCCGTTGCGAAGGGGACGCCCAAGATCGAAGTAGAGATCCCCGAAGAGCTCAAGGACAGCTCGTTCCTTCGTGTGGTCCTGATGCAGGCGACTATTTTGCTGCGCGAGATGGAAAGCGCGGATGGTGGCGAGGCGCCCTTGTCGTGCAACGATACGAGTGATGAGCCGCCGCCGTTCTCGCCTGCTTGGTTCTCGCAAGCGATGGATCGTGCCAACTGAGTATGTATGGGTGTTCGCGTCGCTGGCAGCTCCCTGGCTGTGGGATCCGCGATATACGCTATCTCTCTTTGCGCTTTGTTTTGGCTCTGAGCTGATTTCTCACTGTGTGGGGTATGCTCTGTTTATTTCCGGAAGCAAACGATATCATGATCGAATCTGGAACTTGACCCCACCTTGGATACCTTCACCTTAACGTGGATTGCGAATACTTTCCAGTAACAACTGCATAGAATCACGCTGATAGCGATCATAGCTTCCCTCAGTAGCCGACATATTCACCCCTGTTCCTCAACCTCCTCCTCTGGACCCTCCACCTTTCCATACCTTGCCAGGCCAATAAGCTGCAGTATCGCTGAGATCTCCTCAAAGCCTCTCCCTCTCATTCTCCAACCACAGCCTCTGAGCCGTCAACGCCCTCCAAGTCCTAACAATACAATTCAATTTAGCCAGTATCGCATCACTCTTCCTCCGCTGCTCATCACTCCGCCTTTTTCACATTTCTCGCACTTTTGTTCGGCCAAACCTCCAAATTGCTAGCGCAGAGGGGGACGGCCAATTGGGAAGAGCCGATGGCGCGGTGCAATCCGAATTTTTCGTCTCCCGAGCGTTCCAGTTTGTACTCAATCTCGTCGTGAAATAACCGCACACTCCCACACTCGCGTCTGTGTCCAAAACTCTCACTTCCGGCCCAAACTAGACCACGGTAACCACTGTGATGCCAATCTTACACCTGACTTTCACCTCCAGTTGACACGGCACCCCGAATGGCTGTCGCTGGCGGATCCTGCCTGAGAAACTTGACGCTAAGCTCAACCGAAAACTGTCCGGTCGGAAACCTCCAAGTGCTCAACCCCTGCCGCCACGAGGGGTCCCGAAATGTCGACGAACAGGACTGAACAAACAGCACAACATGGGCGAGCCTAAAAGGATGTCAGCACAGGCCCATTCCAGTCTGTTAGCCACACGAAGGCAGCACATACCCAAAGATCAGCCCCGCCAGCACATACGCCCACAGAAGCACCTTAAACCTCTCCGCCCACTCTCGGCACTGCACCCACTTCTCCGGGTTCCGGGGGCCACCATATACATAACACGGGTCGGATGTCATCAGCCCGTCTACGCTCTCAAGTGACGTGTACACCAGCCACCAGGCCAGACCGGTGTGCATTATCGCGGCCACCAGCGGCGGCATGAGAAGCCCGACCCGACGGACGCGGACCAGGCTGGCGACGGCCCATGAGGCGGAGAGGATTCCCTTTTGCATGTCAGTATTTTGCCAACCTTTCACAGCGGGGGTTGTAGCCCAGCGATTGACGTACAGCAAACAAGGTCGGGAGGGCATTGCTTTGAATCGTCCCGATTAAGTGGTACATCTGCGGGTGGTAGTATTGGTAGATGAAGTAGACGGCGAATGCCAACAGAGCTATGACAGCTCCGCCGATTGCCGTGGTCCATAGCGCGATGATTGCGTAGCGCGGCACGGGCGCGGGAGCGGGGCGTGATCTAGCGTTTACTCCGCCCGGCAGAAGGGGGGTCGTTTCGGTGGCTGCCGGTGGCGCGTCGGCGGGAGGGGCTTGCTGGCCTTGCTGGGGTTGGGCGTCCATCGTGGTCTGCCCCGGATCTTGTTGTGGATGCTAAATGGTGATGCCGGCGTCAAGATGAGTGTTCGTGTTGAGAGATGATGGAGGATATTTTTGTTGACGTTGAAAGAAGCCAGGTAATAATCCATGCACGGAGGATTTAGGCAGCCGCGCTCACTGGTTGTTTTCCATGGAAGCGGAGCGGTTTCAGGGGCTGTAGGGTCACATTGCCAAGACCCCTGCCTCATGGTCCAGAACCTCGCGTGTTGCAAGTGCAAGAGGATCGCCTAATGGCTAAGCTTCTCCGATGATGTTACTAAGGTCGTTAGTGCAGCCCTATGGACGGGTCATGGTTGATGAGGGCTGCGATGAGGTTCTGGGACGTCTGATGGGATGACCATGTGACTGAGTGTCTGGTGCTACAGCACGATACAACTGGGCATCAATCAGGCAGCATGCTTGGCATTCTTCCATCATTAATGAATAATGGTACGAATTCTCTACCAAAAACATTTCTTACGAACGAATCGATTACGCCAGCAGCCGTGGAACAACTACCCCGATGGGTTCTGTTAGGCTATCAGCACGCTCCTCGACGAATGTCAACGAGCGAAATGATGGGAATTCTACGTCTCCCGCAGCCTTCATAGCCTCCCGTAGCCGACAGTCAGCCCCCCTCTTACCATATGAGCCTTCACCAAATGCGAAGTGCGATATCGATCTTCTGACCTGCAAACTATGCGGCGACCTGATCCAACTTCTCCCGACGGAACCATTGGTGCCCGACAACTCGACGGGTACGGACCGGCGGGGATACATGACAGAACAACCGCACCACAGCAAGAAGGATGCTCTCCTCGCCTCGGCTAGCACCTGCAGCATCTGTCGTCTAATCTCGGAGGGGCTCGACTACCTCGATTACCACTACTACACGGTTGGAACATACCTCGAGCACTCTGCGTTCCTGTGGGTCAAGTCAGACCTCACATCTTTGTTTGTGGCAAACATCAACCTACTACGGGGTGCGGAAACTGCGCTTCAAGATCACTCGTATGGATTGGGGAAGATGCTTTTGAAAACCCCGTATCGCCACAGGGAGTTCCTAGTTCCCGTGCCCGATACGCATCCCACAACCAACGAGAATATTGAGGTTATCAAAAGTTGGGTGGATCGTTGCAGAAACGCGGAAGAGCATTGGGCGAGTGCACCCTTGTTCAAGCGGGTCCTGGACGTTTCTGACGCCGGTAATGGTGTCATCAAGCTCTATCTGTCTGGTGGCGAGATGGCTGCATATGCGGCGGTGAGCTACTGCTGGGGCACCGGGACTACGCTGAAAATGACTCGGGAGAACATAGACAAGCATGTCAGGGGTATCGCGCTCGAGGAATTTCCAGAGACGCTGCACGACGTCGTTGTCTTTGCCCATGGCCTTGGCTTTCAATACGTCTGGATCGATGCTTTCTGTATCATCCAGGGCGATGACCTGGACTGGGCCGAACAAGCGAGCAACATGACGAACATCTACCATAACTGCGCCCTCAATATCGCAGTCGGTGACGTGCCAAACAGCAGTGCAGGAACGGGGTGTAAATTAAAAGACTTCAACCTCCGTGTCGGCAGAGTGGTCTCGGACACGTTGCTCGAGTCGGAAGATGACGCCAGCCAATGCCGGGATTCCAGCCGATCTCGATACTATCTACGCTGTCAGTGCGCCCATCCCACGGTCCGTCTTTTCGCAGGATTCGGACCGTCTGGCGACGCGCGGCTGGGTCTTTCAGGAAACCCTCGCACCCGTAGCCAGTGTCTTCATCACCCATAGCGGACTCCTCTGGGACTGCTGTACGGAGCGGTGTTACCAGGGCGGGAAACCGAGTCCGAGGCGGGATGCTGGTCATCCGGTCGAATATCTCACGACGAAGCGCTCGTGGGCACGGGACGCTTGTGGTGTCTCCAGCTTGAGTCCAAGTACTGGGCCGAGCAGGTGGAAGAGGATCTCAACCTTGAGATTATCGACGCACGGGTCGACGAGGTCCATCCCGGCTCCTTTGGGGAGGTTCATGGCGGGAGCATCAGCGCAAGGGGAACAACCTGGCCCACCGCAATCAAGGGGAAAGGAAACAAGGCGAGCATATGCTTCCCGCTCTCACCCATTACCTTTCGTTTCGAAGCCGACGAAGCGCGAGATTGGGATATTGGGTCGCCATGCCTGATCCTCCGTACTACGGCACTCTATGCCAAGGGTGCATCGAGAAAGCGGGCTGGGCCGTACATTTGCTTCCTTGTAGCTGAGGCGTTGCCGGGAGGCGGAGACCGCTTCCGTCGCGTGGGACATATCCGGATTGATAAGAGCAGGGACGAGGATGACGAGTTGATGGAGGAAAGTGAAATCGAGTGGTCCGATGAAATGGAACTTGAGAGGCAGCTTGCCGTGCCTGGTCACCGACGGACTCTTGTGTTGTGTGACTCAGATATTCGGCTCACCATCTTACCACTATTTCCTGTACGTACCTCTTTTTTCATGAAGCCGTGCCTAAGAAGATGGGCTGTGATAGGTGGTAAGCCAGTGATGGCGCTGTTTGTATTCTATAGGGGTGCGAGCGGTATGCCCTCCCTCTTATCGATGGGTAGTCTGTTTGTTGCTGGCTGACCTAAATGTAATTACATGGGTACCTCGCTCCTTCAGTCTTGGCATCCACACTAAAAGCCAGCAATTTGCCAACGTCGTCCCGTCCACTGGTCTCTAAATTCTCCCCTTAAACAAATCTTGCACCTAAATGTACCCTATCAATCTTGACACCCCAACCGCAATCACAATGGACATTCAAGACGGTGCGCACTACTACAACCCCTTCGTCCTCCTCATCTACGACGTCTGGGTCCTCAAGCTCAACATGCGCTACGCGTGGCGCAGCCCTACCGACACCATCCTCCTCCCCTTATTCGAGGAGGCCTTCGTCCAATCTAACCGCCACCTCGACATCGGCGTCGCATCGGGTTTCTTTCCCTCCACCGCGCTCTCTCGAAAGCGATCGCGCGGGGTAAGAGGTGATCAAAGGCAGGAAATCATCCTCATGGACCTCAACCCAGGGGCGCTCCTCACCGCCAAGGCGAGAATCGAGCGGGATAATCCAGGCGACTTCGCGAGAATTGACATGGTTGTCGGCGACGCGCTGGGTGCCGTGCCGGAGGGCTTGCAGGGGAGGAAGTTCGACTCTGTCAGTCTGTTCAATTTGATTCATTGTTTCCCGCCGGGGACAGAGCGCAAGACGAGGGTGTTTGGGCTTGCGGCGGAGGTGTTGAGTGATGAGGGGGTGGTGGTTGGGAGTACGGTGCTGGGGAGGGGGTATATTGGGTGGAATGTGGTGTCATGGTTTTGGATGTTTTGGTTCAATCTCACGGGGGCGTTTGGGAACTGGGGGGACGAGCCGGGGGTTCTGGAGGAGGGGTTGAGGGGGGAGTTTGGGGAGGTTAAGACTTGGGTGGTTGGGCAGAGCTTTCTGTTCAGGGCGTCGAAGCCGAGGAGAAGGGCGCGTTGAGGGGCTTTCTTTTGATTCTAACAAGCTCCGAGCAGCGCTCTATCGATTCAGTTTATATCCAGCTTTCACAACAGCGCCATTCTTGAAGCCCCAATGCTGGTAACCGTTGCCGCTAGTACTTCATCTTGCTCGGCAGGATGCGCATCTGAGCGCCGACATTCCCATCAAGCCCAAGCAGATCATGGATCCACTCCAGAATGACAAAGAACGCCTCCGGCTCTCCCATATGCTTCCTCCCCGCCACAGCCCTCGCCAGCTTCGGACTCCCATGCTCAATCGCGACATACAAGTCTTCAATCGGGAAGATCTCATCCTCCTTCCCGTTCACCAGCAGCACCTTGCAGCTCTTCTTCTGCAGCGTCCCATCATTCAACAACGAAAACTTCCCCGCATCCTTGATAAAAGCCTCCAGATC
>Ga0247760_1000436_pt1 | contig 45717 bp, 54 predicted proteins | sample UWRJL171409R4_FD_179936 | JGI IMG/M metagenome (GOLD analysis project Ga0247760, IMG submission 179936) | Plant litter microbial communities from Arlington Agricultural Research Station in Wisconsin, United States - UWRJ-L171-409R-4 | ecosystem: Environmental > Terrestrial > Plant litter >...
CCCCCTGCAACCTCCAAGCTTAGCGGCTCGCTTCGGTCAACGCCCTGCAAACAAGCATCTTGCCCCTCGTACTGCCCCTCCGAGACATCGACTCCCCAGACTCCAACCCCAACACCCTCCTCTCTCATTTTCTTTCTTTCTCCATAAAATTTACTACTTGGCCAGGCGGCGCCTTCAGTTCCTGTCACACGCTCATCATATTCACCGCCTCTCTCTGAATCTGCCCACAATGTAGGTCTCCGGCAAACACTAGGACAAGTCCCGTCCGATCGCCTCCCCGCTGACCCGCATCCTCCGCAGGCGCATCACTCTAAGCATCACGCTCTCGGAGCCTCAGCAGGGCGATGACCAAGACCTCCTGTCTCTCGAGGTCTACCCGGACATGACTCTTGAAACGCTCCGGAGCTCTGTCCACGCCGAGACGGGTTTCGAGCCCAGTTCCCAGCACCTGTACCACAACGGCCAACTTATCACCGACAACTCGAAAACTCTGACAGAGCTACAGATAGGCGATGGTGAGATGCTTGCCATGCACGTTCGGGAGTTGCGTGGGACCACCGGCATTCCTGCTGAGAGCGCCAACCCACCGGCGCAGCAGGGTGCCAGTCGGGGCGGGGCAAGGGCTCCAGCACCGCAACAGGATCCAGAACTCATCCGCCTGCAGATTCTCGGCGACCCTAACCTCAGAGCTGAGCTGAACAGGCAGCGGCCGGAGTTAGCTGCAGCCCTCGAGGATCCCCAGAGGTTCGGCCAAATTTGGGCCCAGAGCTATGACAGGGAGCGAAGGGAGCGAGCGGCGCGCCACCAACAGATTCAGATGCTGAACTCGGATCCCTTCAATGTAGAGGCACAGGCAAAGATTGAGGAGATGATTCGGCAAGAGCGCGTCATGGAGAACTTGCAGAATGCCATGGAACACAACCCCGAAGGTACGTTGCCCCTTTACCAAAAAATCATGTCCATGATGTGCTAGTGACTGACCTGGTCGCGCAGTCTTCGGCCTTGTGCACCTCCTATACATCGACGTTGAAGTGAATGGATACAAATTCAAGGCATTGGTGGACTCGGGCGCCCAGGCAACAATCATGAGCCCCGCCTGTGCCGAGGCTTGTGGTATCATGCGCCTGGTTGACAAACGTTTCGCAGGCGTGGCAAGAGGCGTTGGAACCGCTAATATCATTGGTCGAGTGCACTCTGCTCAGATCAAGATCGGGGCTCTGTTCCTTCCATGCAGCTTCACTGTAATGGAGGGTAAGCAGGTAGAGCTGCTGCTGGGCCTTGATATGCTGAAACGTCACCAGGCCAGCATTGATTTGGCGAAAGACAAACTCATTATCCAAGGCGTCGAGATTTCCTTCTTGGGGGAGGCCGATATTCCCAAGGAGTCCCAAGAGGCACAGGAGTCGGAACCGAGAGTTCCCGGACCCGCTGGTACAACTATTGGCGCGCGGTCCGGCGCTGTAACTGCGCCGTCTGAACCCGCGCCCTCCGCGAGCGGAGCCCCGAGACCAGGACCGTCACAGCCTGTTGCCGCTCCTCCGCCGGCTCACAACTTCCCTCGGGAGCACATCGACCAGCTCAAAGCGCTTGGAGCATCAGAGGAAAAGGCCATTCAAGCGCTGGAGGCGACCGGGGGAAATGTTGAGTACGCCGCAAGCTTGATTTTCAACGATTGATGCGCTCGGCGAACATACTTCATGCAATCGTCATATTTGCGGTTAAGGCTTGAGATGAATGGGATTGGGAGCGAGCTGGCGTGATGGGACTGTCATTACGTGACACGCCCAGTGTCAAATTACAGGACTTCCGACATAGCAAAGACGTTGAAGAAGATACATCATAATGCTTGGTCTTAGACGGCGTCACTACAGGTTGGGAAGAGCGAATCCAAGGGAACCATGCGTTCACGCAACTGTACTAGGGTTAGATAATCGAGGGCAATTTCACGATGGCTCAGGCATCATAATATCAAACACGTCCAGACTGTGCTCGTCAGAACTCGTATGGTGTCTTATGCGGCAGAACCGCATGCATTTGAACTATGAGGGTACAGAAAATGGTATCTAGCGTTGTTTATATACACACGGCTTCAAAATTGCTGCTTCACTAAAGGCATCATCATCATCGTTGATGAATTTCCCTCTCCTTACTGGGCCTGGGCCGTGGGCGCCCATGCGGTCGACGTTATCGCGCTGCTTCTCGGCATATTTTCCCTTCATAGCGGGCGACGCCTTGACAAAATGCATCTTGACGAACATCTTGTTGCCCAGGTCAACTGCACCACCACCGAGTTCCTTGTGCAAAGTGAAGCCCCGAGCGCGCAGCGCATCCAAAAAAGCCGTGATGTCTGTCTCCTGGCGGCGCAACTCGGCGCCGTCGACGGTGATGGCAAGCTCTGCCTCGTCCGCCTCTGCAGTAGCTTCGGCGTGCTCGCGGCTCTTCTTGGACTTTCTGCTTGTCGCAGCAGCAGCGGCGGCGATAGTACCAGCCTCTGGTATGGGATTTCGGCGGTTGCCCACACTGTGAGCGACGACTTTGTTCTTCTTGTTGGCATTCGGGTTGGTGAAGCGGCTCTTGATCTCGGCGATCCAGAGCTCACCCTTCCATCGGAGGATGCGATAAGCTTCCTCGATGAAGTCCACCCAGTTGGTGCCCATGAGTGCCAGGCAGAAGATGGCAACATCAACGCTTCCGTCAGCAAGCGGCAGGGTCGCGATATCGGCCCGTGTGATGAGCGGTGATCCGCCCGTCTGGAGATCAAAAGAGCGGACGTCAATGCGAAGCTTGCCAAAACTGGGCTGAAGTCGAGTGGCAAGAGCAGCGTCACCGCAGCCTAGGTCGGCGATAGTGCAGGGGCTGTTGTTGCGCCCGCCTCGTGGCAGTGGCAGGAGTCGGATGCTGGCGATGGGATTGGAGAAGTCATGTCGGACGTTCTTGGGTGCGAAGCGCACCTTGGCGCGGGCTTCAATGTCCCCGATATACCCCTCGACTGGATTCTCGGGCCAGACATCGACCTGGCGCCGGAAGCCCTCATGGTACTCGGTGAACATCTCGGGAGACTCCTTAAAGAGTTCGAAGGCATCGGCAGAGGGGCGAGTGTAAAGTGTCTCGTTGAGATGGCGAAAGCGGGCCGACACAAGCTTCTCGCGCATAGATGCCTGGAGGGGCGTAAGCTTGACAGTGGGTGCTGGTGGAAGCGGTGCCGGAGTAGGTGGTGTTGGTGTCTTATCTGTAGCTGACTGCTTCTTGCCGGACTTGCTCCCAGCGCCCGTAGCTTCAACCTGTTCCCGTGGCCACCTGTCGGTTTTCTGCTTCTTCCGTTTCCTCTCCTTCTCCGGCTCCCCGACATTAGCAGGCTGGGCTGTCTTGGGACTCGTCTCGATGTCATCATCAATGCCGCCCCATTCCTCGTCCTCTGCCTGTGGCACAGATGGCTCTGTGTCTGGGACAGAGGACTTGTCCTTATTCGTCTTGTTCTTCTTATCCTTCTTCGCTTTTTTCTCTAGCTGGCTCTTCGGTTGCTGCTCTGGCTGCTGCTCTGGCTGCTCTGTCTTGTCATCGGACTGGAGCCCTTCCTTTTTCTCAGACTGATGCTTTGCCTTTTCCTGAGACCGGGGCTTCCCCTTATCCTCCGACTGAGGCTTCCCAACTTCCTCCGACTCGGACTTCCCCTTTTCCTCAGGAGCCGGATTTTGCAGCCCCTTCTTCGCCAGCTTCTTTTCCTTCCTGGACAATACTCTCGCGGCCCCAGCAGGTGTCTCTTTCTTCTCAATGACCCTCTCCCACATGTCGGCGAAATTGGCGGCCGTCACATTTTGCGAGCCTTGAGGATTTGCTGGTCTCTTGCGCTTCTTGTTTTTGGACGGCGCAGGTTCCGATGTTGACCCTGCTTGTTGTGGTACATCCGTCGCAGCGATTGTTCTTCCGTCTACCGTTTCGACCTTCAACTTGTCGGCCGAGACCGACCAGCCCTTAACAGAGAACATGATGACGGTAGAGCAGACAAAAATAGGGAAATGAACCCTAGTGACTGCTTCAGAAGAGAACCTCGATGCCGACTTTGAGATTTCGATTTTTTTAGTGGGGCAAGCAGTCCCCCTGTCTTACGGGCCATGTGGGGTAGCTTCTCGATGTGGGGTTCCGTCACTTGTTCGACAACCTCCCGTCCCTCATCCCCCCTCACTTGTCCTTCACCGTGACACCCAGTCTTCCTCCACGCCTGGCCCGGTTTACTTGCGACACCTGTGTCGTATCCACCTCGCGACGGGCTGGGGGTGACGAGGAGGACGACGATGACCATGACTTGCCGACATCTCACACGGTAAAACAGCGCTGGTGGCTGTTGAGTTGGACGACGAACCCGTCAACCGTCATCGTCACCGTCATCGTCATCGCCATCGTCGCGAGGTGGATACGACCTGGTGGCTGTCGAGTTGGGCGGCGGCTTGGAAAACTTTTAGGCCTGCCTGAACGCGTCCGCATCCGGGCGACAATGGACTACGGACTAGGCCAAATGCCTTACGGACGTATAGTTTGTGGGGCGCTGGCCGTTTATCCTGCGCCGAGGTGGCTCTTGGCTCTTGATAGGAGATAGATGTATGCCAAAACGCAGTGTAAACGTTAAAGGATGTAACAACTGAAGAGTCGTCATCAATTATCAGAGACCCCACTGATTGTTACCCAGCTACCTTATAAGCCCCCGGCAGGAGACTGGGCGCTCCTATTAATATCCTGCCCACATTGCGCTCTCACCCCAACTCATATATATGCTGGCGGAATTGGGTGGTCGTATTCGCCCTTCGTTCCGCTCTGTTATTCAATACCTGCCCATCAGCCCACACTCGCACTGGTATTCCGAACGCTTGGTGAGACGCCCGTGGTTCCCAGATATCAAAGTACCGTACAGGCAGTGCAATACTTCTCTGCACATCGTACTGCATACCCCCAGATACCGTGCGACAGTGTCTAGCTTAATTTAAGCCTCACGACTCGTCCAACGTAGTGGGTTACCTATTGCGGCGTCTATCGGTCCTTCAAGGCGTGTGCGAAAGGGACGCTCTGCGCAGTGTTATCAGCTATATGGTATCTTAAAACAGGAAAGCAAAAGAACATGGCGAATGTATCAAAAGTACCCCGCTGGGTTATGTCCCACGAGGCGCCCGCCTGTGAAACTGACACCCATTGTCATTGGCCTAAGTACCTAAAATCTAGCCCTTGCGGAGCGGCTTCAAGGATGTAAACGCTGAGTGAATATATTGGGGCCCGGATCCAGCGACCCGCCTGGGTATAGGTAACGTGCTGTCTTTGGCTACGATGTTCCCAAGGGGGATGTGCGTGCTGACTGCTAGGTACATAGGTAGTTGGGGAGGATGCCATTTCTTATTTGCGTAGCCTTTATCTAGTTGTACAGTACCCCTAATGCCGAAATGCGTTTCCACTGCTGCGGCAGCCCTTATTACACCTGAAGGACACCCTCCCGCATTACGATACAAATAGACAGAGGTTTCGGTGCAAATAGACATTCTCCTAATTTTTGGTCCTTCTTCTGGTGCATATCGTGTCTGATGGGGGTGAACTGCTCCCGTAATTACCGGAACCGGCGGGAAGGTAGCTCATTCTGCCGTCGGACGGCATGTTCCGTTGAGGACCACAGCGTTTGAAGCTGTCGAAGAGATTCATCTTGTGCTCCTTCTGTTCATCCCTTTCATCCTTGCCGTCGGTCCTGCATTTAAAAAAAACTTGCATGCGGCGTGGGCATGCGTCCATGTTGTTCAGCTCAACCCCGCTGTCCTTCCTTGGGCCCCTGAAGGTAGCCGGGTTAGCGTCGAAACCGGTACCCCCTCACAGGGCCTAGGGAGGTCCGTCCCTCCCCCTTGTCAACAGCAAGTCGCAAAGCCGCAGCGCCGATTTACCTCAAGGAGCCCTTGGGTCAAAAATCGGGTCGTGGATTTCAACGTCCGCAGCCACCAAGCCATTTGACCGTTTTCGAGTCCGCATCTTCATTTTGCGCAACACCCTGACTGCATAACGGTATCTTTTGTCAGTACGCAGTAGTCGGTCGCTCAATTCAACGCGGTATGCCAAGCAACGTCCCGGGCCTGAAGGAAAGAAAAGCATCTTGCCTCACTGCCCAGAGGTCGAGTCCCAGGACCTTCCACTCTTGTTCCACCAGGGTCCTCGCCGTCAGACTAGCACGCTTTCGCAGGTGCCTCACCCATGCTGGTGCTGGGTCCTGCGCTGTCGTGCGCCTCGGCTCATTTGGCCGATGATGGCGCTGGGCTAGCGTGCTGTGTGTTGCTGCGCGTTGCTCCAGGTTGCATCTGTCCACCAGGCGGGCGAGACGGAACTACCAGAGGCTTGCCTCCCCGGAGCCAAGACACACAAGACAGCCCGCACCCGCCCGCCACCCCAGCTCGCACAGCTCACGATCCGTCCCACCTCTGCCCCTGTCCGGTCTGTCCCATGAGACGCATTATATACGGAAACCTCCCCGTTCTCATCTTCCGCCACCTATTCTGCGTACAACGTTGATATTGAGGGCTTGCTTTCTTGTTTCTTTCGTGGCGGCCGTCCTCCAGGTGTCACGGTCCGGGACAGAGAGCCTGGTGCTATTGTCCCGACATATTCATGAGATTCGCCAGCGCGCTCCCCGACCACGAGCGCATTGCCATGTCGATGCCCGTGCCACTGTTGAGTGTGAACGGCGCTGCTTTAGCAACTTCTCCTTGAATTCTCAGACCCTAAGACCCCCGTTTACGCGATGGACTCTCCCGAAGCGTCGCCTGACACCAACCTGCCCGGCGATGGGAACCCGTCTTCCTCACCGCCAGGGCCTAGCGGCCAAGGAAACCCTCCATCAAAGAAAGCTCTAGCAAGGAAGCGGACCAAAACGGGATGCCTCAGTAGGTCACGCCATGGCGCGGATGTAGCCATTCTGTGTCCTGTGCTATGAAGACTGACGCCCACAACAGCGTGCCGGAAGCGCCGCATCAAGTGCGACGAAGGCAAACCCACTTGCAACAACTGCATCAAGTCCAAGAGACAGTGCGAGGGCTACAACCAGCGTCTTACATTCAAGGAGCCTCTGGGATCGTTCCCGCAGGTGTCTTTCTACGGGCCTTCGTATCATCATCAGCAAGCGCGACAGGATGCCCTCAACAACGCTCCACTCCCGCCCTCGCAGGTGAAGATTGCGGCTTCCCAGGGGCCACTCGCCATGATAGCCCCCAAGCCTCCATCTGTAGACTTCACTGGCACCGTTCCTCTGCAATTCGGACATGCTTATCACGGCCCGCCCAGTGCGCCCGGCCCGCCCATGCCCAGCGCTCACAGCTTAAGTCCGGCCATGTATAGTCCACAACAGCAACTGCCCACCCCGCCGATTATGGTCCCCGAGCCCTCGCCCCCAGTACTTCTGCAGCAGTCCGGGCCGGGAGACTTCCGCGACATCAGCCCCAGTCCCCAGGCGTTCGAGCTGAATCAACCCCTGGAGCAAGTTGCTGAGCCAAAGCCGGAGCCGGAAGCCACATCACCTCGCCATCCAAGATACCGCGCAAGATACCGTGGGTCGATCTCTGAAGACGAGCACTCGGGATTCGCCCAAGCAGAAGAGAGGCGCCTGAGCTCGAACAAAGCTGTGGAAGAGGAGTATTGGCAGTCAGATGACGAAGCGTCAATGGTTGATTCGGACGATGAACCGCTCCCCGACACGCATCTTGCCCATCTCGAATCTAACGACCTCGGGATTCAAGTGGCGAAACGGTTAGAAAGCTCCCTTGACACTCACGGTATCCGGCTGCGGAGCTTTTCGATGCCTGGAGTGGGGAATATCCTCGAAACGTATATCCCATCATCGACTAGCTCACCCCTTAACGACCCCCATACGGCAGCTATCTTCTGGTACTTTGTCAACATGACCGGCCCGAGCATGTCTCTCTATGAGAGACATCCGTTCGATCCTTCGCCCATGTTCCAGGGAGGTCCTGTCCCGAAGGCTCGGCGGCACATTTGGACTTGTAAGCAACGAAGCAGATGCCACGCAGTTTTCTCAGCGGCACTAACGTTTTTGGTATTTAGATATATTTCCAATCATTGCGTTTAGCCACCCCGCCTTGATGCAGGCAATGCTCGCACTCGGGAGCTTGCAGATGGCGAAATGCGAGGGGTTACCAGCGACGGCAGCAATGAAGCACTATCATCTGAGTCTCCGAAGGGTAGCAAAGAACTACCAGAGCCCCGCAAAGCGTACCCAACCAGCCACCTTAGCAGCTACGTTACTATTGGGATTCTACGAGGTCTGGAACTCAGACCATGGGAAATGGTGCAGGCACATGTGGGGAGCCCGTGCCATCATTAGAGAGTTGCCACTCCGCGAGATGACGAAGGAGATTCTCGCCCTCAAGAGAGTCAGGCGGCTGAGACAGCTGGAGCTGTTGAGCCAGCACCAATGTGATGGGTCTTGCTTCTCCTTGCACGCCGGGCTGGAGAGCGACATCGACGAAATCGATGCCGACTTCATCGCCCAGCTCACTGGCCAAGGGGTTAGTTATGGGGACTCTGGCTATGTACTCGACGATCACCCACGGCAGTCGTCTCGGCAGTACACTGAGCGCGACATAGAGACTTACGAAAGCTTGAGTGATCTCTACTGGTGGTTCTGTAAGATGGATGTCTACCAGAGCGTGCTTGGTGGAACCCGACCGTTGTAAGTGGCTCCAGGACTTGATTTGACTGTTAGAGTTACTAACAACCTGTCAGCATGGAGTACAAGCATTGGACACAATGCGCACCCAGGGCGCAGTTTGGGAGGATAGATGCTGTGTAAGCTATGATCTAACCCGTCCTTGTTTTCCTATCCGGTCCGCTGATATTCGGTGTAGCTACGGGACGTTTGACCATCTCATGCTGTTACTGGGGCGTCTAGTAACCTTTGCATCTGGAGATTTGGCTCGGAAGCGGAAGGCGAGGCACGCGGAAGCAATAGCAGCCCGTAACCAGGGTCAAGCCAGAGGGACAGGCCCAGGTCCTGCCCCGGGTCAATTTGCAGGACTAGGCCCGTCATCAGGTCCACCACCGGGGCATGGACCACCACCTGGCCAGTCTCCGCCTATGTTTGCTGGCCTCATGCCTTCCAGTGGTCATTTCACGTTTCCCAGGGGGTTCAGCCCACCGCGAGACACTTCACCACTGGACGAGTCATCCGAAAATATTGACCTTGATGCTAGCACGGCGGCGGCGACCCGAGAATGGGAGGAGATCCGTCAAGCCTTTGAGGTGTTTAGGAACCGCCTCGGGCCGGATTTCGCCCCATTAGGCCTTGAACATGCTGCCGCGCCGGAGATGACGCCCTTCGGGCCCGCCCTAATGTACCGTACCTTCAGCATCGCGGGCATATGGATGAACTACTACATGGGCTTGATCGTGCTGTACCGCGCGCTGCCATCGATGCCCCCCATCGCCATGGCCGCCGCGGGCATGGCTGCCCCGCAGACGGCGCGCTGGGCATACGAGATTGCCCGCATTGCTGCTGGGCTATGTGAGGACCTGAATAACCAGAAGTCGGTCAGCATGCTCATCGGGGCCGCGTGTATCGAGAGCTCGTTCTGCCTATTTGTAGCTGGGGTTCAAGTAGGCTTTTCCGTCAATGCTCTTCGAGGAGGCAGTGCTAACAGATCCGCAGTACCGGGAATTGGAGCAACGGCATTGGCTTGTCCGGCGGCTGCACAACATATCACGGCTCACGGGCTGGCAGTCGGCGAGGCAGATCGCTGATGGGTGCGAGTCAGCCTGGATTAAGGCCTCGCAACTCGGCCGCGGCCCCTCGTACGAGAGCCCTCCAGACCTAGGTCCGCTGTATCCAGACTCCGTCTGGCTGCTCCCGAGGAAAATAGATCGGCGGATACGGGATTTCGAAGGAGCTGACAACAAGCTCGTTCTGGCAAGGACTGAGCAGGCGCATTACGCCCTGGGACTGCTGAGCGTCGAACAGGACCTCGATAGACTGGATTTAGTCGCAGACTAGGATTATTTTCTGGATTTATGGTATTTTAACTTGGCTAGGCGCGCTGTGGTTGGGCTTTTGGGAATATTGGGTTAGGGCGGGAGTTTTTGTTCTGTCTTCTTTGGTAGTTGTTGTGATGTATGTTCGATGGTCCAAGCAGAGAAAAATTTCAGCTTTGCCACGTTTTTCTCTGCTTGGGATCCAGGGGCATGTTTTTGGAGATTATCTGAGCCTTATTTTGGGCGAGGATACCTACTGGTACGACAGTGTCACCAACACCTCAAGTGAAATCGTGGAGTTGTGGTCATGGTTTCGGGCATGGGAAACAAAAAACACGAAACGCAAGTTCCATCTAAAGCGCTCTTGGTCGTCGTGATTCCCATTTTCTTCTTGCTCATGCAGGGTACCCTGTAAAAATGAAAACAAATGCGCCCGCTCTAGTTCGCCGGCAGCCTCTCAACAACAGCAGCCATCTCCTCGTCCGTGTATATTCTGAAGCCCCGGTCCTTGGTCACACTTGCTAGCTGCACGTTCTTGGAATCTAGCTTCTCCTCCATGACCTGCTTGAGCGTCTTGAGAACCAGGGTCTCGGCGTCCTCAATAGTGAGAGACTGCGAAAACTGTTAGATGACCCTCACCACTTTGGACACAATCAGACAGGGGGAAGGCGTACCTTGTGATACTCGTTCTGAAGCTCCGCCTGGGCGCCCTCGCTGCCACTGCCGATGGCCTTGGCGTCATAGCGATAGAAGGTCCCCGAAGGCTCGGCGTGGTAGAGTGAAGGACCGTCCTCATCGTAGCCGGCGATCAGAAGGGCGACGCCAAAGGGACGGCTCATGATACTCTCCTCGCCATCGGCACTCTCGCCAAAGCGCAGCGCCAGATCGCAGATCGCCTGGGTGCAGCTCTCGACGCGCAGCTTCTCGTTGTAGTTGAAGGCGTGGCTCTGGCACTCGACGCGCGCGTGCTCCACCATCGATCGCGCGTCGGCTTGTAGGCCCGACATGGCGCAGCCGATGTGGCGGTCAATCTCAACAATCTTCTCGACTGAGGATGTCTCCAGGAGGGTGGACGTCACGCGCTTCTCGACGCCGAGGATCACGCCTTCGGACGTGGCGACTCCAATAGCCGTGCTGCCAAGTTTGATGGCCTCGAGCGAGTACTCGACCTGGAAGAGGCGGCCTTCGGGGGAGAAGGTGCTGAAGAGAAAGAGGATGGTTAGTACGGGCGGACGCTCGATTGTTGGGCAAGAGGATTAAAGGCGCATGATTGAGTGGTTACGTACTTGATGCCCCGATCTAAAGAGATGTGAGTGTCAGCATCCACTGCCGCTACTTCGCGATCGCCGTTGCTTGGAGGAGGGGCTCACCGTATTCTGATCTTGCCATAAACATATTGGCGGTTGTTCGGGAGGGCGAAAGGGTTACGGGTTGTCAAGGGTGATCGGTGCTGGCTTTGCAGCTCGTTTTGTTGCAGATATGTCTGCGGAGCTCGGTATCGGGAGGCGCGGTGGCTTCTTGGGGTGATGCTGATGTTTGATCAGAATGGGGGTACCTGTTGTGTTGAAGGTGAAGCTCCAGGCACGGCAGGTCTACGAAGCTCTCCACCAGCCGCTCGTCAGCCTTGCCCCCCTGTCGGTCAAGGCACAGAAGTACCTCCGTACCGCAGGGGTTGGCGCCCCTCTTCGCGTGGGGAATCCACACACCAGCAGCGGCGCGTCACAACCGCCAACCCCTACCAACGTAGCACGCGATTTGCTTCAGTCAGCCATCTCAGCTTGGTACCCCACCACGAATTGAAGTCGCCGATATAACATGTGACGGCGCCGGCCGCCAAGTGTAAACTGGGACTATGTCTTCGGGCGCTAGACCAGCCACGCATGGGGATGCGAGAAACATTTCCGCCGCCGAAAGAGCGAGCGCTGCATCGCGCTCCCGAATGTCGGCCACGGACGCCACCAGTCGCAGAGCAGATCGAGAGCGGGAGAGGACTGCGGGGACGGGAACAGGGACGGGGACGGGGACGGGGACGGGGACGGATCCTCGATATGCAGCAGCAGCATCGGCATCTACATCCCACAAGCGCTCGGCCTCAGGCAACCCGCGGCCTACCAGTCGCATGGTCGACGAGCGCCGCACTGAGAAGGTGCAGGTGACGACGAGGGAGACTTTGGTGACCAGAACGAGGAGCCCAGTTCGCCGGCCCGCCCCTGAAGAGAGGAGCAGACAGGCTGAGCCACCGAAGCCGCGGCCGGTCGAGGTTGAGAAGCCGCTGGCGACGCCATGGGAGCCCGAAGCTACACTATTGCCGCACACAACAGCCCCTTTGGCTTCTCGAATTTCTATACCACCGCTCGCATCGACGGCGCCACAGAGCCTGCAGCCCAAGCCCCTGAACGAGCTGCCCCTCGAGGCCCAGGAAGCTGTCATCTTGGAAGATCTGTTATTTGTGTTTATGGGATTCGAGGGCCAGTACATTCGCTTCGCGAAGGGGTACAATCCTTATGAGGAACGCGAGCGGCTGGCAGGCCCAACCTGGCGCATTCTACCGGGCTTGGACCCGAGTCTTCAAGACCTCACCCAGTCCATGTTGCGCATGGCAACACACTACTCAGCCCTGGAGACCTTTGTCGACGTTCAGAGCCGCGATGAGTTTGGCTCCGTCAACCATGCGTTGTGCGCCTCCATCCGCAAACTTCTTCATGAATACCTGGTCATGATAGCCCAACTGGAAACCCAGTTTCTTACCAACGGTTCATTTACCCTACACGTTCTCAACGTCCACATCCTGCCCACCAGCCACATGTTGCACCAGCTCTATGCGTTAGCCCACGAGTTGCTGAAGCGGAACGCTTTGTTGGACGACGAGACAGACGAGTCAAGTGACAGCGCTGACGATTTTGACCACATTTTGGAGCAACTGAGGGAAGGTGGCGACCTGGTCCCTGGGAACATGACGGGGAAGAAAATATGCAAGGGAGGCGTGGTGCTAGGCCTGATCACGAAAAGACTCGAGTCAATGTCGGGAGATCCGGCAGCCAGGGCGTTGCTGACGTCTCTGCTGAGGGACGCGAGCCGTCCGTACATGGCCATGCTGAACGAATGGTTGCATCATGGGGGCATCAACGACCCACATTCCGAGTTTCTGGTCAAGGAACAGCGAAGTATTCGGCGCGAACGGTTAGAGCAAGACTACACCGACGAGTACTGGGAGAGGAGATACACCATACGGGACCATGATGTCCCCCCGCAGCTGGAAGGCGTTAAGGACAAAGTCTTGCTGGCGGGAAAGTATCTAAATGTGGTGAGAGAATGTGGAGGTGTCGACGTGAGCCTACAGGTTAAGGACGTCCCGGTCTCGTTCGACGACAACCGCTTCCTCGACAATGTCAACAATGCCTATGCCCACGCGAATGAGTCCCTGATGCAGCTGCTTCTCACAACTCACGCCCTGCCAGCAAGGCTACGGTCGCTAAAACACTACTTCTTCCTCGACCCTTCCGACTACTTCTCCTATTTCCTCGAGCTCGGTTCTTCGGAGCTTCGGAAACCTGTCAAGTCTGTTAACACCGGCAAGCTTCAGTCTCTGCTGGACCTTGTACTTCGGCAACCCGGCAGCGTTGTATCGCTGGATCCGTTCAAGGAGGACGTCAAGGTCGAGATGAACGAGATCACCCTCACAAAGTCGCTCCAGCGCGTCGTCAACATCACCGGGATAGAACAGGGCGAATCGCTTCAGCCGCTGTCGTCCAATCAACCTGTCGACAGCGACAAGAACGCAAGCGGCTTCACCTCGCTGCAGCTTGACTATGCAGTGCCTTTCCCTGTCTCGCTTGTGATCAGTCGCAAGACCGTGTGGCGCTACCAGGCACTATTTCGATACCTGCTATCATTGCGTTATCTCGAGTCGCAGCTTTCGACCACCTGGCAGACGCATACACGCGGCTTTGTCTGGGCGCACACCTCCTCGTCGCGAAACCTCGAGATCTGGAAACGCCGGGTCTGGACACTGCGCGCTCGCATGTTGGTGTTTGTCCAGCAACTGCTGTATTTTTGCACGGCCGAGGTCATCGAGCCGAACTGGCAGAGTCTGATGGCCCGACTGCGTGAGAAGGAAGCTGGCCAAGATGGTACTCCTGTCCCTCTGTTCGGCGGCCCAGGAGGGACTGCGCCTACCGGCAAGACCAGCGCCAAAGGTCTCACCCGTACCGTGGATGAACTGATGCAGGACCACGTCGACTTTCTCGACACCTGCCTCAAAGAGTGCATGTTGACAAACAGCAAGCTCCTAAGAGTAAGCATGGCGATCATCCCCCCCCCTTTTCTTTTTCTTGACTCCAATCTAACGAAGAACCCCTTCCTTCCAAGATCCATTCCAAGCTGATGCAAACCTGCACCGTCTTTGCCACTTACACCAACTGGCTCTCGCGCGAGCTGGAGAAAACCGATCCAGACCTCTCTGGGGCAACCAAGCCCCCAACCATGACAGACGACCAGTGGCGCCAGTTCCAAGCCGTTCGTTCACAAAAGTCATCCGACTCATCGTCACTCGGCGCCACCGCCCTGGGGAGAGACAAGGACGAGAACAAAAAGGACGAGGCCGCTCGCATCACCGAGCTCTTTGATGTCATCAAGAGGTGGGAAAGCAACTTCAGTCGGCACTTGCAGATCCTACTAGACGCCTTGAATCACTACGCTGCCACGGAGACAGTCGTTCTGCTCAGTCTCTGTGCGAGGTTGAGCACTGCAAACCAAGGGACGGAATATGCCGGGTTGAGAAATGACGAGGACGGCGCCGTTTGAAACAACTGTGTCAAGAAGACACTGAGATATTATTGTGGGAACAGCGAGCGCAAAACGCTAGCGTTGGGGGTTTGAGTATAGCTAGAGCACCTACGTGGCAGATGGGTAGCATTTGGCACGACGTGGGTTGACCCAGACGGAGATCCGCCTGCTTGGAGCGATGTTTAAAGGATACATTGAAGTTGTCAAGCCACCCAATCCCAGAGCGAGACAGGAGGACCAGGTGGGCCACTGTTCTGGTAGCAGCAAGATACAGCCCACTGTAAGAACTCCTTTCATACGTGAGCGTTTTAACATTCGCAACTGGGTATCATTTGTGCTTTCCCACCCAAAACTAGGCCCGGCCTATCCGTACATATGGATGTATCTCCTGTAGCTGCCCCATTTGAGCTACCCTCTCACCCCTCTACTCTTTGTTGCCGCCATCCTCTTCGCAACCCCGGACAGCCTCCAAACATCAACATTCTCTTCCATCTCCCATCATATTTCACCTACCGCAACCCACCAGCCCATTCGGCGGTATAAAAAAAGGATATAGTAAGGAAATACATTGCCAACATACCACAAACTGATCTCTCCCCTTGCTCCCTCTCTTGACCAAAACATGCATCATCGTCCAACAGTTTCCACCGATGTTACTGTTTTTCCCTTCACGAACGAGCCCAGCAGATGCTCCATATGTTCTTATCTCGAGGAGTATTGGGAACAACTGGATAAAACTAGCAATGATGAAGGAAATCAGATTCGAAAAGCCAACGCTACGGAATGAGCGGCTGGGTACTGACTACACTGGTCTGTGACCCTGACTTCCACAACGCCCACATACCCCACCTTGCATGCTTGGGTATAATAAAAGGCTTTTACCGTGAACTCGTGTCACCATCGTCGCCTCGGCATCGAAACTTAAGGTGTGAAACGTATCGCGTTCTTTTTCTTGTGCTCTTCCAGAGTTCACGTGTCGTAAGTAACGTAAGGAGCGGATGTCATGCGTGAGAAAGAGACATCAGATGAAGCAGACCCGTCGGCCGAGTGCACGATCGACGATGCTGCTGCTGCGGATAAGGGGAAAATGAGAGAAAAAAACTGAAATAGTTCGCAAACAGAGCAACCGACCAAATGCAGAACAACTACCAGGGTATTTTACGCCAGGGGTATATCCAGCCGTAGGGTATTTCTTTTTCTTCGCAAGGACGAAAGGCAATCCGTGCGTCTAAAATGTTGAGAGCGGAAGGACAAGAATCTAACGAAATGGCCCAGAAAGGGGGCCGGGGTATCCTGAATTGGTGGAATGAGACGTAGAAGGACGTCCGCTATCAGCGGACGCCCGCGTAGTGTGGCGAGGCGTGACGTCTCCGGCATGCGGGACAGTCAGCTTGTGATCCGACCCGTTGGCCGTGAAACTGCGAGTGGGCGCCCAAGGGTTCTCATCCTCGGGCAAGTTGACCCCACTATCATGCCACGGGCTGCGATCAGCATTGAAGCTGCGCGTAGATTCGATCGAGATGAGGGATGACTTCGAAACATTGCTGGAACCTTTGAAGAAAGAAGTGGTGGCGGAGTGCGAGCTGTTCTTTCTTCTGTCCAAGAAATTGGAGATTGAGGACATGCTACCTGGCTTGCGCAACCGCTCGAAGAGGGTGACACGCTCACGAGCAACCTCGTCGCCGAAATTCGGTTTCGTGGGGGAGTCAACGGCCACGGGGGCTGGTGCGTGCTGAAGCAGCTTAGAGTCAAAGTACTGTAGTGACTCTTCAAACGTATCCGATTTGGGCCGCGGGATGGCCCCCTTGATGAGAACAGGTTCGATGCCGTTAGTGGCAAACTGAGCCTGGAGAAAGTCCATGGCATCACGCAGGCCGCCAGCATTGTTGCGCGTGAAAGTCCACAGAAGGGTGACTGTCGGACCACCCTCCTCGGTACGCTCTTCGGGATTCTCAATAACGGTAACCTCAGCTTCATACTGGCTCTTCAGCTTGGGGACGACATCGTGAACGAAACTGGGCGATTCGAGAAACACCATCAGAGTAGGGGTCCGTTCCAGGACAACTTCATGGCGATCAGGCACCATGCCCTGTTGGGCTGTCAGCGATGTCCGGTACAAATGGGTTTTCTTGGTCCCCTGCAAGTCTTACCAGAAATTCGTCAACACAGAGCGGCACCTGCCACTGGGGTCCAGTAACGGTCACCTCATCGCTCGCTTGCTCAGTGCTGGGGAAGACGATCTTGCAGTTCCATTTCCTCTCCAGATCTTCGATCTCCGACAGCCGAGCGAGAAGCTGGCGATGGTAGAGCCGGTCGACATTGACGATTTGAGACGTGAACTCGGAATCCTATTTGCATCGCGGTTAACAACGGATGTTACACTTGGGGTGGGAAGCGGCAGAGCATACAACACGATCAACCATCTCCAGAATCTCGCTCTTAACAAGCTCAAGGTTCTGGGCATTGCGGGCGGGGGTTCGGCAGATGACATTGTCAACTCTGCTGTCGTCGTCCTCCCGGCCCATGCCACCCCGATCCATCGCATTGGAGAACTTGACGAAGACGGAATGTTTTTTCATGATGCGTTGGATATGCTGGCCGCCAATGCCAATAATACGCTTGTGGTACTGGTCAGGCACGTGAAACGAGATGGATGCCGGCATCTCTTGCTCCACCAGGCTCAAGCCTTGCTTCATGGAGTCGTATGTATGGCCTTGAACTTCGATGTTGAAGTTGTACTCGCCAAAGTTGTCAAACATAATCTGGACGTTGCTCTGCCCCATGATTTTGTTGATTTTTCCATTCTTCTTTCCACTGACAAACTCCTTGTGCTCATTGGCGAGCTCGATCTTGACTCGAATTTGGTACTGCGAGTGCACCACAAATTTGATTTGCGAGATCACCATCAAAGCAGCTTTGACAGCCTCGTCAGAGCCTGTAATGTTAAATGTCAACTTGTCAAAGCTAACATCAGCATCTGAATTGGCGCAAATGTCACCCAACATCGTCTTGATGTCGTTAGGGCTCGGAAGTTGGCGATCCGTGGGTTGCTGGATCCACCACGATGCCGTGTAGAATTGTCCAACCTTCGATGTCTGTCAGTATCACCACCACGCAAATGTGGTTTCAGGACTTACAAGTGCCATGAGCTCCCGAACGGTGCGCTCAACATGAAGGTTCTCTAGCCCTTGAACACGCACGGTAGTCTGCTTTGAACCAAGCGGTGGGAACATGATGAACGAGCCGTTCGCCTCAACAATTTTCCGTACTTTGTCCATCCGGCTGAGCAGAATGCTGTCAATCTTGGCTGCGGGAATCTGGACATCCTTGACGAAGATTCTGATACGGACCAAGTTGTCGTGCAGCTTGAACTTTGCAGCCTCTATCGCCTGCGGATTTTCCCCTGTGAGAAAGATCTGCTGGAAATCGCGGCGTTGAGCATGGGGCGGGCAGTAGCCGAACGCCGGCGAGAAGGGGGGTGGGAAGTAGATCGCCGTGTTCGTAGCCGATTCGATCAGCTTGATATTCTTCCGATTCCGGCCGCATACTATCTGGTGCAGGGAGAATTCCATCTTCTGGCCGTCAACAATCCTTCCGAGCTACAATGATGTTAGTGTTGTGGACGACCTTGCCAAGTTGGAGGAGTCGGTGTTTCCTACGAGCTGGTCAATGTGAATGAGAACACGGGTCTTGGCGTGCTCCGAGGACATGATGTCCCCATAGATAGCGACTCTCCATCGCTGGTCCCTGCGAAGCTCCACGTCGCCATTCACGCCGTCCACGAGGGGATCGAGCTTGGGGCCGAGGAGGAAAATGTCGACGCCGCAAAATGCCGATGTCTCGTCGAGGTAGTCCGTCACTGCCTTCTTCAGCACACCTTCATTGAGATTGGCCACCAGCTTCCCGTCAACGTCTACCGTCGTGCACCGCTGGTCGCCGACATGCTTAGCGCCAAAACATGCAAAAGGTTAGTTAGGGTGAGGGGTATTGGAGACCCACCAGCGACAGTGGCGTTTCATTCAAGATGGTCTCGCGTGTCCGATAGACGAGATCGGCAGGGCCGGCCAAGCAGACCGTGGTGACCTGACTCCGCGAGGTCTTGGGAGTCGTCGAGATGACGTGAGCCTCGAGAGCACCCGCGCTCTGCTGTGTGATATCCCTGCAGTACTTGCGGAGCTGTGCCAAATTCTGGGCGTGTACGGGGAGCTCGTGCACGGGGATGTCGTCGGGGGCGTCTTCGGGGTGTGTCCAGCGTAGCACTGCGTCGGCGGTGGCGTGGAGGATGTCTTCGGTGTCGGGTCCGGCAAGGTCGGAAGCGAAAGGAACATTGAACGAGTAGTGTATGGGGCCATCGGTGACCTGGGGTGCGGTAATCGGTGGCGCCCCTTGGGGTACGATCTTCTGATGAGGATTGATAACCGGCATCCCCATATTCGACCTCGACATGCCAAAGTTGGGACTCATCCTCTCGGGCCAGTGACGCATGTTTGCCAGCTTATTCATCGTGCTATGTCTGCGTCTGCTCGTTCGTCGGGAGCCGGATAACAAGGACCGCGCACAGTAGAGCACCTAGCAGAGAAGAACCAGTGGAGGCGAGCCAGGACCGGCGGCTGGCAGTCGAGAGGCGGGAGGCAATTGAAGCAGGGGCTAACAAATGAGGGACTGTTGAAGACAATGTGTCGCGCGAGGAGGGGGACTCGGGCCTCCGGAAGAAAGACAAGCAGAAAAAAGGGTATCTCAAGAGGCAATCGGGGAAAGGAAAAAAGAGGATGCAGGAAACTCGTCGTGTGCTCTTTTCCTTCCTACGCTCTACAGGTTGAGGGAGGGGAAGAGTTGGAGGGGGATTCGCAATGGAAGCTGATAGACGGAGGGAGGGCCGGGGCGTGAGGGAGTAGGTGGAGAGCAGGTTGTGAGCGAGAAGCCCGCTGCAGCACTTGGTCCGTGCGTGTGGGCTGTGAGCACTGAGCACTGGGCTGTGGGAGCGAGGACAGTCGCTGACCTGATCAATCAGGGGCCTAACCACCTGCTTGCTAACTAACCCGCTTTTGGGGGTTGGCCGCCATGAGATCCCGAGGTACCGCGCCGCTAAAGTTTTGGCGTGAGGATACCCGCTACAGAGGCAAAGCCGTCCCCTTACTTTCAACATAAATCCAACTCTACTACGGAGTATTCCCGTATTCAAAGGCCACTCGCGCCGTCCCTCGCCTAGATGTGGACGATTGGCTTATACCACATTTGCTGCACTGGTAAAGAGGCCCTAGGACCTCAGGGATCCGAGGGACCATCAGCCAAAACACGGGCTCTGACAAGCCACGGCCCATTTGCCAGGGAGGGGAACCGCGACCGGGACGCACTAGGTTATGCCATCAGAACGTTTCTCCTTGCCGTGGCCGTCAAGCCCCCACTGCGCGCATTCCTATTTTCTCTGAGCTACGGATCGCATCCATCATGCAAACGTCTGTTCTACATTTCCCCAACGACTCGTCCCCAACCTGGCAATGAGTGTTAAAGCTTGTGTGGCTGCAGGGTAAGAAAATATCTCCGTCCCTTGAGGTGGATAGAACTTCATTCCGCCGGGACTGATACCAAAATAAATGAACGAGGAGAAACGGGACGTCCCTTTCACGTGCGGCAAGCCCTAGTCCTCCATATCAGGTCGTAGGTGTATCAACACGTACGAGACAGCTCGTCATCCAAGAGGGCTAGCTATCAAAGAGTGGGCCGTTTGTTTATCCAAGCCTCCCCTTCTTCTAAGATCTCCATCTGATATCGCTCCGCACGCGTGTGCCATATCCGACCCAGCTCGAAAGGCCCCTCGCTTATTGAAAGCATCTTCTCCATTCCGCCGCGGACGTCAAAGTTAGGGTCGAGGATTAAAAAGCCTCGGCCAACCAACCCCTGAAGGACGCCTTGAATTTCCGGTAATTGCTTTGCCGCCATATAGGAAAGGTTTAATGTAAGACATAAAAACCCCCAACCGCCCGTTGATAGGGCGCGGACTCGACACGAGGCCAATCCTCCGCTCTCTGGCTTTGTGTGGCCTCTCGCATGTTAGCTCTCAAGTCTCGACACGCTTGGCAGTGGCATGGACTAAAGTGGGTTGCCAAGCCCCAAGTCATGACGGTCAAGAACTCCCCGGCCGCTTTTCTCGTGTGCGACAACAATACTCCCTGCGAGAGATGCAATCATGGCTCATCAGACATTTATACCTCACCGTATTGGATAAATCCACAAGGGACGATTACATGGAAATCCCAACACGAGCAACTGAGCAGGTGCCCGGGTGTGGGGACACACACCCAAGCCGTCGCCCCCTCCACGTTCTCCTCTAGCCAGGACGCCCTGTTGATTTTGCCGGCGTAGCATCACAGGCTCTCAGCACATTCCTGGCACGCATACCCGTACTATCAAGTTATTCTCAAAGCTCGGCGCTGCGGGTGAGCTGCAATCTTTACATTCTTTTGGTTGTGTGCACGGCACCTGGTCTGGCACCTGTGTCTGTTGCCCGCGTCACGTATCGCGTACCTAGAATACCTAGGCGCCCCCAAACGGCGGTATTCCCACTCCCCCCAGTGGGACAGTACCAGTCACATCCCTTGAAGGGGCTGGCTAGTCTGTGAGCATCTCTGGGTTGGCTGGAGCTGGGATGTGGATACACTTGGCCCAAATCGTGCGGTATTGCAAGTGCAAGGCCTTCTCCATTCGCCTCGATCAATGGATGGTGGAGCTACGGACCTAATGAGTTCGGGCAGTAGGGTCCGAGCCCTGGCCGTGTTCTCGGCCCTCCACCACCTGCCGGGTCGCACCCCGCGACTCCCCGGTTTGCGGGTGAGATTCCGCGCCCAGATGTAGATCACCACCAACCAAGCAGATCGTAGGCTTATTACAAAATGACTATTCCTCAACGCTTCTCTTGCATAGTCAGCTACCAGTACAACATTGTATCTGATGGCCAACGAATTCGACAATCCAGCATACACATGTCCCGTTACTCCTGAGTCCGCTTACATCCATGTCCCGGCAGGATCGGAACAACGTCACAACCCCGCCCCCCGCCCCGCCCTCCGGTCAATTTCGTTGGAGGCTCGGGGCGGTGATCTCATCGTGACTCCCGGTAAACCTCTCGAGGATGCCGGTCCAAGAAGACCACATCGTCGTCAGATTGTGGGGGTGGGCGCCCGTAATATCTACCAGGCTGGCTGGTGCTGAATTCTCGTCGGATTACCTGTGGCGTCGCTTCTCCCGGCACAACGCTGTAGCCCCGACCCGCAGGCGGTGGCTGCATGAACTCCCTCCGACCTTCGGGATGGCCCGCCGCAGCATACTCCCGAGCCGGAATCTCAGGCATGACACTGCCGACTCGTGCTCCGTAGTCCCTAGCCATTTCATACCGAACCGTCTCTGTCGGTCTCACGCTCGCTGAACGTACCGACGCATATTCCCGCAGTGGCTCCTCCCCGATTCGCCTCTCGTAGGCGATAGGCATCTCGTAGCGAACGGCCTGGGGAGGACGAACACTCGCTGCTCTGGCATCCACGTGCTCGTGCGCCCGCTCCTCAACCGGCCTCCTCTCGAAGTCTGGTACCCCATCGTAGCGCGCCGGGTCGACAGCTGGACGAACGCTCGCCGCTCTGGCAACGTACTCCAGCGGGGGTTCGGCAGCGGCTCGACTTTCCAAACGGGGTCGCGACGTGATGTACTCACCAGGGGGTGGTGCCATGGCATGGTTGGGGGTTTCTCTGTAGATACGATGCTCGGAAGTAGCATATTCCGGCTGAGTGAGAACGCGCCTTGGAAGAGCATATGCTGGTGAACCTGGTCGATACAACACAGTATCCTCTTCGTAGAGATCTGGCCTCCGAGATACGGCACGAAGGGGCGCCGCACGCTGATATACGCGGTTTGGGTCCATCACTCGGTACTCGGGGGCAGCACCTTCTCTTACCACCGCTGCCGACCGAGCCGGTTCGATGTACTCGCGACCGAAAGCATCAACCACAATTCGCGTCGGTGCCGCCCTAGAAAGCGCCATGGTTGGGACGCTACGCTCATAAGCGACAGGGGATTGTGAGCGTGCGCGGTACGCTGCGGGCCGCACACTTGTCCTCGATGAGGGTCTAGCATCGTAGTAAGGAGCAGGCTCTCCTTGAGGCCTCTCGATGACATGAGACGCAGGCCGTACCGAACGCACCTCACGAGGCGCATACTGTGCCTCATAGGCATGGGGAGAGTCTGGTAAGCCTTGATGACCGCTGACTGCCGACCTGGGTTCCTCATAGTACACCCTTTCGTATCGGGGAGAAGCGATCAGAATAGGCTCAACCTCACGACGGCCAGACTCGTCGATCCTCTCATAACCAACAACTCGCTCCTCCCTATGAACTCTGGGGGGGTAACGATCCTGAAAGTTGTCATCTATGGCAATAGGCTGGCCATATCTTGACTCGTCGTAGCTAAATTCTGAAAGCTGCTGAAGTGACTGTCTTTGGCGCTTACTTGGGCGAGCGTCAGGTGGAGCTGCGAAGGGAGAGGGGGAGCGTGGCTCGGGTTTGATGTAGGGGGATGCGGCCGCAGCATCAGCAGCAAGCCTTTCGGCCTTCCTCTTTTTCTTTTTGCTCTTCTTCTTGTCGGCAGCCTTGCTCCCCTGGGGGGAGCTGTCAGGGCTTGTCGCAGCAGAGTGCTGTTTCCGAAGCGCAGCGACTTGGGCCGGGGTTCCTCTGCGAGTGCCTGTATCGGATCGGACGATAGGCCGCTGGCGAGCAACCGCGAGGGGAGAAACGTGGGCAGGTTGCGGCGCAACAGGAGAAAGATCGTGGGCACACACAACTGGAGAAGCCTGGTAGCCCCTCGCTTGGTGTGTCTGGTTAATGAGCCGCTCGTTGACACTGGAGAAATCTCGCGAATCAGCAGCCTGTTCCCTCCCTGTATTCCCTGACTCCTCAGAGCGACTCCCGGTGCCACTTCCTTGGGAGCTTATAGGCCCAGGCGGCAGCAGATGCCGATAGGGGCGGCTGGAGCTCGTCGCCTCGCTCGACAAACCAGGGACCACGACGTGCGTGGACTGCGAGTGAGCAGCAGTAGAGCCCGGTGTGCTCGACCCAAGCTGGTGCTGAAGGAGAACATTCTGGAGGAGACTTTGTGGCGGTCCAACAGAAGATTGGGTTGGCTGAAGGGGTCTGACTGGCGCGATGGGCTCGGTATCTAGCTCGGGCTCATAGGGGGACCCTTCGCGCATCTCCTCGTCTTCGGACTCGTTAGGAATGCGCGATACCATCTGCGAAGAAGGTGTGTCGTGGTGGCTGGAATAGAAGGTATTGTCATCAAAGGAGTCGCTTGAGGCTTCTGCGTTAGCAGCTGTGTCGTCAGTAGGCTGAGCAGAGGTTGTCTGGACCAAGGCCATGGCTCTTGCCATGACATCGGAAACATCAAATTCAGCAAGCTGCTCTGATGCCTGCAAAGAAGCCTTGTGCGAGGCGCGACGCTGCTCGATCTGCTCTTTAAGGCCACGCTCGACCCTTTGCCGATGCAACTGCATCTCGGCCTTGAGCAAATCGTCAGACTTCTCCAGCAGTACAGGATTTATTTCTGGCTTTCCGGGCGCAAATGACTTGGATGGACCATTCGGGGGGGCTGATAAAGTCCCTAAGCCGGGGAGGTTCGTCGGAGGGTTTACCAGCGGCCTCTTCAGGTTCGCCTGAAACGACTGGGAATTGTCCACCACTCGACGATCGCCATTCACTGGCATCTTTGCGATACCTGTCTGCGATGGCGCCGAAGGGAGCGCGCTGGCCGGTTTTCCTAGCAGATGTGTCGATTTGATGCGCGGATGTGATCCGGCCACGACCTTGTCGCGGAACTGCAACAGCTTTTCATACTGCTGCAGCTCATGAAGCTCGTCATCTGTGGGCACTGGCATCAAGGAATCATTTCCCGTTGCTGTTCCCCCACCATGTGATCCCGCCTTGACGGAGACCACCGTGCCTTGGGCCATGTTTTGTGCTCTGTTCGGGCCAGCAGAGGTTAATCCCACAACGCTCACGGTTCAGGGAGCCAAGCAATCCATCAACTTTGCAGCAGTTTGGATTAGAGTAAGCAAGCAAAAAGGAAACGCGCCACTGAAAGGGCGTAGCGGTGGAAATCCGCGAATTGCGGCGAAGGTGAGATGTGGAAGACACAAGGCGCGGCTGGTGTCGCGAACATTTGCGAGGTTGACTCGGCGAGCCTCGAGAAAGAAAGCACGATGTGGGTCCCAGAAAGTTAACGTTAGCCCACATTCGGCTAGACCGGAAACAACGCATGGACCAGGTGGGATTTTGCCGATGCTCGAGCTGGGCGGGCCTGGGGCAACAAGTGCTGCAGGATAACTGTGTTACGGCCGCTGAATAGTCTGAATAGCGAATGGCGCGAGGTCGCTCCTCCAAAGCGAATCTCGGCTTGAGTCAATAGCACATAGCTGGTTGGATTAGTAAAGCTTTAGGTGAACGATGAACTGTGTGCATGAAATCCAATACCAAGTATGATTCCACAAGCTACATGGAGGTGTACACACTTGCATATAAATCGAAGGATTGTCCAGCAACTTGCAAAGGGGTTAGTTGGACAATTGGCAAACTGCAACAGAAGAACGACGCTTAGAAGCTTTTCCAATTCAAGCATCTGGACCGTTCCCTATAAACAAAAGACTTCCCGCACCGCGCCCCTTGTGCGGCCAACACACGAGCAAAGATTCGCACACCACACCACTGAGACTACGAGCAGAGGCGGCATGGATGCAACCGGGTTGAAACCAAATGGGGCAGCGTCTTCTGCCAGAAAGGTGTTCTTTTTGTGAGTCTGGTATCAAGAAACTCATCATCTTCTGCAACTCGATATCTAATCCAGCGATAGTGACGTTGACAATTGTCTCTACCCGAAGAGTGAGTGAGATCATTGTACACCGAGAGCCTTGGCGAGCCTAGGCCTCACTCTTTGCAGGTGCCAGGGTCCACGACCTCATGGCCGATTTGATCGATCAGTATTTTGCAACACACCTATCACTCCCATATCAGGATGCCGTGCGGCTGCACAAGGAGTACTACCAGAACTACGGCTTGGCGATCGAAGGCCTAGTGCGGCACCATCAAATAGACCCTCTTGACTACAATGCTAAAGTCGACGACGCACTCCCCCTCGACGACATCATCAAGCCGAGACCTGAGCTCAAGCAGCTCCTGGCCGATATTGATACGAGCAAGGTGAAGCTGTGGTTGTTGACCAACGCTTACGTCAACCACGCAAAGCGCGTTATTCGCCTCCTGGAGGTCGAGGAGTACTTTGAGGGCATTACCTATTGCGACTACAGCAAAGTGCCCTTGATATGCAAGCCACATCCCGACATGTACCAAAAGGCGATGAAGGAGGCCGGAGTTGAGAAGCATGAAGATTGCTTCTTTGTTGGTAAGTCAACACGAAGCTTAGCCCTAAAAGCACGTCCGTTCCGCTAATACGTCCAGACGACTCCTATGGCAATTGCAAGAGTTCGCAAGAGCTGGGATGGACAACAGCCCATCTTGTAGAGGAGGGTGTCGCTCCGCCCAGGACACCGGCAGCGAAGCACCAGATACGCCATTTGGAGGAGTTGCGGACAATCTTCCCACAGTTCTTCAAATCATCCGCCGATTGAGTGACGGTGGGAGCAGTTGGTCTGCTAAGGGTACCATAGATCCAGGGAGTTCCCATAGCGAAGGATGCACATCTTTTTTTACATTGTTACCTTCGTAGTGCTACTAAATTCTAGCCTGCCAGCTCTTCGCCCAGCTAAACAACCAGGGCCACGCAGCTGCAAGACTGTGAATGCTCAGGATGTCTATCCTTCCCTCCAACTTCGCAATTAGGCCAGACGCAACCGCAAACCGAAAATTGGGTATCGTTTCTCACCGTACCCTTCCCATGACGCCGTGTTTCCCAAACACCCCTACTTTTGCCCTAGCCCGAGTCCCAAGTCAAAACAAAACCATGTCACCAGCGAAGGCTCAACGATAACGCCGGATAGAGCGCAGGAGGGAGTCAATCTTGGCCAAGACCTCCTCCTTCTCCTTGGCTGCCTCCAATCGTTGGGTCTCTGCCGAGCTGAGCTCCTCTTCTAACTCCTTAATTGACTGGTACTGGTCGCGCTCGCTGTTATCCAAGCCTGGGAGGCTGGAGATGAGGAATTCTATCTGTTGCTCCTTGACTATGAGATCGCGCGCGAGCTCGAGCTGGCCTTGTCGGAAGGCTTCAGGGTCGAGCGTTTCGACTAGCCGGCATGTTAGTCAGAGTGATTCATGAGGCGTGCAATGCGGTGAGGTGGCCGTGGCTTGCCTTCTTTGGGCTGTTCGGGCTTGAGGTCTGGGATTTTGTCGCTCGGCCCGAACTGCTCCAGGTCGTGATGTCGTTCGAGGAAGTAGAAGCATGCGACGAATTGGTTTGCCAGCTTGCGAAATGTCAGCTTGCGGAGGTTGAGGATGTTAGCGCATGAAGTTACCTGGTCTACGGCTTGCTGTAGCTGGGTAAGACGGTCTCCCATGTTGGCTTCCTGTCCGTCGTTTATGTTGGCTGCTTCAAAGCAAACGGATCGCGGGGGACCTTGGTGGTGGTCAGTTTGGCGGGCTTGGCACGGAAGTAACAGAAGTGGGGCTTAAGCCGACCGCGTTAGCCAATCAGAACGCGCGCTGCCCTTGAAAGAAGTTGAACATGAGAAAACAATTTCATCCTTTCCTTTCCAAGGACCTCCTTCAACAGCAATAGCATTTTACCAACCAGTGTGGCAATAACCACCCCGATTCCACAGAGAGAGATTTCGCGGTGGTTTGCAACGGAATGCGGGCTCAGCAGCTCCTGTTGAAAAGGATCAGAGCACTTATTCCTCCAAGATCCCCTTCATCCGTCTTTCTACGACGACAGCTTTGGACCACAAGAAGGTGCTTAGGACCGGAAAATGGGACTGCCAACAAGTTACCGCCGGCTGCGGCCCCTTCGCATACCCTGATCTACCCAGGTGCCCCTGCTACAGGCCACCACGACCTTATAACATTTCTTGACTACGCAGACCGCACCGGTCTCGACCATGGGTCGCCCACCTTCGTCGGCACCCACTTCGAATACACGGTAGCATCCGCCCTTTTATCCTTTGGCTTCCACCTCCGCAGAATAGGTGGTCAGTCCGACTTTGGTATTGATTTGCTCGGCACTTGGTCTGTCCCACCCTCGTCCGGCAAGCCTCTTCAAGTGCTCCTGCAGTGTAAAGCCATCAAGAAGCCCGGTCCCCACCTCATACGGGAACTCGAGGGGGCTTTTGTTGGCGCACCTGCTGGCTGGCGAGGGTCTGGAGTGCTTGGACTCTTGGTGATCGAACGACCGGCCACCAAGGGGATGCGGGACGCTCTTGGACGAAGCCGTTGGCCAATGGGGTGTATATCTTGCTCCAGAGCCGGCACCGTCGAACAAATCCTCTGGAATCGCCGGGCCGAGGAAGAGGGCCTTGAGGGGATGGGCGTTGGGACTAGGTACTCTCCTGACGGAGAAGGAACACAGCAACTTGTTTTGACTTTCAAAGGCAGGCATCTCGCTTTCGGTCAGGATGAGGCTGAGTGAGATGTAACGGCAAGATGGCCGGCTTACTTTGACTTAGTAAACAAACAACAAAACGTCCACTAGACGTCGCATCTCCCTCGCTCAGGAAACGGCCATAAACGCCATTCAGCAATAGGAAATATCCCGCGGGGGTAATACAAATATACACCCGCTCTCCACCACATGCTCACGGTGCGCCACTCAAATAGCACCAATTCAATCCTCCCAGACGGCCTGCTTGGCCTTGAGGGCTTCCTCTTCCCTTTTCTTCTGCAGCGCCTTCTCCTCCTCTCGACGGCGGCGCTCCTTCTCCCGCATGGCTTGATCGTACTTCTTTTGCTCATCCGTCATCCTGGGCACTTTCACACCAAGCGCACTTGCGATCATGCGACGGGCCACTGCGTCCGTCTTTTCGGGTCGTTTCTTTTCGAGTGCGCTATCCCGGTTCACATCAACAGCGTATGGCGAATCGAATGAGTCTCCACTGGAGGTAGCTGGCGGGAACGGATGCTTGGAGCCGTATGTTGGCGACATGGGTGTCGGGGGTGGTGCGGCTGTGCCGGCCTGGCCGCTGCTTCGCGAAGTCGTCCGGTCCTGATCCCGTTCATCGTCCGATGCGGAGTGCCCTGAGGCGTGGTCTTCCTTGTCGCTGCTTCCTTCGGATGGCGAGCTAACATCCTCGTCTTCCCAACTATCGGCGACGGCGGGAGCCTTCTTCGTCTTCTCCACCTTGGAGGAGCGGGCGCCCGCAGATGCTGGTGATGTTTTGAGCGACAATTTAGAAACCCGAGAGGCAATATCGGCTGACGCTGTCTTGGATGCCATGGCTCGAAGCAGCGGTCTATAGTGTAAATGTATATATGCAACTGGGGAGGGTGCGAATTCTATCAAGGTCACGGTGGTGGATGAGGGAGGAGAAAGAAAAAAAGAGAGGGGCTGCAGTGCTCTTTGTGATGCTGTGGTACCAGGCACCCCCCAGCTGCCGAAACCCAACAGCTTGGGATACTTTACGACCCCAGCTAACTCGGAGGCCACAAGAGGGAAGCAAGGGAAGACTTCGTCCGAGCAGACGCTGACAGGCTAAATGTGGCACGTATTGTTATTCAGCCAGGCGTCTGTGGTGCTCGCGTTGTAATCAAATCAATAAATAGCTTGCGTGTGGGTTAGATTCCCACGCAATGCATGTCAGAACCACGGAATCGGAGACCGCCTGAAGGTTCAAGGCCAGGCCGCCTGAGGGAACAGGCGGGGTGCTTGGAACTTCGAGCCTCAGAGGGGTCCCTTCGTTCTTGGCAATAAACTGCCTGCCGGAAGTTGATTGTGGCTGAAGCTGGGCTGCTCGCCGCTGGGGCTTGTTGCAACCAGGAAGGCTCGATCCACACTTGAAATGTTGATGGCGATTCGTAAAGCAGGTGTACTCGAATGGAATCTCTATCACAACCCGGAAAGTGTGACAATAATCTAGTAACGGTAGGTTTGTAGCTTCCCGAGCTCTGCGATCTGCTTGGCCTGGGCTGTTCAAGAGGTGGCTGACTCCAAGTACATCGGAAGAGGAGGGACGCACTGGCCAACCCGGCCGTTCTCTCCAAGCGAAAGGCATTGGCCGGCCGGCGAACCGGAGCTAAAATTGCAAGCTCGCATTTTCCAGGTAACCTCTGCATACATCATCGCAACGCATTGAAAACTCGTCCTATGCAGATGCATTATCCAGACGAGTATCCCTTGGCCGTAGCTCCAACACCTAGCCATTTTGACTTGTATTAAAAGTATTCGGCGAGGATTTCGTATTTACCTTCAATCCGCCGTAAGCCCGCAAATTCTGACGTCAACCTGCCTCCCCCCGAGCTCTGAGCTCTTGAGCTTCCTTCACGATGCTGTCGGGACAGCGCCTCACAGCTCTATCTACGTCGAGGATACCGATTTCTTTCACGACAAGAGTATGGAACTCGAGGTTCCTTTCCTCTACGCGATCTCCGGCGCGTCTACAATCCCTCATACGAAGTAGTCGCCAACCCTCAGCCATCTCGAGCTTCTCGACACATAGCGCATTTAGAAAACAAAAGGGCAAGGGTTTTTTCGATGGCACTTCTGAGCCCCTGTCGGAAGAGGAAATAAAGGCCAATCTGGAGAAGGCCGAAGCCGAGGAGAAAGATGTTGCCGAGGCCAAGACTTCAGGCTCGGATGCGCCGGCCGGGAGTCGCAGCCAGGCACCGCCAGAATCGCCGGATGGGAAAGGCAGTGCTGCCGGAAGCGGGGGGTCGTCGGGAGAGGGCCCGGGGGATGGTGGCAAACGAGGACGGAAGCCAGGTGATCGAGCTCTCACCAAACCGCTTGTGCCCGAGATATACCCACAAGTCATGGCGATCCCGATAGCCAAGAGGCCCCTGTTTCCCGGTTTCTACAAAGCTATCACGATCAAGGACCCGAATGTGGCCGCTGCGATATCAGAAATGATCAAGCGGGGTCAGCCATATGTCGGAGCCTTCCTGTTCAAGGACGAAAACGCCGACGACGACGTAATACGCAGCCGGGACGATGTTCACGACGTTGGCGTCTTCGCCCAGATAACTAGTGCTTTCCCGATGAACAATCCTGGAGGTGAGGGTACAAGCCTTACCGCAATCCTTTATCCACATCGGAGAATCCGGTTATCCGAACTCATACCCCCCGGAACGGCGGATGCTGCGACGCCTGCTGAAGGGGAGCCAACACCCGAGCCGATACCTAAAACTCCCGAGGAGGCCTCCCAGAAAGGGGACGTTGTCGCAAGCTTCGAGGAAAGCGCTGTGGCACCGAAGCCTGAACCTGCGCAGAAACAGTACGAACCGACATCCTTCCTGCGGAAATACCCCGTCAGCCTGGTAAACGTGGAGAACTTGACGGAAGAACCGTACGACCCCAAAAGCCAGGTCATCCGTGCCGTCACCAATGAGATCGTCAACGTTTTTAAGGAGGTCGCGAGTATGAACAGTCTCTTCCGGGACCAAATATCCACTTTCTCGATGAGCCAGTCTACGGGCAACGTCATGTCCGAGCCTGCGAAGCTCGCTGATTTTGCCGCAGCCGTCTCCGCTGGCGAGCCAGCTGAGCTTCAGGAAGTTTTATCCACTCTCAACGTGGAAGAGAGGATGCACAAAGCCCTACTGGTGTTGAAGAAGGAGCATGTGAATGCCCAGTTACAGTCAAAAATTACGAAGGATGTGGAGAGCAAGATCACAAAGCGTCAACGCGAGTACTGGCTTATGGAGCAAATGAAGGGCATTCGACGCGAGTTAGGGATAGAGTCCGACGGCAAAGACAAGTTGGTCGAGAGGTTCAAGGAAAAGGCCGACAAGCTCGCGATGCCGGAGGCGGTTCGCAAGGTGTTCGACGAAGAGCTCAACAAATTGGCACACTTGGAGCCGGCCGCTTCTGAGTTCAATGTCACACGAAACTATTTGGATTGGCTCACGCAGATCCCCTGGGGCCAAAGGAGCGCCGAGAATTTTGGTATCCAAAATGCGATGAAAGTTCTCGACGAGGATCACTATGGTCTTAAGGATGTCAAGGATCGCATTCTAGAGTTTATTGCTGTCGGCAAGCTGCGTGGAACCGTTGAGGGCAAGATCCTCTGTTTTGTCGGTCCTCCGGGTGTAGGCAAGACCAGCATTGGCAAGTCGATTGCGCGAGCGCTCAATCGCGAGTACTATCGGTTCAGTGTTGGCGGTCTTACCGACGTGGCCGAGATCAAGGGCCATAGACGCACTTACGTTGGAGCCTTACCCGGCCGCGTTATCCAGGCCCTGAAGAAATGCAAGACGGAAAACCCGCTGATTCTGATTGATGAGATCGACAAGATTGGCCGGGGCTACCAGGGAGACCCGTCCTCTGCCCTTCTCGAACTACTCGATCCAGAGCAGAATAGTTCTTTCCTGGATCACTATATGGATGTTCCCGTCGACCTGTCCAAGGTACTCTTTGTATGCACAGCCAACTTGACAGACACGATTCCTCGACCGCTCCTCGACCGGATGGAGGTCATCAGGTTGTCGGGATACGTCTCGGACGAGAAGATGGCTATTGCGGAGCGATACCTTGCCCCGCAGGCTCAGGATCTCGCCGGTTTGAAGGGAGCCGACGTTCAGCTGACGGAGGAGGCGATCGCAGAGCTCATCAAGTCATACTGTCGGGAGTCGGGCGTACGCAACCTGAAGAAGCAGATCGAAAAGGTGTACCGGAAGTCAGCGTTGAAGATTGTCCAGGATTTGGGAGAGGAAGCTCTCCCAGAAGAGAAGGCTTTGACTGATAAAGGAAAGGCCGCCTTGGAAGAATCGGAGAAGGCAAAGGAGGAGGAAGGGGGAGCCCCCAAAGCAACGGAGGGCTCTGCGAAAGAGACAGAGACAACAGAGAAGCCTCGAGTGGCCCTGAAGATCCCCGATGCGGTCCATGTCGTTATTGGTAAAGAAAATCTGAAGGACTATGTCGGGCCACCGGTCTTCACCTCCGACAGGCTCTACGATATCACTCCGCCAGGTGTCACAATGGGACTGGCATGGACGCAGATGGGCGGTACCGCCATGTACGTTGAATCGATCCTGCAGTCCGCCATTCGGCCAAGCAGTAGGCCGTCTCTCGAAATCACGGGCAACCTCAAGACCGTTATGAAAGAGTCGTCGGCGATCGCCTACTCCTTTGCCAAGTCTTTCATGGCCAAGAAGTTCCCTGAAAATAATTTCTTCGACAAGGCTAAGATCCACGTACACGTCCCAGAAGGGGGAGTGCAAAAGGACGGCCCTTCAGCAGGTATCACGATGGCAACATCATTGCTGTCGCTGGCATTGGACACGCCGGTTGACCCCACCGTCGCCATGACTGGCGAGCTAACCCTGACAGGCAAAGTTCTTAGGATTGGTGGTTTGAGGGAGAAGACAGTGGCTGCGAGGCGGGCTGGATGCAAGATGGTTATTTTCCCAGACGACAACATGTCTGACTGGCTTGAACTCCCAGAGGTACAACACATCTGCAATACTGTACAAGATTACGACGAATACATGCTAACATGTAGTGAACAGAATATCAAGGAAGGCCTCGAAGGCCGGCCTGCGACTTGGTACTCGGAGGTGTTCGATCTGATATTCCCCAACGTGGACCAGGAAGCAGTAAACAAGAGTGTAGTCTCCCATGACGAAAGGTCAGACAGCGATGGCGAGAAGAGCGAATAGACGGCACAGGCTAGACAGCAAGCAAGACGAGCAACCATGTGTCTCTGCGGCACCACGGATATCTAACCTCTCAGTACCCATCAGGCGACATATTTGCTTTTTTTTGAAAAGGCAGGTGATTTCCCTGCCAATAGAAAGAACTCGGGGCATCGGTAGCGCGGGCGAGTCTGAAAGTGAAGGGGGCGAGGGGTGACGATGGGGGTGGGGAGAGATAACAGATCGGTGATGAGCGATGGGTGGAAGCATCTATCAGGCGTTATTTTTTTTGCGAGAGGGATCGCCCGTGGCTGGGAGCGAAGCAAGGGTATGAACGACTTGGAATGACTCCTTTTGGGTCAATCGGAATCCCGAAGCGCATCCCCCCTACCTTATACATGAAGGTGAAGTAACATACATACATCCTCACTCTTTTTTTGTTCTTGTAATGCAGGCATAGAGAGGGTTCATTTTCATTGTACGATAGCGAAACGTGGTAGGAGTCATACTCCCAGGGAATCATACCTTCTAGGGGTGTGTGTATCTAGACGCGGCATGATGCGCGCCCGAAGGGAGGGGGCTTCAAGCCGAGGAGAAGGAGGCGGCGCTGCTGCGGCATCGGTCTCGGCGTGGTCGGATGGTGCACAGCTTCTGCCTACTGCAGAGAGGAGGCAGGAAACGTTGTGTGTACAGTGTGTATCAGCGAGTCGTGGTGAGGCAGCGGTTCTCGACTAGACAGACAAGCAGAGCAGCTTGATTAGATACGATAACAAAGAGCATGATTTATCTTGGGTCGGCTTATTGTCATGGAAGCATCGATATGTGTCGACCTAACTGGATACGGTGTGGAAGCCAAGGACATCGTATATGATGGGTTTCCCCATCTAGATATCTAGGCGGATTCAGCCAGCCGGAACATGAGTCCATTGGGAGCCGTGATAGAGGGGCGATGTTATGTTAAGTGGCTCTGAAGATAGGCTCCGCTGTGGAGAGTTTGATATGTCTTGTTACGAAAATGTTATCTGTCGAAATGCTGGGTGCTTTGCTTGGGCGGTGTGGTTTCTTGGTTCATATTGATGCCCAACGGTTTCGACTTCGAGCGGTTAATCAGCGCGGTTCGAGTGATTCGCTTGCATTATTCTTTAGACTGCCCCTTATTCCCTATTTTACAGGAGAACACTGCCATGAACTCCAACCCACGGACTCCTAGGCCCTATGAAATATTGAACGTTCCCTAGCGCGTTTGGGGACTTTGTTTATGTTTACTGTCCCGGTCGAACAGCATAGGATTGCAAAATGTCTCGGCCGTGAGATAGTATCTTCTAAGCCGGAAACGAAAAGGGTCCACTTGTAGTCCCGCTCTGTTCGGAAGCATGAACATCGACCGGGATACCGAGGAGACCTGAAGCGGATGTTCTGTTTGGCCCGCCGGATCATCACTGACGTCAAGAATTCAGGAAGCATGCTGTTCTACGAACCCAATCTGACTACGCCCGCAGCGCGGCGTCGCTGCAGCAAAACCAGATCAGCAGCTAGGAGGCATGAACCAAGTCCGGGCACATCGTCACCTCAAGAGATGAGGATACGATTCGCTGGTCGCCAGTTGCCAGTCACTGGACACGCCTCTACGGCAAGCCTCGTTTTCATTCCGTGTGTGGGGTAATAGTGTCGTCCCGCAAGCAGATTGCATGCGCTGAAAAAGGGCTCAATGAAAGGGGTGTCTGACGTGTCTCATTGAAGGGCTCGGTGTCCTTGGGCATCAACAGCCGAGCGCCCTGACCAACGAGCGCAAGGCGATGTTGCCTGTTGGCGGACGCTGGGCCGCAGGGCTGATGGGATTTGGATGGATTCGACTTCAATGGCTGCACACAGCGGTTGATGGCGGGTTGGCTGCTGCAGCCGAAGAAACGGCCCAACTCCGCAGCCCGTAATAGTAATATAGCACAGCAGACATGCTAGGCTATAGCCTCTGGGGTGGTGTTGCGGGGGTCCAGCATGTACCAGTTCTGTTGGACAACAGCACCACCCCCCCGAAGTCGGGAATCCTGGTAGGATATTGGGCCTGTCCGAGTCTCATGTACGACCGGAGCGACCACGGGGACTGCATGTCATCCAAGCGCCTCGACACCGGCCTCAAAAGGAGCAGTGTATTAGATTGAGCTCAGCTGTACATCCGATCTAGGGCACGTGGCTGGTACTGCCATTATCGACCGAGAAAATGGAATAACAATATACAGGTAACAAGACATAGGTTTAGTGTTTCTGATTTTTGCTGCGGAGGGACAAGAGTTGCGGCTCGGGCTGAGCTTCGACGATCACGGATCGGGTTCAGTTTGCCAGAGCGGCATGTGCCGCATCACCCCGCAAAATGTCTGCACTAGCTAGAGGTTAACCGCAAAGCCCCATCTACCCCCAAGAGCAGCGGCACCGTGGACGAACGGGTCAGGCCAAAAGAAAAGGTCTCTTCCATAACTCCGTGCGAGAATACGTTCACGGAATCCTCACACAGTCTTCGTTCTGGAACGGTAAGGTATAGGCTTATCACATCACAAGCCTTTTCAACATATAGAAAGACCTTTTAGAATACAGGAAGGTATTTTCAGAATGCAGAAAAGCCTTTTCAGTATTTATTTAGGTGTTATCAGAGTGGGAGATGGCCTGGAATAACGAAAGTTATGGGCGGCCCGTACAGTTGGACGACATTTCCGCACTGGCCGAAGGGACCCTTTCTTTTGGCCGGAGCCTTCGTAGTATACCACCAACAAGTCAATTTTCTACCCAACTGCTGATTGCTAGGGGAATGCTTAATGCAATAGCTGTTCATCCCTCGCCCTCTTTTCTCAACCGAAACCGAATCTGAAAAAGCTTTCAACAGAATGTGGAATGTGCGGTGAGCTGACCGGGATGGTCCGTTCGTACCTAACGATCTGTCGGTGAGTCTGCCCAAGATCCAAGCTCAGACCAGTTTCCCCCCTTTTGACACCCCTTGTCAAACGTTTTGGGGTAGGGCGGTGTCTCCCGAGCTCAGATCCTAGCTCGCTCCCGTCAATCTCGGCCAGGATAGAGAGACTTGTGAGTACTCTACTCTGATCCGAACACAGCGACAAGACGCGGAACGCGAAGCCCCACGAACGCACACTTCAACGTAACGCTCGGAATGGCCGGGTGGCATCAGCCATGTCAAAGCCCAATTCTCTCAAAAGCGGCATAGAAGGGAACGAATAGTCTGGCCGATACAGGCATGGTTGGTCTATGCAATGTATCTCCATCGCAACCCATTGTACCGGTCCACGTGTGTAGAACCCCACCAAGCGCCCCCAGCCACCGAGCTGCCCCATGTCCCGCCATGTCCCACCCCCGCCGCATCGAGGACCGACCTGGCCGGGGCAGGTTGAGAGCTTTTTTCTCGCTCTCCCCTCTTCGTGCAGCAGCGGCATGCAGGAGTATCGGACCCAAGAACAAACAGCGGACTGGACTCCTTTCTCACGCAGTATAGACCCCAGACTCCCAGACACCGGACAAGTCCATCGACGAGGTGCAGCGCTTTCCCGGTTTCACCCCATCGCTCCTCCTCAGGCTCCCAGCGGACCAACCCCTGTCCCCGCGCAGTTCAGCTCGAGGACCATCGGCCGTCTCGTTGACTACCACTCGCATGCGCCCTGAATAAAGCACTTCTGGCCTCGCTCTGCTGTCCGTTCAATGCCCTGTCGTTCGCTGTTTCCTCTGCACGACACGTCCCTCGGCTGCTTCGACGACGCTTGTGTGTCATAAGCCGCATCGCCGGGTGTGGATTGTGGGCTCCCGTCCTTTCGACAGGGCGCGACCGCGTGAGCCAGCCGCCCGCAAGTTGGCCCATTGCTTGCCGACCGACTTCTTCTTCCAGCTATCTCGGGCACCCGACGTTGAGGCTCTGCAGGGCGTTTCTCCTGCCGCGCTGATGGACTGGTCTGTTCCTCCACCAACTACTTGTTTGATGTGTCTCGCATCCGCCTCCTCTCCACTCGCCCGCGCCTAATGTGAAGTGGTAACATCTTCCTGACATCCCTCCCCCACACTCTGCAGCGTCTCTCTTTGCCTCGGCCAACGGTTCAAATCAAACCAAGCGGAAGACAGACAGAGGCAGCACGGCCGCCTAGCCTCCACCCAACCCGTCTCAACATCATTCGTCGGCTCGAGAGGATCCCATAGCCTTGGATATTTTCCCTCGCCAGCAGACACTACAAGGTCGAGTGTCGAGTCCCACGCGGCCTCCGAGGGGCCTTCCCTCCCCCCTCTCAGCTTCATGGCTCCGCCCCAGCCCGCCGCCTCGATCCAGGACCCGGTGTCACCTACGGGCAGTCAGGGTCAGATGCAGCAGAGCCTGTGGCGCAGGTTCTTTGGGAGGGAAAAGGACAACGGCAGCAATGGGGCTCATGGGTCCGCCGATACCTCATCCAAGGGCCAAGGCTCGGAGCAGCAGGAGGATAAGGCCGGCATCATACGCCGGGTCTCGAGAAAGGTCGTGCCGGGTCTGCCTAGAGCTCCGACGTTCAAGAGGCAGCAGTCCGAGCTGCGGGACAAACTAGAACCCGTCAAGCCAACGCCAGCGGAGCGAAGAGCCGTTTCGGTGGACAGGCGTGTGCTCGCCTCCATTAGCGGCTTCTCGCAATCGAACCCCCGAACCAGCGCCCCGGATTTTCTCAGCCGCTCGTACAGCGCTACCGCGTCGGTTCCTTCGCTGCCGGCGAGTCCTGTCGGAGACACTATGCTCGGTAGTATCGGGGAGCTGAACGGGCTAGACGGCGAGGTTGATGCCGCCGCCGACCTGGACCATCTACCCGATGCTATGTCCAACATTGACGCCCATTCCATGACCACCTCGCAGTACGACTCCATGATCCACGAGGAGTTGGAAAGGATATGGATTCTCAACCTCTCCATGCACTTTCGGGACAAGTCCAAACGAGAGAAATTCTTCGTGACATACCGGGAGCACAACACTCTTTGGCGTCGTGTGACGGTTTCACTTGATTATCGGAACGCCCCCGAAAACTCGCTGGAGCTCGATCTCGTTCAGACAAAGTTCCAGCGTGATAAGAGCGCTAAAATCTATGAGGCAATTCGAGAGAGCCTCGGCGATATCCAGTTCTACGACACGGTAACCAACCTCAAGTTGCAGACAACGGAAGGCAGGCTGCATGTGCACGTTGTCGAAGATGTCAATGTGGGTTATAATGACTACCGCGTTTCTGCAAGCAACGCTTCGTACTGACCTGATGCGTAGGAGATAATCTGCTATCCAACAGTGCGCATGATACAGCATATGAGATGTCGACGAGTCAAAGAACGCGAACTTGAGTTCGATTCGCATCTGTCAGGATTTGTGTACAAGGTTCGAGTTAACAATGAGGTGCTCATCAAGAAGGAAATCCCGGGTCCCGACACGGTTGACGAGTTCCTTTACGAAATCAACGCCCTCAACCGATTGCGCTCTGCAGACAATGTCATTCGGTTCTATGGCGTTGTTGTTGACGACAAAGAGGAAAATATCAAAGGCCTGCTCATCAGCTTTGCTGAGCAGGGGGCGTTAATCGACATCATTTACGACCATAATCACTCCCTACCGTGGCCAACTCGCGAAAAATGGGCGAGACAGATTGTCAACGGTCTTTCCGAAATCCACGAGGCTGGGTTTGTTCAGGGTGATTTTACTCTATCCAACATCGTTATCAATGATGATGGCGATGCCAAGATCATTGACATCAACAGGCGTGGCTGTCCTGTTGGTTGGGAGCCACCAGAAGCGACGCCACTGATCGAGAGCAATCAACGGATATCCATGTACATTGGCGTCAAGTCCGACCTCTTCCAACTCGGAATGGTCTTGTGGGCATTGGCAACTCAGGAAGACGAACCCGAAGCGCATGGTCGCCCTTTGCGAATCAACGCAGACGTCCAAGTCCCATTATGGTACCGCCAGATCGTAGCAATATGTTTGAGCGAGGACCCCCGCCGTCGACTTCAAGCTTTGCACCTGGCATCTATGTTCCCAGAGCCTCGAGAGGATAGCCAATACGGACCCCCGAACGGCTCCGCAATTTCTATTGACGATAGATATTCACACCAGGAGTTTGGTGTTGATAGCTTTAGCGCCAACGGGACACGGGTAAAACCAGGGGACCATGGGAACGACTGGTCGTATCTCTGGGGAAGCCCGCCACCTCCGACGGCCGAGGACCTACATTACTATCCGCAGAGGGGACGATCACCCCCTTCGCCTATGCCCAGTAACCATGATGAGCCCTCGAGATATGGTTCTCGCATGCCTCAATGGTCTGATAAGCACCCTACCGCCCTAACCGCGCCGTCTGTTAGCGATATCTCGCCTAGCGAGTTACCAACACAATCCGATTTTGAACCGAGAGCAGTTGGTGAGCCTTCGGAAGTAACCCGAGCAGTTAGTCACCAACTCGACGACCCAGTTTCTGCACCGCCAAGGACAGATAGGGGACACGAGTCGTCGCCGAGAACGGTTTCAGGACAGCTTATGGTCGATCCCAACGACAATGGAATCTTGGTGGGCGGAAAGAGGGGGAAAATAACACCCATGCGTTCGTTGGCGGACAGTGGTAAAGATCTCTCGGAGTCGATAGCCAACCCAACAGCAAAACTGATTCCTGTATCGGAAGGTATCGGTGTCGAACAAAGGAGAGAGGCCTCTGTCGAGGAACCAGGGGAAGAAGTTCACGCCGTGCCGGAATATCTCACAGAAACGCCACGGCCGAGATCCCGCGAAGAAGCAACCCGGGACACTAACAGTGACGTGAAGGGAACAAGTCTCTTCACATCGACGTCATTTTCAAGCTCCCGGGCGACCTCCACTTCGACCCCTGTTCATGAAGTTCCCGACGATCTGAAGGGTATCGGCTCGGCGTACGATCTCACTTCCGACAGAAGGCAAGACGCAATGATAATAGACGACGATCTTGGAATGGATATCGGGGACCTGGACCCGCTAGCTGCTGCGTCACGATTGCGGCAACCACGCCCAGAAACACATCTCCAACACACGACGGTTGCGGAGACGGCATCAACGAACAGTAAATGAGCTAGACGACGCTATGATTACCATGTATTGTACAAACCACGATTTCTTTTTTGGATATTTGTTCTCGACGAATGACGTTGTCCCCACAATCAACATAGGGGCGCATGGAAGCGCAGTATTGTTTTTATCCTTGTTTCCAAGACAAATTAGCGCAAGCAAGCGACATCGAGATCTGATTTGGGATCGCAGATTTGGTCGGGTATGATCTATGAGAGGCAGTCTGCTTGCATTTCTTACACTTCTCCACATTGTCGAGGAGGTGATATTGCTTACCAAAAGCGATTTTGTATATACTATGATGTCATGTCATGTTCAGGAAATGTTTTCTGTGATTCTAGTGGGGTTGGTTTTGGTCCTTTATCTTACTGTATAACCACAAGTCTGTTGTGTGGACCGACAATTTACATACCCCTTTTTATGGTTAATGTGAGCTGCTCTCCGAAAGATAGAGGTCGCGGCTGAGTTTGATCACGGGTGTGGCGTCATGCGCTACACCCTGGTGATTCTGGAAGCCTTCCGATTTGGGGTGGTGGGGGGATCTGCATGCATTTTTTGCTCACCAAGAACAGTGGGGTGTGGCTTTCCCTGTGGCATGATGGTAAAAAGAATGTCCCAGTCTGGTATAGCAGGGGTTTGTGCCAGGGCTGCACAGGGCAGAAAGACGCCCGTGAGGCCGGAAAAACCTCTGGTGGGCCAGTTTGAAGATACCTGACAGGGATGTTTTATTTTTGCTCGCAACCACAGTAGTGTAGTGTATACTACGGGACCGAGGCAATCAATGCCTCTTTTTCACCCCAATCAGTTTGCTCCCGATCAGGATTACATTGATGCGAATGTGAAAGTGGAGTGCGAAAGACGAGCGCGGGGTTGCTTCCTGGTGGCCGACGCGTCGCTCGCCCCACCTCCTTTCCGGGTTTGCCCTGCCCTCTGACTTCCCGGGGCTGGAGGGTGTCTGGGAATCCGATGCGCCGATGGACTCGGACTCTGGATTCGAGACGGGGTCCAGACTTAAGTACGGAAGAATCTCCCATGCATGGCGAGTCCAGTATCCGGGCAACGCAAAATATTTCACTGGGGAACTCGAATTCAGTATTGCGAGGTTGCGAGTTGCTTTTAGGTGCTTTGCGAAGAACTGACTGATCTATTTGAGATGGAAAGAAGAGATGATGTTCGGCACTTCTTAGCTTCTGTCACTCGGCTGTCATTGCAGCCCGCCACTAGCGTAGGGGAAGAACAAGTGGGTTGCCGCTCTCCCGATGATGGGATGAGAAGGGCCCACCAACGGGCAGTGTGCGGTTCCTGATGGGCTCTGCAGCGGCCAATCAGGGGCCGCCTTGACCGAACGCCTCCCCAACACTTTGCTCAACAAAAAAGCTGCGACGGCAAAAAATGGCTTGCAAACCCACCGTCAGGAGCCAGGCCGTCCGATTCTGGCAAGATGTGGTTGTTCACGGGCAATGGCACCATGCACATGTCATGACCGGCCGAGGCCGATTGCTGTTGGCATGCCTTGATCTGAATACGCAGTTTTCTGTTTCCTCGGCCTTGTTCTTAGTTCAATCGCAAGTCCACATTTCGTGTAAGCCACACTAGGTAGTACGTAGATGCTCCAGAATTCCAACTAGAAACTACGCCCAGAACCACAACCACGAAGAGGCAAATCTTGTTCATTGGGACGAACTGCCCACGCTATTATCCTCCGCTATCCAAAAGCCAAAAGGTACCAAAATTCTACCCGCATACCAGTCCCCTGTTGGCCAAGGCATGTCCCGGTGAATTCCATTCCGGTGGTCCTGAATCCAAGTCGCCTCCCTCCACCTCACCCATTCACCTCACCCCCGCCAAACCCACCTGCCATTGCCTAGACCCTTGCTGTTTTGATTCTTATAAAACTTCCACCCCCCTCAACCGCTTTTCTCCCCTGTCCAATTCTCCTGCCCACTCTCCCTCACCGACGCAGTCCTGCAATAGCCTTGGGAGCAGCCGAACGTCAGTACTGACACGATACCGACGACAAACAGCCTTCAAGAGCTGCGCGCCTCCTGCCGCCTGAGTGCGATCCCGCCTCACCATGGAGTCGTCTTCCGCGGCGGCCATCATGGCCGAGGCCTTTCCCGACGGCACCACCGACTACGTGCCTCTCCGGAAGCAGAAGGCTGACCTCCGAAAGCCTCGTGAGTTTCCCCGGCATTCCGACCGGTCCGTGTCACCAGGTTACTGACAATGGAACTCCACGAAACAGACATCACGGACCAGCCGATAACACTGAAGAACTGGTATCAACACGTCAACTGGTTGAACACCTACTTCATCATCTTCGTTCCTCTTACTGGAATGATCGCGTCTTTCTGGGTCCCGCTCCAGCTCAAGACGGCCATTTTTTCTGTGATCTACTACTTCTTTGCCGGCCTCGGAATCAGTACGTCTAGCTCGATACCACCCTTGGATATTCCTCATCATTAACGTGCTTTTTAGCTGCCGGTTACCATCGCCTCTGGGCCCATACCAGCTACAAGGCTACTCTTCCTTTGAGAATCTTCCTTGCGGCTGGCGGTTCCGCTGCTGTGGAGGGCAGTGCTCGTTGGTGGTCGAGGTGAGATATTGAATGAATATCGGCGCTTTAAGCTTGGTGCTAACGGGATGCAGTGGTCACCGATCTCACCATCGTTACACCGATACCGACAAGGACCCGTACTCGGTCCGCAAGGGACTTCTTTATAGCCAGTACGTGTGTCTCTTCACTTTGCCACCGCTCGGCCGCTAACATGTTTATAGCATAGGATGGATGGTGATGAAGCAGAACCCCCGGAGAATTGGCCGTACCGATATTACGGATCTCAATGAGGATCCCGTTGTTGTCTGGCAGCACAAGAACTACCTCAAGTCTGTCCTTACTATGGCGCTTTTGGTCCCCACCCTGGTCTGCGGTCTCCTGTGGGGCGATTTCCTGGGTGGCTTCGTCTATGCCGGCATTCTCAGAATGTATGTTGCTACACTCCGGTCGGACTTCCGAACAGGTTGGCTAACTTTCAACTAGCTGCTTTGTCCAGCAAGCCACTTTCTGTGTCAACAGCTTGGCCCACTGGCTGGGTGACCAGCCTTTCGATGACCGCAATTCACCGAGAGATCACGTCATCACTGCTTTAGTGACGCTTGGCGAGGGTTATCACAAGTACGTATTGAGTGTCTACCCTCATGTTTGCAAGACCACATGCTGACTTGGTTTAGCTTCCATCACGAGTTCCCTAGCGACTTCCGCAACGCGATCGAGTGGTGGCAATACGACCCTACCAAGTGGTGCATCTCCATGTGGAAGTGGATGGGCTTGGCCTACAACCTCAAGACCTTCCCTCAGAACGAGATCGAGAAGGGCCGTCTCCAGCAGACCCAGAAGAAGCTCGACCAGAAGCGCGCCGCTCTCGACTGGGGTCAACCCTTGGAACTCCTGCCCGTCATCAGCTGGGACGAATTTGTTGAGCAGACCAAGACAGAAGGCAAAGCCTGGATTGCAGTCGCTGGTGTTATCCACGATGTCAGCAGCTTCATCAAGGACCACCCCGGTGGCAAGGCCCTCATCTCTGCCGCCGTTGGTAAGGATGCCACTGCTATCTTCAACGGCGGTATCTACAACCACTCCAATGCCGCGCATAACCTGCTCTCAACCATGAGAATCGGTGTCCTTCGCGGAGGCTGCGAGGTTGAGATTTGGAAGCGTGCTCAGTCCGAGAACAAGGACATTGCATCAATCCGGGACTCATCTGGCCAAAGGATTGTTCGTGCTGGCAACCAGCCGACGCGTGTAGGCCAGCCCGTCGCTAGCGCTGACGCTGCATGATTGGCAAACGACGATACGCATCGATTCCTTGACCCTTATCCGCTGTACCATAATGTCACTGCACATAATACCGCCATATGGTGCATCACATCCCGCATCGCCACCAATCCGGAGAGCAGGCAGCATTTAAGCATGTCGAGGGTGGGGCAGCCGATCCGGGAAGTTGCAATGTCTAAGAGAAAGACCCCTTGCATGTGCTTTGGGAGCTGAGAGTTTTGGCGGTTTGAGTTTCGCGGCGTTTAACGAGATAAAAGGAAGCAAAAATGGCCTCGGTGTTTCACTCGTTTTTCAGTTCGTCAAAGAGACGAATGGTGCACGCATGCATTTACGCGTTCATGAGAATATCTTATCAGAAGGAAGGGAAGCTTTGCTCGCAAGAGCAAACAAATAAAACTGAAAACTCAACCAAATGCATGGGACCTGTTGACATGAGGTTGAACACAAAGTAACCCAACACCAGATACAGCATGGCCGACCTTGTGAGACGTACCACTGCGGCACTTTAGCCCTGTAAGCGAATGTGTGGGGAAACCTCTGATTTCACTTCCAACTTATACAGAGTAGTTTGTGTTATTTCATGCCGCACATTTCCCCACAGCAAGAGCCATTCAGGGACTCTTTTCACTGGTGAATGGAGAAGTATCTGCGCTTGTCTATCCACATCCATATTTACAGTAACCATGTGAAGCGCATTTTGGAGCGTCAAGACCCACGTAGTTTCGCAAACTGCTCATCACATCCTGTTGGATTGTCCTTCCATATGACAAAGTTCCAAGACCAGCGTTGTTGGGCTCTCTGTTTCGTAAGGCAGAGCGAGAGCAGCCTCTGTGAGACAAAGGGAGGGGGGTTGAATTCAAGGTTTGCTCGAGTTCTCGTTGTATTCCTGTGCGTCATGAGAAAGCATCGCTTGTACCTGGGTATCAAGGAGAGAAAAGGGGGGAAGATATTTATCAGAAACTCCACCCCGAGATCTAGCCGGCGCAAAGCCATGAAGGAAAGAAAGTATGTCACGCCAGTAAAGAAAGAAAAAAAAATAGAAAATCATGGATACATGTCTGCCAAAAGAAAAGGGATGTGAGGACCAATTCTGGAAGCGGCCCCCTGTCTAATATTCCCGTTGCCCCCGTTGCCCCCGAGGCTCAGGAGAGCGTCATAACGCCGACGCTGAGAAACAAGCCCCCGAAAAGAACCCTGCGATGTGCAGGATCTACCGCTCGCCACGCACTCCGCCCAATGCCAGATTA
>Ga0247760_1000437_pt1 | contig 45700 bp, 51 predicted proteins | sample UWRJL171409R4_FD_179936 | JGI IMG/M metagenome (GOLD analysis project Ga0247760, IMG submission 179936) | Plant litter microbial communities from Arlington Agricultural Research Station in Wisconsin, United States - UWRJ-L171-409R-4 | ecosystem: Environmental > Terrestrial > Plant litter >...
TGTGAGTTCCCTGAGTGGAAGAACGGGGGGGAGGATGCGGGAGGTGCGGTTCTGTGCCACATGGTAGCGTGGGAAGGCGGATGCACGCAGCCGGGGGGGATGTGGCGCACGGGGTGGAGGAGTTTGTGTGAGATGGGATACCGAGGGGGAAAGTTAAACCTGGAAATGGCGGTGTTCAGGTGGGACAAGCGAAGGGAGGTAAACTCTATTCGGGCGGTGAGTGCGGTGCTTCCTACCAGTTGGGTCGGCGAGGTGCAGTAGTGTCTGGTTGGTGGTTGTTCTGTGGAGAGCTTGCGACTTTGTGTAACCTGTGGATTTGAGACTTTTGGTTCTTTGCCCATGTTTCCTGATGTTTTGGGGCGCGAGTGGGTGCCTGGGACGAACCACAGCTTGTTCGGCACTTGTGGTGTCAAGCTTACCATAACGTCACGGCCACCTCGGTCGAGGGTCAAAAAATCGTCCGATCCGGCAGTGGCGATTCATGCCGACTGCCTGCTAGATGTGGGGATGTGGTGCGCCGGACAAAGTCAATCCAGAAAAACTCGCATGTCCCGAGGGGCTCAGCGTGTGGAGCTACCCCTCACGGCTACAGGTGGAAGTTTGATGTCAACGTCATGCTCGCCCAAGAACACGGATCCAGAAAATAATCACCTATTTGGGAGCTGACAGCCGAACTCGGCCAATCCCACTGACCTCGCAGCTATCTAGCTCGGTGTCGGGCCTGTTGTGGGTCAACCTAGACATCACCTTCACAACGAAGTGGTTCCGCTTTTTGGATTGGGCGCTGTTGGTGCAACTTGGACTATGAAGTCTTGATCTTCCAGTTCATTCGTCGCCGCGCTTGAGGCTCGCTGGTAGGGGGGGGACGGAAACGATAAGGAATGGCCGTTTTGTACAACTTGTGTTGTGACCAAGGTGTGGCTTTGAATCCTTCGATCCTTCGGCCATGTTGGCTGAGAATTCGACGGACTATTATGAACCACCAAGCTGGCACACGGACTGGGTGTGTGGACTTGGGGGCCGCTCCTAACCAGACGTCCATTCACGTTACCTGGCCGGTCCTAGCACCCCGAAGACCAGATTGTGTGCGTTGGCTCCCGCTTCCCGAAATGCAGGAATCGCGGCGGCACTTCCTCTTGCCAATCCAAAAACAGCATTGGCGGCTCCCGCACCGCGCTATGGAATGCCGCTGCTCCCCGAGCACGGGAACCTGAATCCCGTCCTCACTTGGCTTTGCTGATAAGGTAGCTTGCGGTTAGGGTGCGGCGCAGCGACTGTTGCTCAGTGCTGACGAACCGTGAGGATTAGAGGTGGCGAGGGTGACTGCTATAGTACCAAGGTCCGTTATTGGAATGGCAGCCTTCAGGTCGAGAGGGGATGGGAGACCGACCAAACGAATCCGAAATCGTTATATTTGTCCGGCGCCCAGGTGACGTTGACCGCGCACCCAGTCTCTGGGAGGTACCACAGGCTATCTTTATCTGGTTCCTGCTTGCTTATGTTGCGCTGCATCAATTTATTGCTTTCTCGTCCTTTCACAGATTTTCTTCTCTTGCCTCTGCACCTGCATCTCGTTACACCCAAAGCGCAGAAGCGATGTGCATATACGACTACACACCCTATGTCGGCTGCCACGAGGGCGAGCAGCACTTCTATCTGCAGTGGATGAAATGCAACAAGGCAGCTGGAAGAAGCGACAAGTACTGCTCCCTAGAGAAGTCGGTTCCTGCTGAGGAACTGAGGAAGCTGTCGGGCAATGTTCTTCGCTGTCCGATCCATCTACACATTGCTGTTTACCAACACGAGCTCGAGTTCGTCCAGGAGAAGGGGGATGTCACCATTTCAACTGTGGTGAATGATGAGGCTGCGAAGAAGCCAACCACAATTGTGACCGCACCCGGCCTGTGGGGATCAGGTGGGACAGTCGGAAGGAATTCGCCGTCTGTCGCTCCTGTCAAAGAAAGAGGGCCGACGAGCGAGCGTCCAAAAGAGGAAAGTGCGAGGTCCTCGCCGCCGGTATCGATGAGGGAGGTGCCGAAGTTATCTCGGTTTGAAGATGATGATGAGCCATCTATCGACTTTGGAGAGGAGGTGCGGAGAGAAGCAAGAGAGAAAAAGGCTAGAGAGACTTCCCGGCGCAGCTCGCGGCAAACCTCGCCAAACGGACTGGACGCCGAACCGATTCCGCGACCGAAGAACCCTAGCGCCAAGACGTTCGAGAGGTACGACCGAGAGGACTCGGCAAGAAACCGGTCGCGCCATCGAAGAGGCGGCTCCGAGGACTTGCAACCACACCGAGATGACTTTAAGGATCGCGAAGAACCTCAACGGCCCCGGTCCTACCAGAGTGCATCCAAGCACAAGGCTAGGACCCACGAAGAGGAGCCACTGCCGTCGCCCAGGAGGATCCCTCCCAGTCCACGATCACCCCAGTCGCCAGAATTCGATACGGACTTGCCAAATGACAGCCCCGTGGGCCTCCCAGCCAAGCCAAATGTTTACCGGCACTCGACGATAGGGCCACGAGTCGATGATGATGACACCAACACACAGTCATCTCGTACTCGGCGTCCGTCCAGTCTGAGAAACACACCTCAGTCCGACAGTACCGACGACGTCCCCGAAACCCCTTCGCCGCGCCGCATATCTAGACGACCCTCAGCCGCCGGCCACCGTGGGACGGAAGAGGTGTTGTCCTTGCGCAAAATTGAAGAGCGTTCCGACGCGGAGAAGGAACGAGATCAACGTGCCCGCTCTTCAGATCGCCGCCGCGAACGCAGTGCTTCGGTAGACCGAAAACCATCTCGTGCCCCATCGTCCAACCGGGGCCGCGAACGCGATATCCTGGACCGCCTCCGTGATGAGCGCCCTGACCCAACATCCAATCTTGGTGTCACTCGCCATCGCAGGCAGGCTTCCATCGACGTGCCGACATCCGCATCAACCCAAACGAGTCCCAACAATCAACCCAACCGCTCCCGCTCCCGCAGTGCAGATCCCCAACCGCAGCCTTCTCGGACGCACAGCACCGACCGCCACCGGTCATCTTCCCAAACATCCGTTTCTCGAAATCCCACAACTACAGAGACACTCCTCTCCCGCAAGCGCTCGACCTCAAAAGAGCCTTCATTCTCAAAGCCCCCCTCGCGTGCCCCCTCACGTGACCCCTCCCCATCGCATTCCACATCCGGCCCGGCCCGGCCCCTCCCAGCCGTCCCAGGCCAAACCCACTGGTCCGCTGAGCTCACCCGCCGGAACAGCGGCGCAAATAACTACGTCCACACCGTCCCTGCTTCTCGCAAATGGACGTCTCCCCCGCCGTCAGCTAGCCCAGTCAGTCCCGTCAGTCCCGTGAGCCCGGAGAGTCCCGGGGTTCAAGGGAGTACGTCGCAATCTAGCCCTGCCACTGCGAGCAGCCAAGCCAGTCCTGGAAAAGGACAGGGGAACACCGTCAGGTGGAATCTTCCACATCAACCGTCAGAGAGTGGCGTGGGGCTACTAGCTGCAGTAGACTCCCCTACCTTGGGGGGCGCGCAACCGCAACCGCAAGTGCAGAGCCTGGGACAGGGAACGGGGGCGGGATCGCGAGGGCTTCAAGGGGGATTTCGGGGCCAGGGGGGATCTGCTCGCACCAAAAGGGAGAGTCACGATAGTGGGTACGGGAACCATCGGGGGCATCTCAGGGGGCAGTCGACAGAGAGCTCCCCTGGGATGGAGATCTCGGGTGCGCTGGGGGTGGGACCAGCTGCGAATGGAAAGGGGGTTGAGAGGGAGGCCCCTGCTGCAGGTATAAGCCAGCAAGGCTTGGCGAGTGTTGCCAGGAGTGGAATCACAACTGTGATTGCCCCTGGTATCGTTGGAGGGCAGAAGAAGCTGGTCAAGACGAAGGGGAATGACTTGCCGAGTCTGCCGTCTCCCCCATATGGGACGAAGCTGAACGTGTCTGCCAGTGGCCGGCCGCTTCCTGATGCGGCGTATCTTCCTCTGCCGGGGGAGGAAAGGGGTGGTGGTTTGGTGAGTAAGAAGTCGTTGGGTAAGCTGAAGATGACGTTTAGTGGGCTGTTGGATAAGGGGAAGGGGAGGAAGGTGACTGCCACGTAAGGTGGGAGCTGGAAGTCGTAATGGGTTGTATTCGTCCTGGAGATCACGTTCGTTTTCTACTCCACTTTTAGTCATCCATTGTGTTCCTCAATCATCTCATTTTGCTAGAGGGACTCTGAATCTTATATGTTCTGCTCAACTGAGAACAAGTTTGTTGCAAACGCCTGCATAGTTTTCATGCAATCACTCAAGGCTGTCTGGGTAGTTTTGAGTAGCTTCAATATTTTAGCTTTTTCTCCCAGCTGAGTCAATGTCGCTGGCTCTGTTGCCTCTTGAGTATGGCGAACATGTGCCCAACTCGACCCGACGCGGACTTCTGCATATCTCTCTGATCTCATCTCTCAACTGCCCTGGTCAGGATGATATTCGAACGACGAGACTGACTCCTATTCGCAATCAGTATCTAGCACGGGCGCAAAACATGACGAAACACGCAAAAGACCAACCGAGTCGGAGAATGTCCCAGGCATGAAGTGTTCCTCGCGAACATAGACGTAATCTTCCTCCTCCTCTTCCTCCGCAAAGAGGGCCTTGAGTCCCTCGAAGAACGACTCCAGCAGCTGGGTTACCGACCAACTCGTCATGATTGCGATGGGTGAAGTTATCTCGAACTTTAGTGTCTCAGACCCGAAGACCCCGCTTCTGGTGAAAATGCCGAGACGGGGTTGGGCGGCGGTGTGCCGGAGGTCCGGCCTCGGGGACGGTGATCGGCAGGGAAAGTGACAAAAGTAAAAGATACCTAGTAACAAGTATGACGATGGTTGATGGAGATCTGGAGTCAAATACAACAAAGCAGAGAATGTGAATAGTTGTTGTGCGACAGAATCAATCCACACCCAAGACACACAGAGGGTTTCGACCGGTAATGTGGTGCTAGTGCGCGGCTTGGGCGCTTCTACGATAATGCATGGCGCATGCGCACCTCCAGTTGGGTCGTTTCCGTTAAAACTCGCTCGAAAAATGTACGTCATTAGAGGGGAGCATTCAATTTAAAGGCCAATAGTTTCCCGGGGAAGTGAGTTTGTGGGCCGTAAGCGATGGCGTGCGAGGTGCATGAGGTCAGGCCCCCAGCCTACCTCAGGTGATGTTGATTTAGGATTCAGAAACCCAAGGTAGATTCACATGTCGTACTGATATATCCACGGCACTCTCTTCGGTATCATTCCCGTCAATTCTGGTTGTATGTGCGATCATTGGCGTGATTGTATTTTCCAGATTTTTAGAAGTACCTATCATCAGTGAGAGGCAGCGGAAACTCGGGGTTCCTATTCCCTTCTGGTATAGAGCTGGCCCATGCATGAGCAGCAATAACCCTCTTCATTGTTAATTTATAGAGCCAACTTGAAAGATTCGGATATATTACTCCCTTTGAAACGATATCCGAACGGTACTAGTAGATCGGGGTTGTAAATCTCACATCGAATGGGGGTCTCTGAAGAACCACGCTCCTCCCTCATACATTGAATCTAGGTAGCTGTCGTCTCAGAATTCGGTAAAAAGTGTAGGATCCGCAATTTTCCGGTCCCAGAAATAGCAAAGTCTGGGGGCCGTTGGCTCCCGGGCCGCTGTATCTGTAGGTGGGGTTCGAGACTGCGAAACGTCAGCGACATGGAATGACTGAACTGAGCAAGACGAACGTCTCAAGTAGGTACCTACCGTGTTTTCGTATTTTGGAGCTTCCGGCTCACGAGCAAGCAGCAGTGACAGGGACATCTTGTGCTGCTGCAGCTGACTCGTGTCGGGACTGAAAAGGGTAATGACGGGCCGGCAGCTCGAATCATGCCTTCCAATTCTGAGAACACCAGCACCGTTGGGTCAGGATAGTGACCACATCTTCAAGCGAGATGAGCGACGCTCGGGCCGGATCCAGCTGCTGGATCCTTTCAATGAATGTCTGGAGCGTCGCGGCAAGGACCTTCCTTGATGTGTGCAACTTCATCCAAGAGAGCCTTGGTCGCGTCGGGTGCATCGCTCAATTGGCCGTTGACTGGATCCCGACCATCTTGGCCGCCCCCGCGATGATGCCCGTTACCGACGCTGCAATACTCAGGGGGTCGGCCATTGGGGGTTGTTTTGAATAGGGACAAGACCGTTGAGGTCGAAGGCGACGCGGGCTGGGTTTCACGAGCGCCTGAGTATCATCACGACGTGCCAAGGTAAGACGGGCACCAATGCAGGACGATGAACGTGTGATGGAGCCCACCTCTCAGGGTTACGCCCAGTCCTGAAGGTTGCCTGAGGTACCGAGTCGAGGGGTCAACTGGCCACTGTTTGCCTTGTCCTGCAAATCGGGGCAAGGCTTCCCAAGAGGCAGAATTTCATGCACCAGTCGGAGGGCGATGCGCATGGAGGCACGTGATCAACCGGGGAAACCCGGTGTCGAAATCCCTCATCAGCTGGGCAATTGTGCAACCACACCACACGCCGACCGCCCTGCTTTTCTCACCGCTCCCCAACATCGACCTCTGCATTGCATCCTGCGCCACTTCAAAAGATCAACCACGCATATGCTACCCGCAGATTCAGTCAGCCTATACAACAAACCAGCACTTTTCTACTCTTGTCAAGTTGACTCGGACCTATTGAGAGCCCAGCCAAGGTCGACCCTCCATTGAAATATCACTCCCCCGCTCTTCCAACTCTGGTGCATTTCAGAAGCCCGCCGGTACCGCGGACAATGGTGATTTCTAGCCCGAGCGTTGCTCTCCTCCTCAGACGTCGACAGCTAACGTATATCATCAGCCCGGCTCATCATATACATGTGTCGTGATGTGGTACTGTGTAAGTTCTTCTCCGATATCGTTGTCACCGTTTCGTCTTGGTTCCTCCCATGTCATGTCGAGAATTTAACATTTGCCGCAGTGCCAATGCGGTACGGAAAACTCGGTTAAGACCAACCCGACCTGTATTAGTTGCACTCACAGTCAATGCTCGGGTTGCTCTGTCCAAAACGTTGCCGTGCGTACGGGTAGATAGCCATGGCAATGGTGGATGACTGGAGCGGTGGGAGAGCGCATCATGGGGTTCCTTCAGACAACTGGGCTGCGTGTTTTCGGGACCAGAAAGCTCATTCGTATCCACAAGAGGATGTACTGTTCTGGCGTACGGCGCTTGGCCTCAAAATCTCACCCACATCAAGCGACATCATTGAAGCGTTGATGAATCATCGCAGCCCGGGCCAAGAACTATACTTTTACCAAGATGTGGTCAGGCAATTTTGTTCGAACGCGGATATGATAGCTCTTAACAACGGCGATGACACGCTAGTAACTCGGCCGCTTGCGCTGTTGGACGATCGGAATGGTGACGCGCCGCCAGATCAGAGACGGGGTAATATACGGACCTGGAAAGGTGGTTTGACGGCGCCTCAGCTATATCAAGAGCTACTTAGAAGGGTAGGTAAAACGATCTTCCCCCGGCCCGTGGGGCAATTCTTCGTGTTCTTGAGCTCGTTAACGCTGGAGTGATAGCGCTTTCAATGGGCTACACCTCATCAAACCACGAGGCCCATCCCCACCGAGACTTCGGAACCTGACGCGGAGAGGCGATTGTTGTGAATACTCTCGACCCAAATACCAACTTCGATGTCTGGCTGATATATTTGACACACAGATATGTCACTGATGTGGATTGCCATGCGATTTTGGCTATTATCGCCACTGCTTCGCATAGCCAGGCAGGGTATCTGAGAGACTTCATCTTTCGCCACTTGACACAGAAAGCCTTCTTTCAGGTTCATATGCCTGTAGGTCCAGCTATTGTTTCTTTTTCTCGTCATTAGCGGGATACTGATCATTGAAGCGGCTAGTCTGGGGTCGGCTTTTCTACGTATGCGTTGGAGTTTCACTTGCCGTTTTATGCATTGAAAAGATACAACAAGCCCATCAAGGACAGGCGTCGGCAGGCAAATGGCGAACCCCTTCGTCGGTCCTGGCATCAGGAGTTTTTGAGCCTCAACGCTACCAACAGTCGAAGCGATCCTCAGCTTTGCCAAGACCTGAAGGACTGTATGCATGAGGGCCAAATCTCGGTCATCACGATGGGATTAGATCAACGGTCATGGTACGTGGTGGCTTTCGTCGATACTTACTACCATGGCGATAACAGCACGGAAGGGGTTGCACATCTTGCACAGCAGGTCGAAAGAACAATAGAGGGAGACTCTAGGATTCTCCTAGACCCAATAGTCCTCAGCCAGCTCAATGCCGACACCCCAATTTGGAAGCCCAGAGAGTACTTCCTGCGAGTTCTCGAATGCCGCATGAACCAGGTACGGCAGGAATGGCAGGACGTCGTCGAATGTATACTCCAGCGGACTGAGCCTTATGTAAGTAATTCAGGAGAGAAACTTGACAGCACAGGTACCTAAGGTGCCCTTGGAAACCTTGGAATGCTGACGATGTGAACCTGTCTTTTAAGTTCCATGCACCAAGCAATATATATCCGATAGGCAGCATGGCACCGGGTGATCCTGACAGACACGACACATTCCGTCGCATTCAACGGTCGATAAATCAGATTATCACATTCATGGACAATGTAGTTTCACTCATCACTAAAATAACCGATACTTGGACGATCTTTCGGGCGGCAGATACACGGCACTTCTCCCATCTCGATGAAACTCCGGGCCAGTCAGGATCGCCGTACATGCTCCTCCACAAAATCGACAGTCATATCACAAATCTAGGTGTCATGTGCAGGAATGTAGAATCACAGAGGAAGCGGCTGAAGACCCTCGAGGAACAGGCACGTTCCCTAAGACTTGGTTTCTGGTTTAATGGAGATGGTGATACTGACTGTTAAGTAAATAGGGATTCACGGATCTGCAACAAGACAGCGTACGAATTGCAGGCAACTCGCAGCAGATCAGCGAGTGGATGATGATGTTGACGGTTGTCACAGTGGTTAGTGTCCCCCGGCATAGCCCACACTGTTCGGTAGTTAACCAAACTGATCCCTCAGGTATTCCTCGGTCCTCTTGCAATCATCATCGAAATCTTCAGCATGGAGGATGGGGTTCTGCCGTTTGAGAAAACGCCCCTAACATTTATCATTGCTATCATCTGCTTTGCGGCGTTTGTAGTGGCGGTGGCGACAGCTGCTTTCAAGTATTCGTGGCACCGGCGTCTTCTTTGGAAATTGAAGAATGGTAACTCTGGCCCGAGGTTTTGTCTGCGGGATTCCGAGCAGGAGGACGATGAATGTGATATTGAGTTGGGCTTTCCCATGAGTCCTACTGACAGGGGTGGTGTTAATGGCCGGGAATAAAACTACTACGTTATGTAGTTAACCTTTCAGTTTATGCGTATCTAACAGGACCAGTTTGTTAATAAAAGATACCACCCCATCGCTACAAAAAGTGAATTCTGACTGCACCCACACATGCGAGTTACAAACGCTGCTGGAGTGGACCCAAAGCGGCACCTGAACCAAATAATCAAGAGTAGAGATGATTGCCAGCAAAAAGAATCGTCGCCTGCAGGATTCGAACCTACGCCCCCGAAGGGATTGCCTGTACTGCTAATCCGAAGATATAGCAGGGCAACGCCGTAACCACTTGGCTAAAGCGACTGGTTATTGTTATTGGTCTCGGCCGGAATCTGACATTCGACGTTGGGGTAGTGGGACAAGGCGGAGATCTGCAGCACAGCAATCACAAAGTTGACTAGTCGTGTTGCTTGATAAGAAAGAAAAACTTGGGGGTCCGTAATACATATGCTGGGCGAGCCCTCTTTGAGAGAGTGTGATTCACTCGGAGCGCTGTCATGGAGCGTGCCGCATAGAGTAGGAACTTCGTTGCTAATGGAAAAGATCTTTAAGCCTGAAATGGACCGTCGTCAATCTACCGGGCTTCAAGCTTTCTGGCGCATGCGAGGGTCCTATTTCGCACGGGATGGCTTGCGGGAAGTCTAGGCGCGCTGGCACAAACACCCCCTCCATTGGACAGCGAACGCAATAAACGGCCGGAATATACCGATCTGGCACAGCTACCGATGCAGATCCATGCAGCTCGTAGGCGTTGATTGTAACGTCTTCCTCCGTCTCTAGACCCTCGAACCGTCTTTGGCAGCGGTTCCCTGGCCATCATGCTCCCTGGCTGAGCTATCGAATATGAATTTGCCATGATCAAAAGGCAAAAATGCGTTGTCTATCGGGCGTCGGGCGTCGGGCCTGATTGTGGTATTTCGCCCGTGCATGGGACAATGTTCTCGAGCATTTCGACCAAGGACGGGCCGCGGCGCACCCTGAAGCAACACATCGACTGAACACGGCGGTTCGACGCAATTTCCAAACTCCGCACCTCGGAAACTCCGAGCCCGCGACAAGAACCGCCGAAGCCAACAGCATTCGTCATGTAACCTAAAAAGGTCCCGGCAGAAAACTGTCGCATCGAAACATGGACCTCTTCAGCCTATTGGTACCTCAGTTCGATGGCCTGCGTTGCGGTTGGCCAACCCGGCCGCGCGCCTGGCCTGTTACACAGATGCATCCTTGCAACTGGTCTTATTCATCTACGTGCGGGGTTTGTACAGGGTCACCGTTCATTGATGGCAACTCTGTCCTACGCTGTCTTACACCCGTGCGTTATGCAGCGCCGACGAGGATTAGTGAGTGCGCGTGTCTTGGGCGGGAAATTCGGGCCATTAATATCGTTCGTGGGTACGCTCGCCGCTGCCTTGACGCTCTCGGGGTCCAAAAGTTTGAGCAACGCCGCAGCTTTGAAGTGTGCGACGTCAGACCACCGCCAACACTGACGCCAACAACGAACTGGCAGAACAATGTCTCCCGGGCAGGATCTCAACCAGAGCGGGGAGAAGGAACCCCCTGCCAAGGCATCCTCCATTTCCAACGATGAAGTGAACTCGACCTCTTCAGCGGAGGTCGGACACGAGGACCCCAAATCCAAAGCGTTGACCAGAAAGCTACTTTGGAAGCTGGACACCAGGTGCGTCGTCCATCTTCACGGAAGTAGCGATCAGCTCATTGGGGCCAAAACAGAATTCTGCCCGTTTTTGTCCTCCTCGTCCTCTGTTCCTTCCTCGACCGCACCAACGTCGGCAATGCCAAGGTCTACAACATGGACAAGGAGCTCAAGCTCACGCCGCTGCAATACCAACAGGGCCTTGCTGCGTTCTACCCCCTCTACATCGCCGGCGAGATCCCCAGCAACTTGGTTCTCAAGAAGATCACGCCCCGAATATGGATCGCTTTCATGGCATTTCTGTGGGGCATTTTTTGCATGTGCATCGGTTTCTGCCACAATTTTGACCAGTTCATCGCCTTGCGCGCTCTCTTGGGTTTGGCCGAGGGCGGTCTCTTCCCGGCGATGGTGCTGTACCTCTCGACGATCTACACCAGGTCCGAGCTCGCCCTGAGAATCGGCGTCCTGTACACATCAACGTCCCTTTCCAGCGGTTTTGGCGGGCTCCTAGCTCGTGCCATGGGTGCTGTCGGCGACCGCGGAGGTCTCACGGCGTGGCGATGGATCTTTGTCATCGAGGGGCTGTTCACCGTTCTTTGCGCTGTGTTCACCTGGTCGATGCTGCCCAACAGCTTGGACACAGCGAGATTTTTGGCACCGGAAGAGAAGTACCGTGCCATTTCACGGCAAGCCGGAATCAAAAACGGTACAGGGACCGGCGAGGGGGACGAGAAGTTCTCCATGATCGAGGTCCGCAGGGCCTTTCTCTACCCGCTGACCTGGCTTTCCGCCTGCGCCTACTTCGGACTTCTCTCGGCCATCTATTCGATTGGGCTCTTCCTGCCAACCATCATCGTGAGACTGGGATACACGGCCAACGAAGCGCAACTAATGACGGTTCCTCCGTATGCTGTCGCGGCGTGTATGACACTCGTGGTGGCTTTTGTGTCGGACCGTCTCAAGGTGCGCGGCCTTGTGATGCTCTGCACCATGCCCATCGCCATCATCGGCTATGCTGTGATGGCCAACATCGGCGATGATCACCCCAAGATCAAATATGGCATGACCATTATGATGGCAACAGGTGTCTACAGCAGTGTCCCGCCGAATCTCGCCTGGCTGGCCAACAACTCGGCCGGTCACTACAAACGAGCCACGGCGGCTGCACTGCAGCTCGCTATTGCCAATTGCGGAGGCATTCTTGCTGTCTTCCTCTACCCCGATGTGGATGGGCCGAAATTTTACAAAGGACACACCATCGTTTTGGGTCTCTTGGTATCAGGATGGTTCTTGTGAGTCTTCTCTCTCGTCCCTGTCTCCCAAATCGTCACTAACACCGCCGCCCAGAATCCTCGCCAACGTCCTCGTCTGCATCAAGATCAACCGCGATAAGGCTCAGGGCAAATATGACAAATTCATCGGCTCAGGCGACGACCGCGAGCCCTCCTTCAAGCTAGTCCTCTAGATCTAGATAGTCCCCTAAATGCTAACCCCCTTGTAATCCCCCCGCTTCCAAAAGTCCTCCTCCCGTATCGGCATCGACATCACATCCCGATCCTTAATCAGCTCTCCTAGTTCCAGCTCCCCAAACTGACTCCTCTCCCCCATCTCCACTCCCCTGCGCTGCACAAACCTCGCATACCCCATCGTCCTTCCCTTCCACTCCTCCCTCGTCACTCTCCCCTCCACATAATCCGCATACACCATCGCATCATACGCCGCCTGGCTCGTACTCGCCACCGTATGCGGCCGAAACCCCGCCAGCGCATCCCCAATGAGCATGACCCTCCCGTCAAGAAACTCATTCTCCCCACTGATCACATCCGTAACAGCCTGCACGAACGGCCGTTCCGCCTTGCACACCACCTCCACAAACTGCCGCGGCAGCGTCTCCCTTGCCCTTTGCATCTGCCTTTCCCACACTTTTGTGTCCACCATCCCCGGCGGGACGGTATACCGATGCCTCTTTCCCTCCTTATCAGTCAACACCTCCCCTACCTCCCCCTTCCCCTCCCCCTCGGGGAAGTTCACATACCACACCCAATTCACCAACCTCTCGCCTTCGGCCAGCGACCCGTTCACTCCTGGGATGAGATAAGCTAGTATCTGCACCCCGGCGGCATGGAAGAAGGTGAAGCTGTTTGCGAAGAGCGAGAGTGTTGTGGAGGAGACAGATGATTCAGGGACGGTCCCGCGCAGGGCGCAGTACCCGGTGTAGATGCGCTGCAGGTCGGGGAGGAAGAGGGAGCGGATGGTGGAGGAGGGGCCGTCGGCGGTGATGAGGATGTCTGCTTGTAGGGTGGTGGTCTCGGAGGGGGTGTTGTTGCTGGAGACGGTGGGGCTGTAGGTCACCCGTACGCCGCCGCCGCCGCAGGCCACAACGGACGTCACGGTGCAGTTGTGGTTATGGGCTGGCGCGCCATGGGAGGGATCTGGGGGCGGGACATCGCAGTGCGATGAGGGCAGGCCGTCGTAGTTGGCGCGCAGGAGGCGGTAGGCCAGGTCCCACGAGGACATGTTGTGCGAGGCGGGGACGGAGTGGATTACCGCGCCGGAGAGGGAGAGGTATTGTCACCAGGGGGAGGGCACGGCAATATCCTGGCGGATGCAGCGGTTGTAGCGCGAGAGGAAGTCGAGGGCGGGCCCGCCGGCGATGATGCCCGCGCCTTGGTCGTGCAGCAGGGGCAGGGGGTTGCGCTCGAGGATGGTGGTGGTGTGGCCGAGGGATTTGAGCGCGATGCCGGTGGCGAGACCGCCGAGGGAGCCGCCAACCTAGAGGGTGTTAGACTTGTCGGGGTGGAAGGGGGGCGTTGACGTACGATCACAAAATGCAGCTTCTTCCGCGGGTGGTCGCCATTTGCAATGCTATTGGTGTTTTCCATCTTTCTGTCCCTTTTCTTTCTTTTGTCACGATACCTCTTACACGTGCGGTTGCAAATTTTGAGGGACCTGCGTGAAAAGGAGGAGGTAGCACAGAGTGACGAGCAATAAGTCCAACGTGTCAGCAACCTTATTTAAAGGTAAGGATGCCGGCACATGTCTGACGGGGATTACCCTGGGGCCATGATAACACCTTGTCTCACTGTTTCAATAGCATGCACGCAGAATGTCACGGGAGAATAAGCGGGAAGAGCAGAAGCGGGGGAGATGCATGGCACAAGTCGGGGTGTCTGCGTGGACCATGCGTTAGACCTCAAAAGGAAAATGGGGTATTCCCCTAAGTCTGAATAAATTCCAACAGGTCCGCATTGATACGATCAGGCTCGGTGTCCATGAGCCCATGCGCACCACCTTCATACACCTTGATCGCCCCGTACTTGAGCAAATTGATCGCCGCAAGCGCACCCGTCTTGATCGGTACAATCTGATCGTCATCCCCCTGAATTAGCAACGTAGGGATATCCAACCCCTTGAGGTCCTCGCTGTAGTCGACCTCCCACGACCGCGTCGTCTCATACACGGCCTTGAGCCCGGCTTGCATCCCCACAGTGAACCAGCTGTCAATGAGCCCCTGGCTGACTTTGGCGCTCGGCCTGTTGAAGCCGTAAAATGGACCGGTCGGGACGTCCCTGAAGAACTGCGCCCGGTCTTCCAACATGGTGGTCCGGAAGGTGTCAAACACAGCGACGGGAACACCGTCAGGGAAGGCGGGAGATTGCACCGTTTGCGGGACCACGGAGCTGATGAAGACGATCTTGATCACGCTGGATGTACCATCTGGGTACGTAAATTAGCTGGCAGCCCTTGCACAGAACTGTGTTATTCTGCAAGGGAAAAGGAAAAGGGTGTCGCTCACGTCTGGCGCAATACCTCGCCACTTCTCCGCCGCCGGTGCTGTGTCCCACTAACACAACATTCTTCAAGTCCAGCTTCTCAAATAGCTCAGAAACGTCGTCGGCCCACGAGTCGACATCGTTATTTTCCCATGTTTGATCGGAGCGTCCGTGGCCGCGGCGATCATAGGCTATGACGCGGTAACCGCGGCTGGCCAGGAAGAACATCTGCTTCTCCCAGCCGTCGGAGCTGAGAGGCCATCCGTGGCTGAAGACAACCGTGGTGGTGCTGTCCTTGGGGTGCCAGTCCTTGTAGTAGAACTGGGCGCCATCACGTAAGGTGATGAAAGGCATTTTGTTGATATGGTTTGGGACAGGCTGGTGATGTGTTACTGGGTAAGTGATGAACCCTCAATCAGGAGTAGGTTGGACTGAAGTCATCAGACCCAAGTAGGCTCGCTTTATACCTCGGACACTCGGAATAGTGAAGGTATGAATGCCATTTCCGTGGTCGGCTACCAGAGTCAAGCTCTGTGCCCCACCTTGGCATGAATAATCCCGCCATGCAAAATGTGTATAGTGGTCGGTTTTGGCCTCTAGGCGAATGCATGGTGGGTCGCACAAGCCCCTCATTGCTCAATTCTGCCACATTCAAATCCCGCTGATTCAGCGCAATGCACTGCTTTGACCTATAAGCTCGCAAGCCATTCCGTTAGATGCCGTGGTGTAATTGTGTCCGATTGTTGGTAAACACAGGCTTGGCAGGGGTAAAAAATGAAAATTCAGCAATGCATCTGTCTGGGGTTCAGTACATCAACTCCCACACACTCACAGTGACACCCGAGCACCCAGCAACCTTGGGAGATTGGCTTGGATGGCGGGGTGGCCCATGGGTTTGTTGTGAGGTGGGAATACCGAGGGGAGGGTGAAGCGGTGGGCGATGGATGGTGCGTCGTTGCGTCTTCAAATTTTCGACGAATATGGGGGTACTGGCATTTGAATTTTGACGGTAAGTTCTGTGCTGCGCCCAGAGCTTGCGGTCTTGGGGTGCTATTGATGCAGGAATTAGGGTGAGTCTTGACCGCGCCGAGCGGAGGACCAAGCTATGGTCTTTCCCAAACTATCCATTCCTTACCGCAACTATCGATTCAACATTTGATCAAGATATTGGATATTTCACAACCCCTAGGTAGTCTGTGCTCCGTTGAGGTCAATACACGGTGATTTCTCAACAAACAGCGGAGTATTCTGACGGGGTGGGGGAAACTGCCACCTTCTACGCTGCTCTACCTGAACGGATCCGTACCCGTAGGAACATTCCCATTATCAAAATAATAGAGTATTTCCACCAAATTGGCCCAAAAAGAACGCGATGAGCATCCGTTAGTACTGCATGCTTGCGGATGCACCCACCCACAACACTGACTCCAATAGTCCATTGCCAAAGACCGGGGGGGAGGACAATAAGCCGGGGCGACGAAAGTCCGATACGGCGAGATCTTGACGTGGTATCAGCCTCGCTTAGTTTAACCATTTTCACCGCGACCTTACCATCTGGCCGAAACGGGCTCCTGCGAGTTGTATGTCCCGCTTGAACAAGGATTGAGAAATGGTAAAATATTAGTGGATTAGTGCGGTCAGCTCCCGGTCAGGTTACTCCTTCCACTTCAGAATTCGATGCTGATGAGTATTTCAAGAGCGTCCTCCGGGCAATCCCGCAGGCTGCAGTTTCTTGCAGAAATACGAGTTTCTTTTGTCTTCAGAGATAACCAGCCGCTGGCGATATATCTGGTAATACTGGAATGTTTGGGGGTTCGCATGGGATTTTCTCGACCTCGATGTCTATGTGGATGCACGATTCGCCTTCCCGGTTGGGATCGGCCCAATCACTGACTCAGCGCCATGACGGGCGCTGCACGTCAAGACGCTGGGATTGGCCAACCGGGTTGTCGAAGAGTTCGGTAGAGCACGCCGTATGTTTGCACCTTCCCGCTGTCTGACAATTTGCGCCTCGCCGCCCCCTGAACACCACGCGCGCACCTGCGTAAGCGATTGCGAAGGATGAATGAGAATGTCGCTAAGGCGCTCCATCACCTCATGTTTGCCGCCTTGTCGATATTGGATGCCAACGGGGAACACCGATTGTCACCCGGTGCAACCCATTTGCCGTGCGACGCCCATTTCATCTTTGGACAGAGCCACCTACGACACGAAGGATCCCGCGGATGCAAGTGATGCAGCTTTCAGCCCAGGTGGGATGCATGCGGCACGGGTCGAATCTAGCCAATCCTGGTTATCGGGCTCCAATGATCAGCCAGAGATCATCCCACAAGGAACTCTCGGTCCTTTTGTCTTTTGTCGGTGAGCCGTTGACCTATGGCTGTCGCTGCACCTTTGTAACGGTCTGCATTGCAGGTGTTTTGAAACCTGGGTCCCCGAGCCGAGATTGACTTGCATCAACAACGGGACGGGAAGCCCCAGCCGCATCGCCACGCCGCTGCCGCCGCAACGGTTGAGCTATCTTTGGAAGAGGCATGGGAAACTGAACACCATACCGTACATATCAGTCGGTTTTTTTGTGAAAAAGAACCAACGAAAACGAAGTCTCCCCAACATCGACACCCCATTAGAATCATAAGACCAAGAATCATAAGACCAAGCCGGACATCTCGGACGAAGAAAGACGGCGAGGCAACGTGTATCGCCCACCCCAGGGCCCTATGCAGGTGTTGGGTAACATTGAGCGTCAGCCCACGCCTCATCGTACCCACGCTCTACGGCGTAGAAAGGAAGCTCCCACCCGGCCCTGGACACACAGACCACTCAAGCCAGGCAGAGCAGCGCACTGCAACCCAGCTGTAGCCAATGGGCTCAGTAACTCCAGGTCAGAATTCGATAGTCTGCCTCAACCACACCCTATCGTAGGGATCATGAGAGCCATGTTGTCATCCAGCCCAATGACAACACTCGGTCCTCCACCATGATTGGGTTTCTGCCCATGGTTCAACAGCGGGATCACGGGCCGGGGCTCGATCTTACAAGCTACCACATGGCGATGACGCCGTGAGCCTCGCATAGGAGCTTGTTCCGTCAAAGGGGAGAGCTGTCTGCCTTGGCGCGAGCCGAGAGTTCAACAGCAGGCCTCCAAAACCGCAGTGCTTCAAGGAAAGGGGCAAGCACAGAAACAGGCCTACATCCAAGTATAAATACAAGACAATATCCCTCCATTTTCCAACTCAAACCTCATCAGCATCCACCTCACTTCAACTACCTCCTTACAAAACCAACACAGCCAACCAACCAACTCAACAAATCATCCAAAATGGTCTCCTTCACCACCCTCTGCCTCACCATCGCGGCCACGGCCCTCTCGGCCAAGGCTTTCACCAACCCCTGCCGCTTCCCCTATGACAATTGCGGCTGGGTCCTCGCCAGCACTCCTTATGGTATGTCCTTTTTAACTGCCAACCCATCCAGATTGGCCACTAACATTAACACCACACAGGCTACTCCTACAACGAGCTCCAGGCCGCCGCCAACACCACCGACGGCAGCAAGATCTACGATGCCCTCTACAGCTGCGACTCGGAGACGGGCGCCATCTCGTATGCTGGCTGGTGCGGCGGCGGTGGAAAGTGCGAGACTGGTGTTGTCCCCAATGATAACTGCAAGTCTTGAATCACGCCGAGCTTGTTGAGTTGACGGGGAGGCGACGGGGTGTAGAGTTAGATGGGATAGCAGTTGGAAGTTTAAGGGGGGTTCTATTCTCTTTGGCTTTGACGATGGTGGGCTGGTGGTTTGGTGCAAAGATCTGTTGCTTTTCCTAGTGGCTGTTTGCTACTGGGTAGCCCCTCTTTTGGTACTAGAAACAATGGAACTTCTTGCTGTCATGGGCTGAAATGGTCGGGTGAAAATCGAGCTAGTAAATGCTATAGAGATCTGAATGCCCTGTAATTGCATTAACTGGAAAGCTCCAGGTTCTGGATACCCTGGAATCAACGCTTTTCTCTTCTTGGCTGTTGAGTTAGCTGTGTAGGACTCCTGTCGCAGGGTGTTGGTCAACGGCTAATCACTTTGGCTCAGGCTCGGCTCCAACCCCAACCTCTAACTCACATTCTCCTACCAATTAGGTCACAATGCACTTCTCCACCTTCGTCCCTTGAAGTCTCGATGCCCATGGCCCAGTCCCTTTTCCAACTTCCTCCGCTCCATCTCCACACAGGCATCCAAAAACTTGACGGTAGATGCCTCAGAGTCTCCGATGCGCCAAGAATGTCTCCCGCCTTCCTCTCATACTCCCGTCTGAAAATGGACCAGAGTTGCTTGTCCACATTCATTTCCATCAGCGGCAAGGGGTAGTAGGGGTCATTTTCAAAGAAAGCGTGAACCAGCTGGCTGACCAACTATTCCTCATGCTTGAGGATGAAGGTGTCATCCATGGGGAACCGGTTGCAGAGATTGAAATCCAGAACCCAGAGGTTAGTTGCGCGTCTCTGAAAGTTGAGGCGCTGTAGAACCTCGATGTCCGAGTGTTTGGGCAGCTTCTCTAGCTTCTCAACGTTCAAACCAAGTGATTGAGTGACGTGAGTCGTGTATGAGACCTCAGCGTCGCTTCCCAAAACAAACTCCACATCGTAGCCGTCCATGCGGGCATGCCAGTGAATGATGGCGAGACACCCAGCCATTGCTCTTGCATAGTCCTCTACCGGGAGTCCAAGTTCGAGCATCTGATCCAAACAAAAGTTGAAGTTCCGTAGAGAGAAGTTCGGTGCAGGTGGAGCGTCAGGGCCGCGACGACGACCGAGGTAAATGCGGGCCAGGCAGTCGTTGTTTAGAGAGGAAGACTTGGCATCTTCCCGCAGTCCCTTGGGACAGAATTTGTCGATCAGGGCATGGCGGATAATCTTGGGCCGGGGAAGAATGCGTTCTGTAATCAGGGCCTGAGAGGGGAGAGGAAACTCCGAGTTTTGCGGGAGCAATGCCCTATTTGTATCCCACCACGCCTTATTGTCCTTGCCGACGTAGGAGTAGACGCGTGGGATGCGACATTCCACTTTGCTGTGGACGGAAAGAGCTTCGAATAATCGCAGGTGCGACAAAAAGTCCTCCCAAAGTCCATCCGAGAAATATGGACGAGCAACCTTGACGACAAACCCACGTCCAGGCTTAGCGAAAACCAAGCCGCACTGTCCAAATCCGATTCTCTGGTACGACACCTCAACGTCTTGCTGAGCTTGATGAAAAGCGGCGAATGATGACGCGGTGCTGATAACCGAGCGCAGAGAGAAAAGTCGGGACAGCTCGCTAACTTGGGCTGGTGACTCGAGTACATCGAGGAGATGGTTGTTGTCGATGATGGATTGCTGCATAACTTGCTACATGACAGAGTCTTCTGTCGTGTCCAGGTGACGTCGCGCAGCTGCGGCTATGTTGGGAACAGAGGAGCTCATCTGCAGGCTGTTATGGCTGCGAAATCGAGAGAGGTTGCTGGATGGGAAGGTGTGCGAAATTCACACGTTAGTGGGAACTTCAAGTTGAAATAGAAAATATGTAGCCCTCAAAATTTTGATTTATGCTCTTCGCGCGCTTTCCCAACAATTAAGTTTGCTGCCAAAGTTTGGCCGACAGCGATAGCGGCGCTGCGCCTACCTCACAAGAACCGATTTATCCCACCTCGGTTCGAGGTCAACAAGCCCGCACAAACTCCAAAACCAGCCATTTCCCCGCGCATCCTACGCAGCCACGATCTGGACCGGATATGGTTCAAGAAGGATAACACATTTGGGGTTGAGGTGCCAAAAGCTAAGGTAGCTTGTCCATCTTGCTCAGGACTGGGAGTCCTCTTGACACACCACCAGCCGTAAAAAACAGCCGTGTTGACAAGCCTCTTTACTCTTCTCATCAAGGATGCGCTGGAATAGGATGTGTATGATGCGGAGCTGCCGAGTATCACGGTGGAAGCGATGGTGCAGTTTCAGAGGGAGTTCCTGTCACGGATGCACATGGACATGTTAGTCCACGGAAACCTGGACAAAAAAGACGCGATAGGCCTCGCGGATGCGGTAGCTTCCGCATTCCAACCACGGGCGGGGCTAGAAAAGCCACAGCGGCCTGTCCTGCGTTCAGTCATGCTTCCCCCGGGCTCCCACTACATCTACGAAGCCCCACTTAAGGATCCCGGCAACAATAACTACGCCATTGCGTTCTATCTGCACATTGGTAACCGGGCAGACCGCATGCTGCGTTCACGTGCGCTGCTGTTGTGGCAAATCATGAAGCAGCCTGTTTTCGACAGCTTGCGTACCAAAGACTAGCTCGGCTATCTCGTCAACGAGTGGTTGGACAGGTTCAACACGACAATAAGCTTCCGGGGTTCGATCCAAAGCGAAGAGCACCCGCGTTATCTAGACGCGCGGATCGAGCATTTCCTCGCGTCCTTTGCTGGGACGCTGGCCGACATGGACCACGCCGACTTCGAAACCCACAAGAAGAGCCTCATTGCCTCGGTTCTCGAGAAACGAAAGAACCTCGGCGAGGAAACGGAGAGTCTCTGGAGGCCCATACGGATCGGGCATCTCGAATTCGACACTGGTAAGTACCTATACCTAGTCTTGATACCCCTTACAGCACCCAGAGTGCGGCGAAGAGGCTGACGCGAGCTGTTTTCACAGATCAAGCAAACGCAGCGATGGTCGAGCAACTCACCAAGGCCGACATGATTGAGTTCTACGACCGCTATACCGCGCCTCACTCCCCCCTGCCGGCAAAGCTGTCTGTTCGCTTAGTGGCACGGTAGCGGAGCGACGCGGAGCGGATCGCAGGGCTTCTCGGGCAGCTAGGACTGCAGGATGAGGCGGTGGAGCAGGCAGCGACTAGAGTTTTACGGACTGCCTTGTCTGTCTTGTCTGCTGCCGATGGACATCAAGCTATCGAAAGCGTGCGCGCGCCGCTACGCAATCTTGCTGCTGCTGAGGAGAAGATCTCTACCGTCGTCGCAGCACTCTGGAGGGAGCGCCGCTGCGTTTACGATGAACAGCCGGTGCCGGGCAACGGCACCATTCCCGCCCTGATCAAGGACGTGCTTGACTTCAGGTCTATCGTCGACCATATGCCTAGCGCAGAGCCCTTCCGTGACCTTGATGAGGGCGAGCCCTTCTGACCTTTCTCTACATGGATATGATGTTTCGTTGGCCTGTGTTTGGTTGAAGAAATTGTTTCGTAGGATCTTAAGGCGACTCTCTTGAACTGGCCCCGATCTAAAATTGAGATGGATATTATGCGATGACAGAACAAAACCAGCGCAAATGGTCAAAACAGCAACCACGTCCAAAATAAAACTCCCCCATCTAACATGAACAAATCACCACCCTCAAACCATCGCCCTCTCATCTCGGCCCTCCACATCACGTCTGTCTGACAATACATTCTTCTCCCCCTTCCTCACGCCCAACTCCCCCCTAACTACCCTCGTCTTCTCCAGCTTTCGCCCCGTCACCAAACTCCATACCCACGCGCCATGTACCACATCATGCCCACCATCCTTCCCCGACCAAATCGTTACATTACCCAAAAACGTAGCAACCATTACACTCCCCCACATAACCGGAATGATCGAGACAAACGCCCACATAATACCCGCCTTGGGATCAGTATTGCCCTGGCCACTTTTGTTACTGAACACAGTTGACATGAGCGTTAGGCCGACAGTACCACCGAAAGGATTTGCAAAGGTGACCAAGCACTGGATGGGGGCGGTCATCGTAGGGAAGTACGCCAGCGCGTGGAGGGAGCCAGGATTGAAGGAGAGCCCGACGCCGTATCCCGAGAGAACCATCATGCCGTAGATGAGGGGGACGTTCTCGGCGCTAGTGGCCCATGCGAGGACGGTGATACCGACTGAGGCTGTGACGGTTGCGAGGAGGATGGTGGGTTGGGTTTGGCGTGGCCAGACGTTCATGAAGAAGTTGGCGGAGAAGGCACCGGCTGGACAGAAGGGTTAGTGCCTAGGACTAGAGGATAGTTGGAAGGGAGGGGGGTAGACTTACGGCCCAGACCAGTGAGGAAGAACAGCAGCACGGTGCCGGCTGACTTGGCACTTTCTCCGCGCACGAGCACGAAGTACAGGTCCATGAAGTACATCACGGCAAACATGGCCACGCCCATGGCAAAGTTTACCAAAAACAACAGCCCCATGTCGCGCTGCACCATCAGCTCCCACGGGATCATGGCCCTCTGCAGTGGAAACACCCTTGCCATGAGTCGCCCAGGTGACATGGCATACTCATACCAGAGCCAAGCGATGGTCAACACGCCACCGATCACTAGCGGCGCCACCACACCAGCCGTGTCCCACGCATACTGACCACCAGCCCAAGTGAGCGCCAGTACAAGCAGACCAATTCCCCAGAGGAAAAGACTCTGACCACCATAATCGATAGTCGCCAGCCGTAGCAAGAACCTTCCCCTCTTCGTCTCCTTATCCCCCAACCTCTTCCGCCCATGTTCCGTCTCTTCCAACTCCGGTAGTGGTTGCGGTCCGAGGAGTTCTCCTTTCAGGAGAACAAACATCAACAGCACCGCCACAGCTGCGACTGGCAAGTTGATACCGAAACACCACCGCCAACTCGTTTTGGTGAGGTATCCGCCAGCAACGGGACCAACAGCAAAGCCGACGGCACTGAAGATGGCGAATATGGTCCAATTCTTAGCGTATTCGGCGAGATCGACGCGGTCAGCGAGAATGGTGCGCACGCAGATGTTGATGCTGGATGCGCCGACGCCTTGCAGGGCACGTCCGAGGAGGAGGACGCCGAAGGCTGTTGTGGGGGTACCGGTGCTAGAGTGGGAGAGGGTGCGTTAATTTCGAGACACGGGCTTCTATCTCCGACAACCGATTCCAGTAACAGAGGGGAGCGGTGGGGAGAGCATACCAGATGGCCGAACCGACAGAGATAATGATTACCCCTGTTAGCAGCGTGGTGAAGCGGCCGTAGATGTCGGCGATTTGAGCCCAGAAGGGGAGGAAGGCGGCGGCGGTCAGATTGAACGAGCTAATGATCCAGTTCAGCTGGCCGATTTGTCCTGCATCCAGGCAGTCAGTACTGGTGAGAGGGAAAAGAGGGTTCGACTCGAGAGCGGCGCACCAAAGTCGCCCGCGATGAACGGGAGCGCTGAGGCGATGATGGTCGTGTCGAGGGCCTGTAATGTGAATGGCATGAACAGGCCGAAAATGATCTTGTATCGATATACTCGCCGTCTCCTCTTCTCGGCTGTCGTTGTATCGTCATCGTGGGAGCTTCCATGCGGTTTTGCGACGTCCGACTTTGAGAGCACAGGATCATCGAGGCAAGCGTAGTCTTGTATGGTGTTGGGCCTCGCGGCAGGGGATTGGGGATGATTGCCGTCGGCGGTGGGAGGTTCCACTCCGTTTACTGGCATGCCGTGCGACTCCGGCGGAAGGCGCTGCTCAAGCTCCGTTGCAGCTTCCACATTCCGTTGCTGCCGCTCCTTGTACTTCTTTCTCGCATATTTTGCAGCGAGAAACATCGTGGATACTCCTTGGCTCGGTGGTGATAAATTAATAGTAAAACAAAAAAGAGCTGGATTTGGAGATGGAAGACGGGGGTATCAACTTGGCCTCGCATACAGCGCGAGTGAGTGGTGACCCCTTCTTTGACACTGGCGGTAGCAACTACTTATGCAGGTGGCACCCATCAAAGGTCGTGTCGGGGAGACAGCTCGAACCCATGCCACTCCCTAGCTCCCCTGGCTCTGCCTATCCTTGGAACCGGGCTTCACTCCTTCGGGCCTGGAAATACTGTCCGTAGTTGGTTGCATGATCCACGGAACGGCGGTGCCGAGGGGTGCCAAGCCTCGAATGCGATTGGAGCGACGCCAAGAGAAATCCGTCGCATTCGTCGGATTTTTCGCATTCGTGTCTCCAAACCCGACCACCTAATGAATCTGACTGCGCCCCGCCTTTTCACCGTAAAGCTCGCCAGTGACGCGCCCCAATTCCCGAACTCCAAGTTTAAGATGGCCAAAATTCGTCCCATCTCGAAGCTACCTCCTATCCGAAATACCTAGTGCCTAGGGCAAATTTGAAAGTCAACTTGAAGCACCACCACGTGCACACGAGCGGCTGACAACAGATGAACATTGTATGATTTCTGGACCACGGCAGCCATCCCTAAACCAAATTTGGTTTGATGCAGTTCATCGCCTTGTGCAGTGCACACCTGGCACAGGGCTAGAATAAAATTCTGATCTGTGGCGTTGATGGTGTTGATGAAAATGGTAACGTCAGCGGGGCTTGTAGCGCACTAGTACTGCTGGGGATGTGCAAACACCCCAAAACACCTTTTAAAGGGTTTTTTTATTGGTGGGGTACGTAGGTAGGGTGGTGTGTAGTTTGGAAGCAAGATGTGGTTGGCGATGTCTGGAGCTGAGAGGATAGGTTGCCCGGCCGCGCTTGCTGGCATGATTGCCGGCAGACGTTGTGCGCAGTCTTCCCGCGCCCCTTTCTAAACAACCCCAGGGTGACACACACCACCCACCACGACACCACTCCCACCTGGAACGCTGTCAAAACAAAACGCCGTGTCGAACCGGTCATTACTGGTGCGTTGCGTACGCCGTTCTCATCGATATCCCAAGCAAAGCTGTCTTCTTGGCTATATCACTTCATCATGCCCATCGCTAAAGGTCCTACTAATATTTTGTCCATCCGTCAAAAACGCCGCCAACACAAGCTCGTAGGCGTTGAGCTTATCAGCCCATGATACCATAAGAAATAACCGACTCAAAAGCATGTATCATCGGACTCCCTGCTCCAGTCATGTGACCCGCCCAAACAGACATGCCGTACACCTGCCCCGTATCCTCGAAGCAATGCTGATGAACGCGGCGGCTATTCCTCCCCCTCAACAATAGCCTTCGCGCCATCGACGACGCTCTTTAATCCATCGCCAATCTTCGTCCTAATCGGAACCTCTACTTCGTCCTTCTCGTCCGCAGCCGTGATCCTCGTCAGCTCGCTGACAAAGCTCTGGCCCCACCACGCACTGGTGTATTTGAAGACATATCTTTCCAACTTCTTGAAGTTGATCTCGCGCTGCTCTGGTGTCATGGTGACGGCATCATGAATGGCGTTCGCGAGCTCTTCTGTGTTCCATGGGTTGACAATCAGACTGCCGTTGAGACTTTGTGCCGCACCCGTGAACTCGGAGAGGATCATGACACCGTGGCGCTCGCGTTGCGTTGCGATGTACTCGTACGAAACAAGGTTCATGCCGTCGCGGGTCGAAGAAACGAGACAGACGTCGCTAACGGCGTACAGGGCAGTGAGCTCGTCGAAGGAGACGGACTGGTGCAAGAAGTGGATGGGCATAAATTCGATGGTGCCGAACTTGCCGTTGATGCGCCCAACGAGCTCGTTGACCACGGCCCGGAGGTTCTGATACTCTTCTACGTCCTGCCGAGAGGGGACCGCGACCTGCACGAGCACTATCTTTCCGATCCACTCAGGGTGTTCGGTGAGGAAGACCTCGATGGCGTGCAGTTTTTGGGGCACGCCCTTGATGTAATCGAGTCGATCAACGCCGACAATGAGTTTTACCCCTTCGAACTTACGCGTCAGGGCAGCAATGCGCTCTTGCACCTTGGGTTTCTCCAAACCCTCGACGAACTTCTCGGGGTCGATGCCGATAGGAAACGCTCCGACCGTAACGAAGCGCCCGTTGTATTCGACTCCGTTCGGAGTGGTAGGGGTCGAGCTATGGGGAGCTGTTAGCGCCGTGACAACGGTCTGCCAAAGAAAGGGGGCTTACAGGATGCGAGAGCAACTGCTCAAAAAATGCCTGGCATAGTCATAGGTGTGGAATCCGATCAGATCGCAGTCGAGCACGCCTTGCAACAGCTGCTCGCGGACGGGCAAGATTCGGTAGATCTCACTGCTGGGGAATGGAGTGTGGAGGAAGAACCCAATCTTGACGCCTTTCTTAGTCTTACCAATCTCCTCGCGAAGCATCTGCGGCAGCAACATCAAGTGGTAGTCGTGCACCCAGATAAGATCCCCGTCTTGTACATCCTTGATGACCTCCTTGGCGAAGAGCCGGTTGACCTCGCGGTAGGCCGCCCAGGCCGACTCGTCGAAGGTGATCTCGCCGGGGTGGTAGTGGAAAAGGGGCCACAGGATCGAGTCTGTTGGGGGGTTCGGTCAGGAGGAGCCTCGCAAAGGGGTAGGCAAGGTTCAAGGGGAGCGTACTGGCAAAACCGTTGTAGTGGCGGTCGGCAAGCTCGTCGTCCACGAACACGGGCACGGCGCCGTACTCATCCCGCAGGCGCTGCCTCATGGAGCCGGCTTCGGCCTCAGGAACCTCAAGACCGGGCCAACCATACCACTGGAAGCTGGTGGTCTTGGACAGGCCGCTGAGGCCAGTGACCAGACCGCCCGAGCTCATGGAAAAGCTGTACTGGCCGTCGTCGGAGCGCTTAATCGTGATTGGCAGGCGGTTGGAGATCAGCAGCAGCCGACCCCCCGCGCCGGATTGGTCTTCCTCAACGCCTGGCATTGTGACGTTGTGCGGGTGCGGACAAAAGCGACCAAAAACTCGCTATGGTGCGAAGCTTTGTTCAGAAAGCTTGACTTCGAGAGAGCGCGATCTGGCTCGCAGCTGCTGGCTCGTTCGCTGTTGGAAAGCGCGCAATTCGTTAGGAATAGCAGAGGAATTCGTCGGCGATGCAATGCAGAAATCCGAGAGAAGTCGTTGGCGTCACACGGGCAGATGGAAAGGTCAAGAGGCGCTTCAACGCAGAGCGCGGAAAGCAGGTTTGGCGGGTGACAGGCGAAGGCGGGGCAGTCGCCAATTGGAGGCGGGGTTTCGGGAAACGACAAACTGCCTGCTGGGGGGCGCAAGCTGCGGATGACAAGCCCGGGATGTGATCTGCGGCCGTTGGATCTGTGGACAATGTCAGGAGCGCATTACAGCGAGATGACACTGGCGCGCGAGTTTATATCTCCAACGGTTAGACAAAAGCAGAGCTGTAGGATGCGAGGAGGAGGGGAAAAGGCACGATGCGATTCACCAAGCTCCAGGGCCTTTGAGCCGTCGACGTAATTTCTGGACGGGGAAACAGGGATTGGCCGTGCGGCACACAGGCCACCCCTGTCAGTGGGCGGTCTCCGGCCTCCCAGCCAGAGCACGATAAATTCCCGGCGACGTTGCTGATGTCGCAACTTCAAGTTCTCTCCCTGTGCAACATTCGAGCTGCAGCATCCATCTAGGCGACCATTCTCGGAGTCGGCATTCCCTTCCTCGCCTTCCGCGGCCTCCCCTCGGGCTGACTGATGTGAAGGTGATAGCTCTCCCTAGCCTACTTTTGGGCGCGACAGTTGGCCGTTTCGTCCCGGCGGAAGCGGGCAGGGGGCTCAAATGGCGCACGACGGAGCCATCGACCCGCATGGCAGCCTGCATTGCTGCATTGCGCCGAACCGAAATCCGTGAATTTGACGAGTTTTCCTTCCAACGTCCTCGATTTCGGACCTTCTATCCTACAAAGCCCGCTTAAAAATCCACTTTGTCTCAAGTCGGTCGGCATAGCGCAGGACAAAGAGGGCGGAAGTCTGGAGGGACGTCCCCAGGGCGAAGAAAGCTACCGATGGTTCAGTGCTAGCAAGCCTGGGACGGGAGAATTCTCGAAGCCGATGACGACAAGATGCGGGCTGGTGGGGCAGCCACCTCCTACATCCGGCCTCCCGCAGCCCCTCGGTCAAGTTTAGAAATTAGCCGTCGAAGCTCTCAGTGGAGCCCAGCGTTTGACAGAAGACCTTGAAAATCGCAGACCAATCGATCTGCCACGGCCCTCCATAAGCGGTCCGAACTCCTATCGCTTTTGCATCTCGTTTGCCGCGTATTTGTTCGATTCGAGAAGACGGCGGGTGTAAAGGCTTGATGCTGGTTTGACTGAACCCCAACCCTCACTCCCCTGTGTCTGCGATATCGGCATCTGCACGTGAAACCCAAGATGGGACTCAAGTCGTATCAAGACCAGGTCTCGCCCTCTACACAAGAAGAAATGAGCAAAGCTCCTCACGCTGTCGCATCGCCCTGAACCAATCCCAGGCGTCTTGATGCCCAAACAACTCGAAGCGCGGTGGATCGCTGTCATGTTCCGACTGGTTCCACGGTCTCCGACCGTGTGGATTCCGGGGGGCACGAGCCATCGGAACGGTTTAGCAGCATGTCGGCAGCACCGACCCCAGTTCGGCACTAACACCCACACGTGCCTTTTGTAAGTGGTCTTTTGGGGGGCACGATGCTCCGTTCAAAAGGGAGCTTTTCCTTAAGTCGATGCAGACAATACCTCCTGTTAACGTGGGACGTGTGGTTTTTGGTGTTGTCGGATTTTACTGTTTCCTAACATGCTGTACGAGGGTTTTTCCAGTGACTTTTAACTTGGAGCAGACAGAAACTCTCCTTTGGTCAAGATCTTCGGAGTTTAGCAGGGAGTTCCCTTCACAGAGAACAGGCTCGAAGATTTCTCAAGCATGCATCTATCCCTCTGCTGCTTCAACCCCAAGTCTAGCAAAATGAGTCATTCTTGGCAGTCCGGAGATTCCATAAGTCATACAAGCATTGGCACCTGTGGGTACGAAAAGCATTGTGACCGCAACTGTGTCAGTAGCACCGGATGAATGGATAGGCTTGCCGGGCAACTGTAGAGCAAACCAGTCAAATATGTCCCGCAAACAGCGCCAAAGGGTTCGACGTCCCCAAAAGAGATACACGAGTGACGAAGGTACATCTATCCCAGAAATTCGTTCTCGCTGTAGTCAATCCTTAAAATGGGATCACAGATCCAAATGCTCCATGACCATCTGACCTCCGGTTATGGGAATGACCACCCATATGTATCTCAAAGTTTGTGGGTGAGCGTGGGATGGCAAAGCCTCACCTAACCGGTGTCAAATGCACCCGCAACCGACCCTTCTCGTAAAAGTTGAACGTGCGCTGCCCTACCATCCAATCCCGACTCTCGTCAGCGACTTGCATGTCGAAGTTCTATAGAATCCTGGCGAGAATAATCCGCATCTCAATGTATGCCAAGCTGAGGACTGTTAGAGATTTCTGGAAAATATGTGGGGAAAACACGGGAGGAACACGTACTTGCGTCCAAGGCAGTTCCGTGGCCCGACTTGAAAGGGTTGGAAGACCTCCCTGTTATATGAGACGAATCTGGGCACACGAAATTTCCTTTTTCATACCTCGCGGAGGTGACGTTGCTCACCTCGGCTCAGGCCCGGCTCAGTCCCTGCTGAGGATTTGCTCAGGCCGGCTCACCTTTGCTAAGGCCAAGTACCATTTTCGGCACGCTGCGCCGCAGCATGCAGAATTGCTTTAACTCTAGCCGAGTGGGACCAATTCTGGGCCCATTGTAAAGATGGCCAAAATCGGTCCCCATTTATGATAATGAACAGACTTGCCTTTACCTTTTGTATTTTTTCATTTTGCCTACCTGAACGCTGGAGAGTTAGCCTCTGCCTTCAAAGTTTCGTACCTTTACCTTCTTCAAAGCACTTCTACTTCCATTGTTCAACAGACCTATGTTGTACCCTAAATTTGCTCTTAGCAATTTCCATGTTCGTGCGTGATCCTGCCCCGCTCCTAAGCTAGGGTGAGCTATAGGTGAGCCTAGCTTATACAGATGTGTGGCCTAATTTTGGACCCTTAACTAAAGTTACCTGTAAAGGAAATACCCCGGCACACCACACATCACATCCCAGGGCATCACCTCCGCCTTGTATTTATACCACGACCCTCGCCCACTCCTTTGGCTCAAGCTAGGTTGAAATCTTATCCCTTTACCAATTCTTGCTCGCCACCATTGTGACCGCCTTGATCAGGCGTACTTGCCTTTCCTTAAAACAATAGAAATCAATTTCCACTACTTTTTACCATGTGAAAACGTTCGTAGCATAGCTGTCTCAATAGGGTGCCCCGCTGCTTACATGATCAGTTAATGGGGGATCAGTTAGCGGTCCAAACGTCCAGTTCCAGTAGATCCACCTTACAATCATGAGGGATGCTGGACTCGGGTGCACTAGGAACCACTGTAAATGACGTCTGGCTTTACAACACTTGTGTATTGTAAAACTTGTGCGAAGGTAGAGAGTGTAAAGAAATATGAGTAGTGTTAGGTTGTAGCATAATGTAGGAAAGCACATCCGAGGCCCGACTAAGCAGTTCATTAGGCACACTGCGTTGCTCCACGCAAGCTTAACGACAATGGCACTAATCTAACGACATTAGGCTCCGTTCGACCCTGGCTAACAACTAGCAAAGACGCAGAGCACTCTAATGATAAGCTAAGCGACGATGACAATACAGTTACTAAATAGTCTGCTTTAGGGATATTTGACACTAACGACGGAAGAAAGTATAAGCTGAGCAAGGAGGATGTTCTCGCAGATCTAATATAAGGAGATGGCGCCAAATAGAAGAATTTCTAGGCTGCTCTCGCAAGTCGTTTCTAACAAGTATATAAAAGAGAATGTCTATTTGCAACATAACGTCGGTCTATTTGCACTATGACCCACCCCCTCTATAATAATGCAACAAACATAACGCAAACCAACGCAATCCACGGCTAAATAAAACGTTTCCGTAATAAAAATCATTTAATCTACATACTCGTACTCTTTTTCTTCGCTAACTTACACAGAAGCCAGCCTAGGCTGTATACTCGCGCAGGTTGCTCTTAAGGTCTTCAAGAGAGTTATATAACTAGTTGTAGAGCTGGTGAGCCGTTGGGGGGGGGGGGGGGGGGGTGGGGTGTGGGGTTGGAGTTGCTTAAAGGCGTAGGTGGCTTGAGAACGCCGTCATCTTCGATTACATCGACATCGGAATAAGCATAAGTCGGTATCATCAAGCGCATCGCGCGTAGGGGGTTACAGCGCTTCCTAAATACATGGTTAGCCCGGAAAAATCGTATAACGGTGTCGCCTACCTCTGAGGAGTCCATTGCAAGTGTTACGCAACTGAGAAGATTTGTTGTTATTTAGTAATTAGAAGTGGAAGAAATTAATCGTGGATGGTTAAATTGATACAGGGGCTTTAGCTTTGCAGAGGGGTATGTAGGTCATGATGCAAATAGACATTCTCATATAAAAGGATGCCTAGTCGTACAGCTGTTCTTTCTTTGTCCCTGCTGTAGTTCTTTGGCTTCTACTCAATCCAAGAGAGCTCGGTCTTTTCCTCTTGCATGCTGAAGTAGCAAAGGTGGAAGCAAGTTAATTGTCTAACAACTGCTCCATATCTATACCATACTCTGTAACATCGCTGTCTTGATGGGTAGTTAGTGGAATCGATAGGGTTGGAATGAAAGAGACGTGCTTGAGCTCGGTATTGTTATTCGGTCCACCTTAGCTGTTGTGGTTTCCTGCAGTGTTTGCTTTCCTCTAGCGGAGGTCAGTAGTTCCATCCCCTCGTAATGTGAATTCTTGGAAGTGCCTGGGGTTGCGGACTCTGCGTTCTTTGGCGGAGGTCCCTTATGCCTGCGGCTTAGAGACGAGACCGGATTTCCACATTCGATGCTACTAGGGGCTGCTGCCGTGGTGTTGTAGGTGATTGGGGAACAGTATCCAAAGATGTATGCGTGACTGCATTGTGTCCAAACAGGGCATTCTGTTGAAAAAACTCCCAGTCATCAGGGAGGATTACCAAGATCCGGGCGGTGGAACCCATGTGTGAGATGGGACCGTTCTCGTTCAGTCCACACTTGCAGATGGCAGCAGTTGGCTACCAAGTGTCACAAGTGATTTGTTTATTTCTTTGGTAGATTTTGTAGATTCACGTGTTTTTGCAAGCGCACAACATACCACAATAGAGATTTGTTATTGTTGACCTTCAGCCACTTTCACACTATGATTTGAGGGCCTTGGACGAGCTCACGGTTGAGGACCCGCAGGATCCGGCCGCTGCATATAATTCACAAGCCTCTCGTAAGGGGCATTCCATTATGCACTGGTATACCATATACCATCCTAAAGTGCAAGCTGGGATAACATGTACTATCCCAAATTCCGAGCTAGGATATCATATAACATCCTAAAATCCGAGCTGAGGTATTTCGTACTATCCTAGGGTGTGTATCCGAGCCAAAATTCGGGATCGTGTCCAAGATTTGGGCTACTAGGGCACTGCTGACTCTTAACAGCTTCCAACTGCGGTCCCGAATTTGGGCCTTAACTTGTCGCTTTTAGAATATAGGCTACCCTTTAGCATTAATCACATAAAAACGAAATTGTTCGTAGAGTTCATTATACAGCGTTTTAATTAATCCAATAACTAGAGAGGATGCATACCAAGCAGTTAAGCAACCATCCAGGCTGTAATAATCCTTTAGATGGCACGCTAGCATCCATCTTAAGCGCCGTTAAAGAAGGCTGCATCCTTAGAAGAAGGATTTTAACATTACGGTATAGGCGGAGGATTCTCCACAGAAGGGCGGAGTACTTAATTCAGTCACCAGATCATGTGGGAGGTCTAAGGCTCCCAGGCTGCTATATGGCCTAAGCTCCAGGCTGGCCCTCTCCATTTCTTTGGCTTTGGCTCTCCAAAGACGTTTGTTGTTTTCTTTCTTCTGTAGCCACAATAAACACTTATTGCCCCATTTGGTTTGTGTGCCCAGTTTCCGTCTTTCTGGCCTCCAACAAATCAGCACAACTTTGTTGATGATGAGGGGATATATCGGATCGTACGCGAGAATGAGACCGTCGCCATGCTCTCGGTAGATGTTCTTGTCCCATCCTGCTGCCATTGCCCAAGGCGTCGGAACGGGGTAGAAGAGAACCGGTGTCCCGGAGATAGCGCCTGCTGTGACCGAGGGGGTTGTCGTGGCGGACATCGTCGAGTCTCGGCTCGTCAGAACGAAGTATCTTGCCCAGCGTGAACACGTTTCTGTAAAATTTCGAGGACCACGGGGGAGATTGGGAGAGGAAACTTCAAGGGCAATGGGGGTTCGGGCCTAAAGCCGCCCAAGAAGTTCGAAGGACAGCATCAACGGACTCCTCCAAAAAAATTCCTGGAGCTGCTTGATGAGCATCTCCAAATTTTCGGGCCATAATTGGGCAGAACCTGAGCAGAGAAAGCATGAGGGATTCGTAATCTGCAGCACGCTAGGTTGCATCTCAGAGATATCTCCCCTCATGTCACCACACCATCAACTGCGTGTGGAGCATAGGGCTGACTCCTTCCTCGGGGCATATCTCCCGGATTCGGTGGCAATGCGCCTTTGACGACAGCAATGAAAAATAGCGCTGGTAAACTTCTCTCAGTCTTTGAGCTGCAGTGGTGCGAGTCGGCGGTGTATGGCACCGTCCCATGCAGACAGTAGCCCGAGACCCTGACCAATCAGGGCTTCCAGCGGCAATTGTCACCGGACCCGCTTCTCGACGAATGAAGGGGCTGCAGCCTAGCGAATATGACTCGCTTGTTCCGTCGATGACAAATAACCTGGACGCAATTTTCATCGCCCTCGTCGAGGCCCGACCATGGACCACATCTCGCTACCACGCGGAATAACCCAGCTGCCGATACAGGTCCCGTATATTTGCGGACATCTGGAGCTCTGCTCAATTCTCGACTATCGGCAGTGGCTTCGGCACGCCCCGCAGTGGTTTGATGCCCGACGCCACGTCCCACTCGATGATCTCATTCCCGAGCTCCAGAATCGCTTATATTTTGGCCTCCTCCGTGCTTTCCTCTGCCAATATGTCAACCAGGAAGACTTTCTCAGGAGCCATGGCGACACATTGGAAGGGAATATCGTCGACTCCATCAAAGTCGAGGCGGTGCTTCACCAGTGGTCTCGCAACCCGCTTCAAGAGCATGCACTGCATTTCCACTCCGAAGAGGTGAAGGAAGCACATCGCCAGTTACTCGAAGCAAAGAATATCGACGATGCTTGCGGCCACGAGTCCCGAAAAGCTGTGAGAATGTTCGAGTTCGCACTGGAGACGTACCGGACCATTCGCCATCGAGACTGTTTTGCCCTCTTGCGGCAAACGCACGATGTCTTTCATCTGCACGTCCTTGATTACCTCCTCGGTTTGGAACCTGATACCAAGACTGATATTTGGGATTCTCCCACCTATGCTATCATCTTCTCCATCGATGTGTTGATGGACCAGCTTGAGGATACGCTCGACCTCTCGACACCCGTCCGAGCTTTAGGAAGCCGAGACTTGCGACGTTGTCCCCTCGTTTCTGGGTTTGAGCCGCTTCGGAGGTCTATCCTTAGAGCAGGGCGCTGTCCGAGTCTTCCCTGGACGCTCCAGTTATCCGCCACCGAGTATTACCGTTTGCTGTTCCTACCGGTCTACTCCGCGAAACAAGACCACAGTGCCTGCACCTACCGGCGATGTCGACTTTTTGAGAAACCGGAGACAAAACATAGAGATGGATGCTCTGAGGGCGCCGATTGTCAACTGGCTGAGTCTGATCTCAGGTTCGTCATCGAGTGTATCGATGCCGGTACACTCCCACTCATCCAACTCGAAGAGGGCAAAGAGGGTGAAATTCAGATCAAAACTGTGAAGGGAGATCTACAATCCGACTTCACGGCAATATCGCATGTTTGGGCTGGCGGTCTCGGGAACCAGAACCTGAACGCCATGTACCAGTGTCAGCTGAGATACCTGTTCGAGTCAGTCATCGGGCAGCCGCAGGCTCTTCCTTTCACTTCGGAGGACCCTGTCATCGAATTCATCAACGATCTCTTGGACAACGGTGAGATTTTTCCAGATGAACTTCGAGCCACTGCTCAGAAGATTCTTGGCACCCTCAGACAGGTGAAGAAGTCGCGTCCCCAGCCATTACTTTGGATCGACACGCTCTGTATCCCACCACTGCCAAGAGATAGCAAGGTTGCCAAGCACATTGCTGCCAGACTTGGTGTTGCCGACCTCACAGAGGCCAACCTGGAAGCCCCCAAAGCCAAGGCTATCGATGGCATGGCTCAACTGTACGCTGCAGCAGAAAAGGTGCTGGTCCTTGATCCAGACCTTAGGAACATTCCGTCGATCGAGGCAGGTGAGGATCACATCCTGGCAGCACATATCCGCACCAGTCCCTGGATGTCCCGAAGCTGGCCCCTTCAGGAAGGTGCCTTGGCCCAAAATCTGTATTTTCAGCTCCTGGATCGTTCCATTCGACTGGATTGGCCCCGTTTTGATCAGATAGGTCTTCCCTCCCTCACTCTGAGTGAGTTTTACGATGGGATCAAGTCTACCGGAGCAACCAGCGACCAGTCTTTGGACTCTTTCTCGAAGACGTGGAATGGGCTCGTGAATCGCTCTACGACCGAGGCAAAGGATCTTCCAGCGATCATCGCAGCGATGATGGGCCGAAGTGCCAGGGAGGTGATTGGCCTCGCGGATGTAGACCGTATGAAGAGTTTGTTGAAAGACGAGGTGCAGCTACCCCTGACTCTCCTCTATCAGCCTGGTTGTTGGACAGGTGAAATGTGGAATCCAACTATTCCTGGGGCGCATGAAGAACAGACGTTCATTCATCCTCATTTTGGCATTCTAGCACGCACAAGAAACGGCTTTGTTGTCACCCAAATCAACGACACGGTTTGCGTCCTGGTACAGAATTGCCCCAAGTCTACTCAGTTTTCACTGCACCTTGCAACTCATGAGGGAGCTATCACCTTCTGGATACGCCAGAAGGCTATTTTGAAAGAGACTAATTGTTACCCGGTGGAGAAAACGGTACTTTTTCTCAGCAAACTCTGCGGTGTCGGTTCATCATCGTACCATGGGGCTCGCTTTAGAGTCACTACAACGACTGCTGGTCAACTCCGACTCCGGTTCCAATCTGACCTCATGTGGCGATCCTGTCGAGGTGCATCTCACTCGGTCCCCGAGGACGACATACCTCGCTGCGCGATACTAGATACCTCCCGACAAGGTGTTGCTGCACAAGAAATAATCATTGGTGAGAAGTTTACACCTTCCCTTCGTGCACGCTCAGGCAGGCATTTCAGTATCACTAATCCGGAGCAGAAAGTGACATCGATTCCTGGCCTTCTCTTGAATGGACCCGCAGCGTTGCCCTACCCGTTCATGAAATTGTCGACAACGGTATAGTCGGCGCCATCTTTTCCATAGCGCTAACTTATCTCACGCAATTCATTGCCGTTGGACTTTGGCATCAACTTCATCTTGGTAGGACACCGCAACGAGTCTTAGACTGGTCCTGGGCCATCAGAACTTCCTTTTCCTTTTATATTCCAACATTTATTCAGCTTCTCCGATTCTTCCCGGAACTAGGTCGATTCTCCAGGCGCATAATACGCAGTGTTCGGGCGTCTTGGGCGGCCACATTCTATCACAACGACCACGAGAATTCTAGCAGCTCTCAAATCTCTGGATGGGAAAGCTTTCCGTCTCGAGTTCCAAGCGGTTTGACAGGCACCGCCTTTCTCTTGTCCTGGATCGCGTACCGAAGCTTCTGGTTGGCAATCCCGGCATTGCTGCTTCTGACAGAGCGGCCTATATTCTACGCCTGGAAGATGAAGCTGAGGAAGGTCGGCATGCTCAACAGAGCGAACTTTGAACGTTGGATAGTCACGCGGGAGGCCTTGCGCCAGATATTTCGTTGGGCAGCGACAGCCTCATTCATCGTCTTCCCAGTCATTGCGATGGGGTGGTTTGCAGTTGCACAGGATTACCAGTTGATGGCCCCATTCCTTGCTCATCTTCTCGCCTACATTGCATGTCGCTATTACGAATTGGATGTGATGGCTGCTGATAGAGTGTATGACCAGCTGAGCGTGATTTGGATTTTTCCATTTGGGGGCCTTTGGATGGCGTTCACGTACTCTATTCCGTTAACCATTCTTGGTGTCCGAGATGGTGCTTGGACGTATCTTGTCTCGGGAATTTGTGGATGCTGCGTGGCTTCTGGGATGGTTGGTTTCTTCTTTGGCTGGAGGGAACGTGCGGATGAAAACTGGCTGGATGTTTTTGGCCCTGAGCAGAAGAGGGAGGCTGGGGATGGAAGCTCTTGAGTATTGACACTCTCGGGTTTCAGTCTCGTTGGCTTCTTTGGTCCTTACAGCCTCTGGCTGTTCTCTGTTCTCGTCTGAAACATCGAGGTACATAACGGTGACATCTTGCCAGCACCCTTTGCGTCTTCAATCCTGCTGATCTTCTACTTACGTCACCTCGGCCGTCTTCCCGCTCACTAACTAAATTCCGTTCCTAGATTGTCAACCGCACATCGGCGGTCCTGAACCTGCCCAACGAAGTCACCAGGCCCCCGCTGCACGTAAAACACCGAGGGATGGGCAAGTTTCGCGATGCGAGCGACCAAAACTGGCATCCTGTTGCGTCTAGCATTGTGGAGCTCGTACTTACGGTCGCGCCGAGCACCCGGCCGCCTCCCAGTGAGTGCTTGTCCGACCTCTACAAGATGTGACGGTGCATGACAGCACTGTTGACCAAGCTTCAGACGCACATGCAGCTAACACGAGCCGAACCTTCGGCGATGCGTGGCCCCCTGGCCCCGAGCCACCGATTCGGATGCCCGATCCAGCTCCTCAACGACCACGGGGGCACTCAACTGGACACAAGCAACAGCCTGGCTCCGGCCAAGCCAAGGACACCTCCCCCCGGCCACATTCAACGGCTTCCGACCTCCCCTATCCCGTAGAGCCCCAGGAGTAGACGGGTTGGCGCAATCAACCGGCCGCGGCAGCTAGTAATGCCACCACAGGAAACGCTAATACGACCGCCCGCACGTCAGGGTCGTCGTTGTATCCGCCTCTGAACCAGAGCCGATCCCGCCTTGACCTTCGAGCAGAGAGGGGCCGTTCCGCACCGCCTCCCTCCAGCCGCTCCGAGTTTTCCTCTGCGAGCCCAGCTCCGAGCCAATCTTCTCCGGCACAACACGACGAGTCAGTCGACCCAACCTTGACAGTCGCCAACTGCGACGGTTGCGGGCGCTCCATCACCACTACCGAACACCTAGCAATGTGCACCGTCTGCTACGACTACGACCTCTGCGCGAGCTGCTTCCAAACCAACAAAACATCCAAAAACCACCTCAACAGCCACAAAGTAACCCACATACTCAACACTTTGCTCCTCAAGCCCGACGACCTGGTCCCCGTCCACGATTCAGTCAACCCCCCTGCAAACCTCGCCAAGGGCAGAAAGAACTGGACCCTTGTTAGCTTTCCGCCGCACACGCCCGCCAATCCCACCAAACTCACGACCACACTTCGTCGTCTCCATCTCTTCAACGACGACTCGCACGCTCGCTTCCGTTCATACGCCCGCCCCGGCCACTACGGTATCGGCATCGAGATCGGCGTGCAGTTCGATGCTGACCTGAACAAGGGCAAGAACGCAGCGGCGCGCCAGCAGTTGCTACGGCGATCCAACGGCGTGGGAAAGCTGCGAGTTACCATGGGCATTTTCAAGAACAACCAGCAGTTCGCAGGGGCGAGGTTCGCTGAGGATTCGTTCTCGGATACGACTTTTCCGCCCGGGTGCCTGCCGAGAAAGCTGTTCCATCCAGGATTTCGAGGATCGCAGGTGCAGATGGATGTTGGGGTTGAGCGGTACATGCTCCAGCCGGAGGGGCTACTGCATGTGGGTGGTGCGGAAGGCTCGGTTGCGGGGGTCGGAATTGGTTTGGTCGTGCAGTGGTCTGGTGTTGCGGCGTATGAGCAGTCCAAGAACCCTATTGTGTCCATCATGGTCACGAATGTTTAGTAAGTTCTCCTCCTTCATCCACTAACCGTTGGAATCTACATGCTGACAAGTACTGCAAAGCATGTATAACGTCCTCGACTATAACGAACCGTACATCCGCGCACCAGCCCCTGCACCACCAGCACCCCGCGCCATCACCCACCACCAGCACCTACATCTAGGTCCAAGGAAGGCGACGACGGCGACGACCTAACCATCCAAGAATTCTTGGCAGCCTTCCTGCAAATCCAGCGCGCAGCCCAGACCGTGACTGCACAGGAAAAGGTGCGACAAGAGATAGTCCTCCGTCAGAGGCTAGCACAGCAGGAACAAGCAAAGCGCGACGCCGTCGCGAGGCTGTATCTTCAGGCCATGTCTGAGGTGATTCGGGAGGCCGCAGCTGAGGAGGACTAACGATAAAAAGAGGCGGCGCTGGTGCAGTTTTTTCCAATCATTGGGTTTGCGGCGATAGATGCCGCGGCACTCTTTCCATTCTTGAGCGGTCTCGGGATTCTTGTGTGCTTGTGGAGTTATGGGTCTGTAGAGCATTATTGCCTGTGTAATGTCAAGTTGGATAGATTTGTAAATTTCAAGTGGCGTGGCGTCTTTTCAGCATTGGAAACTTTCGTCAAACTGCATCGAACAAGGAGATTAATTCTGAGGTTATATAAAAACCGCGTTTAGAATAACCCTGACTTGGAGAAGAATTAGGGAAAGCTAACGATAAATTAGCCGTAACTCGACCTAGCTCGGGACTCCAGACGGGAATAGCAATTACCTTATAATTGCCCAGCCAGATCCGTCCCAATGCAACCAGGCTGTAAAGACCGCATTAATTTGCCCGACTCCGATGTCGCTCAGCTATTAGTTACCGCTTTTGTTAGACGGAGATAAATAAATGGCAGTCAGACGGGACTCAGCTTGGCAACCGGGTCACTGGGTCAAGTCCCTCGGCTAGGACATGGCTGTTTACCTGCATTTAGTAAGCACTTTTTCGTGGGCCTTAATACAAATGCCACGCATCCTGTGCCAGTCCAGACACCTGCTCTTGATCTAACATCCACCAAAGCCTTCTTGCTACCAAATCACGTCCAACTCAAGATGCAAACCCACCACGCTGAAACAATCCGCAATGTCACCGCCCACTTCGAGGGCAATCCCAAGGTGCTCGCGCTTATTCTTGGCGGATCTATTGTGCACGGCTACGCATTGCCGTCGTCCGACGTCGACATCATGATCGTCCTCGCCGACGCCGAGTACGATGCGCTGGTCCAAGCAGGCCGCTCCACCTACCACAACTCCGAGCTGGCGACCTACCCGGGCGGTTACATTGACGGCAAGTTCACGTCGATTGCCTTCCTGCGCGATGTCATTGAGCGCGGCAGCGAGCCGGCGCGCTACGGCTTCAAGGACGCGCGCATCCTGTTTAACCGGATCCCGGGCCTCACGGATACCGAGCTAGACGCCCTCATGCGGCGCGCGGCGGAATACCCTGTGGCTGAGAAGATGGATCGGCTGAAGCGCTTCCGCGCGCAGTTCGCAGCCTGGCACTGGTTCGCGACCGAGGCGCGGGTCAAGGGGAACCGGTTTCTGCTGAATCTCGCCGTCGGCAAGATGACGCTGTTTGGGATCCGGCTGATCCTGGCCGATAACGAGGCGCCGTACCCCTTCCACAAGTGGGCGCTTAAGGAGCTGGAGCGGGTCGAGGACAAGCCCGAGGGGGTGGTGCAGGCCATCGAGCGGGTTAATGAGGATCCTTCCGAGGAGAATGTCGAAGGGTTCTTTGAGTTGATCAAGAATTATAAGCAGTGGGAGGAAGGCATGCCGCCGGATGGGTGGCAGCGCTGGGGGTCGCAGTTCATGGCAGACGTGGAGCTGACGTGGCAGACCGGAGGTAGGGCTGTCGACGATCTGTAGGAACATGTCACCTTCCTATGACAGCCTGGTTAGCAGCATGTTCATTTTCTTTGGAAACGCGTTGTTGCGTAGCGATGATCCTACCGCCATGCAAGAAGCCATAATGCTTCTGTCCATGGCGGATTAGTTCCGACGAGGAAAGAAAGATGGTTGATGTAGATGTGCTTATGATACTTCAGCGTGAGACAACAGGAAACGTTTATAGTCTGCTGCTGCTAGCAACGTTATTGATGGCAAAGCTTGAAGAGGTCGAGCTGCCGAGGTTTGCGGAAGAAGCAGGCCGGTTGCCGAACCGGTGGAACACTAGCGTCGCCTTGATGCACTCTCCTTTACCATCGATGGCTGTCCTATGTTAGCTACCGCCGAGCCCTCGCCAGGGAAGCCACTCGCTTTCATTGCCGGGAACGGTAGCAGAACTCGTACTTGCCGTTAAAAGCCTTGGCTAACACAAATCCACCGCCGGCCGGTTGGTCCTGCCATGTCACAGAAGCAACCTGAGCGGCATCTCGGTGGAGGAGTCAGTGCTGCATGTCCAGGTCGAGATGTGTGTAGAAAGAACGGCGCAGCGAGCTATTCAAAATCACCAGAGCAGTTTAGTGTACTGCTTTCTAGGTCGTGAGGTAGGATCTGACGAAGGACACTAAGTCGCGGCGCCTAGAGATCATTTCAAGTAGTTGGGACACGTGTAAAGCCTTTCAGCATTCGCCCTTTCATACGTAGTTCCAGCGCGCGTGGTTTTCGAGGGTCTGGGTGCTGTAGGGAGTCACTCGGACTTTATCTGTGGGGAAAAGGGGGTAGCGGTCGACCTAGTCATGTTCGCTCAACTGATTTTCCAGCTCTACGTCGCCTATGCCACCCTTCGGCCAGAACAGCATCGAGACATGAGGGCAGTGCTGACCAATGACCCCATTGCGCCGTTCTTTGCTGCAAGGAGGCATCGGCAGCGGCTCGAGCGCCATGGCATCTGAGATCAAGAGGTTGGGTATCAAGACAGAATTGCGCTTCTTTGACGCATCTCGCACTAGGGCCATCGCTTCTCTTCAACCATAATGCAGCAGACCTCCTCTGGCTTCTCAGCCGCGAAAGGCAATGGCATCTACGAGACTCCTCAGCGCAGAGCAGAAGGCTTCTGGCGCGTTCCGATCGGAGATGTTGGACAGTTGAGCACACTCAATCTATGTCGAGCCACCTCTTCAGCCTCTCGAGAATACGAGAAGCTTTGGACCAGGACACGGAAATCCTGTTAATAATTGGGGACATTAGCGTAGTACAAAACCTGTGGGTGGCGGGCCAGACACACAGAGCTGTTAAGCATGGCATCCCGCCGGAGTTGGATCACATCGACCAAAGACACAAATACCAAGAGTATTTAAGTACCTACCCATATTAAACACAGCGCCAATACCAGAAAAGACAACTTGTCATTTACAAAAGTTAGAGTAGCAGTCTTCCCATGCCGAGTTCCTAACCTCCTCCAAAAGTCCAGAACTCACTGTGGGACAAACAATTCGCGCCACAACTCGAGAAGCCCAGAATGTTAGCCATGACCCAAAGAATAGGTCAATTGACCAGCTGCCTTTATATGCTCTCCCTCAGTTCTAGACGATAGGGAGGAAGGTAAGGGTAACAGCCGTCACCGGCGCGGGGAAACGGGCTTGGAATGCAGGCGGATCACCGCTGGCGTAGACGTGGTTGGACTGGACAAACAAGATAGTGGCCGCGGCAGGATCTATATAATCACAAAGGAACGCGACCACATTAGCAAGCCGTAGCAAAACAAAAGAACAGAGAATGCGAAACTCTCAGCGGGCTGCAGGGACTTACTTCCATCAGTGTTAATCCACTGCGCCGAGACTGCCCCCGTAATGATGTCGACACTCCACTGTACACGCATCGATGTCAGCTCTGGCCACAACAGCTCCAGTGTCCCAATCGGCAGCAAACTTACAACGGCGGTTTCGGCCTTTTTGTCCAGGCCAGTGGAGGTGGCGAAAAAGTTGGGGACGGACTGCGGAGGGCTTCCCGCAGGGGCTTTTTGACGGCATGGTCAGTCAACAACTTGGCCAAGGTAGGGTCAGAAAAAGGAAGAACTTACTAGTTTCCGACGTCGGAGTCAAATAGAGATAACTATCAGCATAGTCAGATGTACATCCTTTTTGGATAACACACAGGTAAGTTGGGAGTGTTCGGCGCGTACTTGAATGACCCAGGCGCGATGTCGTCGCTAGTACTGTCCCGACCCACAACGGGGGCAAAGTAAGTGCCCCGAGTGTCACTGGTCACAAAGTTGACGCTGGTTGCTTGCGTAGCGCCCACCAGCAGCTCGAAGGTGATACCGAGGGCGGCGGTGATGTCCAGTGTAAGCATAGGAGTCCAGTAGTTGGGGTCGGGTGTGATGTATCCGAGAGAGGCGCCGCCTGCATCCTTGACTTGCAAAACGCCAGAGATGCTAGTCGCAGTCGGCGTCTCTGTCACTGTCACTGTTGGTGGTGTCACGGTGGTCGTGGCCGGTGTGATGCCCCAGGCCGAGCAGATGCCCGAGTACAGCGACGCATCGCAGAACTCAGCGGCATAAGAAGGGATGCCGCTCGGGGCAGCCGACTCCTGCCGGCGCAAGACTACGGTGGTGCTGGCCGTGACGGTTGTTGTGATTGCCTCGTCCGTTACGGTCGCAAGCATGAAGCTTGAGCAGTCAGACTGCCGGTCGGTCAAAGGAGGCAGCCCTGGCAATTTCGTACCCGTCACTCTGCGCGCGCAGGCCTACATGACACGAACAGAATACAACGGTTAGCGGGAGGTCAGTTAGTTCTAATTGCTTCAAGTTCGTACCTTGCTGGGTGAGCAAACACCGCGGCGTTTGACGCGCCGAATGGCGCTCTTTGCCAGCTCAAGACCTTCTTCCAGCTCGCTGCCGGGAGCGGGAGCCGATACAACGTCGCCGAGGGCAATGCCCGGCACCAAAAGACTCGCCAAGACTGTGAGTAACTTCATTGTTTTAGAGTTTGTTGGTGCCGATTAAAGAACGTCTGTGGTACAGAGTACCGAGGAGAAGCGAGCGTGGAAGGGCAAAGCCTAAAAGACAACCAAACACAAAACGAGAGACCAAGGTAAAAGATACTCCAGTCAACAAGACGCGAAAAAGGAGAGACGATGGTGAAAACGCAAAAAGGCATGGAAAGGATGGACGAAAGGCCCGGGTGGGGCTGTCATCAGGGCTTTGCCAACTGGGCCCCCTTAACCCGGCAAGTGGCACTGGACCAAACCATTTTGGGTCTAACTCAACGCTCTATCTAGACTACATCTGGACCCGCCCCACATGGTGAAAGTGCGCTCTTGTGCTAGCTGACGATCACTTTGCACTATGCGGAGAACGGGCGTCAGCTAAATGCAGGTATTCATTTCCCAGCCAGCCTCAACCGCCACAGCTGCCGCTATTGAATTTGAGACCAGTGGGGCAGAACCAACCCCCTTCAAAAAGGACAGACCTGTGTGTCCGCACATTTATTTGGGAGACTCACACCGTTGACGCGCGCACATGTTTCGGAAATTCAATGGGTAGCCGAAGCTAAGCCAGGGCTAATCCGGACTAATCAAACGTGATGAAGAGTCACGTGACTATGGGCATGGTGGCGTCAGTTTTAAGGTGGTGGTGAAACACCCCAATCGCCAGTACCCACCGACTGCCGCGGAACCCCGCCCTCCAACAACCCCTGAAACTACGACTCAGCTCCGAGGCAGATCTGAGAGCAATGGACCATGAGCTGTACAGAAGATGCGTTGACATATAAATGGAGATTGTGGTGCGCGATGCGGCCCTCGCCACCGCTAACCATACCGCCCCGGAAACCCAAGTCTTCAAGTCGAACGTAACAATCTACACTAATGCTGTCGCATCGGCGTGGAAGCTGGGAAGGCTGTCCTTAAGTCCCTAGACAAATAAGGGGGGCTAGGGGGTGCAAGGGAATAGTTTCCCTTGACATCGGCAGTCAAGAGCGCTGTCCTCGAGACACCTGGCTGTCTCTATTGCGCCTGAATCAGCCGCTCTAGAGTAAAGGCTTGGGGCCGCTTTGCACCGGCCGGTCTAGCCGCTTTTCAAGAGATGGGACGAACTACAATTTCCAACTATTCTATCCTATTCTCCCGATTATGTGAGCAGCCCCCCCCCCCCAAAACATCATTCCAAATGAGTTTTCTCCTTTGCGGACTCCTTTGGTTTTT
>Ga0247760_1000439_pt1 | contig 45588 bp, 41 predicted proteins | sample UWRJL171409R4_FD_179936 | JGI IMG/M metagenome (GOLD analysis project Ga0247760, IMG submission 179936) | Plant litter microbial communities from Arlington Agricultural Research Station in Wisconsin, United States - UWRJ-L171-409R-4 | ecosystem: Environmental > Terrestrial > Plant litter >...
TACAAAACCCTAACCCCGTATGTGGGGGGGTGCCCCCCTAGTAAAATGGCCAGTGCGTGGGTGCCCCCCTAAGAATTGGGGGGTGCCCCCCTATCAGATGCCATCAAAACATGGCCTTAATCCAAACAACATGCTAACTCCAATGCCCAATGCACGCATTCCACCCAAACATGTCCACACACTTGCCCACACTGTACCCCTCAGGCTTGCTTGAACCCGGGCTCCCTTTTCCACCCCAGCCCGCATGTGGCAGCAGCCCTAATGCTAGTAACGCGTCATTATGAGTCTGCTACCAAGTCTACTATATCGTGTTTGTTCCTCGGCACTCACTTGCTTAAAGGAAGGAAGGGAACCGTCAGCGGAAATGTTCTAGGGCATCAAAGACGGCCCGGACAACGCCGGCGACAGCCTGAACACCTATCATGGCCTTTATAAACCAACGGTTTCGGCGGCGGGGCTCGTCCTCCATATCGACGGAGACGGCAGCTGGAGGCTTCATTGTGCTTGAAGATAGGGATGCGGATGGAGCTTTTTTAGAGGGACACCACGATAGGGTGGGGCTCTCCTTATAGAAATCCAAACTTCTACTCATATTGAAAGCTCAGTCATGTCAGTGGGAAAAGGGAGATGCGCTGCAGTGCCGAAATCCGGGCAAATGAGTTGCTGCTACAGTCTAAGGCAGTTGTTAATCGGCCCCAGGTGTCTTCAGACTCGGATGATGGGCAGTGTCTCAATCTAGAAAGCACTGAAATCCGGAGCTCGGCTGCACAGCCTTCAAAATGTCGTCCCTCCACAGTGAGATGCAGCCATTGAGAGGGCAAGGAAATTTGAGATAGCAATCCATTAAGGGTCGATGTCTGTCCGCCCATCAGGCTTGCGATAGGGATGACGATTATCTTGAACGACGGCCTCCTATTGGCAGTGTTGCTGGTACCAAAAGCTGCGGCATGTCGACATAACCTACCTACCGAGGTAACAAGCCACAATTGTAAGCTTTGGCATCGTCCATGCCATAGTCGTCGTTTCTAACAGCCATGACAGAAAAAGCAAAGGAAACACTTCCCATCTGCGGTAATACCAAAAGGTGCGCTACTTCAGCGTGCCTTCAAACCCCTAAGTGGGCACGCGCGCAGCTGCCTTTGAGTGTATTGAATCCACGAAATCAAGTGGTGTTGCTTGCGTGATTATATTCCAGACACATAATGGTTCAAGTTATCACCCTTTGCCTCGGGAACCTGAGGTGCCTGGAAGATAAGAGGCATAACTCAAGACAAAGACATTCAACACCACAGCACAGCACAGCAACTGAACTCAGCCGACCGAAACCGGCCGAGACAGACTCTCTCACTCACTGGCTGACACGAACGCTTTGCACAGAGTAAACAACACTTCGAAATTTTTGTCTTGCCCCTTTCTTCCTTCACCCGATAACCAACCAACCAACCTCCAAACTACCGGAACGGAGAAGAAACACCTGCCCATACTTCCCCATGGAAGGTGTAAAAATAAAAAACCATACAAATAGCTCGCTTTACGATGCATGCCGCAAACGCCCCCCCTTGCCTGCCTCCTGCCTGCCTTTCCTTTCCTCTCCTTTTCCTTTCACCCAACTTAAACCTCCTTTAACTCCTCTCCCCCGGCACCCACCAAGAGCCAGCACCCCAAGCTGGATGCAGCAATACAAAACCCCCTTTACATCTGGAGATGGACGGACAACAGCAGACAAACATAAAAGTCACACCTGCTTGCCTGTCTACATGATGCTCACCTTACCGTACGTAGGAAGCGAATGAGCCGAGCTAAAAACAGAAAAAAAGGCCTCGATCATATCGCACACAGCTGTAGTGCATCAAGTAGCTGGAGAGAGATATGGAAAACAACACACACACACACACACACACAACACGCAGACACACAAGCATACCACTCGGCATTTCCCTGCTGTTGTCGCCACTTTGTCAACAAAATATCCCTATTATGGACAACATCAAAACAACTCAACACCCTAACACCTGGGAATTGCTTCTTACGCAAATAATACGGTGCTCGTTACGAATACGAGCCAACTTGCTGCACAATCCCTGGTTCCAGCATAGAGCCCCAGAAACCATTCCCGTTGTCCACGGGGACCAGCTCCTCTGTGCCGTGCGCAAACTGGTCGATGCCCCCTGGAGCTAGGTACCATGGCATGGACTGATTTGCGGTGAGGAACTCGACCACTTCGTTTGTTGACCCGTACATGGGCATGTTGGGCATCGCTCCCATGGCCATTGCTGACCCTGGTGCTATGGGCGTCTGCGCCATCTGTGGACTGGGCATGGCGTAGGATGACTGCGAAGGCGACTGTTGGTGCTGCGAATGGGGATGTATTGGCGGGAAACGCCAATGGTTCGCAACATGGTCGTTCGGAAGCCCATCGGAGCGCGGATCTGAATCCTGCTGGTGATGGCCGGTATTGATCGGGGTAAAAGATAGCGACGTGGACCTGGGTGTCTTGGCGTGTTCTCCGTGGTAGCCGTTTTCTGGACCAACCGATGATCCTGGCTCCATCGTGCTGTCGCGCGAAGAACTGCGCCCATCCTCCTCGTAGGCCAAGATCTCCCCATTGTTGACGATTTTGAGACCCTGCTGCTTCCATTCTTCCAGCCCACCGCCTCCCATTCGGACACTAAGCCTCGCCCCGTCGGTGCCAAACTGCTTTTTGCCCGTGTGTTTGTGGTAGTCTTGCTTCACTGTTTCATAGTAACTAGCCATGTCGCGGAAGTACGTGGCATACGTTTCTGCCATCTTCAGCCACATCGACATTTGCTTGAGCGTCTTGTAGGTTACACCTGTGGCACCGCTCTTCGTTATATCTGGCTCAGCAGCGGCCTCTTCCTCGGTAGGGAGCATGTGCCGTCTGGCATCCATGTGCGGGAAGCATACAGCGTAGACACCTACAAAAGCAGCTGTCCAGACGGCAAAAAGCACCAGCGCAGACATTGGGAGCTTATCCCTGCAGATATCGATGAGATCAACAATGTCCCTGGCTGCGTTGAAGACCTCTTCCGCACTGTCGTCCCAGAATCCTGCAGGTTCAGCCCCAGGAGGGAATGTGGGTTCGTCCAGCGGTCCGACTGGCCCGTTGCAGCGAATGGGGATAAATGGAATATACTCTCGGTGAAGCATGATCCTACATACAGCACCGAGCATGTGCATGGAGACGTATACGCTGCTGGCCTGGTGGTTTTCATGTTTGTAGTAGTTGCTCGTCGACCACTGGAACAGCTCGGGAAGTTCCATGTAGAAGACCTGGAGTTTCTTGCGTAGCTGGCAAAACGTAGAATCGGGGCTCCACGGGGGAGTTGTCTTTTCCGTGAAGCGGCCTCCTGCGAAGCTCCACTTGGAGATCTCTCCCCAGATATCGACCAGGCGTACGAAACGACTCAGGACGCTGTCGTTGATTGGTGTCCTAGGGTGCGCGTCCCCTATCGGCTTCAAAAAGCCGGTATAGACGTCCTCCGAAAGATCAAAAGCCACCTCGGAACACGGGAGCTGGATCTGTAGATCCTCGGAGCGGATTGTCGATACCCGTCCCTTTCCACAACCTAGTAGCCGGTCGAGTATTAGACAACTGAACATAGTGCGCCTCCGAATCTCTTTGGCAATCATTTTCTGCGACTGGGTCATGGCCGCCTTCGGCACAGCTGCGGCCAGAGACCTGAAACTCTTCTCCTGATCTTTGTCGCCCTCGCCGAGACCCAATGCCTGGGACATGCGGATAGCAACACCGATGTACATCCAGGCGGCCATTCCGCCAATCTTGGGGCGCGCCTGGCTCCATTCGTACAGCCCCAGCATCAGAAACGCTTGCACCCGCTCCACAGAGGCGACTGTCATGCTAGTCCGCAGGCCACCGATAGCCTTAGTAAGTACTTCTGCGTAATACTCAGACGCAGCGGATGCGTCTTGACTCGAACCTAAAGGTCGTAATTTGGGCGCTCCTGCAACAGCTGGGGCGGTACGTGGTGTGGTTACGTACGATACCAAGGTCGAATGGAAGCGGGCCGTCAGAGTTAGGATACCCAGCAGCACGAGGTTGATCTCAGGCGACGTGTCGCTTTGTTTGGCCCTGAACTTACTGTTCATCTTCTCTTTTAGTGTGGCGAGATGCAGAAATGGCAGTTCGGTCGCGAAGTGAACTCGGTATATGTCAAAGATCTGGGACCATATCGTTTCAGAAAGATAGGGGGCCGACAGGACCTCCTCAGCAAAGATGGCGGCTGGGACGGCGCCATCCATCTTGGCTATGTCGTCAAGCTTCCGCAACCGCTTCCGCTCCGAGCCCTGCTCCGCCTTGATACCTGTTGGCGGCTCGGGCCGCTTCGGCGGTGCGGGAGTCACTTCCGGGTACGTGCATTCCTTGCCGTTCCTGATGCAAGTTTCGCACGGCGCGTCACCGCCAGTGTTGTTGCACTTGATCTTGGACTTGCGGCACCGCTGGCAGGCGATACTAGAGCGCAGAGGCTGCCGCTTGGTGCCCTTCTTGCCATCCGCGGCGCCCGGGCTTCCCGGGCTCCCCCCCATCATGGTAGTAACAGATGGGGGCCGGCTCTCATCGTCGGCAGGCAGGCCGTGTCCGCGGAACCCAGCGCTGAGGACGGGACGCGGCGGGCTGTTGGGCAGCGGCTGGCGGCCGTTGGGCGCGCGATCGCGGTCGGGCAGGTGGTGGTGCGGCGGCGCAGCCGGGGGGTCGGGGGGTTCGGTCGGGGGCTCGTTCGGCCGCGAGAGGGCGAATGCGTCCTGGTACTTGCGTTTTGGGGTGGAATGGGTCGTGGTCGCTGACGCTGTTGAAGCCTCGTCGGCATCCGACGGGTCGGGAGGGGAGAGGATGGACTGGATGCGCAATTGGGAAGCTATCTTGACGGCGGCGGGGGTCCCGCTGGGAGACCCTCAGATCCGGAGCCGGGAAACTTGGTGCGCCGCGCCACGCAGGGCAGGACAGGGCGAGGCAGGGCCTTCCCGGGACGGAATCCACGGCGGAGGAGGCGGCGACGGATACCGCAGAGCGGTGGGCGGCACGAATAAAGCGAGGGAGACCACCGCGTTTTTGTTGTGCCTGGGCTTTTTCGAGCGTGGCGGGCTAAATAGGTGGGCACGCTGTGATTCGAGCTCGGCGGGCGGGCGATACGACGACTCGAGGGGCCAGAGGACCAGAAAGGGCCAAACCGGAGAGAGGCCAGGCTGGCAAAGGGTGTGCAGCGAGAACAGAGAAGCAGGCGACGCGGGTGTTTGCGCGAGGTGTGACAGCGTCTACCACAGATGCAGGTAGCCGGTCGTCTCTTTCACGACCGCAGCCGGACGAGTGGGCGGTCACAAATGTGCGAGAAGCCGGTCTGCCAGGAGCCAATGCGGCACCAAAACGTTTCTAGCGGCTCTCACACGGTCTGCCGGGGAGTGGGGATCGCGGAAACGGACGGGTGTGGTTTATTGTGCTTGTTGTGCTGCCGTTCCGTGGTGATGCAGTGGTCGTGGTTGGGGTGTTGTGCGCAGCGAGCGAGCTGGGTGCGGGCCGCGGGCTGGCTACGGTAGTTACAGACTGGGCTGCTGAGCTACGAGCTGAACGGGAGCTCTAGGCACGGCGAGGAGCGGGCGGGATGCGGATGTTGCCAGTCCCTAGTCTTGGGACAGGGACAGGGTCAGGGGGGCGAGGTGTGTGCTGAGTGGGCTGCGACTGGCAACGGTGTGTTCGAGTCCGTCTCTGGTCGAACCAAGATGGACGAGCAGGCGATCCGTCGTCGGTTGGTAGTCGCGTGGAATCTCGCAAAACCCAGCTTGGGAACAACCTCAACCTGCTGCGATTTTCGGAATCGCCCCGTCTACCTCGCAATCTCGTCGTGGGAAGCCGGCGGAGCTGCAGAGCACTGTGCTAGGCCGTTTGACAGCATGAGAAGAGGCGCGCTGGGTGCAGGCAAACAAGGCGAGGATGAGGACGGGTGCAGCTTCGGGTGGGCACAAGCAGCGACATATAAGCGGGTGCGCGGGAACAGCGGCCGGGGCGGGTGTCGCAAGAGAGGGCTGGAGGTCCAGTTCCAGATCCAGGTGTGGTGGTGAGGCGCCCCAGGTGATGGAACCAGAGTCGCTGTTTTGTATTTGACGAGATGCGTTTTCCAATCGTCTTCCCGCCCGCCCGTCCTCCCTCCGCTGTATAAGCCTGCGAAAGTGTTCGGGGTGGCGTCCAGCAGGCCTATCAGAGTCCCGGCTCGTCGCCTGCAGGTGCAGCCTGAGCTAGTCGCGGACCCATACCGCTCGCTCATCGGCGGCCGAGTTAGCCATCCCAGGGAGGAAACTGCTTCCTTTTGGTTGTTCAGCTTGCCTGCCGGCCGGCTCGCTCTGCAAATCTGCAGTCGAGCGCTCCTTGGTATCGGCCCAGACCCGGGTTCAGCTGCTCAATTGCCTGTCTCTTCCGAGTTGGTGAGACTGGCACTTTGTTGAGCCTGAGGGAACTTGGGAGTTCCTTCCTCCTCTAAATTGATGCTTGTCACCAAAGGCTCCACCGCGATGGGCACCCCCGCGTTCTTAGCTACACGCACCCTACGCCTCAGCACCTTGTCCCAGGCGCCCGAGGCTCCGTTCTTGGGCACTTCGCCTCATGGTGGTTAGCAACAGCAACAGCACCTCTAGCTCGGACCGGGGGAAATGATTATCGGCTTGACGGGCATTCATCGCAGAGTTGCCTGGCAGTAATGCTGCGCGTTTTGCATATATCTTTTCATTTCCAGAAATCTCTCGCCGTTGCATCCGGACATCTGGTGCGTCTCAAGAGGGGGCAGCTAGGGCGGGGCCTTCGAAATCGTGTGCTTGCCGAGGTCGGCAGCCACCAAAGCGGCCCTGGCGGCAGGTTACGGGATGGCTTTTCCACTGCCGACCATCGAACACGGTGGAAGTTTGGCCGAGGACTGCCTCCAATCCTGTGGTGCAACGCCAAAACGCGGAATGCGAGCGGTGGACGGACTGGTGAGACATAAATTTTGGTGGGCTCGGTGATGCCCTGTCAGGCCTCGATCTAAAAACCTTCTGCTGCGGCGGCATCTGGCAATGAGCTCTCGTCGAGATCGTCCTTTTTTCTTTTCTTTCTTTCTCACAAACACCCGTCCTCAGCGTTGGTCCGGGAGGACGTCCTGTTGGCTGGCCGCTCTCGATGTTCGCTATCGGCCTGGAAACTTTCGATCTGATTGCCGTGCCCACCCTTCGGTTCCTGGCGTCTCCGACGCTAGTCGAGGCGTGTGTGCGGATACCTGAGGCGGGATACACGTCTGCCAAGGACAGCGCGGAATGATGGAATCGAGCAATTCGGGTCACGATAGCCAACCAAGTGAACGAGTGGCGGGCCATGCGCTCTGACTCCTAACATTGACCAGAATGGTGGTCACCGCCAATTCGGGACTTTGCTGCAGCCACTCGGTTTCTGGCCATGCCGTTGATTCGACCCAGCCGTGGTTCCCCCGAAAACCGTCGACATGTCACAACTGACAGCGGGCGATCAGACGAGATCCAGCACGATGGCTGCCACCGGTCTTTGGCCGCAATATCCTGATGTGAGTAGCTGTCTTGCTGGTGTCCTCTTGCGCATAGGATACGCCTTAGATCTTCGTACAGCACAGCATGAGCCAAGATAACCTGGAGCGGGAGACTGATTGGCATTGAAACGCGAAAACGGCTTGCTGCATCATGAGCAGACTTTGGTGATCTCCGGCTGGTCGTGTGATGATAAACAATGCAGGTGCAACTCGAAATGGGACTGCTCGGTATCCTCTTGCCGGGACCAGAGTTCCAGACCTTTTTTTTTCTTTTGTCAGCATGGGGTGTGTGCGATGCTGCTGGTGTGGCTATTCCCTCTCTAGCCAACTGTGCGTGGGCTCTTGAGAGAGAGACAACCGCACTGGGCCAACTTGCCGACGTTGGCTATTACTTAAGTTCCAGGTTGCGGGCCAGCTGCCAAAAGCCCGCCTAGCCACTTCATGTATTAAGTTGCCTACATGTTCAGAAGCGCACGAGGGAAGCGATGGGACCGGGTAGAGTCCCGTCGGCGTGAAGTAATGCAAGGGACCACGTGAGCGGCAGATTTCCGTTGATGCTGCAGTGAGGAGCCAGGAAGCCTTGAGGGAGGCTGGCGCCACAGGTGACTGATGGCAAGGCTCAAGCGCGCCTTGATGAGTGAGGCTGAACGCCGCCAGCCTGAAGCCCGAACTCGGGCCGTTCTCACATCTCCGCGCCGGACCCAAAGTTGAGGAATCCACAGCGCTGGGGCGATAAGGTTATCGGGCATTGGGAGTCACTCTGCGCAGTATGCCCGTCATTGTTTGCCTGCGGGGCAGATCCCCCTTGCTGCCCCACACAAAAGAGAGGCGATGTGAAAGCCCTCTCAGCTTCCGGCTACCTTTCAGCGATCAAGACGCAGATAAATATCCCCAGGGAAATTCACAAGCACCTCAACGCATGTTGGTAGTTTTATGTTACCCTAAGAGCTGGCGCCAGAGGCTTCCACTGGTTCGGTACTCATCATTTGGAGTTGCAGCTCTTTAGCGATGATGTATTGATTGTCCGGCGATCAGTGGTTTGCGACTGCTTTTTGTTGGAACGAGCTGCCCTCACCAATGACGTCGCTGCGCTTGAGGCGACTCGCGAGGCCTCTCGCATGCTCCACACAGGTGCGAGCTTTAAGCGCCTTGCGCCGCGGGGTGATGCCCAGGATGCGTGCTGCTATTTTCAACTCCAAACGCCAACGATCGACCCCGCCTTCAGTTTGAGTTGGGACACGGGTGCGCTCGAGACGGGTTATCCATCCTTCCGTGGTTCTACGAGGAAATTTGACCGACCTGTAAGCGCCAACCCAGTGACTACTGTCTTCCCCGCTGCGCATCGAACATCGCAGCGATCGCAACTCGACTGTAGCTGTCGCGTTTGTTGACGACATCGAAACCGACGACAATGGCGTCAGGTCATAACGTAAGAGTCTCCGCGCATGTGGCGCACCATAATCAGGCGTGACTAATCGTATGGGCGTTGCGACAGGATCCCAGGCTGCTCTACGCCATTAACGGCGTATCAGCCTCCCACATTGTCAATGGCAAGGAGGAGTCGCTCACGCCTGCCGGACCGCAGACGTTGTCCCTGTTGATGGTGCCGACGAGTTCTGTCTTCGCCGACCCTACTGTTGACCCCGAGGGATCAAACACCGAGCAGGACTTTTATCTCCATCTACACCTGCCGCCCGAGCTGGACCTCCCGCTCCCTGCCACGACGCAGATCTACCACCAACCGCCCAGGAGTTATCTGATCCCTCGCTGGGACCTGGGACCAGATAGCGGGGCCTTCACAAGAATCGAGTTCCCTGCCGTGGACAGCCGCAAGGGTATCCAAGAGGACGTTGACACATTTGAGACTATTCTGGCGCAATGTACTGCCTTCCTCGAAAGGGCACCGCCCCCGAAAACTGGCCAGGTTGAAAAAATGAAAGGGGAGAAAGCGGCTTCTATATCTAAGGGGAAAGAGTCGGCGGGGGCCTTGCCTGCGTATAATCCTGCCGAGTTCATGCCCGGGCAGGCCTATGCGCGGGGGAGCCACAGCGGTGCAGTGCAAGGGCAAATCGTCTTGGTCGACGAGGAGGACGGCAGTGTGATCGGAGAGTTGGCCGATGGTTTCAACTTGGTTGAGGATAGCAAGCTGCAACACGGTTCCAAAGGTCAGTTACTTTGCCAGTGATCTCGTACTTTATGATTAACCTTGCTCTGTAGATCCCGTCCAGATCACGCTACCCCCTGAAGGCGGGCAGCTCATCGGCATTGCTCCGTTGGACCCCGCGCTGATCGAGGCAGAATTGCATCCCGCATATAAGAAATCGTTCCTGGTGTCCAACGCGTCAGCCGCTTCGCGCCTGATCATCACAGGATCCGACATGGTAGCCAAGGCGCTCCAAAGCCAAGCCGACGGCTTCACCAAGAAGACACAGCCGGCCTCGAGGCCTATGACGTTCCAACCGACGACGAAGGAGCACATTCGGCGCATCAACGCCTTCACCGGGGGCGCTGCAAGCCTGTCGGCGAAGACGGTCGGCCAGATCGGGAATTTGGCCCAACATGTCGGAGCCAGCCTCTCGGGCAAGAAAGCAGGAGCTGGCGGGAAGGGATTCGGGCCAGACGGGAAGCCGAACCCCGACTACAAGCCCGGCTTACTCAACAAGAGTCTCATGGCATTCAGCACCGTCATGGATGGCGTGGAGCAGGCTAGCAAGCACTTGTTGACATCGACATCTGATGCAGCCTCCACTGTGGTCACCCACCGGTGGGGCGATGAGGCTGGCGACGTATCTCGAAGCATCGGAGGCGGTGTGAAGAACGTCGGTCTTGTCTATATCGATGTCACAGGCGTTTCGAGAAGAGCGATCATCAAGAGCGTAGCGAAGGGCATGGTCGTCGGACGTACCGTCGGGGGGCAGCAGGTTGTTGTTGGAGGCGGTGACGGCGGGCTTATGACAGCGGGTTCCGATGCGCAGTCGGTCAACAGCAGTGCTCTCACCGTGGTCGAAGGCAAGCAACCGCAGGGCTCACTAAATGGTAAGCATTGAGTTGGGGTCGGTGTTGATCTGGGTCATCGGAGGACAGGCGAGGAGAGCTGGGGCTTGATTTTTCAGGTTTGATAGTTGAAGATATATTTATGTTCTGCTCTAGACTGGGGACGGACTCGAGGTTGATGATAACCGTGCTTGGAATTTAATTGGCGAAATGCTGTCATGTGATCGCGAATGAACCTTGTCTTGTCGCGTCCAAGACGCTCGGATCGCGTTGCGGGGAGCAGCCTCCGACCAAACTGGAAAGCAGGCGAGCAGAGGTACCTTACCCGACGGCGATGCGGCAGTCGTGTGCTGTTCTTATTCGATGGGCCAGTCTCTAATGACTTTATGGACATGAAAACTGAAAATTAGCTGGTAGCTTGGGTGGTGTTGCCTTCAGTTCGTTGCCTTCATCTCCCGAGCAAAGCAAATCAAGTCGCAGCAAAACCCCACCAAATCCCGTCTCAGTTGCAACAAACAGTACGAGTCGATTGCCATCCAACCGACAATATACACACTCAATGTGCTGCCGCTTCGAGCTGCTTGGAACCCTTATTCTCTTCTGCCAGGGCCTCAAGGAGCGGTACTCCCACGAACCCCCGGCGCATGCGGGCAAGACAGTGTCAGTGTCAACCACCTCTCTCTCCCTTTGCCCAAGGGTTGGGGCCGCACAAGCTGCTGGACTGCTGTTGACCCCCTTCTAGGCCGGCCACGCCAACATGCTCCACGAAATCCTCCTTTCCCTCTCGGGGCACCCGTCCCCCTTGTTCAGAAATGCCGGCGCTCCAGGAGCCAATGGCAATGCGCTGGGCGACGATGGGGTCATCTCTCCGAGCGAACGCGCTCTCCTCGCATCCCTCGGCCACCTCAGCGATCTACACGTCAAGCTCATAAGCTTCACCGCCCAGATCGCCGCCTCGCACCCCTCGGTTATCTGCCGCGCTGTGGCTGCCGGGATTGATTCAATTCACCTCGCCGCCTTTCAGCGCAAGGTCTTGGAAGTGGAAGACAGCATTTTGCGCAAGGATGCAGGTCTTGTCGGGGCGTATAACATTGTTCCCCTAACGGCCATCGTGGGGGAGTTTGGCGGATGGACTAGGCGCATGGAGTGGCTGTGGGAGGTCGTCCAGTTCATGCTCAAGACGGGGCGGTCAAGGGACGATGCCGGGTCCAAGACTCCCTGCACAGGGTCCATGGTCATCGACCAGCTGAGGAGCGAGCTCCAAACTGGATATCAGGATGTCGAAGAAGCGGCGAAGAGCTTGGTTGCTGTTGCCGAGATGGCCTGGCTCAAGCAGGTCTCGGCCTGGATACTGTATGGGAAGCTCCCCAGCTTTGGTGCCGACGACTTCTTCGTCCAGCAATCCGAAGACGGTGAGGAGGTATGGAATGCGGTGAAGCTATCTATGCCTTGTGGCGCGGTTGGGCTAACGCTTCGCAGGAGTATACATGCAACAGCAGCCTATTGCCCTCATTTGTAACGCTATCCACAGCCGCCTCCATGCTCTTTGTTGGGAGATCCCTCAACCAGATTCGCGCTAAGAGCGCCGAAGACCCCAGCCTTCGGGGGAACGACCATTTATTTACGCAGCTCACACAGCTTGCGGGGCTGCGGCACCCACTAGACTCGGCCACTTTTTCAAGGACGGTAACAGATATTCGGCATTATTTGTCAAGAACGACATTGCAGCGACTTTTACCCCCTGCCAAAGTTCTGGAGATCCTGCAGCTACTTCGAGATTTCTTCCTCCTCCGCCATGGCGAATTCGCCATGGCACTAACACAGCAAGCGGACGAAAAGATTAGGAGTCGGTGGAGGCGAGCCGAGAATCTTGCATATGAGAAGCGAGACGGCCTTGCTAATGTTGTAGTCAAAGAGGGCGAGGTCGCAGCCGTCCTGGCAAGGACGTGGTCGGCTATGGGGTCGATGCAGGGTGAGCATGCAGAGGAAGATGAGGGTTTGGAGCTGGCGAGAGATCTCTTACGGCTCACCCTAGCTAAGTCAAGGTCCCCCGCACCTACGACGGCCGCTATGGCAGAAGGGGGTCTCGCTTCCATTGCTCCTACGCCCTTCAAGAACCTCCTCTTCTCAGTACCGGTCGTTCTGACCTTTCAGATCCCCTCGCCACTGGACTTATTCCTTAGCCAATCCGACCTCCAGACATATACTGCTATCAACTCCTATCTACTCTCCCTGCGCCGCGCACATCTCAGGCTGACAGACCTATGGAAAATCACATCCATTCGTCGTCATCATCCAGCCCCTCCGGCACCACCATTCGGAAGCACGCGCGGTGGCAGAGGCAAGGTCCTGCTCCTCCGGCAGCGGCACACCTCTCGGTCCAATATTCTGCGTAATGCGTGGGCTACCGCCAGTGCAGCCATATTCTTCCTGGGCGAGACCGAGGGCTACCTTCAAACCGAAGTTGTCGCCGGTCTCTCCGAGGGGTTTCACCAGTGGCTTACAACAGGAGAGGATGAACAACGACAAGATGACACGCGCAAAATCCCCTCTTTTAAGCAGCAGCCAGCCCCAGAAGAAAACGACGAAGATGATGACATCTGGCTGGCTGCTTCGACCTCCTCTCATCTCAGCTTGTCTGCCGCGGACCAGCAACGGCACGACAATAGTGACACGGGCTCGCAACGACATCCTCACGACCCCCAGACACTTGCCACAGCCCACCGCCGTTACCTCCGCACCCTCGTTCGCCGCCTTCTACTCACGCGTCAATCTTTCACTGGCCCGCTATACGAGCTGCTTGTGCATATCGACCGACTCGTCGCGCTCGTCCACCGCTTGCACGCCGTATGGACGGCCGCCGACCTCGAAGCCGACGTCGGTGTTGTCGATGCCTTTGTAGACCTATCGCGTGAAGAGCGCGACGTGCAGAGTGACATTCGCGGCGTCGAGGGACGCGTGAAGCGCGGCATCGAAGGGCTCGTGGCCGAGCTGAGGCAGATCGAAGCAGGGGGCGCGGCAATTTGGGCTGCAGAAGAGGAAGAAGAAGGAGGCGACGAAGACGAGGCACATGTCAGGGAGTCCGGGCAGTATGTGCCAAGGAGAGTGGGAGGTGTTGACCGGCTATTGATGAAGTTGGATTTTGGGAGCTGGTTTGGCGGGAGGGAGGAAGCTGATGACGAATTATGAATGATACCTTCTTCAGTACCCACATGATATGACTATGAGGCGCCGGCGTAGGAAAAAGACACTAGATTAGATAGCACGCATTGCGAAGGCGTGACAAGGCACGATGATATCCCGGCCGAGGACTCCGTACAAAAAAGATATTTATACCCACGATACCAAATTGCTCCCTGTTGTCAAGAGATTGCTCCCATATCCCAGCCTTTTACTCCGGCTAAATTATAATGACTATTAGCGCTGTTCGTGAGAGGATCATAAACTCCTGCGTTCAGATGACGATACCCATCGTCGACAGTCCGCGGCTCATTTGGCGGTTGAAAAAGATACGCCCAAAAATTAGATAAACTCTAGTAAGCACCCAGGCCAGAATGTCTCGTTCGGATAATGCTGGTCCTCTACGCCTGGGAGAGGAAGAAGATCTGTGGAACGTTAGTTCGTGAAGTCAAGGATGTGATGTATAATTCGTACTTCCGCGCGCATCTGGACTATGGCGGCGGGCATTACAGCCCTTGATGACCCAGTATTGGTCGTCAATCCTGCCGGGAGCCCAGATTCTAGGGTTCTTGGTGGCGAGTGTCGTAATCTGGCAGGGTGTGTCAGTAATGTACTGTAGAACGGGATATGACGGGACATCTCACGGTGTTGGTGACAGTGTTCAGGTAGCCGGATTCAAGGTCCCAGATGGCACGACTCGTGTCGTTGAAAATCGAGACAACAATCTTCAGGTCCTCGAATGAGTTTCGTTCTTGGAGAATGTTGAGGATGTCGGTAGCTATCCTGGCCCACACCCAGCCACTGCCACACCCGCCCTGGCCCATGGGGAGGCGTATCTCGATATGTCGGAGGCTCTGGATGGTCCGCCGACCAACGAACTGGGACACAAGCATGGGTCGTGGTGCCCCCGGAGGCCAAGGTGGCAGGCGGTCGATGACAAATAGCCTCGACTGGAGGATGGGAAGGCACTCTGCCGTGATCCTGCGACAGAGGAGGAGAATGGTTGGGGTTCTCAGCACACCATTGTACTCGGGGAAGCCTTGCTCGGTACTGGTGGCGTAGTACTTGTCGATGAGCCGGTTATATGGTGCGTAGAGCTCGAGTGAGGTGGGCCAGCCGAGAGAGTACTCATAAATCATATTCCGAATCTCGGCCGGGAAGTTGTAGAAACACCAGCCGGATGATTTCGCTGGCTCACCAGGCTCCACACACTGCACTTGATCAGACTCGAGCACGGGACATGGCGGTGCTGCACATCCGACGCCTCCATTTGGTGAGTGGATGTCGCTGGGGGAAGGCGACACCGCTGGCTCATGTTTCTCGTCCGGCTCCGTTGGCTGCAACTGGCCAGGTCGGGGACAGGTGCTGGGCGCTGCTTCAAATTTGGCCTCGCCGGCAGGTGACTGGAAGTCGTCGATGCTATCCGACTCAGGCGGGCAAGAGTCCTCCTCTGGCCCCGCAAACTGTAGATGCTCGGCCCAGAGGTCGGCAAACTCGCATCTTGCGTCTCCGGTCGCCGGCTCGAAGCCGGGGGTTCTTGGCGTCTCGGGAGGCTCAGAAGTTGGGGTTAGATTACGGCTAGAGGAAGTGAGGCCGCAGAAGAGCGAGAGGGCACTTCGGCGCCGGCGCTTGTGTGGGGCATTCTCGGTGGGTTCGGGGCTCGCTTGGTGGGACCGGGCGCGGCGGCGCGGCGACAGCGTCGTATCGGGGCCTGGGGGTCCGCTCGACCAGAGACGCGGCTCCGCCAGCATCATCCCTGAGGCCAAAATGTGTCAACTTATTTGGCAGTGTACCTCGGTGCCTGGGCCGCCTGGGCTCTCAGTTTAGGCGTATTTTTAGGCTCAGGCCGGTAGCGAATGACAGCGGGCGGGATCGAGGGCTTATTCTGCAGGTTAAGAAGCGCAGCCGTTCGATCACCCGCTCCGCGCAAGCGATTGTGTGAAAAATGCGGCAAGATCCTGGCGTCAATCAATGCTTTCACAAAAAGCTTCAACTGAGGGGAAAAAAGGTCGGTGGAGGGACGGAGCGAGCCCTGGCAGCGTCGGAAAGCGTCTGGGGAACCACGGGCAGTCGACAAGTTCTCCGGAGTGGCCGCCGCGTGGAAGTCACTGGTTGCTCACGGGTGGCTGATTGTGGGCGTCGGGTTGCACAAGGACGCTTCCTGTTGCCAGTCGCCCGTTGGTGCCTTTGGTGCCCTTAGTGTCCTGCAATGCAGCAATCCGCTTTGAGCACGGTTTTGTGTTTGCCAGCTGTCTCGAGGCGCTGCGGACAACCAGATCGAGATGCGTGATCTGGCCACCCAGAGCCACCTCATCGCCCCTTCCGTCGACGTCGACATGGCGTTGGCCAGACCGGATGCATGGACCGGGTCGTGTGCCTTACGTGTGACGGTGCCCGATAAGGATGTGATGGGACTCAGGGCCTGAAGGCGCGGAAGCCATGCATTCTTTCCATCTCGCTGCGGACTACTAATAACTGGCTCTACGGATCCGTGCTGACGAGAACGAACTGCTCTCGCTGCTGCTCTCCGACGGCCGAATGTGTGTGTGTGTGCCCAATCTGACGAATCGATACACAGTAGGGTGGCTGACGGGAGGTGGATGGACGACAAGAGGGGTGTGCGACCTGCAAACAACCTGGAATCCCCGCACTACGATAGTTTACCCTGGGGAGTGTGCCTCGAAACCTTGCGCAGTAGTTCCCGGAGCCCTTTTACCTCAACCTTGTGTGAAGCTCCATCGAGTTCGCCATTCTGGCCCGTGGCACGTGTTGCTTCTCCCAGCGCTTCCATCCCGAGTCAAACAACCACCTATCCTCGCAACGAAACCGGCCTGGTGCTGCGCTGTTGTTCCCGGTGGCGCCTGTCATGTTCGAACTCCCGTCAGCGATGATGCACTCTCGCAGACGTTAGGTTGCTTTCCCGCTCCGGTGTGGAATTGTGGGACCGTGGTTGTCTGGGCCGGCCGCGAGGGTTGGCATTGGACACTGGTACAGGCTGGGCTGTCCCCTGGCTGTTTGCCCGCGCATTTGGCGGCTGTGATTGGCTGGGCTCGCCCCAAGCCACCCGTGCTGCGGCTGTGTGGGTTCCCCTTCCCCCCTCCCCAGGTCACCTGGGGTTTTCACTGTCTCTCTACTCCCTCTCTCTCCAGCGTCCAGCGTGCTCGCCGGCAATCCCACACCCACACCACTCGGTACACGCCCGCCCGCGATTTGGTGAAGGGAACGAGCGAGGGTCTCGACCCCAGGATTGTGAAGCCAGGTATCTTTGCCTTGTCCGCTCGTTTGCATCCTCGGCTTCAGTTTCCCCTTTCTTCTCTCACCATGTCGACGGCGAACGCCCAAGGGCACCCGGGCCTGTCGTTTGGCGTTGGCGGCTTGCGACGAGGAGGGTACCCACCGCCGGGCCACCTACCACCCAGCAACAAACCTTCGCCGTCGCTATCGCAGCACGCGTCTCCGTACCAGCCCCAAGCCTACACGCCGCAACAGCCGTCGCAGAATCAGTACCCTCACCACCTCTTCACGAATCCCACCGCACCCCAGATCCCCGGCGTCGCGAGCGTCCAAAATGCCGCGAGAGCGCCGCCTCCCCAGGTGCCGCCGACGCTGCCCGGGCCGCGCCAGCGAGCCCCGCCGTCTCGCCAGCAGATGCAGCAGCAGCCGAACCCGCCGCTCAGCTACCTCCAGCAGTCGCTGAACCAGCAGCCGATGCCGCAGCAGCCCATGAATCCCCAGCAGTTGAGCCAGCAATCCATGAGCCAGCCGCCGATGAGCCAGCAGTCCATGAGCCAGCCGCCGATGAGCCAGCAGTCCATGAGCCAGCAGTCTATGAGCCAGCAGTCTTTAAACCAGCAGCCCCTCGGACAGCCGAGTCTCAGTCAGCAGCAGCCGATGAGCCAGCAGCTCCACCTCCAGCCCATGTCCCAGCCGCCGATGACACAATCTATGAGCCAGCAACAGTCTCTTAGCCAACCCGCACCCCAGAATGACAACTCTATACTCTCCCAGCAGTCCACCCCCCGCCCAACAGCACAGCCTACCTTGCCGCCGGCGCAACCGCAGCTCCCCCAGGTTCAGCAGGTCCAGAAGGTTCAGCAGGTGCAACAAGTTCAACAGCAGCCTACGCCACCGCAGCCCGAACCTGCTGAACCTGCTCGGGAGGACCACCACGAGGATGACATCGAGATGGCGAGCCAGGATGAGTCTGGCGAGGGGGATTCATCGCTGGAACCTAAATTGGTAGACGGGACGCCATTTGTTCCGCGCCAGCCGATGGGGCCTATGATGTCCGCTCCCCCGGAAGGAGGGAGTTTTCCGACCCTCGAGGCCGTCCACAAGCATGTGCTAGGGTATTGCACGTCTGTGGGCTATGCTATCGTCATCGGTCGCTCCAAAAAGACAGTCCCTGGTCTTAAGAAGGTTCTCTTCGTGTGTGACCGTGCCGGGAAGCCTCCGAAGCGTGTCAGCCCGGAGATGCGAAAGCGCAAGACCACATCTCGCAAGTGCGATTGCCAGTTTGGATTCTTTGCCATCGAACAAAGGACGCAATGGACAGTCCGGTATCGTCCAGACCCAACTCATCTACAGCATAACCATGGACCCAGCGAGAGTCCCCTCATGCACCCCGCAGCCAGGAAGCTGGATACCAAGATGGTCCAAGCCGTCAAGACGCTCAAAGAAAGCGGTATGTGCCGAATATGGCTCCTTCCTTCGCCCCGGAATCGGCATTGACTGACTTGACTGCCAGGAATTGGCGTGAGCCAAACATTAGAGATACTTCAACATGATAATCCTCATGTCCCTCTTCTACCTCGGGACATTTATAACGCGCGGGCGGCCATCAACCGCAATCCGACGAAAGTCAGCGCGGCCTTGGCCGAAGACCGCCCTGCCATCTATAGTAAGCCGCACCCGTCTGCAGAGGAGCGTATCCGCGCCGATCTGCGTCGGGAGATCCAAAAGACGCGGGAGGAGCTCGATAAGTTGCGGGAAGACAGCCAAAAGGAGATTGCCGACCTCAAAGCTACGATCAAAGAGAAAAACCAAATGATTGAGAAATTCGAGCAGTTCATCGACATCTGCAATCAGCGGGTCATAGTCAGGCTCTCTGATAACGGACCTACCGCGACAAATGCTTGAAAGAGATGGCGATGGCACTACGGTCCCCAGGTGGAAAGGGGCATGAGGCTAGTAGGTATGAGGCAGCATAGGGCTGGTTTTGGAGCGGCCTGTTTTCTGCGGTGTTTTGGACGAAGCAAGGGCGTCGGGGTTCCAAGCGGGCATCATGGGATTTGGGTCTGGCGGAAGCTGGTATGACGTTGGTGAGATTATGGCCAACCACGACTTGTACGTATTTATCTTTGGAGATTGGCGCATTTGCAGGATTCAGCGGGAAAAGCACGGCGTTTTGTTCTCATGTGCTTGTGCTGCTGGTTCAATGTACACGCTTGGAATGACAGCAATTTTTGTTCTCATCGGGTGTGGTATCTTTGCTATGTTCACCCCTTCTGTTCAATGGGGATCTTTCTCGCGGGAGTGGTGGACGCCGCAACGCCTCGGGGCCGCCCGCCAGGGATCAGCCACCGGGATGGCTAGCCGCATGTCCTGAATGAAGGAAAGAAGATGAGAAATGACTGTAAAGCCAACACCCTGTCGCAGAAATTGTTGGGCCTTGTTATCGAAATAGCTCTTGGTCGTTGACTGTTTGTTTGTCTAAGCTGCAAATATTCGAAAACAGTAGGTGGCACATCCGAGAAAACAAGAGTTACATCCCCCGCTGTACCGCAGAGTCGGATCTCGTGTTTCCTTCCCTCTGCTCAACGGGGGCGGAAAGGGCACACACTGGATCGGCTGGATCCCGTCTCCTGACTGTGGAGGACGGCGGGTCTTCCCTAATTGTGTGTTGACTATTCGAGATGAGGTGCATTTTAGCAAGTAGATATCGGTGGATAGATAACAAAGGAGAGGGCGCTGCATGGATTACGTTGGCTGCCGTTGTAAATATTTACCAAACACAGTTCGTCAGTTGCTTAGCATCAACGTCGATTGGAGAACACAGTCTGGTGCGTGGAGCGAGGCAGCAGCCAGCAGCATCATCAATGTGTCTGTGAAACAGATCGCAGGCCGGCAGATTCCTTGGGAGTGGTCCCTTCGATTCTGCAACGCAAGTGGGGCGGACCAATCAGCGCGCCTCATGAAAATGTCTAGGCCCCTGACGCATGCCTTGTGCGCGACAGGGATCCGGCATAGTCGCGTCGTCGGCCGAACTTGGTAAGAAACACCCAGCTCCCAGCAGCCAAAGTCGACGCTGCTCATTTGCCTTGAAGAACTCCTTTCCTATCGCCTTTTTTTGATAGATCATCCTGCCTATAGGACGGCGCGATATTTCTGAAGATACCCTTATTTCGACGCTCATTTTCTTCTCCTTGTCGGTCTGTGGCTTCGCTGCGCCCAGTTACTTTTTCGGAAGGAGCGACTGGAAGGGCCTCCCCGGCAACACTCACACCCAACACTTTCGACGGCAAACGACCCCGAAGACATGACAGCCGCCGACCCGTGATAGCGATACCGATCTCTCCATAATGAGCTCCGCCATAGAAGCGGCGCCGGCGTCGTCGACGACGCCGAGCCCGGGCGCGAACGGCGCGGTGCCAACAGCTTTCGGCATCCACCCGCGCCTCGTCCTCGATTACCTCACACCCCTCCTCGAAGCAGCTCTTGGCGCACGACGGGAAGAGCTCACAGCTCCCGGGAGCTTGCTGTCGGACTCTCAGCGTGCAAACACAGAAAGCCGATGCCTTCGCTTTGCCTCGGATTCCGCGGTTGCCCTGTACATACAAAAGGACATAGTTCCCATAAGCTCTCTCGAGAATGGGAACGGTGAGCAACGTATGCCTACCTGCTCTGCCTCAGAAGATTATTTTCTGGGCGATGCTGATGTTATCCTAGATGTCCCGTCACACATATACACTGTAACACTCGACTTGTCGCCGACTCAGAACACTGTTGCTTTCTTCGTGCTCCTTAAACGACCACTACCGCTGGACCCCACGATCTCGATCACCTCCCAGGTCCAGGTTGCGAACTTCCCTGGGCCGGCATATCTCACCTCGAGTGGAGGAGAGCAAGGGCCCGGTGCCTCCCCCTACGAGATTCTCCAACTTTACCTCCACAATGGTCTGGCGCCATATTTCGATGCGAGCACAAAGAGTCAGCAGATGCTGAGCGGCGGAAGAGGACGCCCTGATGTCGATGCAAAGACCGGGATACCTGTTACGAAGAAGAGATGGACAGAGCTGGAGCTCAGTCTCGCCCACCTTCAACAAAATGTGGAGATCCCCGAGGTCGCGCTGCCGTTCCACGCCCTCGTCCAAGCCGCTCTCGAAGAAGCGTCGGCCAACCACACCAGACCAACGCTTGACTTAATTCCTGCAACGGTACTGCCAGATAGTGCATTCCTCAATAACCTGCAAGCCACTGTCAACAGTTGGATTAAGTCGATTCAGGTGGTGACAAAGATGACCCGGGACCCTTCAACGGGAACAGCAAACCAAGAGATCAACTTCTGGCTGTCGATGGAGTCTGCTTTGGAGGGCATCGAGAACCAGCTGAGGAGTGAAGGTGTGATGCTTACCCTGGAGATCCTGAAGCATGCGAAGCGTTTCCAGGCCACGGTCAGCTTCTCGGCCGACACGGGGCTGAAAGAGGCAATGGAAAAGGTTCAAAAATACAACCAGCTAATGAGAGACTTCCCACTCGACGAACTGCTCTCCGCTACTACGCTCCCAAAGGTCCAAGAATCCATCGTCCAGGTCTTCGCCCACCTCAACAAGAAGCTTAGAATATGTCCGTATCCTATTCGCCGTGCGCTGCCCCTTGTGGAGGCCATCTCCGGGGACTTAGACGACGTTCTTCACCGTCTGCTTCCAGGAACAGAGCTGGTAAAGCTCGATTACCAGGAATTTAGAAGCGTTATGAGGCAGGTTGATAGCATTTTCCGGACATGGGACGAGAGCATCAAGGAGTTCACAAATGTTGCCCGCGAGGTCACTCGGCGCCGCAACGAGAAGTTTATTCCGATCAAGATCGCACCTCGACATGCGGAGCTCCAAGCCCGCCTGAAATATGTCAGCAACTTCCGTGATAACCACGAACAGCTCCAGCGGACCATTGTCAACGTCCTTGGGCCCAAGGCGAATATTAATGGCATCGTCGAGGGAGCCGATGGCACTGCTATCGTCGAAGAGATTGGCGATGTGGATGCAGTCGAAGAGGTCAGACAGGCTTGGGAGGCCTTGAGAGACGTTGACTTGCTTGACGTCACCCCTGAGGGAACCCAGAAATGGGCGCACGCTGAGAACATCTACAACGAGCGCACATCACGAGTAGAAAACTCCATCATCGCGCGCCTCCGTGATAGGTTGGCCACGGCCAAAAACGCAAACGAGATGTTCCGCGTATTCTCTAAATTCAACGCCCTCTTCGTGCGACCCAAGATTCGCGGCGCCATCGCAGAGTATCAGACACAGCTCATCGATAACGTGAAGCAAGCTATCACTGCCCTTCACGAGAGATTTAAGCAGCAATATGGTCATTCCGAGGCCCATGCCATGGCTCAGCTCCACGATCTTCCCCCGGTGTCTGGTGCTATCATCTGGGCACGGCAAATCGAGCGCCAGCTTGATGGGTACATGAAGAAGGTTGAAGATGTTCTGGGTGCCGACTGGGCTATTCATGCCGAGGGACAAAGATTGCAGGCTGAGAGTGATTTGTTTCGAAAGAAGCTTGACACCCGTCCGATCTTTGAAGCGTGGCTCCACGATGTCCAAAGAAAGGGGGTCTCCATCTCTGGCCTATTGTTCAGCATCAACAAGATTCGGTCTGCCGGAAACGTGTTGGAGCTTTCGGTCAACTTCGATGCCCAGGTGATCGCGCTCTTCAAGGAGACTCGGAATCTGCTGTGGCTTAGCTTCCCGGTACCGCATTCAGTTAACAACGTGGCTAAAGAGGCCAAGAGGGTTTATCCTTACGCTGTTAGTCTGATGGAAAGCGTCCGGACCTTTGCGCAGACGAACCGACAAATCACAGATATGTCTGAAGTTGCGGTACTCCTCAGCGGTCACCGGAACGAGGTCTACTCTCTTGTTGCCAAGGGAATTCCTCTCCAATGGGAGACATTCGTCAACACATACGAGGTGCATTTTAAGGCCCTTGCTAACGGAGAGCTTGACAGCGGAAGAAGCAAACATGTCATGTTTATTCGAGACTTCGCCGCGGCGGTTTCCGTATTGCAGACGAAAACAATCACCCTGGCCAACATTCACACGACCGTGCAAAAGGCGTTGTCAGAACTGGAGAGATGCCCCTATGAGGTTTCGGAGTTCGAATCCCGCCTTGAGACTATCCAAAGCGCCGTCGATCAGCTCAACCTCGAACAGTATGTCAACCTCGGCTTCTGGGTTGATCGCATGAACAAGCAGATTATGTCCGTTCTACTGTCGCGTTTGCAGCACGCCATTCAGTCCTGGATTGAGGCTTTCGAGGACGAACACCTCGGAAAATTGAGCGATCGCAGAAGAGCTCTCGAGGCTTCAGAGGGCACCAGAACAGACATACCGGTCATCAAGAAGCTTGTGCATGAGATCACGATGCGCAATCAGGTGATCTACCTTGATCCCCCACTGGAGTTTGCAAGAGCCAGCTGGTTCGCCCAGCTCCATGAGTGGGTTGGTGTCATCTGCAACTTGAAGAAGATCAAGGCAACGCGCTACCAGATGAGCCTGAGCATGGCAATATACGATGAACCTCGTTTCAACGATTTGCCTGGCGAATGTACCGATGCTCTCCTGCGCGTTCAGACTTCGGTCGAGAGGAAGATTCGGGAAATCAGTGGCTACGTGGACAAGTGGCTCCAATTCCAGTCGCTTTGGGATCTTCAATCGGAGCATGTGTACGATGTCCTTGGTGACCAGCTGTCTCGATGGCTCCAGCTTCTCCAGGAGATCAGAAAGGCACGCCAAACATTCGATACTACCGAAGTCAGCCGCTCGTTTGGCCACATCACAATCCACTATGACCAGGTTCAAACAAAGGTCAACTCCAAGTACGATCAGTGGCAACATGACATCCTCATTAAATTTGCGAGTCGTCTGGGTATGCGCATGCGGGAAGTTCATGCAGAGATTGAGAAGGCTCGGAAGGACCTTGAGGGCCACACCATTTCAGACAATTCTACGGCACAGGCTGTCCAGTTCATCACTATCGTCCAGACCTGCAAACGACAAGTAAAGCTCTGGGCGCCCGAGGTCGAGACTTTCAGACAGGGAGAGTCGACTCTGGTGCGGCAGAGGTATCAGTTTCCTAACGACTGGCTTCATGCCGAACAGGTTGACGGTTCTTGGGATGCGCTGAACGACCAACTTACCCGCAAGGCCAAGATTGTGCAAGATCAGACTGATGCTCTGCGGGCAAAGATTGATGCCGAGGAGCAGGTTGTCAATGCAAAGATTGTAGAGGTTGGCATCCAGTGGAATGAGGAGAAGCCGGTATCAGGTACAATTGCTCCGGATGTCGCCTCTGCCACACTCAGCGCCTTTGAGACCCGGATCACCAAGCTTCAAGGGGAATCAGCAATGGTGGCCAAAGCAAAGGAGGCACTGGACCTTCCAGCCGTGCAAGACACCTCGCTCGCTGTCATTCTTGAAGAGGTCCATGACTTCAAGTCTGTTTGGGCCTCGCTTTCGACCATTTGGAAGAATCTGAATGAGCTGCGCGAGGTTCCGTGGAACAGTGTTCAGCCCAGGAAGATCAGAGCCCAAATCGACAGCCTCATCAAAATGACAAAGGAGATGCCGAGCAGAATGCGACAATATGCCGCCTTTGAGCACATCCAAAACATCCTGCGGCAGCATATGAAGGTCAATCCGATGCTGGGAGAGCTCAAATCAGAAGCCGTTCGAGACCGCCACTGGACCAAGATCTACAAGCAAATCAAGCCTGGCAAGCGGTACTCCCAAGTTTCGATGACTCTTGGTGATGTCTGGGATCTCAATCTCATAGCGACCGAGGTCATTGTCAAGGACATCATAATGCAGGCTCAGGGAGAAATGGCTCTGGAGGAGTTCCTGAAGCAGGTTCGCGAGACCTGGACAGGTTACGGTCTCGAGCTTGTCAACTACCAGAACAAGTGTCGCCTCATTCGCGGCTGGGACGATCTCTTTGCTAAATGCAGCGAGAATCTCAACTCGCTGCAGGCGATGAGACATTCTCCTTACTACAAAGAATTCGAGGAGGAGGCCGCTTCGTGGGAGGATAAGCTAAACCGTGTCCATGTTCTCTTCGATGTTTGGATTGACGTTCAGCGGCAGTGGGTCTATCTTGAAGGTGTTTTTACTGGAAATGCCGACATCAAGCACCTGCTCCCTATTGAGTCCTCGCGGTTCCAAAACATCAACAGCGAGTTCTCGGCCGTGATGAAAAAGGTATACAAGCAGCCCAACGTCTTGGATGTCCTCAACATCCCCAACGTCCAGAAGTCTCTAGAGCGCCTTGCGGAGCTTCTCAACAAGATCCAGAAGGCGCTTGGTGAGTATCTTGAGAAGGAGCGTGTTTCGTTCCCGCGCTTCTATTTCGTCGGCGACGAGGACTTGCTCGAGATGATCGGCAACAGCAATGATACGATGCGTATTGCCAAGCACTTCAAGAAGATGTTTGCTGGTCTCAACGGCCTGATCATGGACGAGGAGGGTATCGTCTCTGGGTTCACTTCGAAAGAGGGCGAAGCTGTGCGCCTCAAGAAGGAGATCAACCTGGTCAAGACACCAAAGATCAACGACTGGCTGGCACTCCTTGAGAACGGAATGAAAGCAACTCTTGCCGAACTCTTGGCAGATGCAGTTGACGAGTTTACGCCCATCTTCGCAAGCGATAACATTGACCTGGACGCACTTAACAAGTTCATGGACAACTATCCTAGTCAAATTGTTGTCTTGGCCACACAGGCCGTTTGGACTACCACTGTCGACCAGGCGCTGGCCGATGGAGGCAAGGGTCTACAGTCTCTGTTTGACCGTGAGGTCCAGGTACTCCGTCTCTTGGCGAATACAGTCCTTGGGGATCTCGAGGTCCTCCTGCGCAAGAAGTGTGAACAGCTTATCACTGAATGCGTGCACCAGCGGGATGTCATCGAGAAGCTTATCAAGCTGAATGCCAGCTCCAACACCCACTACATGTGGCTTCTGCAGATGAGATATGTCTACAACCCCGAAGGTCCTTTCTTGCAACGCCTGCATATCAAGATGGCGAACGCAAAGCTCAATTACGGCTTCGAGTACCTTGGAGTCCCCGAGAGGCTCGTTCGAACACCCCTCACTGATCGATGCTTTCTCACTCTTACACAAGCTCTCTGCCAACGCCTGGGTGGTTCCCCCTATGGACCCGCTGGAACCGGCAAGACTGAGTCGGTCAAAGCCCTTGGCATTCAGCTCGGACGCTTCACGCTTGTCTTCTGCTGCGACGACACTTTTGACTTCCAGGCCATGGGACGCATTTTCTTGGGTATCTGCCAGGTCGGTGCCTGGGGCTGCTTCGACGAGTTCAATCGTCTGGAAGAACGAATTCTTTCGGCCGTGTCTCAGCAGATTCAGAATATCCAGCTGGGTCTGAAGCAGGGCGCCGAGGACGAAAAAGCACAGATCGAGCTCGTGGGGCGCCAACTGCGTGTCAACGCCAACACGGGTATCTTCATCACGATGAACCCTGGCTATGCTGGCCGATCCAACCTCCCTGACAACCTGAAGAAGCTGTTCCGAAGTGTTGCCATGTCCAAGCCCGACAAGGAGCTTATTGCAGAGGTCATGCTCTATTCCCAGGGTTTCAGCCAGGCCAAGCAGCTCTCCAAGCATACGGTGCCCTTTTTCGACCAGTGCGCGGCCCAGTTGTCAAAGCAGGCTCATTACGACTTCGGTCTACGTGCGTTGAAGAGTGTCCTGGTCAGCTCAGGTGGTCTGAAACGTGCTCGGCTGACGCATGGTGACCAACTTGGCGCTGAAGAGGTTGTTGAGCCCGAGATCATTGTCCAGAGCATCCGGGAGACGATCGCACCTAAACTAATCAAGTCTGATGTGGAGATCATGTTTAGCATCGAAGAAGTCTGCTTCCCGGGTGTCAGGTATGTGCCAGCCAATCTAGTAGAACTTGAAGCCGCCATTCGCCGCCTGGCAGATGAGAGACAGCTGGTTGTCAATGATACTTGGATGACCAAGATCCTTCAACTGTACCAGATCCAAAAGATCCATCATGGTGTCATGATGGTGGGCAACTCCGGTTCCGGAAAGACAGCTGCATGGAGATTACTCTTGGAAGCCCTGCAGCAGGTGGAAAATGTCGAGGGTGTCTCCCACGTCATCGACAGCAAGGTCATGTCCAAGGAAGCCCTCTACGGAAATCTCGATTCCACAACAAGAGAATGGACAGACGGTCTATTCACCAGCATTCTACGCAAGATAGTCGACAACCTGCGCGGTGAAGATACCAAGCGCCACTGGATTGTCTTCGATGGTGATGTCGATCCTGAATGGGTGGAGAACTTGAACAGTGTCCTCGATGACAACAAACTCCTGACGTTGCCAAATGGTGAGCGTCTCAATCTTCCGGCCAATGTCCGCATCATGTTTGAGGTAGAGAACCTCAAGTACGCGACACTCGCCACTGTCAGTCGATGCGGCATGGTGTGGTTCAGCGAAGACACGGTGACACCCAGCATGATGGTCGCCAATTATCTCGAGACTCTGCGCACCATTGCATTCGAGGACCTGGATGAGGATGCCATCTCCACTGGCCAGAGCTCCGCCAAAGCGCTAGCAACCCAGGGCCAAGCCGCTGACCTCCTCAATGCATTCCTCACAACGGACGGATTTATCCTCGCGGCGTTACAAGAGGCGGAAGCGTACAACCATATCATGGAGTACACAGTTGCCCGTGTCCTCAACACACTCTTCTCCCTGTTGAACAAGGCCGTCCGCGACATCATTGAGTATAACGGGCAGCACACGGACTTCCCGCTTGAGCCGGAGCAGGCTGAGGCATATATCGCCAAGAAGCTTCTTCTCGCCCTGGTCTGGGCCTTGACCGGCGACTGTCCTTTGATGGACCGTAAGTCGTTCGGCGACAAGGTTGCTGGGATGGCGAGCTTCGGCTCTCCGCCGCTGGATGGCTCGAGCTCGCTCATTGACTTTGATGTGACGCTCCCCAAGGCAGATTGGTCCCCCTGGCAGAACCAGGTGCCGACCATTGAGGTCAACACGCATTCAGTCACTCAAACCGATGTCGTTATCCCGACGCTGGATACTGTTCGCCACGAAGATGTCTTATACTCTTGGCTCGCTGAGCACAAGCCGCTCCTTCTGTGCGGTCCTCCAGGTTCCGGCAAGACCATGACTCTATTCAGTGCTCTGCGCAAGCTTCCGAACATGGAAGTTGTTGGCCTCAACTTCTCCAGCGCGACAACTCCCGACCTGCTTATCAAGACTTTCGAGCAGTACTGCGAGTACAAGAAGACCCTCAACGGAGTCATGCTTTCACCAACCCAGATCGGACGATGGTTGGTCATTTTCTGCGACGAGATCAACTTGCCTGCCCCCGATAAGTATGGCACACAGCGTGCTATCTCTTTCCTAAGGCAGCTTGTCGAACATAACGGATTCTGGCGGACGTCCGACAAGTCTTGGGTCACACTCGACAGGATCCAGTTCGTCGGCGCTTGCAACCCTCCCACCGATGCTGGTCGTACCCCCATGGGCCCTCGTTTCCTCAGACATGCCCCTCTTGTTATGGTAGACTATCCTGGCGAGCAGTCGCTCATGCAAATCTATGGCACTTTTAACTCTGCCGTGCTCAAGATCATCCCTTCACTCCGCGGCTATGCTGAACCACTCACACAAGCTATGGTCCGCTTCTATCTCGAATCGCAGCAGCGATTTACACCAAAAATTCAGCCCCACTATGTCTACAGTCCTCGTGAACTGACAAGATGGGTACGCGGTGTCTACGAGGCCATTCGGCCACTCGAAACCCTGTCAGTTGAAGGCCTCATTCGCATCTGGGCTCACGAGGCTCTTCGTCTTTTCCAGGATCGTCTTGTCGCTGAGGACGAACGGAAATGGACGGACGATGCTGTCCGCCGGATCGCTATGGAGTACTTCCCCACCATTGAGGAGGAGAAGGCTCTGGGCGGCCCGATTCTGTTCTCAAACTGGCTGTCGAAACACTACGTTCCGGTTGACCGTGAGCAGCTGCGTGAGTTCGTCAAAGCCAGACTCAGAACTTTCTGCGAAGAAGAAGTCGACGTCCCGCTCATTCTCTTCAACGACGTTCTGGAGCACGTCCTTCGCATCGATCGTGTCTTCCGGCAGCCTCAGGGCCATTTGATCTTGATTGGTGTCAGCGGCAGTGGAAAGACAACTCTGTCTCGCTTCGTCGCTTGGATGAATGGTCTCAAGGTGTTCCAGATCAAGGTGCACGGCAAATACTCGGCGGAGGATTTCGACGAAGATCTCAGAGAGGTTCTTCGCCGCTCCGGCTGCAAAGGAGAGAAGATCTGCTTCATCATGGACGAGTCCAACGTTCTTGATTCAGGATTCTTGGAACGGATGAACACCCTGCTTGCCAACGCTGAAGTTCCCGGTCTCTTCGAGGGCGACGAGCTTGCAGCTCTCATGACAGCTTGCAAGGAAGGTGCCCAGCGACAAGGCCTGCTCCTTGATTCCCAAGAGGAACTCTACAAGTGGTTTACCGGACAGATTGTCAAGAATTTGCACGTCGTCTTCACCATGAATCCTCCCGAAGACGGCCTGTCCTCAAAGGCTGCGACATCTCCCGCTCTCTTCAACCGTTGCGTGCTGAACTGGTTTGGCGACTGGTCCGATCAAGCTCTCTTCCAAGTTGCACACGAGCTCACCCACTCCGTCGATCTCGATCGGCCCAACTTCTCCGCGCCAGACTCTATTCCAGTCGCGTATCGCGGCCTCAATCTTCCACCATCGCACAGGGAGGCAGTTGTCAACTCCATGGTCTACATCCATTACTCCCTGCAGCGGTTCAACGAAAAGCTCCTCAGGCAGCAAGGAAAGGTCACCTTCCTTACTCCCCGTCACTTCTTGGACTTTGTTGCCCAATACGTCAAGCTGTACAACGAAAAGCGCGAGGATCTCGAAGAGCAGCAACGCCATCTCAACGTCGGTCTCGAGAAACTACGAGACACAGTAGACAAAGTACGGGATCTCCGTGTCAGTCTCGCCGAGAAGAAGGCACAGCTCGAGCAAAAGGATGCAGAGGCAAATGAGAAACTGCAGCGCATGGTGGCAGATCAACGGGAGGCCGAGCAGAGGAAGACAACTTCGCTCGAGATTCAAGTCGCCTTGGAGAAACAGGAGGCGGAAGTTGCATCTCGCCGGAAGATCGTTCTTGAAGATCTCGCAAAGGCAGAGCCTGCTGTCGAGGAAGCAAAGGCTTCCGTCAGCAACATCAAGCGGCAGCATCTCACCGAAGTACGATCCATGCCGACGCCTCCACAGGGTGTCCGACTTGCCTTGGATTCGGTTTGCACCTTACTCGGCCACAAAGTCAGCGAATGGAAGCAGATTCAGGCTGTTGTTCGGCGAGACGACTTTATCGCTTGCATCATCAACTTCGACAACCAAAAGATGATGAACAAGACGCTGCGCATAAAGATGCGTAATGAATTCCTGTCAAACACTGAGTTCACTTTCGAGAAAGTCAACCGTGCCAGCAGAGCCTGCGGGCCGCTTGTCCAGTGGGTTGAAGCACAAGTTAACTACGCCGAAATCCTGGATCGTGTCGGTCCTTTGAGGGAGGAGGTCGGTCTGCTCGAGGAGCGGGCACTACAGACCAAGGCTGAGGCCAAGGCTGTCGAGATGAACATTGATAACCTCGAGAAGAGCATTGCTACGTACAAGACAGAGTATGCATCCCTCATCAGCGAGACTCAAGCTATCAAGACGGAGATGGCACGTGTCCAGTTCAAGGTCGACCGGAGCGTGAAGCTTCTCGACAGCCTCTCGTCCGAGAGAACCCGTTGGGAGGAGGGCAGCAAGTCTTTTGAGACTCAAATCAGCACCCTTGTTGGCGATGTCTTAGTTGCCGCTGCGTTCCTGGCATACAGCGGTCTCTATGATCAGACTTTCCGGAAGTCTATGATGGAGGACTGGCTCCACCAGCTGCATCTGTCGGGCATTCACTTCAAGCAGCACAATCCTGTCACGGAGTATCTATCAACTGCAGATGAACGGCTTGGCTGGCAGGAGCACACGCTGCCGGTCGATGATCTCTGCACTGAGAACGCAATCATCCTCAAGCGCTTCAACCGATACCCTCTCATTATCGACCCCTCGGGGCGTGTTACCGAGTTCCTCCAGAAGGAGTGCAAGGATCGTCGCCTCACCGTCACGAGTTTCCTGGATGACTCGTTCACTAAGCAGCTTGAGAGCTCTCTCCGATTCGGAAACCCCATCCTCATTCAGGATGCGGAACATCTCGACCCTATCCTCAATCATGTGCTCAACAAGGAGTATCAGAAGACTGGCGGCCGTGTGCTGATCCAGCTCGGCAAGCAGCAGATTGACTTCTCGCCTTCGTTCAAGATCTATCTGTCCACTCGGGATCCCTCTGCAACTTTCGCTCCGGATATCTGCAGTCGCACTACATTTGTCAATTTCACTGTCACGCAGAGCAGTTTGCAGACCCAGTCGCTGGCTGAGGTCCTCAAGTCGGAGCGGCCAGATGTTGATGAGAGACGCTCGAACCTCATCAAACTCCAAGGCGAGTTCAAGGTCCACTTGCGCCAACTTGAGAAGCGGCTGCTGCAAGCCCTCAATGAGTCTCGTGGCAACATTCTCGACGACGACAATGTTATCGAAACTCTCGAGACTCTAAAAACAGAGGCCGCTGAGATTTCGGCGAAGATGAGCAACACAGAAGGAGTCATGGCCGAGGTTGAAGAGATCACCCTCCAGTACAACATCATCGCTAGGTCTTGCAGCGCGATCTTCGCCGTTCTGGAGCAACTCCACTATCTCAACCACTTCTACCAGTTCTCACTGCAATACTTCCTCGACATCTTCCACTCTGTCCTCCACGGAAACCTTCGCTTGGCTGGTGAAACGAACCACAACGTTCGCCGCGACGTTATCGTCAAGGACCTGTTCGTAACGACCTGCCAGAGGACAGCGCTCGGCCTGCTGCAGAAAGATCGCATCACTCTTGCAATGCTGCTAGCCCAAGCTTCGCCATACAAGATGGACAAGGGCCTGCTCGATGTGATCCTAGACGAGAAGATTGAAGGCACGGACGTGTCTTCTGATACGGGTGCTATGGACGAGATCTTTGCGCGCGCAAGGCGCATTTCCGCTCTCAAGGACAAACTCGACAGCGTCTCGCAGTCGGACTGGGACAAGTTCTTCACCGAAGAGCTTGCAGAGAATTTTGTTCCCAAGATCTGGGATTCCGACGCAGAGCCCAACGACCAAGCTTTGATGGCCTTGCTGCTTGTCAAACTCTTCCGTCTCGACCGATTCGTTCCAGCCGCCGAGCGCTTCGTAACCCTAGTCTTTGACTCCGACCTCTTCGATATTGTCGAGGATCTCAAGCAAACTGTTGACCAGGTTTCGGCAAGACGACCTATTTCCATGGTGTCTAGCCCCGGCTTCGACGCTTCTTACAAGGTTGACAGCCTCGTCGAGCGCATGCGTGTTCGCTGCACAAACATTGCAATGGGATCCAACGAAGGTCTCGCTAGCGCCGACAAGGCCATCGCTAATGCCGCTCAAACCGGTTCATGGGTTCTCATCAAAAATGTCCATCTTGCGCCGACGTGGCTACAGAGTCTCGAGAAGCGCATGGACTCGCTCAACCCCAACCCGGAATTCAGGCTCTTCCTGTCTATGGAGTCAAGCCCCAAGATCCCGGTCAACCTGCTCCGTGCGTCTCGTGTTCTCATGTACGAGCAGCCAGCAGGTGTGCGTGCAAACATGAAGGATTCCATGTCCTCGCTTTCGACACGCTCGACGAGGAGTCCCGTCGAGCGGACGCGTCTGTATCTGCTGCTGTCGTTCTTGCACGCCGTTGTACAGGAGAGATTGCGATATGCGCCAAATTTAGGATGGAAGGGCTTCTGGGAGTTCAACGATGCCGACGTAAGTTTTACGTCCTAGCCTCACTGTCACAATGTGCTAACAATTTCGCTAGTACGAATGCTCCGCCTTCGTCATTGATACGTGGGTCGAGACGGCCGCGCAGAACCGTACAAACATCGCGCCGGCCAACATCCCATGGGACATGATCCGATACCTTGTCACCGAGACTTACGGTGGTAAGATTGACGATGAGGGCGACTTTAGCATGTTGGCTCAGCTCGTACGCACTTTCCTTACGCCTTCCGCCTTCGAACTTGGCCACAAGCTTGTTGAGGACGGCGGTGGCGAAGGGGACCTCGCTGTCCCTGGAGGCACATCCCTGCAGGAGTTTATGGGCTGGATTCAGAAGCTGCCCGAGCGCGAGCCGCCCACATACCTGGGCTTGCCGGCCAACGCGGAGAAGTTGCTACTTGTAGGACTCGGCAAGAGCCTTATTGGCAACGTCAAGAAGGTGACAGATTTGCTGGACGAAGGGGAGGCTTTGGTGGTAGAAGAGGTTTAAGAATTGGGTCACTGACAGGAATGGCTCGAGATGGTGGAATGATGTATTAGAGGGAGATGTTGTATGAGCGTCGGTGGTTTTTTTCGTGTTTGTTTTATCTACATTGCAACTGCCACTCAGAAGGCACGGAACGGACATGATGTCGGCGTATTACAAGGGGCGGATTGCTTTATTAAGGGATTGGTTGGGCTTGGTGGATCACTGATACCCCCGACATTCTATTCAGACTGTATTCATTCTTCTTTGTCTTCTTACCGAGTTTATCTAAGGTTTCATCCCAACGGGAAAAGGTGTCGTAATAATTAAGAAATTGATTCATCTATCATGAGTACCCGGTATTCGCTGTCTTCATTTTAGGCGTTCCCACCTTTCTGGTGCTGTTGAGTAAACAGGCTGTGTTATGCCCCCATGCGCCTAACCTGTATCTGTTCTGCGCCGTCACAATATATTCCGTCCCGTCCAGAAGTCCCTATATGAAATGGAGAAAGGAAATATTTCCACGCTCAGTCCCGTTGAGGAGACAAAGCGAAGCTCCATATATAATGAGAAAGGAAACAAATAAGAGCATAGACCGCCCGTCCTCTTGAAACCCCCAGTCCCGACTGTAATCCATGTTGTGAAACCCTTCTGAGTTGGGATTGAAAGGAAAAGAAGAAAACCATGTTCAAACATTGTGCTGGAGGAAAATGAGGTGCGAAACTTTATGGAAGAAGAGAAATATGCCGCTGAGGCCAAAACGACTCGAATGAAACTTTCCAGGGCTTAAACATTTTGAGAGACACCATACCCTCATCCACACTCAGTGTACATGATGTTCAGTAATAGTAACTAGGTAATTACCAGGGCTCACCGTGGTACTGCGAGCGGCGAGTCATACGATGAGCATTGCCGCTTGGCTGAGCCAACACGACGGGGATAATAGGGCAGTTTTGGTCGTCGTCCTGTCGCCGCGAAAATCGCATGGCTTCGAACGCAAAAGCGCGAAGGGCAAGCATGATAGGGGAGGGAGGACCATGGTCAGCTCCGGGGATGCGTCTGTCGTTGTTGCGGCGTACTTGCTGAAGGAAGCTGTGCAGGAGTACGTCGTCATCCAAGTCTTCGAGGGCTGTGGCTCCATACAGAGCTCCTAGGATAAGATCGTCGGGAAAGGGGTTGGCGGCGGCTACTTTAGTCATGATCATGCAGGTGATGGTGACTAGGAGTTCGGCGGCTGAGATGCCTAGCTCTTGCCTGGCGGCTTCTTCGATCAAAGGTGCAGATTCATCTGATCGTAATGACTCCCATAGCGCGCCGATTATTTGGTACGTTGCTGCGAGGGCATCGCCTGATGTGTTGCGCAGAGTCATCGGGATGGTTGGCCTCTTCTTCAAGGTATCGATGCACCACCGCAAGCACGAAGATAGGCAGGTTAGTCTATTAGGTCCTAACTGCAGGACCACGAACCTTCGAAGGAAGTCGTCGATGTCGATGGGTTCGGAGTCTTGCTCCCCGTTTGAGCCATCATTCCAACGCTTCAAGGCGTAACCAAAGTAGTCGTACAGGGGGATGTCTAGGCTGTGGTTCCGACGCCCCAGGTCAGGCTTGAGCTCTGGCCGGTCGCCGGCGTTGATGGTGATGGATAGTATCCGCTGTTCGATTTGACCAATGGCGTTCTCCTTGTCGTTATACCAGTCGTATGTGCGAGCCGCTTGAAGGTCGACCAGGGTAGCCATCAATGAGATATCATCATGGCCGTCGAGAATGTCGTCAACGTGCTCTTGAAGTGCGTCGCGCGCCTCCTCTGCATCCTGAGCCGTTTGCGCTGCGCGGGTGCAAGCAACCAAGTCATGAAGCCGCTCTTCCTGAGAGTTCGACTGGGATAATAAACTCTTATACAGCCAGAAAGCGGCCGAGTCCCCACAGGCAAAGAGAATGTCGGCCAACAAACGCGTCTGTTGACTACTATGGCCATGATTCTGACCAGGACTCGGATGGCTCCGACGTGCGGCCGGCTCGGCCGCACCCGTCCCGAGCTGATACAACTGGTGGTCGAAAGCCGCGGCAAATTGTGCATGAAGTGTCTGGCCCGCAGTGTCCATGATGGGGGTTTGGGGTATGTTGTGGTTTTCACCCAGGGCCTGTGGGTTGTTTGAGTAATCAGAGTGACCGTCCACCATGTCTTGCGTTGTTGTTGAGTTCTCACTGTTCGTGCCATCCCCGGTAGTGTTCTCCTGGTACCCGAGCCGAGGAGGCGAGGAATGCGGACTCTTCCTCTTGCCCGTTTTGTATTTTTTGACCCCCCATACCGTCCCAATGTGATGGACTAGCTGCCTGGTCCTACAAGCATGCGTCAGTAACAGTAGCACTACAGAAGCGTGGTACCTACGTTGCAATGAACCCATATTCCTCCTCCATCTCTTTCTTCATGGCCTTTAGCGTGCCTTTTTGGTATTTATCAAGGATAACATCCTTGAATTTCTCCCACCTCTCGTCAGGGATTCGGGTTGTGCCATGTAAACCATCACCATCGATGCCGACGTTTTGGAATCGCATCTCCCCTGACTTGGTCATGTTGGCTGTCGTGCTTCTTTGCATGTGTGCAATCCCCCCTGGTCTGCGAAGGAATGTTGATGGTTTTTATCACCGCTACTGGTTATAGCTGCTCTGGGAACGTGGAATTTTAACAGTACCTACTGGGTCGCGGATCAAGGGGGTGCCCAGCAGACTGCCTTATACAGCTGCATGAAGGCAACAGCCCTAATCCGGTAGATGTAAAAAAAAAGATCGCAACGGACGGGACCCAACCCAATAAAAAGCACACCGCCAGCGTGGCATCCGGCCACTACTGCAACAACTTAGCAACAACTCAGCCTCTGCCGCCATGGAGGCTTGTATGTAAATTCACCGTTGAGAATTGTAAATTCGGGCAGAGGGTGGTCAAGGGGCTAGTGGTGTTTGCCAGCGCATCGGGACAGATGCCAGATAAGGGGCTCCGAGCTTGCAACTCGCCTTCACTTGTGATCCGGGATGTAAATTGGAAATTGAGGGCAAAATAGGCGCAACAATGCAGTTGCCTTTCCAGGTGTAAGTTTTGGAGGCTAGCAGCCAACGCTCGTGTATATCATGGCCTTGCTCCCAGGTCGTTGCAAGAAGACACAAAAACAAGCTTGTCTGCCATAATGGAACCTCAACCTCAATACTTTGACGAATCCTTCATTCTCGGAGTCGGGACCTGGGCCCCGGCCGGCGAAGAATACCCGCTGCCGAAGGTCTCAAAGCAGCAACAGCCACAGCAACAACAAACGGCATCCTCGGTCAACGAGCCGGCGGTGCAATGCGCATCTTCAGCAGAGGAGGAGGAGATAACGCTAGAAATCCAACCAGCCACCGACACAGCACCAGAAAAAACACAGCCACAGCCCTCGGTGAAGGTGCTGCATCGAAGCCCAAGGCAAACTGCCACCCATTTGTCGGACCGTGACGTCGACACAATAAAAACGAGCCCACTTGAGCCTGTGCTTGAGCCGGACGTGGAAGAAAAGCAGTGGACAGACCAATATCCTAGGTGGCTGTGGGTGTTTTATTCGGTGAAAGCCATGGAGTCGGATGGGTTGGACGCGATGCGGCGCTTCTCAATCGGTTCGTTTGCAGTTTTGCTGCATCATCCTGCCCCATCGCTACCAGGCGAAATGCTGACTTTGAGGAAGGGCGAACACTAGCCAGCGACTGCGGGTCTAGTTGCGGTCCCAAAATGACGGTGGCTTACTGCTAAATACGCGATGGGAATGGAGGCTTCGGATTTGGGGTCATGTACTGATTAGATCGAAAAGTGCTTCTCTCGCATAGCAAATATTTTTGAATAATATCGAGACCACCTATCATCGCCCCGAGCCCACCTGCAACCGAACCAACGTCTTTCTGAGAGGATTGCCTTGGGCCGTGAGAAAGCGACGGCCCTTTTCGAGACCGCGCTGATGAGAGACATCATGTGGTGTATTGCAGGTGCATCAGCCTGCTGCGCGCCAAAAGAAGTGGTTGGCAGATCGATCGGCGCTCTGTGGCCAGCTGACAGCGACTAGCCCGCGGCGGGCAATTGTAAATTTATGGCAGGCGTTCCACCGGACACACTCCCATGCTATTTGCACTCGCCTGTTCACGGCGGTCATTGCTGCCTTGCGAAACTTGGGCAATTGGAATTCTGCTGGGGCAATTGACAGCCCTGACAGCCCAGTATGCCTCGGCATCAACCGGTCGGGCCTCATGCAGATCCGCTGAGGTCTAGATGCCGCGTTTGGACCTCAGTTCACCTCATTGCACAAAGCCGGCGACGCAGACATTGCGGAGTTGACGCATGAGCGCTTCGCAAGAGGTGAACGGGCGTCCCATCGTTACGTACTGCGGGGTTTCAGTGACGCAATGGAATCAACGACCGCCAATCAGAGTGGCCACTGGAGCTGCTGCAGAGGGCCAAGGTAACCCCCTGCCTCGAATTCACGGCTCCCTCAGCCATCTGTCGAGCTTTATGTTACCGCCAAAGTGCGTGCTTGACAAGAGGAACCCGCAGAAAATGCCCAGGGCAAAAAGTCGTTTCTTCACACTGTCATACTCCACCGGTCAGCAATCCTCTTCGGAAACGCTGAAGACGATGGCGTGGATAGCTTTTCTTCAAGTTAGTGGCGGAAGGCCGGAGGGCACTGAACACCTTGATGGCTCCCGTCGATGACGTCGATAGCTCCGGAGACTTGCAAACAAAAGAAGAGGCTCGTATCCCCGTGGGTGAGTTTCGTTCTGATGACAGCCTGCTAGGCCAGCTGGACGTTTCTGCATTTCGACAATGAGAATACATGCCATCTGAGTGCCAATCCCACGAGGGCAATGATCAACTGGCCAGTCGGCCATCTCCAACAACCCGCATCTGTGGAAGGTACACCCCTCTCCAGTGCGCAACATCCCCTCCCACTGTCCAACAGACGCTCTCATAATTTCCTTGTCTTGCTCCTCTTCTGGCCCACCAGATAAAACAAACCCGACAACACAGATACGAGGTCCAACTTCAGGAACAATGCACGCTGGCAACGCTGTAAGTTTCCATATTGCGGGTTTCCAGGCCCTTCAAGGAGCTAGGTTGGATCTCGGACGTAAACAGTGTGGGGATTCATCCGATCCATCTCGACACGGAGCAGATCAGCCCCTTCCTTAGACCAGTTCTGTACCCTGCTTTGCTGCACAGTTGTGCATGCGTAGCACCTTCTTTCTGGGAACTAATCTCTTTCGCCTCCAAATACAGGCATCCGTCTCGCACTTTCCATCTCTTCCCCGCATCATCGCGATCCCTGCTGCCTTTCCTGCCACCACCGGCCGGGCCTTGGCTCTTGTCCTCCTTGGTTGTTAAGAACATCGCCGGCCCGCTTCGTCCTTCGGCCAACTTCTCCCCCCAAAGTTCTCGACATTTAGAGAACAGAGCAAGCCGCCTGTTGCCAATTCCCGTACGACTCACCTTGCAAGATGGATCGGCTGAACAACATCAACCCCTTCGCGAAGCGCGACTCGCACAGCGCAGGCTCAGTGATCACATACAAAGTCCTGACGATTCTCTCATGGCTGCTGTCGTTTATCGTGTCGGTATACTACACGTTCGAGAAAGGGAATTGGAATGGACATTACCACCCCCGAACAATCTGGGATGTAAACTACCATAACTACTCTGGGTTTACCCAGAATTACCTGATCACGTCCCTCTTCTGGTAATAGCAATTCCTCCGAGAACACACCCGAACGTTGCTGACGCACCTCTCTAGGCTCGCCATCTTCATCCTCCAGCTCGGTTATATCGGCCACTTGTTCTCCTCGTCCGTCGAAACAGTGAACGCCTCGTGCGCTGTCGGTAGCCACTTCATCACTAACAACCTGCTTCACTTCGTTTGGGTGCTGCTCTTCGTGCACTCCCACTTCGTCTGGTCAGAGATCATCCTGATCCTCAACTTTATCAACCTCACTTCGCTCTACTTCCGCCACAATAGCTACCCTCGGTTTATCCACCTGCCCGCTGTGTCGGGCCCGCTGGCATGGACATTTGTCGCGATCTACTGGAATGGAGCCATCATGGTGCCTCACCAGAACAGCCTGGTTGCCCGCATCTTCGCCAATGTCTTCATCTGGTCGATCTTGGGCTACGGCATGTTCTTTATTATCCTCTACAAGGTAAGTCTTTGCTCTGCAAGTTCCGAGTTCTTGTATTGATCGATGTTGCAGGATTACACCATGGGCTTCGCTTTGAGCGTCTTGTCAGCTTCACTTGGAGTCGCTCAGTTCCACAGACAGGTTGTGGCCTTCCAATGGATCTTTGCGTTCACGATTATGGCGGTACTCTTCGTCTTTACTGTCATTGTCTGGACTGGCAAGGAGACTATGTTCGGCAGACGCCAGACAACTAATGATACTGAGCGTGCCCCGTTGCTTGCTGACCCGTAAGGGTAGGTAGACGGAAGAGGCCGCAAGTGGAGACGAGAGAGGCCCTCATCAAAAAGAATGACACCGACTTGGGGGACAGGGTTGTGGTCGGCAAAAAGGTGCCCGAGGGTGACAGCAGGGTGGCAGGTGTCGCGCATTGCTTATTGCTTGTAATGGGAAAGGCATGGAATTGTTTCGCAGCATTGGTGCGGTAGCACGGTCTGTTGTTCGTTTCTATGAGCTGGCGGTAGTGTAATATTGTTTCTTGACTTTGCCGCTTTCTAAGCTTCATTTCAGACATTTTAGTCAGGCCTGGTAATGCATTAATGGCAGCCACCGAGTCTTTCCAGTGAAACACCCGAAGGGTCGACAATTGATGAGCAGAGGCTCAGTCAGTTGTCGATGACGTCGGTGAGCCCCACTATGTCTCCAGCAGCGGTCGTATTGGCGCCTAGCCGCATTGGTTCTAGCGGCCGTTGCGCCGATTAGCGAGCCTTGACGCCGGAAGGCGGGCTCCATTTTTCTCAACAGCTCCGAACTTCGTCCTTCATTCTCTGGTCAATATCCACCGACCTGCCCATCGCGTCGCGTCTCCGACCCAGGCATCGCACCGACACTCCTTTGGCAAGTGTCGCCCCGTTCCGCCCCCTCGCTAGACGAGGCGGCGTGAGGGTTGCAACCAGTCGGGGATATCTCATTCACTCACTGGCAAATTTCTTTTCAAGAAAACTCTTTTGGTTTCCACAGCGCAGCAAACACCACACGACCACCCCACCATAGGAGGCACCAACACTAATACCAACACCGCACATCACAAGAATGGCCGGCCGCATACCACCATCAACAGGCAAAGCCCTCGCCGCCGCCGCGACCTCCATTTCGCAAGTCTCTCCGAGAGTTTTGCGCCCGATCGGGCTGGTGGAGGGCAAGATCGCTCCGACTCCGTTCCCGTACGCGATGCATGTGGGCACGGATATCGCGAGCGTGAGCCGCGTGAGGAAGATCTTGACAGGGAACCATGGAGTGAAGTTTGTCAAGAGGATATTGACGGGCGAGGAGTCCAAGGCCTTGAGTGCCGCTGGGGGGCCGTTGGAGGGGTATACATTTGCCTTGAGGGGGGAGGGGGAGAAGAAGAGTAAGAGGCAGATGATGAAGGATGAGTGGAAGGACTGGGAGGCGGAGAGGGAGGCAAGGAAGGGGGAGGTGAGGGCGGGGGAGACGATGGCGGGGAGGTGAGTTTTCCGTTTTCTTTCTGGGAGGGGGACGGGGGTTGAAGGGAGAGAAGGCTGACTGAGGTGATTTTACCGTGGTGTAGGTTTGCGGTCAAAGAGGCGGTCATCAAGGCGCATCCTCATCTGAAGCTGACGTTTCACGACATTGTCATTCAGAAGAAGCTGATAACGTCCGACGGCGCGACGACGCTCGAGAGCGGGGCGCCGATTGCGATTATCAATGCCGGCGAGGGGCGGTCGCAGGAAGCTAAGGTGAGCATCAGCCACGATGGGGAGTTTGCGACGGCGGTCTGCATCGGGTTTGAGGCACCGGCGCAGGCGACGGGGAAAGCTCGGCCTAGCGGAGTGCGGCACGAGGGGGAGGGGGAGAGGGCGGGGCCGAAGGAGTGGAGGAAGAGGACTGGGAAGATATGGAGAGGAGAAAGGCTGACAAGGCTCGCAAGGAGGCGCTGAAGGAGGCTAGGACGGAGGCGCTGAGGGAGGCTAAGAGGAAGAAGGAAAAGCTGCTAAAAACAAGTCGGGGAACGAAGGCGAAGAAGGAGGAAATGGTGACTAAGATGGAGGAGAGGATAGAGAGGAGGCGCATATTGACAGAGGCGAAGAAGGCTCGGATATTGCTGGCTCGAGAGGCAAGACAGGAGGCTGCAGCTGAGGAGGCTACAGTTAGAAAGGCTGAGATGTCGCGGCGCATTGGAATGCTGAGATTCGGGACTGAGCCAAGCGGGGGGTTGCCGGCGATTTTGAAGCAAGGGCAAGATTCGCCTGAGAAGGTTGTGAAGAAGGCGAAGATCAACATGAGGAGGATCATGTTGAAAGATGTGAAAACAGCTCGGAAAACGCTGGCTCGAGAGGGAAAAAAGAAGGCTGGAGAAAAGAGGAAGGAGAAGAACAAGATGGTGACGGCTGTGGTGCAGCGGCGCATTGCAATACTTGCACTCGGGACTGAGCCGAAAGAGGATCTGCCGGTGTTGTTAAAGGAATGGGAAATTTCACTCGAGGAGATGGTGAAGCAGGCGAAGAAGACGGTGAGGAAGCAGAAAGCGATGGAGAGGAAAAAGAAACAGAAAGAGAAGCAAAAGGCTCTCATGACTGAGCAGAGGGAGAATGCTCTGAGGGAGGCGGCCGCGAAGGCTGAGATAAAGGAGGTCTTTGAATTGCTAGGACCCGGGACAGAGCAGAGTGGGGAGTTGCCGGTGACTTCGGAGCCTACGACGGCGCCAGAGGGGAAAGCATGACAGGTTGCAGCAATGGCAACCCCTGATTATGCTGTACTATGCTGTTATTATAAGCCTGGATTATATAACCTAAGATGACAAAACATTTGCCTACTGTGGGCGCTTTCCCAAGACCAGGCTGGTTTTGCGAAAAGACACATCACTTTCTGAGTAAAAATAGGTGTCTTGGACCATGGAACCCGAGTTTCACCACACGCGTCTATCGCCATGCGGCCTGTGACCCCACGTTTGCGGCACTCAAAAATGTGCGGGGTTGCCTGCTTTCAGCAGAGATTGAGAACGAGATCGTGGGTTCGAATCCCATTTCCGCCGCTCTCTTTGTAGGAGGTAATTTCTTTTTCTTTTTGAGAAAAATTTTAGGGAAGAAACTACCCCAGCGAAAATTGTCCCGGAATGCTGTACGTGACGTTTTATGTACGTATGTTTAACCCATCGCAAAGAGGAAGAGGAAGATCAAGAATGAAATACCGTGCCCCGCCTTACGTAACCAACCAGGCCTGACGTCTGGCAGACTGGTCCTCTTGAAAGGGTCCAAACCGAGGGTGCGGGTTCGAGTCCCATCTTCATTGCTTCTTTTTATTTTTCGCGGGTTCGGTTTGCTGCTTGTCCTTGCATGAAGACTCATTCGCGCTTGCCCCCTCGACCGCTTGACCGCGAAACCTAATTTACCTGAGGTCCACCGTGATCCCCAACTATAAGGTTGCAGGTGAAGCCAGGAGCCTGGTCGCCACGACGCCTTTATTTAAGTCTAAGTCTCGAGGATAAATTTGCGGCGTGTTGTAACACCCTCGTCGACTGCGTCAAATCTTTTTAATTCTGCTTTTTTCTCCCGGATCGGATCTCGAAACGCGTCCAACACACACCCCGCCCCGCATTGCGCGCGCCCATCGGACAATCGTCGATGGCGGCTGCAGACTCGCAGCGACAGGCGAGCATCGCCGAATTCATGGCGGACCCAGCTCGAGCGAGACTGGCCGAGCAATTGGTACTGTGGAGACCACCTGATGCTGCGAACTGTGGATCGCGCCTGCTCTGTTTGTTGTGCTGTTGACTGACCATGGCGTTGATGCTTTACACCCGCAGACCGAAGCGTGGGAGAGCCTGGACGCCCCCGAGGGCTTCTTTGACTCGGCGCCGCGCAGCCAGATGTACGAGTTCACAGCGCCCGAGGGCGACATGCTGTACTGCAGGAACTGCCAGCAGGTGGATTTTTACGGACCTGGCGACTCTTATCCGTGTTTGGCTATCAAGGGGAGCGGCCGGATCAGGATTCCGAACGGTGTCTCGGTGAGGATATTCGCGGGCAAAGACGGGGTAGCGCGGTGGATGTGATTGATGGGTGCGGACGACGACGACGGGGGATGAGGGGGTGGGGATGGGGCGGGCGGCGCAGACGGAAGGAAGGACCGGCGACACACAAAACTCATGTTCTACCAATGCGAATTAATTGACAGGCGTCTGCAATTACCTACCACCGATGCTCGTCAATCGTCGCCGTCACGCAGTGAACACGCTCAGTATGAGACGGGCGCGTCCGCCATCTCCAACGTCGCCAGTGGCCGACGGGTAAGTGCGCCTCACTTCTGACGGGTCTTTTTCCATCCTCATCACCATGTGACCACCATGTGGCTCGCATGCCTCGGATCTCATGAATCGCCGACATCATACTCACTCACCTTCCTGTCTCAGCCTCATTCGTCTTCACAGGTGCCATCACATGACACGGACACCCCGGTTTCATCTTTTCCCTTCCTCTTTCGTCATTCGCACCATCGCCTACATCATCTCAACCGCTGTCTTATACCCCCATTATCCTCAACGCAGCATGTCCGTCTCCGCAACTGAACTCCTTCCATATTCACCGGCACCACGTTTCCCATCTGGGGCTCTCTCGCCGACAGCTCGCACCTCCAACACCGCCCAAGGCAGGGTCTTGACGTGAAGGTCGCTTCCGTACTAGGTAGGTCGACGATGGGACCGTGATGTAAAGAGAGCGATCGGCGCGTTGGAGGGAGTCGGTCATGGGAATCTGGGGAAGGTTTGAGTGCTTTCAACTGGAAGGGGGAGAGGGTACGTCGAAGTGAGGCATTTGGCGGGTTCACTTTGGGTATGAATGCCGGGAAATCAGTGAGAATCTGAGACAGATGGGAGGAAGGCAGGCATCGAAACCTTATCATGGTGCATCTCGCTTGACATTGGATTGTCTGGATTATCGGAGCGGTGTGTTGATGCAGGCAGTTGGGCATGGTAGCTCTTGCCGTCAGCTTCGCACAGCTCAATCTCGGATTGTTGAGCCAGCATCAATGTGGAACGAATTCATTCATCTAGAAAACAAGAAGAAGTAGCAGCTCGAGTTTAAAAAGGAATGCGGTTTTGATGGCTGCCAAGCTGCTCAGTTATGGTTATGGTTTGCGGTTGGGAGGAAGCTTTGGTGGTGCTTCCGCTGCGAAATCGCTCCCACTTTTCTGCTCGATTGACTCGACACGACAAACTTCACGCTCACTCAACCATATGCACTCACAACTCGAACCAAGATACTCTACCCGTGTTTAGGTTTCGGTATACTTTAATACTTCCATCGTGAAATTTTGCAGCTCATATATTCTTATCTCCCTTCCTGCCTCTGAGTCATACCTCGCATCGCATCGCTCGTTCTTTCAACAGCGGGCATTCTCGCTCTCCTCATCAACATCACACCCACTTTCTCACCTCACACAATCGCAAACCATCCCCCAAGAGAGCAAACCAACGCCCACCAAAAATGGCGTTCACAATGCACTCCCACTCCGGGGAATTCTGCCCCGGCCACGCCGTCGACACACTCGAATCCATCATCCAACACACCATCAAAATCGGCTACAAAACCATCGGCCTCACCGAACACATGCCTCGCACCGCCCTGTCAGACCTCTACCCGGAGGAACTCTTGCCCTCCCCCGCCGCCTCCCTCGCCGCCCTGCCCCCCCTGCACGCCTCCTTCCTGACCACCGCCTCCCTCCTGCAAGCCAAATACGCTTCCCAGATCCATGTTCTTATCGGTTTTGAGGGAGAGTGGATCCGCGATGGGGAGTATAGCTCGCTGATCGAAGAGCTTGCTGCCGATGAGAGGGTGGATTACTTCCTGGGGAGTCTGCATCATACGAAGGGGATACCGATTGATTACAACAAGGAGATGTACGCGGCTGCGAGGGAGGAGTGTGGTGGGTCGGAGAGGGGGTTGTGGGCGGCGTATTATGATGAGCAGTGGGA
>Ga0247760_1000442_pt1 | contig 45533 bp, 61 predicted proteins | sample UWRJL171409R4_FD_179936 | JGI IMG/M metagenome (GOLD analysis project Ga0247760, IMG submission 179936) | Plant litter microbial communities from Arlington Agricultural Research Station in Wisconsin, United States - UWRJ-L171-409R-4 | ecosystem: Environmental > Terrestrial > Plant litter >...
GTCTCTACCTTGTCGTTGACGAAACCGGCGTGCTGATCCCACAAGTTAGCCAATTGCACACACCATTAATTGTTGATTTTCCAAATCGTCCGTACCGTGCGCGAGTTCAGGTTGGCAAGGTTGAGGGGGTCCCGGGAGAACTGGTGAGCACCGCCATGTGTCCTCTTAACAAGGTAAGAATTGGTGTTCCCTGCCAACCAAAACACTCGTCGTCAGTATATCGTCGCTTTGGAAAATTCGCCATGAATTCACTCACGAGAAATCTCCCAGATGAGGTCGGCAGAGACGTTGGAAGGCATCTTGATGGATGGGGGCGTATAGAGACCGGAACGAGGAAAAATCGAAGATGTCGTCGACAACAAGTTCAAATTTCAATCAGCAACTTGTATTTTTGGGCAATTGTGGGCTGCCCTACCGCATGTATTTTCGTACCTTCTGGGCCCCACCTTGGATAGCACGGACCACCCAAAGACCGCCAAGGCCGTCACAACCGTCATTGGTCATTTGCGGAAGCTACGGAGCGTTGTATTACGCATCAGCACCGTCGGGACTCGGGACGCCGGTTGCTTCACAGCCTTCAGCACCACGCAAGCGCATTCTCACGACTTTCCGTCGCCCATGGAGTTGCTCATCTAACCGGCCTAGCTCGCCCTCAAACGATTGTAAAGCGGCGGCTATTTCCTTTCATATTCGCTCATTCCCATCTTGAACGTATCCTGGCTCATTCCAGTCACTCAACACTGACACCCATCGTCACCTCAAACGAAGCCTCTAGGCTTGCGAAGCAAACCCAAGGAACCGTCGCCGACGACCCCTCGCCCGCCAAAATGACGTACTTCTTCTACAGCCTTGCTTTCCTAACCCTGATAACGGGCACCGTTCTCTACCTCACCCGCGCACGCTGGCTGGAATCATTCCAAGCAACAATCGTCAACATCCAGCGCCGAATCGAAGACCGTCGCTTCCCAGGGAGTTCGATCCTGTACTCGCGGCTCCCTTCCAGCTTTTCGGGCGACGCAGAAGCAGGCCTCTCGTCGTCTAACTTCGACCTCACGGGCAACGTCGAGGCAGGGGATAGCAGGGCGGGGCTCGACAGCGCAGCGAAACGGGAGATCCTGCGCATCATGCAGCGGCGACGATTGAAGTTCGACGAGGCACGGCGCGTGTATATGGAGCAGCGATTTCGGGATAACGGCATAGGGGCAGACGGGCGACCGAGGGACCCGAAGTTTGTTAGCTTTTCTTAAAGGGTTGGCAAACGGATGCCCCGGAAGCAGGTGGATGTAGGAGGGAGATGGTAATGTTGAGCGGATTGATTCTGAAGTTATCGGAAGGTGTTTTGATCACCGGCCAGTCGGCCTTCACTATTTTTATTCTGTCTGGGCTTGTTTTATACTTTTGCTTATCGCATGGCGTTAGGCGACTTGGTCGGAAGCAGCGACTTTTTGATGTATTTGCGGAGCATTCGTCTTTACAGATCCAGGGGCCAGGATGCCGGGTGGGGGTGAAGGAATTGCGCACGACTCTCAGGTCTACGAAGGCTCAGGCCAAAAGAAAGGGTCCCCTTAGCCAGTGCGAAAATGCCTTCTTACTGTAAAGACCACCTCTGGCTTTCGTTACTACAGGCCATCTCCCATTCTGAAAAGACCTCTATGAATACTGAAGAGGCCTTTTTATATTTCAATTGGGCCTTCCTGCCTGTAATGTGATAAGCCCAGACCTTACCGTTTCAGAGCAGGACTGTGTGAAGATTCTAAAAAGGCAATTTCGCACTGATTGAGGGGACCCTTTCTTTTGGCCTGAGCCTCGTATACACAACTCTGGCGTCATGCTTTCGCAAGTGATTCGACACACGTCTGGCAGTAGATATAAAGATGATGTTTGATATTACAATGCTTTACGTGTCTGTTTTCACTACATAATAGTTTTTTCTCTCGTGCAATCCCCCTCGATTATGGACATTTTAGACAGTCCACTGGCTGCCCAACTCCTGCTAGCCAGAACCTCCCTCTTGAACGCCATCCGCCCGCAATAGCTTCACCGAGATTATGTCGTCCAAAGAAATATATGTACACAAAGACTCGTGCCGACTGCCAATCCAAGCTCAGTCAGTGCAAGTCCCTGCAACCCGGTGCCGATTCACTCCGTTCCCGGTCATTCTCCATTACTTCATGAAGACTATCCACCCAGCACCCCGAGCAACAGTCGAGCCCAGTGAGAATTCACCTCGATTTCTTTGACTCGGGAGCATACTCGCGATCATCCTCGCCTTCTACCTCCTTGAGGGTCTCTTCCATCACCTTCACCTGCTTCTCCCACTGTTCCTTGACAGACTTGTCCTCCTTCTGGAATAACTCGGCGTCGGGGGCACGGTAGCTGCCACCCAGGCGGTCCCACAGCGTGGTGTACTGGCCATAGTTGTAGTTGAAGGCGAAGTGATGCACGCTATGACAGGCGGCGCCATTGATGACGGCGTTGTTGGCGTAGAACTCGCCGTCGTGGATCATGATGGTCCAGAAGTTGATGAAGATGAACATGCACACGTACGCCACCTTCTGAAGCGGGAAGATGAAGGGAAACACATGATATGGGACACTCTGTGCAAATCCATCAATGGGGTGGAAGGCATGGCTGGCGAAGGGTGTCGGCATGATCCACTTGTGGTGCGGCTTGTGAAGGCGCTTGTACACCATCGGGTGGTGCAGGCCACGGTGAATCAGGTAGATAAAAAGGTCGGTGAAGACGAGGAACAGCGGGAACTGGAGGATGTTATACCACCAGCCCGGCCCGTCGGCGGTTGTGTCGTAGAGCTTGCTGTATCCGCGCACCTCTGCGACCAGGGCAGGGAAGGTGAAGAACGCCATGACCGGCAAAGCCTGGTTCGCCTGCATTATCTCGAGGTAGACCTGGTTCTTCAGGAACTTGGGGTGTTGAAGCGTCCTCTTATCGAAGACGAAGACATAAGAAAGGGACGCGAAAATGAAGTAGACCACAAGGCCAAAGAGCCTGTTGAAGAACGATCGCTGGTCAGCGGCAGAACTCAGAGTGCGGAAAGGGGTGGAAGACATCTTCTCACGCAGCAGGCTTACCATAGTATCAGGAACAGGGATAAACTCTGACGGAAGATGTTGTCTCGGGCCCATTCGCTCATGTAGGCCACCTCCGCAGGCTCAATCGAAAAGAAGGATGTCGCGGGCTTGTACTGCCATGTCGAGAACGCCCGCGCGCTCACATTTGCCGCAGCATGGTCGGGAAAGTCGTGGAGCTTTGCAGGATGTAGCCATGCGTACATGTAATCGAACATGAATGTGTCCGAGACCTCGAGAACGATATCCATCTTGAAGAACGACTGCGCGGGCGCAATGCAGAAGAGGAAGTGTCCAGGCGCCCCCTATCGTGAGGCGATTGGGAAGTCAAGAGAGATAAGTGCTGTGTCGAGAATTTCGTGTGGGGCAACAATTTCGCGGCTCATTTCACGCCACACCGAGACAATCACCTTCCTTTCTTGGCTTGAAAGTCAGCGGTCGTTTCAGTGTTTCAAGCGTCAAGAAGTAAATCGAGTTCGATTGTTGTCAAGAAATGTTGAGCCAGAACCGCCGCAAAGAAGAGCAGGATACGTTCAATTTGTATCTCCTTGCGAGTCGCGAACACTTCCCCAATACGCGTATTTACAAAGTCCCAATTTCCGCAGACACGGACTATGAAAACCGGCACCGTCTTCCAGGAACTGGCTCACATGGCACCAGTTCGCATTCGATCCCCACCATAAGTTCGTTGGAAACATCCCATGTTGTTCCCGAGCGACTAATTACGCAGCACTGGCTTTGTTGGGTTAATATCTGTGCTTTAGCGGCAAATGTCATCCAATCCGAGTCGACAATTGCATGATGGAGGCCCCAAAACCACAGTGATTCGCCGGGCTGTGGCGTCGCCGATGCGAGCAGATGGCGTGTTCGACCAAGTCCCCAAACAGGAAGATCCGGCCCGGCACTGCAAGGTACCGCTGACGGGGCCGATTTGGCCAACCGGGGGATCCCCGTGTCGGTCCGGCACCACGGCCCACGCCGAATACTAGTATCGAACACTAGTGTCCGATACTAGTATTCCAAGCCATTGTATAAACGCTGACAGAACCCCTACAAGTCGCACGAAATGCTTCGGCAAATGAACAAAAAGCTGTCTCAATGCAACGTGATGGTTTTCTTTTTTTTTGCGCAGCGCTGAATGATGAGGAAGTTGACTTACAGCGACCCTAACAAGATTATGACTGACAAATATCACATGCATGTTCGAAAATACTTGGTTGACGACAGTGAGCTGAATGGGACTACGGCTTGCAGCCGATCAGCTGAAGATTGGCGGCGGAGGTATCTCTCTTCACTGATTGCTCCGGTCCCGTTCACCTCAGAGACAGCATGCGAGCAACAAGATACGCAAGCCTGACCAGCAGCCCCGGAGAACGATGAGAAGCCAGGCCACAATCGTCGCAATCTTCCAAGGTTGCATGAATGAGCTCAAGGGTCGCTTCACCCCGGATTGCCGCATCAGAATCTTCAACAGTTGAAGAAGGCTTCTCTAGAATACGACATGACCCGTCACATTGAAAACCATGGCCTGACTTGACAGCGAGAAGACAAATTCCGCACTGGCATAGGGGGGCCTTGCCTTTGGCTGGAGTCTCTATGCACTAATGTTGACTAGATTCATCGCTCTTGATTAAGCATTGTGATCCCATGCAGCAACATGGTCGTTATTCCATTTTCTCAGCGCCTCAAAGTTCCGGCACATGTGGTTGACTTCGAAGTCTGGCCACTCCCCCTCGATCCCTTGGTCCTCAAGTTCCGGGAACTTCTTAAAAGTGAAGACGCTCACATCACCATGGCACATGAGATTCTGCCTAAGAGCCTCAATGCAGTGGTCTGGATAGGATGTTAGCCAAGAGGCCAAGGCGCAACGACGAGAAATAACATACCAAGGTGACCGAAGAGATCTTCTGAGCCGTCGGCATCGCCAACGTCTCCTCCCACCTCTTTCTGACCATAGTACTCTTTTTTATACAGCGCCTGTCTCAGAAGATTAAGGCAGTGCAGCTGGTGGAAAACCTCGACGCCAGCCCTGTAACCCCATTCACCCGTCTTAGGATGCTGTATTTTCAGCGAATCCGGCGATAGTCCGAGTTGCTTTCTTTCTTCCTCGGTAATCATAATATCGCCGACTAGTATCCTTGTCAGCGGCAGATCCAGCATGTCCGAAAACTCAGTGCTTACTATCATTGGCGATATAATCCCATGCCCTATCAACATCCGGTCCATAGCCGATGTATGGTGAGTCACTGGCCGTGGGTATTGGAGTCAAATCAAACTTGACTGGCTCATACTTCACCGCCGGAAAGAGGGGCGCTGTCTGAGTGTTAGTGGACAGGCCAATGACAGAGTCAAGGAGATTCATACAATACGTCGAGATCCGAGACAGAAAATTCGATTCTGTCGAAGCTGTGCCTTTCATGCACAGCGACACAGCAAAAAAGGTCACCGATGTAGATAATAGCACTGCATGAGCGAGCCATACCCAGTGCTTCCGTAGACAAAGCCCTGAACCGGGGACTGGCTGACCGTCGAGGTCCGGATGGAGCCATTCGACTTGTTTTTCTCGAGCACCACCGACTCTACGTTCCTCGTCGACGGGAACTGCGTGATATTTGGATTTAGGCATCCTCAAAAAGGGGACGAGAAAGGCCAAGATAAAAGAAGAGAAGACGTTCACCAGTACCGCGTTGCAGTGGCACACCAGGTGCGTTGAAGGAAAGGGGGGGACTGGGCAACGAAAAGTACGTGTGAAGATACCATGAGAATGAAGAATGCTCGAAGAAGAAGGGAGTGAGAGCCGAGGGGTAGGAAGACTCGGGGCTTGGCAAAGACCCCAAGTGCCAAGTGCTGGATTTTGTGAGATCGGAGGCTAAGCTTCGATCAACGGGGATGATGCGAGGGAGGCCGGTGGGAAATCAGGGAAGGTCGACGCGGTGGCCGAAGTGGAGTGGAAAGCCACCCCTTGAAGGGGCTCACTAAAGCACTGCTCTTGCGACAAGCAAGGGATAGGGGATTATGGTTAGTTCAGACGAGGGCCACTTCTTCACGAGGTGGTGTTTGAGGTTCGCTCTAGACTTTAGGAAAGATGAGACGAGAGTGCCAAGGAGGGCAGGGCGGTCGTAGGCGACGAGGACAGCAATGTGACAGCGCTTGTCAGGCAAGCGTCTCTTTCTTACGACTTTTCGACCGCGTAACCGCTTAATGCCCGACCGTGGTGAGGTCTGAGACCGAGCGCGAGCGCGACCCTGGTGTTCATCGTTTTCTGGGGGCGGCACCAAATGGGGGGGGTGGTGCCACGGTGGTCGGCAAGTTCGGCACTCAGCGACGAGAAGAGCACGCCGTCGACTCGGCCTTGAAACACCAAATCCCTGCTCTGTCAGGCAGTCGTGCAAGTCCAAGCGATGGCGCCTTCCGACACGATGTTTCAGTCGCCCAAAATGAGCGATGGGTGGCGTCTCAGATAAGATAAGGATCGTATCCGCGCGACTAGCAATTGGAGATGGGCACCTCTTGCCCACGCTGATTCCAAAGCGCCAACAACAGACAGCAAAGCCTACGAATTCGAGGCTGGCTCGTGCTGGTGGGCGATGAAACCCCGGTGACGATGGCGCTCGAGGCGAGGGAGTACTAGAAGGGAAAAAGCGAGATGCTGATCGCTCCCGTCGGTTTATGCCTCACGAATGCGCTATCCATGATCGCATCTCCAATGCTCGTGCTGAAGGGGTTCCCAGACGCCCAGCGAAAACCCGGAGATCTCGTTGAGGATCATGCTTGGCAGTGTTGCCAGGGCAAGTTCAGCCGTGGAGCCGCATTGGCAGGCGATCTGTGGGGAAGCCGACATCTCAAACCCCCTGCTCGCATGTCTTGGCATTCGAGACGCAGATCTTACAACGTTGCAAGAGGTTTCCAAAGTTCCAAACCCGCCTAGCTAGTTGCGGGCACTCGAGCGAAACGATGGAACAAGGCGCAAGGCGGCAAAGCGAGATGGTGGAAGCGCGCTTTCGTCACCCCAGTCTCACAGCTCATAGACAGTTGAGCATCGTCGACCGGCCGACCCAGTGGCCCCTCTGTACCCAGCATCGTGAGACACACTAAGTGCCCGCCCGGCCTTGTACCCTCTCGACGAGGGTCCCCGACGCCGTCTTGTTGGAGCGGTACGGTGTGTTCTTGTCTCATCGCTTCCCGTCATGGCTAATGGACCCATGCGCTCTTCGGTCCGCGTGAAGTTCACAGTCTTGGACCCAGTTCACCGACCGTGTCTCGCGTGCAACAGAAAAACACCGCCAGTGTGGTCCCATTTCCCCAGGCCAAGGCTATAAAGTTCTCAAACCCTCTCAACATGGCTCGATTTTGAGATTCTTCCCCATCCGCCTTTCACTTCCCACCATCTCTTCAGTCCGGTAGCCTGGTGCCTTTCTTTCAGTTTTTTTTCTACCTTCATTTCCTGTATTACCATTCGAAAGCCAGCTGCCGGTCAGCCCACTCCACTGTCAAGATGCATACCCCTACTTTTGCTCAGTTCCTCGTTGGTGCGATGGTCACCTCGTCGGCCCTTGCTTTCCAGGCCTCCACTCTCATCAAAGTGGTGAGTAACTTGACCGCGTGCTGGTAACCAGTACTGATTCTTCTTAGGGCTCCGCCCTTGCTCTCGCTATTCCGGCTGCAGCTCTCCCTGCCTCTGAAGTGGCTCATGAGATCGAGGCCCGTCACCACAAGGGACAGAAAACTGGTGGTGGCCGTAAGAAGAACAACAAGCGTGAGGTCAACGAGGACGAGGAGGACGAGGAGCATGACGCCCCCGAGCTTGTTGCAAGGCACCACAAGGGACAGAAAACTGGCGGTGGCCGCAAAAAGAACAACAAGCGCGAACTTGACCAACTCGACGCTGAGCTTGACTCTCCTGAGCTCGTCGCGAGGCACCATAAGGGGCAGAAAACCGGTGGTGGCCGCAAAAAGAACAACAAGCGCGAAGCCGACGAGGACGAGGAGGACGAGGAGCATGACGCCCCCGAGCTTGTTGCAAGGCACCATAAGGGACAAAAGACTGGTGGTGGCCGCAAGAAGAACAACAAGCGCGAGGTTGAGGAGCTTGATGCTGAGCTTGACTCTCCCGAGCTAGTCGCTCGCCAGTAAGTAGATTATACCAACAACTCTGGGCTATTAAGATCTAACGAGATTGTAGTCACAAGGGGCAGAAGACCGGTGGTGGCCGTAATAAGAACAACCAGCGCGACGTTGACCAACTCGCTGCTGAGCTTGATTCTCCTGAGCTCGTCGCAAGGCACCATAAGGGACAGAAAACCGGTGGCGGCCGTAAGAAGAACAACAAGCGCGAGATCGACGAGGACGATGAGGATGAGGAGCACGGCGCCCCTGAGCTTGTCGCTCGCCAGTAAGTGATACTGACCGTGTTGCCAATGTCTAAGTATTGAAATCTAACAAACCTGTAGTCACAAGGGATAGAAGGCTGGCGGCCGTGGCGGCCGTGGTGGTAACTAGGGTGTCACTATGCTAGTACAGTGGTGGTGACTTTGGCAATGGCTGTTGTTTCCCTTTTTTGCGTTTTATCTTTGTTCCTCCTGCGGGTGCGTCTATATTCTCTACTTAGCGACTGCAACTTGTACATAAATCAGGCAATGGACCGGCCGAACAAATTGGAAGCGAGTGTTACCGGGCTACATTTCTTGTTCCCAAAGAGTTACATGCTAGTGCGTATTGTGAGTGGGCGGCTCCATCCGCATGGCACTGGCCCTGGTTCATGCAATATGCGCATCGTGTTGGACTCACACGTGGTCTAGGCGTTGGACGATGCGATTGGTTGGCGATTTGTTTCGTTGCATCTGCCCAGTCCAAGCTGTAACTCTCGATGTTTGAACACACAAGCTTCATTGGAATAGGTGAGAAGAGGGTTCAAACATTCAAAGTTCCGTGATGCCCGGGGAGAGTGAGGAAATGTCGTGTTGGCCATCGATCATCAACATCTCCCTCGACCAGTATGTCATCGGGTCTGTGTGGTATGGCGGGCAGAAGACCTCCAACCTCGAACTGGGACCCCGGAGGAGAAGGGCTATCGTTTTCAAGGACAACACAGATTAAAGAAAGGCACGACTAAATAAATTACACCAGACACGCCGACAATGAAATGTAATTCAACATAAATATCTCTCTGGTCAAAGCCATACCTCCCACTTGCACTATGAATCCTAGATGCTCCGGATAAGTACATGTGCCCAGTTAAATACCAGTTCAATAGATAAGGAGCCTTACGATCAGAGGAGATGATTGGGTACCACCTTCCTTGCGAGATGTTTTGACTACCTTATAGTAGTGTGGTAAAAAGGCAGAATAACCTCTTAGAAATAATAGCACTCGTGTGTCTAAGTACCTCTCAGGTTATATGTGGGAGTGGTACAAGTCGGATGGAGTCGATGGTGTACCTAGGTAGCAAAGGAGACATTCTCATCCAACAATGTAATTTTATAAGCTGAACCAATCGATAACTTATCGCAAAGCCACAAACAGCTCGTTGTTACGGAACAAGGTCTCGCCATCCTCGGCTTTTACCACCAAGGTAGCAATTACCTCTTTCTCTCCAAGCCGATGCTGTGCTCTTGCTACCGGACCAGACCCCCTGTAGACCTCAAACAAACCCCCTCCACCACGGGAGAAACCGCCCAAGCCAACACGATGGATTTCATCAACGTTTGCTTGCCTCTCAAGGTCAAACACCTTCAGGACGTAGCCCCTTGTACAAATACCGCAAACTATCAGGACAAACGGTGCTCCGGGGTGGAGCTGGAACTGAAAAGTTGACATCGCCCCACTGGTTTCGTCGTCTGGGACGCCCAACCTTGTGATCCTGGACACTGGGCCCCACGAACAAGATGGTTTGGGCTCCAGCCAGCTGAATGTGCAGTCCAGCCACAAGGAATTTTCATCCCCCTCCCACAGATCGAGCGAGTATTTCATTGCGATTGAGCAGGTGGTGAGTTCCCAGGACGTCTGGACACTTACCGAAATGCAATTGATGATCTGTCGAAATCTGGTAAAGTAAGGCCGCTCCCCCTCTCCGGTCGATCTTCTAGCAAGAAGGAAACAGGGTGACGCTAAGAGGGTTGAGTTTTGAAAAGAGCCCAAAGGTTCAAAGCACCCAAGATATAGGGCGTGACCGTCAAGGCTTTCGTCCAACCTCAGTGATCCCAGCGCCACACTGATGTTGAATTCTGAGAGTCTGCGAACATACCCTCGTCGAGCGATCGACTGGAGATATGGAACAAGGAGTCGAAGCTCTTCGTGGCCAACTTTTCGAAGCCTCATTGCAACTCTTATAGTGCCGGTACTTGCATGAAACTCTGGTGGATGTTCCGTGAATCTTTCAGGCTCTAGGGATATGACAAATTCGTTACCCAAGTGATCAAATATTGGTTGGAAATCCGCCGGGCTCTCTGCCAGAGCCCCAGAAAGCGGGGCCTCTCTCAGCACTTCCGTTATGTTAGTTAGGTAGGTACCTTAGGCATGGTGTAAAATTCTGTTCGAAACATTAGGGTTTTCTCACCCTGCGCATCCCGTCGAACAGCCGCGACTCCATCCTCCTCAATAACCACTTGGCCACCGTTTGCAGTTCCCCACGCAACTGTGGTAAATATTAGCTGATTTCTTCCTTGCGGGACAATGCCTTGTGTCTTGGGAGTTGAGAACAAAGTGGGGTGCCTGGAAAGAACAAAATGGGAAGAAATCGGCCCGGGCCGAGCACTCACGGAGGGACGGGTCATGAGATGAGCTTAGTATCTCTTTTTCAAGACGAATAAAGGCCTTCTTCCCCTCTCCGTAAAGCAACGGCATTGAGATGTCGAATATTCCCAGGAGACAATAAGCCACATCCTCAACCCTCGTCGTGCACCTGTTTGATGCCCATCGCATACGCCGATATACCGAGACGTCCTGTAAGGGAATGCAGTGGTTTAGGATGCCTTCCGGGATCCCAGTTGCTCCCTCCAGGTAAGTTGCCAGCTGAGACTTGGCCCCAACTCGTGCCCAATCCACGTCGTAAAATACCACATCGAAGGGCGCGATCAGCTCTTGAAGGGTCCAACCACGGGTGAACCATTTCGCTGCCTTGAGCTGCCCCTCCACGTTTCCACGCGGCAGCTCTACATCGTATAAATAAGCATAGCAGATGAAAGCTTCGGTATAATAGCGAAACATAGAGTTGATCGTCTCGGAGAGCTCGGCGCTCGAAGTTTTGTCGATGCAGCACGTGTCTACCCACGCCCACTCTAGACCATCTTGGTTGGCTTGCCGACAGCAAAACTGAATCTTAGAAAACCCGTCCTTCTTCGCCCGAGCTCTCTCAAGATTCTGGATGTCTTGGAACGTGACCTCATCGTCGCCCCACGTGTGAGAGAGGATGGCATATGGGGGCGGTTTGGCATCAAGGAAGTGCGAGAGCTCGAGTGTGTGGACGTTGATGAGGCGCATCTCCAAGCTCAGACAGTTTGTGTCATTTGATGGAGAAGACGGGCTGAGGCTGGGCGGCTAGCGTCCCGCGCTGCAAGCACGACGGGAGGCTATTTGGAACGGTTCCCTGTGCCATAGGCCGCCGCCAGAACCCTGTTGCATCCAATGGCAGCACACCATCATTTCTAAAAATCGGCATCTGGGGACTGCGGGGACGAAGACGCCGGACTGAATAATGGACTAGAGACTCGACGGGTAAGGAAAGGTCCTAGATCTCCTATTGGAGTCTAGGAATGATATTGCTGTAGTAATACCCGGGATAAAAGGTCGTGATCAACCCTGCCTCAGAGGTTGTGAGCCTGGAGCTGGTGGGGACTTGTGGGGGCATCGGTTTGCTCCGCTCCCGAGGCGGAAGCAGATTGAGTACCTGCCACCGTATATCACAGAACGGCTAACGCGGTGCAGGGGAAAGAGATTGTGGGGTTCCGACGCCCCTGCGGCAGCAGCACCAACTCAACCTGGCCCGGCGGCTGAAGCACACACCCTGGAGACCGCGCAATATCTGCGCAGTGGCCTGCCTGCTAGTGTAGTGCATCCGTAGTGTTTTGCAAAGTCACCTCGGTGCTGTGGCAGCATGCATGTTTCATCTGGTATGTCTCTCGTGGAAGATTCCTTTTCTATGCGACCAGACATTTTCTTCTCTCCTCTCCCTAGGATTCATTCCTCATGTAATCCCAGCAAGCAGGAGACCTTCGGAGGTACGGAGGGTCCGTGGGGGTGGCTCTCTCACGGCAAGGGATACCAGTACATGTACATATGGCCCGCCATGCCACAACTACAGAGGTTATGAACGAGCCCAACAAAACAACTAGCTCGCACGCACAGCAATCACAATATTGTTTTCTCTGCGAATATGTCCTCTGAAGATGGTGCCGAAGAGGACACCGTGCGAGTGAAACCTAGGAACAAGTTGGAGGCGCTCCTTCGGCAGGACAGATGCTAGGTATCCACATATATGGTCCGTGCAATATAGGTACCCACTATACGCACCATACCGCCTTGCTGCAGTTTTGATCACGCTAACACAGCGCGCCACTTGATGGCAGCCGGGGTTAGGTGAGCTTCTACTAAATACTGGACCTTTCCCTCTCCAATGCATCTCAAACAACACAACGACAACAACCCGGTCACCCGTCCCACATCAACGCCAGCGTCGTTGTTCTCTTGGCCCGCATCCCGTATCGCATCGCACGTACCTTACACGCCGCCGCTCGACGGTTCGGCTCGATTGAAACTTTGCACTTGCGCTGCGCGAGGCTGAACTGTAGGCACGGCGCGGGTCCGAATTTTCTAAACTCCAGCCCTACCCGATTGCCGAAACTTTCGGTCGTCGCCATCCTCCTGGCCCATTTCGTCCCCTTCGAACGTCAAGCTCTGAACGCGACACGATGTCGATGTATCCCGGCCATCGCAGCATGGGGGGTGCCCCCCCTGCAAACGGCGCAGCCGGTCGTCTCAATGAGCTGCTCGAGGGGATCCGCGCCGAGTTCGACTCTCACCTCCGACAGACCGAAGGCTATGACCATCAACGTAAGATCCTGATATCCCTCATATCATCAGGCTTTTCATTGGACGACGTGGATTTTTAGAATCGTGATCTAGACTACAAATTGCCTTTCGGACGACAACGCTGACAGCCCACCAACAGTGCGCGAGCAGCTACAGGAAATGAACGTCATCCGCGAACGAGTGTATCAAATGGAACAGACGCAAATTAATCTGAAGCAAAAGTGAGTAGGCGCTTTTCTTGGCAGCGTATATTGTTTTGAACAGGATTGACCTGATTGTCGTCGAACAGGTACGAAGAGGAGATTGCGATGCTGCGTCGTCAGTTGGATGCGCGTGGTGGCCCTCCGGGTGGGATGAACCCTCCCCCGCAGCACGCCGGTCCGTCGCAGCAGCCTCCTTCCATCGGTATGGGGAGCAATGTGTTCGGCGCAATAATGGCGGGGCAAGGTGCTCAAGGCGGCGGTCTGGCCCCCCCACCGCCGCCCCAGCCGGAGCAGCAGCCTCCTCATATGCCTCCTGCCCCGCCCGGACTGGGCCCTCCTCCTCCCCCGCCCCCGCCGCCTCATCAGCAGCCCCCTTTCCAGCAGTCGTACGGCCAGGGACCGCCTCCGGGGAGTTTCCCTTCTCAGCCTCCGCAGAGCACGGCCTCTCCGGGACCAGGCAAGAGAGCGATCGGAAGGCCCCCCACGGGCCCGGCCACCCCGCAGATCAACACTCCCATCCCCTACAACGGGCCTGGTCAGTCTCCCCAGGTTCCTACACACCCAACACCGGATCAGCCGCGCATGGGACAGCAGCACCCTTCTGGCCCCCCCATGCAGACAAACGCTTTGAGCGATCTGGACCCTGAGCGCCTGCCGAGCCACGTCAAGAAGGTCAAGGACGACTGGTGGGCAGTTTTTAACCAAGCAGTGACCCGCGTTCTGGACGTTGATTTGGTGCACACCCTGCAGCATGAAAGCGTCGTTTGCTGCGTCAGGTTTAGCGCCGACGGCAAGTATGTGGCTACTGGATGCAACCGGTCCGCCCAGATCTACGACGTTGCTACCGGCGAGAAGATCTGCATCCTCCAGGACGAGAGTATTGATCTCAACGGCGATCTCTATATCCGGAGCGTCTGCTTCAGTCCCGATGGCAAATATCTTGCTACCGGCGCCGAAGATAAGCTGATTCGAGTACGTCTTGCCCTCCCCTCGCATCTTGTATGGTTGATTTAGAGCTAGGGCTAGGCTGACTCAAACAGGTTTGGGATATTGCCGCGAAGCAAATCAGGAACACTTTCCAGGGTCACGAGCAGGACATTTATTCGCTGGATTTCGCTCGTGACGGACGCACTATTGCTTCGGGTAGTGGTGACCGCACCGTCAGACTGTGGGATATTGAGACTGGGACCAACATCCTTGTCCTCAGCATCGAAGATGGCGTAACCACCGTGGCCATCTCTCCCGACGCCAAATTTGTTGCTGCAGGCTCCCTCGACAAGAGCGTTCGAGTATGGGACATTAAGACTGGATACCTGATCGAGCGTCTCGAAGGCACCGACGGACACAAAGACAGTGTTTACAGCGTGGCTTTCTCACCTAACGGCCGTGAGCTTGTCAGCGGTAGCTTGGACAAGACTATCAAGATGTGGGAGCTCTCGGCTCCTCGGGGCATGAACCAGCAGCCGCCTCTTAAGGGGGGTCGATGCACAAAGACTTTCGAGGGACACAGGGTATGTACAGTTCTGTACTCAAGCCCGGATAAAATTGCTAACACTGCTTTAAAGGATTTCGTACTCAGCGTTGCTCTTACACCCGACAACCAGTGGGTTCTCTCGGGCTCCAAGGATCGTGGTGTCCAATTCTGGGACCCTCGCACCGGCCAGACACAACTCATGCTCCAGGGCCACAAGAACTCGGTCATTTCAGTTGCTCCCAGCCCAACTGGGAACTTTTTCGCCACCGGCTCCGGAGACACGAGAGCTCGTATCTGGTCATACACGCGCATCACCCCCCAACACTAGATGGGCTGGGTTGACTATGCTGGATTGACATCCTGACATTGGCAAATTACGGTTAGGCGCAGCTTTGATCCGTCAAACCAGGACCGGATACGCAAATGTTGAGAAGAAAAGCAATTCCATGTGGCAGTGTTGTGTTAGGGCGCGATTCCAGTATTTGTTTTAGGTGGATAGAAACGCGGAGGGATGGTGTCTTGTGTTGTGCCCGCTGCTGACCGCGCTGGGTTGCCCCTTGTTCGTCCGGAGGGCTGACCCAGACTCGTTGGAGGTGGGTGTCCGGCGTCATGGATTGGCGTCAAGGATTGAAGAGAGAGTTTACCGGCTGGATGGATTTTTGGTTGCTTGGAGGGTAAGGGTATGGGGAAGTGTGGGTATCATTATCGCAGTTCCTAATCCATGTGTTCTCGTCTATGTCATCGTATCTATGATGCCGTGCCTGCTTGTGTGGATGTTCTTGGCTTGAGTGTAAGACGCCCTCCGCTGTTGATATCACCACGAGGGAGGGAGGGACAGCATCAAACTACAGCCCACCAAAAATATCATCGAACTCATCTCCCTTCTTCCTTTTCTTCTTGGGTCGCTTGGCAGGCTTCTCAAGCCCACTGAATATGTCATCGAACTCGTCCCCGCTTGGCTTTACTTTCTTCTTGAGCCTAGGTCGCTCCGCCTCCTTGGGACTAGCGACCTCAGTCGTCTCACGTAGCTGGTCTCGCCGATGCAGCGGAGGAGGCGAGGCACACTCTCGCCCCTCTAATACTTGAGGACGTACGGCCCCGACCTCCGTCATCATGACCTCCTCGCGCGAGACCGCAGTACCAATATCTGGGATGAGTGTCCTGGCTTCTATGCCGAGTAGCGATTCCCTCCCCCCTTCACTCCTGTTGAGCTCAAACATCTCCTCGGCACTGGCTGTGGGTCGTGCCGCCGCCGCCGCCGCCGCCGCAAAGGGCGACACTGCGTTGTCAACCTGCGCTAGCACGCCTAGCAGCATGAGCCCCATGTGCGCAAACTGTCTGTCCGCTGTGAGCTGCGTGAACGATCTGAGAAGCATGTTAGCACAACCAACCCAACCCGACCGACTGACCGCTCCGGTCTTCTTCTTCATCTGTCCTTTTCTTGTAATCTTTTTTAGAGGGAATAGGTGCACCTACCGATAAGCACCAGGCACCAAGTTCCTCCGTAGATGCCCCGCACGAACTCTAATCTCATCGTCCCTATCACCGCCCTCCGGCGTCTTCGCCTTCTTCTTTTTCTTGCTGTTGCTGCTGCTGCTGTTACTGCTCCTCGGAATCCGCTCAACCTCAGCCAGGCGCAACTCCACCGCCATGAGGAACTTGCGCAGGTTGCGGCGGAGCATGTCGGCGTGGGACCACCATTTTGAGAGGCGGTGCTGGTTTCTGTTGCGGTGGTGGAAGCGCTCGAGGATCTCGAGTGTTGGTGTGAGGGACGCGAGAGTCTTGCCGAGTAGGTCAGAATCTGCGGTTGGGTCTGCTGTATCTGGTTGGCGAGTTGCGATGTTCGCCTTTGCAGTCATCTTGGCTGTGGGGGTGAGATAGAGCTAGCTGGGTGTGTGTGATGAGAGGCCCAGAGGGTTAAGGTTCACCAAGAGGATTTACATCAGCAAGGGTTAGGGTTGCTTACGCCCAGGGTTCCTCGCCTGCCAAAGAACTACCTACCTATGGAAGGCGCGCTCGAGACTGCCCCAGCGAAGCTTTCCTTATTTCGAGCCAAAGGTGTGGATGGCGACCGAGGGACTGCAGGCGCGGAGTATAGTTGGTACTGGTACTTGGACAGCCCTCGAATTGCCCAGACCTAGTATCTATTAGGTGCATCTGTTTTACTGTGGCGCAACAGGGATCGGACTTTCTTTTCCGCCTCAAGGGTACTCAACAGCACCGACAGCAACTCGAGCAGTTTTGCAGCCCCTGAACGAAAAGGGGGCAAAACAAAGGAAACCCGTGGCAATGGTGTTAAAATGCTGTACACTCTATCCTTCTCCCCCCGTCCCAAGTTAATTACTCGTTCTCTTCCATCGACAACTCGCGTGCCTCTTTCAGTGCCAACTGACCCATGGCCGTTTCCCAGTCTTCGGGCAGCGCATACGTCAAAAGCATTGCCTTGTCACGGCCCAGAAGACACACCCTCGCAGGGATATTGCCTCTCGTTTTGCTTGTGTTCTGCACTTCCATCTGAATCGCTGTAAAGCCTGCTGTCATTTTCGAAAATCCAAACCAGGAACATATTTTACCCTTCTCCTTGTGCGTCCCAAGATCTACCGTCTTCAGAGCCTGGACTTGTCCGTACTGTGTGTATGGGACCAGTGAATAACGATATGCTATTTTTAGAAGGGTTTGTGACGGTTCCCCTTGAGTGGTGTCAGTCCAGGTGTATCAGAAAAAGATAGAGTCCGGACAAACCTTTTGTGTGACACAGGATAAGCAGTGCTTTTTCGTCGAGAAATTTAAAGTCCACCGTGGTCATGTCTTTTGGAAGTACAAGACTGCATGCTTCAGTGGCCGTCGTACCGCTGATGCCATTGACGAGTGGGACATCCGTCCGGAAGATGAAAACTGTATGACTGGTCAGACATGAAGAGACCTAATTAGACGTTGGAGCATACCTTTGTTCTTCTCGCTCTCAGGAACCAAAGCAGTAAAGACCGTGGCCTCGGGGCCACCCTGCACCAGTTAGGAACTGGCCAGCAAAGTAACAGCTAGCAAAGAACTTACATTTTTGCTATTGGAGCAAAGATGGACGTCTTGTTTCCATATTTTTGAACCAACCGAAAGTTCAGTCGGTTGCCCAAATCGGACGCTCCTCTTTTCCGCCTCGGCAATGTCCCGGAAGACAATATTTGCCCGGCTTATCAGATAATTCACCAGGAAGTCGATGTGTGGCAGCGCTTTCATGTACGCTTGGCCCGCCTCTTGTCTCTTGAGCTGCTTGTCAAGCATCTCCAGCAGCGACGCGCCATCCTCAACCAGTTCTTGGTTCTTGGCATAGTCCTCGCGGGTAACCTCCCCAAAGTAGAGCTCCAGCGGGCTGCTCACGAGATACCGTTGGATGTATGTCAGTACTTTGGCATTGTCCATTGTAGCTTCTTTCTCTGTCAGCTCGTCACCGAGCGTCGACGAAGCCTGCTTGTCGATCTCGAGCCGGAGCCAGCCCGAAAATGCGGTGAAATGCTCAAGTTCGTCCATGACGGACAAAAGGATCTTATGAGCAACGACGGTTAAAGATGAGACGATGTCCATTAGCCTAGTAATCTGTGCAGCAGTGAAACCGATGCTCTCCCGTGAGTCGTGAAACCGGGCAATGCCAAGGAGCCGGCTTAGGATGATGCCGCATCTTTCGAGAGCTGGAATGAAGTTCTCATGGACGAGGCTGCGCAGGTTCTCGAGCCCGGACACCACGGCCTTATCCCAGCGCTTGTGGCCCTGTTGGCTGATCAGAACCAAGAAAGGAGAAATGAAGCGAAGGGGCAACTTACCCTCTCGGCGAGGCTATCCACAAGCCATTCCTTTAAGGGAGGGAAGACATGTCCCGTAACAACCGTATGGTACAGCGCCTGTACTATCGTCACTGGTCCCTTCTCCATGTTGTCAAGGTCCTCCTTAACGGCATTTAGGAATCGGCCCGGCAGTTCTCTGGTCGATTTCCACTCGCCGACCATGTGTGCTTGTGCCTGCTTCACATAACGAAGTAGATTCTGCATCGTCGTCATCTTCGACGCCAGTAGGGAGAGGTTAACGGGCGAATAATGCACAAATGTCAGGTCGATGGGCACGAGATGGAGTGATGTCCCATCGCCACCGTGCGACCTGAAGAGGAGCGCGTGTGTGGATACTTGGGGGTGGGAGCCGTGGCCACACAACTGGAAGACGGCGGGTGAGGATACCTGCGTACGGGGCGAGTATTTAAAGCTCCCGATCACAAATGAATCGTATATGCTGAGATGGACGCCCCCATCGGTAGTGCCTACGATCATAACATGAACGGCATCTGCCTCCTCGGGCTTGACGGGTCGAAACACAAACTCGAGTGACGACGTGGTCGAGAAGACAAACATGTCATCCCTAGTTATATCAGCGACGTGGCACTGCGGTAATCTCATGGGGAGAGGGCGGTCTTACCCCGAACCGCCCGACACGGGGAGCGGACTGATCTTGGGGAGGGCTGTTTCGACCTCTAGGAATGTAAGCTCATGGGGGAGATCCAGAAGGTTTTTCGGTCTCCCGTCCAAGGAAATGTCATGGGACGACAGTCTGCTCGAAGGGTTTCGGGCTGTGGACGCTCTCCCTGTGACGTTGCGCGACCAGGCGATGAAATCAATCTTGGCGCCCCCAGGCTCGCAGACTCGGATGTGATGCACCGCCTTGCTGCTCTCTAAGCCGGTGAGCCTCACAACACCATCGCTCCATCCAGCGGCCAGGAATTGTCCTGTAGCAGAAAGTGAGCGCGACTGCACATCGAAGGGAGAACAGGGCCGTACCGTCTTCCTTCCATCTCACAGCCGACGCTTTCTGATTGCGCTCCGTGTGCTTCGAGACCAGCTGGTCATTTGCCCTCCATACGAAGAGGATGTTGCTGGCATCGCCAACGGTAGCCGTCAGATCGATGGCGGGGTTGCAGGCGACATGGCCGCCCCAGATGGGGGTGCTTAGCTTGCTCGCACTGAAGAGCGCAAGCTGCGCGACGGGGGCCATGCTGTTGCTACTCCCAGGACGATCTTTCCTGGGCCGAGTCACCCGGGTCCATATCTCGGGTGGCGTGGCTCAAAGATCTCAGCGGGCGGGTGTATTTCTTCTATGACTTGTAAGAGTGGGAAGTGCGCTTCTGTTTAGATGTCGAGATGCGGGCATGAGTTGAGCAACGGGGGGACGTGGACAGTGCGAATTGAGCTGCCGGTTATTGCAGGGACATGGATTTCCAGCTTTGGCACAACGCAGACTGCTGAATGGAAAACTTCAGCACGGGTACTCCAACACAAAGCACAGTCTAAATTGCAAGCGGTTCCAGCACACCTATACCACCTCAGCAATACCTAGGCTATGACTTGAAAATGTAGACCTCGGCTTCGAAGACGCAATTTGATCTTGAACTATCAAACTAGACATCCGGACGCCTTTCGCTGCCCGTTCCTACTCGTCCTCTCGGTAGGTACCCAAGGCAGACCGGCCCCTTATGTTCTCAAAGCGAACCTTGGATTAGCTTGGCAAATAGCCTCCTTTCCCCCCTTACCCTAAACCGTCAATCAACATGGAGCAAATTAATGGAATTTGTGGGCATGTGCAACAACAACAACAACAACAACAACAGGGTCTTCTATCCCGGACGCGCTTTCAGTATCATCTCCGCGTACAGCCCTACTTGTATACGGATCTGTAAAGGTCAACGGTACGGAAATGTTGTCACATGCAAATTGACAGCGCAGAAAGAGTTGACTTCCATTGTAACAGACCCTTTTCTCTTCGCCTCTACACTGGAGACTGGGCCTCAACAACCCTATGAAAGCGCTGGAATTCCATTACCGTTACTCCTTTTTTGTTCATAATTGCGACAGCCGTCTATTCGACTGTGTAGTTGTCGGCAACCGACTTGATGTCCTTGGAGAACGTCACCTCCTCACCCATCTCGGTCAACTCCACAGATAGGACCTAGCTCTGAATTAGTAGATGTTCTCAAGGTACGGCTGCATGGCGAAGCAAAACTTACATCGACATTCATAAACGGCGACTGCTTAGAGAACCGCACCTGCATAGGAAAGAACTCATTTTCATCATCTGTTTGCGCCTCAAACTCAAAAGCGCCGCTCGTGTTGTCCTCATTCACAGCGCCAATTTGCCACTCGAGACTATCCCCGGAAACCTCGTACACCGCATCAAAGCTCGAGACGGTAGGTTCTGCCGTGGAATATGGCACAATAACCGCAACGTCATTCAGGGGATCCCCACCCGTCAACTCATACTCGATAGTCATAGTAGTGTTGCCATCCGAGCCCTTGTTGACCCAGACAGTGAACACGATTGGGAGCACGCTCGTGTCGTCCGCCTTGGGCGCCGCTCGCCACTTGAGAACGCCGACAGCCTGGTTCACCGGGAAACCCCTTGTCTGATTTGACAACTGGATAACTTTGGTGCTGTTGTACACATTCTTGTCGACGTTTGGATGTGTGCGGAAGCTCGCACCGTGAGACTGGGTGGCGTCCAGTTTGAGCCTCAGCTTGGTCAGTGACGGATCCGTGACACGTAGTGTTAAGTCTCCGTTTACTGAGAATGAGTTTGCCACGCCTTCCCTGGAGATCTTTGCGCTGATTGATTCGTTGATGGAAACGTGGATCGCGTCCCGGTCAAGGTTGGTAGATGCACGGGGGGCTGCGGCATGTTCCGGGGCTACGGCCGGGCTTGCTACTGGCACAAGTGGGCTATCGTCTACCTCTTGGCCGAGATCTCCCCTTACGCGCTCGAACATGTCGGTGGTCTTTGATTTCTTGCCCAACTGCATACCCTTGCCCTTTGGTGCGGTAAACCTAGGCGGGTTAGCACGCGGTGATCAGGAGTGAGATACGAGCGATGACTAACTTGGACTTGTTCTTCTCCGCCTCATATGTATCGTAAGTTTCCGTAACGGCTGGTCTAACGGGCGGTGTGTATGTTGGATATACTGGAGTCCGGGGCGCGCCTGCGCGTGCCGCTCTCCCTGTCTCCTTGCGCTGCATCTCCAACTGCTTGGCTTTTCTCTTGCGCTCCTCGGTGGCCTCCAGCTCTTTGTTCTACAACCGTGTAAGCAGCTTCCGTGCCAACTGAGAGGCACTGCTCTACATACCCGCGCAATGATTTCTTGGATGCGCTCCTCATGACTCTCCATTTCAAGAAACGTCTTGATCTGACCGATAGACAGGTTCTCCCGATACCCAAGGGTGACGAGCTCGTCGAAGGCGCTGAGGATGTCGAAGGCATGCTTAAGGATCTCGCGCTCGTCCAAGCTCTTGCATATGCTGCTGACGACCTGGGAGAACAGGTGAAGCGAGTCGATGTCCTGGAGAATGTTGGACTGCTTGTTGGTGATGAGCACCATGTAGAGCTCGTCCAGGGGCTGGTAGACAAATCGGACATTGTCCTGCTCGACAGTGGTGTGCTGCGTTCCGGAGTCTGCAGCCTTGGGGAAGGCGGCGAGGAGGGCCTCAATGCGCGAGCGCTTCATATCGTGGAACGCTCTGGCAAGGACGGCCTTGCCGCCGCGCGTGCAGATGGACGCCGCGAGGACAACCTAGCAATGTAGTCTGTCAGTGGTCTGCCAAACGGTAACTCGTAGGAAAAATTACCATCTTGATTGTGTCAATCGCCGAGTTCGAGGGCACTTGTGGGGAGAATTGTGCGGTATGAGGAGAGGTACTCGTAACTCAGCTTCACCTCCTTGTTCCGTAGTTATTAGGAGCAGCAGTGCTGTGGTTGAGGTGTCCTGTGGCCGAACCAACGTGGGGTTAAGTGCCGGCTGGCGGCAGCTGGCACTAAGAGCTTCAAGTGCCAAGGCTTGCCGCAGCTAGGCATGGGTTACTAATTCAGCGCTAAACTGAAAACAGCGCCTCGCTTTTGCCCTTCCCTTGTCAACCTGGAACTTTCTTGAGCAATCACCACCTCACCCATCTACGGAGAACGATACCTCGATCAGATTCACCAACAACCCCCCGTTCATCAGTCCCTTCAACGACACGCCTTTTGACAGGTTCACGCTTACTATCCCTTTCCCAGGTGGTTCATCTTCCCCGCGGCATAACGAGCTGGCGGCAGTAGACACCGCCCGTTGCGATAGCTCCTCAGAGCCCTCGGGTCTTTCGACGACAGTTACTCCGCCAAGCTCTCCCCGGCCTCCCCCGTTTGCCGACCTGCTCGTATTTCTCATTGAAAACAGCTTGCCAGTTCCCCAGAGAAGGTATTGAGTTTCACTGCGGTTCTGGTCGCTCTTTCCCAACGCGCCTTTCCCACGCGTCCTAGATCGTTCCGTTCTGCCGTCCCCGACTCACTCCACACCCACCACCCGGACCACCTCCCGGACCCTTGGCCTCTATAAATACACACTCTTTCAAAGCTTCACCACCAAGTTCTAGGATGACCCATCGAGGCTGCTCCTAACAGACTCTGATATAAAAGCATTTGCCCGTCTTTGCACGTTTGCTATTTATTTCCGACTGCTGTCTGCCAAGATGGACCCTCTACTTTCGGTCGCAGATCCGCAAGGAGACTCGGAGGACTACTTTCTCGACCTCGACGCCGGCGCCGACGCCGCCGTAGAAGACTTTGACTTCAGACTCGATGGCGCGTATGAGGCCGAGGACACATCTGCTGAAGCTGTGGACGGAGCCGCTGCGAATACTAGCACCGCGTACGAGATCGGCTATGATGAAGACGAGGCCGTAGTCGAGTCTCCAGAAGTAGATTCCACGACCACGGGTGAAGTCGCCCATGTAAGCGAGGAAATCGGAATGGAATATCAGGACGAAATAGGCTACGAGGACGAAGAGCCTGATGTGAACGGCGCTATCACGGATGCTGGAATGGGAATGTCCAGTACTTCTGGTATCGAACAGTCAGAGGACATATGCGAAGAACCCCAGGGATTTGACGACCAAGAGCAGGTGCTTGAAGCCGAACCTGCTACGGAACTCGATCGAGATCCTGCCTTTGGAGAACCCGGCGAAGATCTACTCTTGCACGATGGACTTGATGGCCCCGACGACGCAGAGGTGGTCGCATCCAACGCCGCGGCCGATCGTAGTGCCGATACTACTGATGGTGGAAGCACGCATCACTCTTATTTGGACCATGAACAAACCCCTGCTTCTGGGCTGGAAGACCTCCAAGAGATTCCTGCAGATATCTCTAGTGTCTCCGTTGCGTCCGTTATGCCCGAGGTTACAGTTCATTACAATCAAGGCCGGTACTCTCTTCTCGGAGCTCCGTCGGATGATCCAGATTCGTACTTCCTTTCAGACCGGAAAGAACTGGATGGTTCGCTGTCACAGTTTCTCGCCTCTATTCGCGCCGTCATATCAGACGAGATAGCCCCAGAGGACGAGCTGGTCGTTCGCATCGAGGCTCTGGATCTTGAGTTTGGGGAGAAATCTAACCAGAAATTTCTGAATCGGAGCTTTTACGATATCTTCAGATGTTTTTCGGCCCTTTCCCTCGAGTTACCAAAAAACTCGCAAGAACTAGAGCTCGACCTACTGATGCGTCGAGATTGCGAAATGCGCTTCATCGAACTGCTTCAAGAGGCGGGACTAGCTGATGAACAACTTGACCACTCCGCAGGCTTTGGGGACATGGATGAAGATGCATTGCTGCCTGACGAAGATTCGGTTGACGATTATTCTGAAGGCTTTGAGATTGGTGGAGATACAGCCGCTGCTTTGGGCGACGGCGATCTTTCACAGACCGCGGAGCAGGATCAAAAACGAGTGGCGCCCGAAGCTCCCGAACTCAGAGACGACATCATTGGGGAGACCCTTGACTTGCGTACCAACCTGAGTGGGGCCGACTCGGCAGGGTTGACCCAACCTGAGCCAAGCGGCGAGGGTATATTCGAGGAAGAATATCAGGAGGTGCACTACGAACAATCGAATGAGACGGAGAATGCTGAAGACGTTGATGTTGCCGGCGAAACGGGCGACGAATTCACAGCTAATGGGATATTTGATGAGCAAGAGCTTGCGATTGATATTGCAGCACAGCCTGTACTGGGGCAAGGCAATGGTGAATGGGGTGAGATAAGCAACCATCCAGAAGTGGGCACTGGTGAAGGTTTGGCTGCCGGCGATATTGGCACCGCAGCCGCGCTGGAACCAACGATGCACGGTAATAACCCAGCTTTCTTTTTCCCTACGTCTTCCAAGCCTCCTAGCCACCTCGACCTACCCGTACCTGGCAGTTCGATACTGGACGCACCCGACGAAGATCTCATCGACTACTCGGATGATGAAGAGCTCCCACAACCTTCAATCCAGGAATGTGGGAAGCGGAAGTCTGCCTCGCCTCCACAGCCAACATCTTCAAAGAGAAGAAAGTTGGATGTTGAGCAATGGGTAGCGGAGTCATCGGCTACTGAGAATCTACAGGCTGAAGATGAACCTGCTCAAGAGAGTGTTGCAACAGTTTCGTGGGATCAACACTCTCCAATTTCCAACAACGACAGAGTCCCGCTGTCCCCGAGCACGAGACGAGAGATTCTTCTCCAAGCAACCGATTAGGAGTCGACCTCGGATACATCCTCGATCGCCGTCTCGACTTTAAAGAATTTCCATGCTGCTCACAGGAACCCCAACACACAAGCACACGCTCGCACCAGATCAGATCAAAGCATTGCATTGTCATTTGCCAGCGACGCTGACATACCGCGTTACCCAGATGATGACGCTACCGTGACCTTCAGCGCAGGCTCTGCTCTAGCCACAGTTCATGAGCAAGGCGGCAGTGATGTCAAACCGCCTGACTTCGAGCAGGATGTATCGCACATCCAGATTTCTGGTACCGCGAAAGGCAGCAGCGCCTTAAAGCAAGCTACGTCTATTGACGCTCAAGAAGTTAAGTCGCGACATACGAGTAGGACGTCGACGATCAACGGTGATGATATCAACGCCGAGGAGCACAATCTCGCTGATGAGCTTGCACCGAAGCACGATCCGGATTACGGATTGCAGACGCCCGGGGACGAAATTGACTGGGAGAATGGAGAGGAAGACGACGAGCAAAACACATCCGCTCCGACCCCTTCGGGGAAACGAAGCCGCACTAACGAACCGGAGGGCCTGTCTGACGGAACTGGTATGCCAATAACCTCACACGATAAAGAATCACGGCTGATGAATCACAGATAACAAGCGTCGTCGGACCTGATCGACAGGCTCATTATTAATACTGACCCTACCCTCCTTACCCCCAGTCATATCATCACCGCTGTAGTTCAGCCACTTCCCAGCATGACCTCGTATTCTGACCCCTTTCCTCGTCCGTCACAAGCCCTCAACGGGAAGACATCTCATCGGCAAATTTGACGTTGGTGTTTTTGGAGTTAAAAGTTAAAAGAGGTAAGTCCCGTCAGGAACTCCACAACGAGCGCGTCATCCTACCGAACTTTTTATCGATTCCGCCTTGATCGACTTTTGTGCATATCCAGGACGATTTTTGTGGCACCGCCGCATGGGTGCTTGGGGTCTTTCGGCATTCTGCCCGACTTGGAGCTCCCCTCGGCAGCGAACGAGGGTCGCTTCTTAACTTACATGTAGGATTACTCGGGGAAGATGGGGTTTTGGCCACAAAAATGGTACTTTTGTTTGCGTTGGCGGCGTCCTCGCGTGTGTGGTTGGGTCGCAAGGTATTTACCCTCGATCTGCTCTCGGCGTTCTTGTTTTGGGGAGAGGACACGCGGTTATAGCATAGGAAATAGGGTGTCGTGTTTGGCAATCTCGTGGTTTATCGGGATTGTCTTTGAAGTTTGTATTCTAGTAGACGGTCTGGGCGGGTGGGTGGCAAACGCATCCTTGGCGTTGTGGTATGGAGCGCCTGGCGTTTTGATACCACGTGTCTACGATGAATCGAGTTTACGGGCTGAAGAAGGGCTTTGCCTTCCAAGGATGTCGTAGCAAATACAGAGTACTCCGTACGAAGTCGATGAATGAGACCCTTGAGCTGAGCCAAGTTGTGAAAACCCAACATCACTTGACCTTACCTAATACGTGCCTGGCGTTTTGGTGGCTGCGTGCAACGCTGAGGTCGACCCAGAGCTTGTTCCGGGCATCGCCCTGCATGTGAGGTTGACACAGCCGAGATGTTCGGCGTGCCAACCGCTGGTTCTTCCGCATTCTTCAGCTCTCTCAGGGGGCCAAGATGTCTCATCTGCGGGTAGTACGGATTAGATGACTCTACGTATGAAAATGAAGCAAATCAATTGCCGTCACCCACAGCATTTCACCGTTTCTATCTGGTTCCGAGTATGTGTTTTGGGAGATCACCGCACGACCTCAGCAACGCAAATGCCGTGCTCTTTCCATGTATGCTACAGGCATTTGTGGGGCCTGGGTCATCTGGAAAACACAGTTGAGAGCTGACGTGGTCTGCGGTGCTAAGGTTGGTGCCGAGGCGAGGCCAATGTTTCCCCACCATCAGAGGGGGGAAGACTTCAGATGAAAGGGACACCACGAGCAGCCAGGTGTTATATGTATTTTGGGAGATTTTGGAGAGGCCAGGCGTCGGTTCTGTTTGGTGCCTTCGTTCGTTTCAATATGGGCAGTTAATTTGTTGGACATGTGCAAACGCAATGTGGCTTCCCAGTTCCGATGTGAAGTGAGGTGGCTGAACCGGACCAGCCCCTGTGATTGAGGGCCCCCGGATCCACTCCAGGGGTCGCTGATTCGAAACCCGCCTGACCTCTTCGTACCGCTACGGCAGGGGCCTCGGAATTGAAACTTGAGCCTCGAGAGAGACACCGTTCCCCAGATCCAAGCTGGCTTTTTAGCAGTGCGTCCCAAACAAACCCGAAAATACCGCGAACATTTTGCCCCAACAACGCCGAAGCCTCAGACCCCCGCGACGATAAACAACCTGCGCCCACGGTCCCGCGACGAACGAAGCCGCAGCGACCGTCAGCAGCCTCTCCAGTTTTAGTCACCCAGACCAGAACGCCCCGACGGCAGCACGCGCGCATGCATTAGGTCTGAGGGATCCCTCGTTTTCCTCCCTCGAACTCGCCCGGCGCGAGAGACTGGCATCGACAGCCACCGTCTCCGAGTCCATCGTTTTGTGTTTTTTGAAAGCTGGCAGCGCATTTGACACTGCTGCCGAAGCACTCGTTTCACCGCGAAGATGATGCTCGAGGAAAAGTAAAGGGCCCTCGTGTCCCCCTTGGCCGCTGAAGCGGTAGCGGCGCATCGCTGTGCTGACATGGTGGTTTTTTTCCGACAGATATATCGGTCTGGCGCTCGCCATATCGTCTAGTTTAGCAATTGGTATGCGCGCCCGCAAGACAGTCCTGAGTATTGCACGCTGAGCGCTGTAAAACTAACACGTCACAGGCACGAGTTTCGTTATCACGAAGAAAGTATGGAGATTACCCTCCCCGAACCCAGCGCCCTGGCGCCCGCTACCACCGACATCATCGAGCATTGCGATCGAATTAAGGGATTGTGCTGACTGGTTCCTTTTCAGGGGTTAATACAAGCAGAGGAGCGACATGGCTTCGAAGGAGAGGGATTCGTCTACCTGCGCAACCCCATGTGGTGGGGTGGCATCTCATGCTGTACGGACATTCCCCTTGACAAAGACCTCGGAGTAAACCGCTAACTACAGTTCGCAGTGGTTATCGGAGAGATTTTCAACTTCGCCGCATATGCATTCGCACCAGCGATTCTCGTCACACCACTCGGCGCCTTGGCCGTATTAATAGGAGCCATACTGGGGTCATACTTCCTCGGTGAAGAGCTGGGAACATTGGGCAAGCTAGGGAGCGCCATCTGCTTGATCGGAGCTGTCATCATCGTGCTCCACGCGCCCCCTGACGAGGATATCCAGACTATTGATCAGATCCTCAACTATGCGATCCAACCAGGTAAGCTCCTCCAGCAGCATGAGCAGGGGCGCGATGCGTACTAAGTGTTCTCTAGGGTTTTTGCTGTACGCCTTCTTGGTCTGCGCATTTGCTGGCGTCATGATATACAAGGTTGCGCCAGCTCACGGCAAAAAGAACCCCCTCATTTACGTGAGCATTTGCTCTACCGTGGGCTCTGTCTCAGTCATGGCCGTGAAGGCCTTCGGCATTGCGGTAAAACTCACGTTTGCTGGCAATAACCAATTCAGCCACCCGTCGACTTATGTCTTCATGATCATCACCACAGTGTCCGCCCTAACACAGATGAACTATTTCAACAAGGCGCTTAGCCAGTTCCCTACCAACATGTACGTCCCCTACTACCCGCCTCCCAAACATATATCCCGCTGACTGAATACCGAATAGCGTCAACCCATTGTACTATGTCACCTTCACAACGGCGACGCTTTGCGCCTCCTTTATCTTGTACAGCGGCTTCAATACTACGGATGTGGTCGGCACCCTCTCCCTAGTCTGTGGCTTCCTGGTGACATTCACTGGCGTCTACCTTCTCAACCTGAGCAGGTATGACCCCAACGGCACCAAGTCGCTGGCCAGGCGGAGCGGCGGTGACGCAACCGGAACAGACATGATCTCAAGCATCCAAACCCGCATGAGCATGGAGGCCAGGCGATCCCAATCGCACCGGATGAGCATTGGTAGCAACCGCGCTGGGGATCGAGAGGGCCTCATCCGGGCGTACGACGACGAGGAGTCGCTGGGGTTCGGTCTTACCGACCTTGCTGAGGATACGGACGAAGAAGATGACCCGCGGTCGCCGATGATCGCCAGCCATCAGCACGCCAATGGCCATGCGAGCAGTAATGGAAAACATCTCAATCCTAAAGGACATGATATCGAGATGCAGAACAGGAAATCAGGGGACAGGTAACGACACCTGCTTCTCCCGGTTCGATTCTAGAGGCGTTCAGGGGTGTCTTTTTGTGTTTTCTTCCGCCCACGCACCGTTCGTACATTTGGCCGCAGCTGTACCTATATGTTTCGACCCGTCGCATTGCATGAATGGCGCTTGGTTGTTTCAGGGAGGAGGCTGGGATAGAAGGGCGTCTAATCCCAGGTCTGCCTCTTATCCCAACTATAGCCACCTCCCGTCACTTAACCAGATGATACGTGGAGCGTATTATCGGATGTATGTGAAAAAAGAATTGTCAGGGGGTTGGGTGAATGACGGATCAAACGATAAGGGAAGGATTGGGATTCCGGGTGGGTGGGGATAATCGCGTTGTTATGTTCTGTGCTTGTGTCTGTATTGTGCAGGGAGTCACGGAGGGGCGGAAATATTTCCTATGGGAATGGTGTCGGGTAGGCCATGGGAAAGGGGCTATACCATTACCATGCGGCATCTTTCGGGCGTTGATATGGCTTATGTGTCTCGTATGATTTACTGCATTTCCATCTCAACATGCTCACGCTTGCTGGAGTATCTTGTCTGCCGATGCGCGGTGTGGTTGGTCTCGGTTTAGAATGTATTCACCTGGTAGGCAGGGAATGTCGTTGTTGACCGTGGCTTTTGAGTATCAACGATATCAAGTTGTACTTGGGCACCAAGTACTCCGATTCTTCTGCTCTTGCAAGTGTTGGTTTTTAGTAAAATGGTCTCAGTAAAGATAAATAGATCACGGCATTCAAAAGCTACTTTATATTTTCACTCCAGGGCAGGTCACAAGCCTCATCCCTATGCCGTTTCAATATCACTCAAGTCATTACCACCTGCATTCCTTCAAGGTCGTTCAAGTACGAAGTTGCTACCAGAGCTTGGACTGTGGCGAGATTTCTCCAGTACCTATCGATAGGTTCTCGCATAGTACCAGTACTAATAAGTTTCTTTTCGCCGGAGCATCCGTGCCTCCAGTCGTGGATCGGGCTGCGCTGTCTCCAGCTTGACTCCTTGCTTCTCGCGAAACTTTGACACCTGTGGAGCAGGTTCCATCCAACCCACCATCACCCAGCGAAGCCTGAGGGTGCAGCCACTTGAGTCATGATAGCCACCACCCCAGCATGAAACAGGCGGGTTTAGCTCAGTTGGGAGAGCGTCAGACTGAAGTTTCTTGAACTCATCATTTGATTCAATATATCTGAAGGTCATGTGTTCGATCCACATAAACCGCAAGAAGTTTCTTTTTTGATGGTGTTTCTCTTTTTTGTCCTCCCGGCACACAGGGGGGTGGGTGTTCCGTCTCATCTTCGCTGCTCCGCCGCCCTCTAGACAAACGCAGCAGGCTCACTCAGAAGCCCATCGCTATGAGAAATTGCCCTGAATAGTATAGCGTCCAAACGGAATACTGCATCAAGGGTCGGAATGGCGATTCAGCAGACATGAGAAACCGGTCTGCCGCGAGGATGGCATCTGAAGCCGTGAAGAGCAACGCCCCTGTAAGGATCTGGTGCTTGTTAATTTCTATTGTCGTCGCGGCGACCGCCATCGTGAAAATGGTGAGCGAGTAGACCAGCACTGGCAGGCGAAGGTCCCTCGCCACACGGGGCAGGAGGACCATAATCATGACGAGGACCAAACCCGCGAGACCTGCTGCTGCTGAGATATGCTGCGTGTCAGAGGACACGATCTCCAGGGTGGGAAGGAGCCCGCCGTGCTGCTGGGCGAAGAGCTGGATGTAGAATAGATGGGCGACGAGGAAACTGGCGAGGCCCCGGAGAAAGGCCGCGTCGGAGTCCCATGCGAGGAAGGCATCTCCAGCGGAACCGATGGCGAGTGCTGTTATAAGGGGTGTGGGAGAGCTTCGGAGGTAGGCGAGGAGGGAGAGAAGGGATGTGGAAGCTGTCTTGGTTGTTGCGCGGGAGAGGCTGGGAGGTGTGCGGAGTTGAAAGGCGTATGTGACCGCCGACGCGACAGAGAGGGTCAGAACCCCAGAGACGAGTGCTGGTAGCATTGCGAATACTATACCGAACAGAACTGCTTGATGAGAGCGTGAAGCTTGGGAATTACAGATATGAGGTGATGGTCTTCCATATGGACAAGGTTGTGGGGCGAGAGGCGGGGGTCGCACTTCTTGGAAGAACAGTGCCGAGGCAGATGATGGGTGATATTTACATCAATTGACCCCGAGCATATGTCTTTCGTCTTTGGTTTTGAGCCCGGATAGGTAATGATGTTGAAGTTATGCCAGTTTGGGCTAAAGGGGGATCCCCAAATCAACTACGCGAGGTTAAAGCTTCAGATACCTCATTAGACGGCTCACACTCAAATCAATTCAACATAAAGTGTCACGTACGAAGTACGTCCTCACCTTTAAGCTGTAGCGCCCAGACCTCTCTGTCAGCAGGGTGTGGGATGGGAAGAAGTCCAAGTCTTGCTGCTTTTCTGTACGGGTTGTACTACACAGGAAGCTCTAGTTTTCGCTCTCCTGGTGAGGGTCGGCGAGGTTGGGTCGAAGTAACAGGACCCATGACACTTCACGCACTTGGATGCCCCCGGTCGCCGCCGGGAGCGGATCAGGGTTGGGGTTATGTGTGAAGACCTCTGTGGGGCGACGAGAGCCAATCCGAGGCAAGGATTTCTCACGCCCTAAAGTGGGGCTTGTTTTCCACAAAAAACCATTTACCAAGCGCATTCGCACTTGCCTCTGCCAAATTCATCGACATCGACATCCAACACAACCGCAACGATGTCACTCGTTTCGGGCGAGAAGGTTAGTGATATCCCCTTGGTGTATGGCTGCTGTGAAGCTCTTGCGTACCCTTCGATCTCAGGCGATCTCGCTGCGTCGATTTGGTGGTCGTCCGCCATTTATTACGCCCTCTCCTACAACAAAACACCAACATACGAGCATCACTCAGTACAAAAGCAACAGACTCGGTCAGGCCCAAGCCAGTACCATAAGAGGCGGAAAACGAATACGGCCAGAGAGCAATGATGCTCACCGTGTAGCCTTGGACGTAGGAGAGAAAGCCATGGTCTTCGTCTCCACAGACGGGCCGCGGCGACTCTCGCTGCCTTCTCGATCACATGGGCGGGGGATTCGAATTATCACAGCATTCGATTTACACGCAATCCGTAATCTGAACCCTATGACACGATAAGACACCGCCTAATTCGCTAGGCAGAAATGGGACAGCAGAGAGACGAGACACCAAGAGCTTCCAGCAGTGCAATATGCTGGCTATAGGCCGGGTTGAGAATGCAAGCTAACATCTCCCAAAGAGCAACTTCAACCACATTCTGCGTCTGCTGAACACCAACGTGGACGGCAAGCAGAAGGTTGTCTACTCCCTTACCAAGATCAAGGGTGTCGGTCGCCGTTACTGTACGCCTCCCCTCTGCCACGTTTCCCATCAGTGCATTCGCTGACTAGACATCAACAGCCAACTTGGTGTGCAAGAAGGCCGATGTCGACCTGAACAAGCGCGCCGGTGAGCTCACCTCCGAAGAGCTTGAGCGCATCGTCACCATCATCCAGAACCCTACCGCCTACAAGATCCCCACCGTATGTTGAACCCTTTGCCGGCTGATTCTAAATGACGTACTGACCGTCGCTCCAATAGTGGTTCCTCAACCGTCAACGCGACATTGTCGATGGCAAGGACTCCCAGATCCTTGCTAACGGTGTCGACTCCAAGCTCCGTGATGATCTCGAGCGCCTGAAGAAGATCCGCGCTCACCGTGGTCTCCGTCACTACTGGGGTCTCCGTGTCCGTGGTCAGCACACCAAGACGACTGGTCGCCGCGGCCGGACCGTCGGTGTCTCCAAGAAGAAGGGTGGTTAAGTTATCAGAGTCTGATGGGCATTGGCTTTTTTGGTGGTGTTATTCCCAAGGCGAAGGGTGGTCATGGACGGCTCGGGCTGAATTTATTATACCTTGCGAGGTCTTGCGCTTAGCTAGCTATGGCTAGGGGACCCGCAGGATTGCTCATGGAAAACACTCATCATTGATAGCATGGAAATGAAGGCGCGGGCATGAACAACATCAAAAATTGCGACTAGGCTGTCTATGTGATGTGTCAAGCGATCAAACCCCCCACACTCACAAATCCTTATTTTTATGCCAAACGCCAAAGATACGTAACAGAGAGGAAGCTTGCTGCTGCTGAGTGGGTGGGTATCAGGGGCACATGTCGTTCGTTATACGTGATATCGTTCAATCCTCGTGCATGACAGCCATGTCCAGCACTTCCACCCTGCCTTGACCTTTTGTCTCGGACCCAATAAAGTCAGAAAGACCCTTGAATGCCCCCGGTTCGACGAACCCGACGACCTCCCACTCGGACCCGACAACGTCCTGTTTCTCAATCTGCTCGACATAGCTGAGGATCTTCTCCTTGACCGTCCCATGGGGCTTGTGCTCGCCCTCTTCCAAATCCTTCTTGGGCGCGTTCTTGACTGACTGCTTGAGCACGCCTGTCGGGCACGTCACGCGCAGCTTCATGCGAGCGCGCGCCACGGGAATAGGCTGAGCTGCAATCAGGGCCTTCATGGCCTCGAGGGCCTGACTCTTGGCGCTCTTGGTCGCAACAACTCCCGTCCAGTGGTGCTCCTTGGCCTTAGGCAGAGCTTTCTCCTCTGGCTTCGGCGAGGCCGGCTCCTCCCCTCCAGCAGGAGCAGCAGCTTCCTCTCCCTCCGTAGCAGCAGCAGCAGCTGGGGGCGTCGTCATCCCGTCCTTTACCTCAGGGGTGGCGGTAGTGGTGTGCGCTTGCGAGCTGAGCATGTCGAGCGCCTTCTCGATCATACCCGAGGTGTAGACACGCTTGGTACGGGGGTCGACGAGCTTCGCGGCAACGATAGATACTACCTCGGCGTGAACGCGCTCGAGCTGCGCGGTGCGCTCCTTCTCGCCGACCTGGAGCTCGCCCTTCTTGAGGATCTCGAGGATGATGTCATCGACGCTGACATCTTTGCCGTCTTTTCCAAACGCCTTTTGGAGCTCGGCGGTTGGGGCCGTCTGGCCCTTTGACACGTTGAGAAAAACGCTGGGGATCTGGAGGACGTTATCCAAGTCCTTCTCGATGCCCGAGCGCCACTCGAGCACTTTGTTCTTGTAGCAGGCCAACTCGACTTTGGGGGGTGTTAGTGTGGGTTCATGACTTCTTGTGGGGTTTATGGGGGCCGTACATCTCTTCTTGCCCTTCTTGAGCCGTACCAGCGATACGTTTGTGAGCTTGATCTGGTTGGAAGGCTGTTGGATCGGCATGGTACCGGTTGGTCAGGAGACGAGTCTGCCTATGTGTGACGGGACCTGGGAAGGGTGCCGGAGTTGCTGGTTGTAGAGGAAAGATGGTTATAGAGGAGAGTATCAGCCAGGTTACATGTTCTGGGTGAGAATGTTGTCTCAAGAAGTGTCTTCAGTCTTGTTCTTGATCAGGGACGATGGTAACCGCATAGCGGGGTATATTCTTTACAGAGGGGATGACTCAGGTGATAGGTGGGGAGGGGTCTCGCTTCGTGCCTGACGTGGCGCGATCCGCGGCGACCCCTCCCCCAGGATGCACTGGTGATGGGGTAAATCAGTGTTGAATCTCTATGATTCATTTTAGAGGTCCAGATTCCCTCACACGACCATGCGGCATTGACCGAGAGGGTGCTCCCCGGCTGTGTTAGGGATAGCGCGTTGATGGTGTCTTTCAAAGTCCCATATAATGTTGCGTCGGTGATGCCCACCTCCCTTCGTTCTCGCATGTCCTTTGCCCCCCTAGCTCCTTGAATCCCATTAGGTACAAGGTTAATGGTAGGAGACGACGTGGGTTGGAAGACACTCGCCCATCTGCTTGGCGTTAACGCCCAACCAATGTATGAAGGCTCTGGTCAAGACAAAATTGAAGGGTCTCGCCGTTCGAAGCAGCGCTGCGAGAACGGTCGTGTAGCTTAAAGGCAGCAACGTCTTTCAGTGCATGTAACATCACAGCAGGCACTTTCCACACTGGCTTGGGGAACTCTTTCCTTTTGGCCGAACCTGTCATGACCCGAAAGCCAAGCGTTCGTAATGATATGACGTCCCATTATGCAAGACGTTGGTTGGCTCGCAAGGTTCGCCGAACCCCGGGCCGAGATGGGACGATCCATGAATTGCTCTATTCGGTGTTCAATTTCCTACTGCGAGTTTGAAGTAAGGATCTATGATACAGTGTCCCAACAACTGAATCCGCATTTTCTTCAGGGAGTAAGATCTCCGATAGTTGGCCACTTAAAGGCTTTTAGCAGTATAGAAATCATCGAAGGCTTGAATCACGCGCGCCTTCATGGTCTTCTCACCCTCGTGGACCCAGACACGGGGGTATGGTTTGTGTTAGCAAACAGGAAGACAGTGGCGGGGGTTGAACATACCATAGTATTTCTTGCTCCTACAACGGAGTTAGTAATCTTCAAGACATGGAACTAGATGGATACATACGGCTTGTCAGGTCCGTTGGGGTTTCCAGCCTGAGTCTTCAGGTACTCAATATTATCGGTGATATAATCGCGGTGTCCTGTCAAGTATGCCCACTGCGTGTCTATATGGCGTTAGTCAGCCCTTTGAACCACCCGGGTACTGCCATACCTGTGTCAATGTTAACTTTGATGGCGCCGTTGGAAATCGCGGTCCGGAAGTCCTCGACGCTGGAGCCGGAGCCACCGTAAAACACAAAGAACACAGGCTTGTGATTCTCCTTCCTAGCTTGGAGCTTGTTGGAAATGAACTTTTGATGCTTAGCGAGAAGCTCGGGATGGAGTTTAACGTTACCACTACATGGTTGTCAGTTCCCCGAATCAAAAGTCAAAATGGCGAGGGCACGCACGGCTGGTAGACACCATGTACGTTGCCGAAGCCCGCCTATGGTTGATATCAGCCAATATTCCCCATTTTATGATGCTTCTTCATGTCTGAGCAGGAGCGACTGTCTCAGGGCCCCCGAGACAAGAGGAAAAATGACACAGCTGGAGGACATCCTCTCTAGTTGCGCACTTACCGCGATGCTGAAGTAAGGCGAGATCTTGCTCAGCGTCTGATAGATCTCCCAAATATCCTGGGGCTAGGTGTAAAGTGCATTGTTGTCAACGTCCTCATTGTTGACGCCATCTTCCTCCCCACCCGTAATACCAATCTCCATCTCGAGCCACTGCTTCCAAGGAGCCGCACGCTGAAGGTACTTGGCCGTCGTTTTGATATTGAATCCGACGTCCTCCTCTGAAAGGTCAATCATGTGGGAGCTGAAGAGGGGGGTACCATGCTCCTTGACGAGGGCCTCATCGGCATCCATCACGCCATCGAGCCAGGGGAGAAGCTTCTTCGCGCAGTGGTCCGTATGAAGGACAACAGGAACACCGTATACCGGGGCAATCGAGCGAATGTAGTGGGCCGCCGCGATAGAGCCTGCAATGGACGCCTTTTGGCCATCGTTGGAAATACCCTTGCCAGCGAAGAAGGCAGCACCGCCATTCGAAATCTGGATGATGAGAGGGGCCTGGGCATCCTTGGCCGCCTCTAGAGCTGCAATGGCCGTGGACGACGAGGTCACGTTGATAGCAGGGAGAGCAAACCCAGCCTTGTGGGCGTATTGGAACAGCTGTATCGGGTGTTTGTTAGCGAAGCCCAGCTTGGGTTGGGGCTGACGCCATGACGTAAGTACTTTGAGAACATCTTCGCCGTACAAGACACCGGGCTTCAGGGCCAGCTATGACATGAGTCCGGGCATGATGGAAATAGGGAGAATCAGCTCGGGCAATAAGTGGAAATCTGGTCAAATGGACTAGAGGATCACCTTGGATATATATTCACGGAAGCACAGCACAAAAGGGACGAGCGAAACGGAGGGGCGAGAGGTGGATTTTCCGAGCCTAGATATGCGCACGAAGTAGACATGACGCCGAAAGGACCGAGACCGGCATTGGGCTCAGTCAGCTAGAAAGGAAGTTGGTGTGAAGCACGCGAGAGTTCTTTTTGACTTTGAATTCGAGCTCCCTACAATCGATCGGCGCAGCGGTTTGAGAAGCGTGTTCTGGAGAATTGGGGAATTCGGTTGCTGGGTCGCTGGGATGGTCGGCGGAGTGGAATTCCTCCGCGGCGATACATCTCGTGACTGCCCACACGGTGGGTACAAATGGTACCTTTTCTCTGCGGCCACTGCCAGCCAAAAACAGGTACCCGGTCCTTCAACCGCGGGCGGCCCTTGCAGGGATTCAAAGTGGCGTAACGCTAAGTACCTGCCATCCCTGTCGGTTTCAGCGACAACACAGGTGACGCACTGCGCGGCCAGCTCCCGGACAGGCAGCTGCCAGCTCCCAGCTCCCAGCTTCTCCCATATCTCCCGCTTTCCCAGATCAATCAAAACAACTCAACCTCCCATCATCATCACCACCACTGCATCAACACTACACCCAAGTTCCCCCATCGACCCCCAGCCTTGTTTGATCGCTGCAATGAGGCTCACCACCTCAACCGTCCTGCTCGGCGCTGCGTCGGCTGCTTCGGCTGCCTCGTTCCAGCAGAATGCCCAGCATGTGCTCTCGGGCGGCTTCAGCCGAGCCCAAGATGCAATGAGGCCTTTCGCCGAGACATTCGCCAACACTCGCGAGTCCTTCGAAGAGGCCCTCAAGGGGATGGACTCCGAGGCCAAGGCCCTCTGGGACGAGATCAAGCTGCTTATCCCCGAAGGCGCCTTCGACCACTCAACTTGGTTTAGCAAGCCAAAGCCCCACCGCCGTCGCCATGACTGGGACCACGTTGTCAAGGGCGAGGAGGTCCAGAAGCTGTGGGTGCAGGACACCGCCGGCGGGAACCACCGCGAGATTGATGGCCGCCTGGAGGACTTCAACCTCCGCGTCAAGTCGGTTGACCCCTCAAAGCTGGGCATCGATACCGTTAAGCAGTACAGCGGCTATCTGGATGACGAGGCTAACGATAAACACTTGTTCTACTGTGAGTACTGAATCGTGTTTGCGAATGTACGTCTCCTTGGCGCTAATATTGCTTATCAGGGTTCTTTGAGTCCCGAAACGATCCGAAGAACGACCCTGTTGTGCTATGGCTCAACGGAGGTCCTGGTTGCTCATCGCTGACCGGCCTGTTCCTCGAGCTCGGGCCTTCATCCATCGACAAGAAGCTCAAGATCGTCAACAACGAGTTCGCCTGGAATAACAACGCCAGCGTCATCTTCCTCGACCAACCTGTCAATGTTGGCTATTCGTACTCGGGGTCGTCGGTCAGTAACACCGTCGCTGCCGGCAAGGACGTCTACGCTCTCCTGTCTCTCTTCTTCCATCAGTTCCCCGAGTACGCCAAGCAGGACTTCCACATCGCCGGCGAGTCTTATGCTGGTCATTACATTCCGGTTTTTGCCTCGGAGATTCTCTCCCACAAGAACCGTAACATCAACTTGAAGTCGGTTCTGATTGGCAATGGCTTGACTGATGGCTACACCCAATACGAGCACTACCGCCCTATGGCTTGCGGAGAGGGTGGCTATCCCGCTGTCCTCAGCGAGAGCGAGTGCCAAGCCATGGATAATGCTTTGCCTCGCTGCCAGTCTTTGATCAACAACTGCTACGAGAGTGGTAGCGTGTGGAGCTGTGTTCCTGCCTCCATTTACTGTAACAACGCTTTTATTGGCCCGTATCAGCGCACTGGCCAGAACGTCTACGACATTCGTGGCAAGTGCGAGGACAGCAGCAATCTCTGCTACAGCGCCTTGGGCTGGATCAGCGACTACCTCAACCAGCAGTCAGTCATGGATGCTCTTGGCGTCGAGGTCTCGAGCTACGAAAGCTGCAACTTCGACATCAACCGGAACTTCCTGTTCCAGGGTGACTGGATGCAACCTTTCCATCGCCTTGTGCCCAACATTCTCAAGGAGATCCCCGTCCTCATTTACGCCGGCGATGCTGACTTCATCTGCAACTGGCTTGGCAACCAAGCCTGGACTGAAGCGCTCGAGTGGCCCGGCAAGAAGGATTTCAACAGGGCTGATGTCAATGACCTGACTCTTGCCGGCGCAAAGAAGGAGTATGGTAAATTCAAGACCTCAGGTAACTTCACCTTTATGCAGGTCTATGCTGCCGGCCACATGGTTCCCATGGATCAGCCTGAGAACTCGCTGGATTTCCTTAACCGGTGGTTGGGCGGTGAGTGGTTCGAGAAATAGATGAGCAGTTAAGTTGATGGCCAATACACGGGGACATTTCAGGACATAGCGTCTTTCTCCTTCGGCCGGCTTGTACAGAAGGGTTTCTTGGGTGTCGGATGGTTCCTATCAGCGGAATACGGCGTATTGAAGGGGTGGGTTTTCAGCACATCAGGTAGTTTATGCGTTGCATCAGTATCAATCATATTTATATTTTCACAAGCGTTGCGTCTAACTCTTTCAATGCTGCGTGAATTTATCGGCGCTTGATGGTCCAACTGCATAGCTTCGGATAGAGCCTGAGTATCCAAGTGTATCAGAGTAATAATATGATACGAATGCAATATTTCTTCCACACTCTCACGCCAGCAAATGATGTGTCATATCCATTTCTCAATGGTATTATGTAGCAGCTGTTGAGAAACTATATAGGGTTAAGACCACGCAATTCTCTTTTTAGCAGAGTACCGACAGAACAAACTAACGGTTAGCAAGAAGAAAGTCTCAAGACGCGCTCGGAACCAGTGCGAGGTACTCCTATTCTCATTGTTTCCTATGCAAAACAGGGAAACAACCAATGCTGCCGTCTATAAGGTATCTCATATTCAAGTATACCCAGAGACGAACGAACACACGTAAATAAGTGATAAGAGGTATATATTTCTCTTCCGCCTACGGAACCACCATCCTTTTGGCATAGCGCCGCTTAGTACCGCCGAATGTCCATGGATATTCCTTTCCCCATCCCTCGTATCGTACAGTATACAAACAAAAAGGTATAAAACGAGTTCCCAGGCCTGCTATGTGCGAATGCCGAACTCCAAGAGAAAAGAGCCACTCTCAGATGGCCCACACTGCCTTACACCCCCCCTCCCTTTGCGTTCATACACTTGGGTATCCATCCATTAATCCATCCAATCAGCTCGGCTCCTCTTCGCCCCGGCCCTCACATATGGCGACTGCAAGGGCGCTTAGGCAAAGAAACGAATAAACATGGTCAGTGCGCCGGTTGGAGTGATGTGCTACCAACCTCTTCAGCTAGTTCCTGGGTCAATATAGACATGATAACTATGTCAAATATACCACCTCGATCCCACTCTGGGCCGGACTTTTGAGGGCAAAATCGACGGGGTGCCTGAGACAGCCGAGCCGGTCTCCCACCCTCTGAGCTCGGAGCGAGGTTGGTGAGACGGCAGATCTGGATATCGCGGATGGGCATCGCGATGATGAGTCAAACTCCACACGCGCTGCGCTTGATCTCGTATCCTATCCCGCGGTATCCGTTGCATGTAGTGGCGGACTTGAGCTCAAGTGTCTCCTAATGAAGGGCAGTGGGTTGATCCTAAACCTACTGCCTTTCTTCTTCAGCGTCCTGCCGTTCTGCTGCTGTTCCGAGTCCGCGGGGTGCAGCGTGCCCTTTCCCGCTGTCGCGTTACTGGCGACATTGTTGTGGCCCCAGTTCAACGAGACGGCCCTTGACTGCTCGAGCGACCCCTGATGGCTCCGATGCATCCTTAGCGCCGGCTGACCCTTTGTCGGCTCTGGGATTGTCGTGGTTGACTCGGGTGCCGTGATGCTCGTCACAGGGACACTGGTGGGCCGGTCCAGTGAATCCCGGCTCACGATACTGGTGCCCTGTGTACTAGGCGACAACGGCATCTTACCCGTGGTTGCACTAGTGGCCTGCGAAGCCCAGTCGCCTGAGTAGGGGGCAGAGCTCCCTTCCGTCGTTTCGCTACACCGCTGCTTTGTCGGACCCTGTATCTTCTCGCTGTTCATACCAAACGGGTCGCTTCGCACAAAGTCTGCCACGGCGTCGAAGGTGGTCTCGATCCCGTTAATTTCCCTGTATGCAGTTGATGATTCGGGGCCATCTGCTAGTCTCTCCACAGGGTTGATATCTTCCTCGGCGTTATCCACGTTGTTAGGTAAAGCGCTGCGATCAACCAAGCCGGGAGGCGGCGACAACTGTGGGGCGATCGGAGGCTCTCCCAGAGGCAACTCTTCCTGGGTGGTTCCGCAGGTCAGTGTTTTGGGGTGGAGGGAGTCATCCTGTTGCTGGGGCTGTTTTTGCGCCGACTTCTCCTTCTCTTTTTCCAGTTCGCTCGCAACGGCGGTCTCAAATAGTCCTTTGTTGAGTGCCAGCTCATCAACGCAATATTGCATAGCAGGTAGTATATCAGCTATGCCTTCGAAGAGCGGTACGGCAAACACCCTCATGAACCCCAACTGAGCTTGGCCAAGGCCCAGCATGTCCTTCCTTGGCGGCGCCATGAGCGATGTAGGAATGTCTAACTCGCTCTCCATAACTGCCTGACGGGAGAATTCATCCGAAAGGGAGTTCGTCCATTTCAGTGCCGTATCATGCCTCCGCGCCTATGTGTGGTGAGACGGGATCGTAAACCATGACGGCGAGGGGGTAACTTACAACATTACTGATATCTGCGCACTTGATGAGAAGTGCGCATGCAAGCGATTTGTGCTCATTGAGCGTACGCTCGTCCCAAACGTCGGTGCTATTGCTTTCACGCAGCTTGTTCTGAAGATCGACTAGCTTCTTCATGTAGTCAAAGTGTAAACCCATATCCGTTGCCAGGATGGAACTGATCATCAGGTTCCGCATTTTGTGGTCACTGAAGGCAGATGGCCAGTACCTCCGGAGAATTTGCGAGTAGGCGGCACAATGGAAGGATTCGAGAACCGAACGGTCATTGTACAGTTGGGCAAGTGGCGCATTCAGTGTTACCAGGAAGCCGTTGTTGACACCGGGATGACCGACGTCATGACCAATTGCGGTGACGAGCAGCGTCAACGCGTCGAAGGGCTTCAAAAGAGCTGAAACGGGGGACTTTGTCGATGCGTCTACAGGCGGGCTGCTGGCAGATGGATAAGGAGGCAGAGCTCCGATGCGAACTAGAAAATGGAAGGTTGCTTGTAAAACATCCACAACGTGACGGAAGTTGTGGTACGGCACAAACTCGTTGTAGGCAGCCCGACAGGCGACAATAAAACTGTGCAGTTGGTCTGGAGAGGCGGTCAGCAAAGACACGGAAACAGGCATACTTGCGCCGATGCCCCAAACACGGCTATTACACATACCTGTTGGTAGCCGCCACGCCTCCAGCTCCGGCATGGCCAAGGCATGCTTGAACATCACCGCGGCCGCGATAATCAGCTCATCATCCGAAAAGCTATGTGCACAAAAGTGCCAGCGGCCCACCGCTTCGGCAATTTCGGCTTGCTTTTCTGCGGGAACCCATATCCTCACACTTTTCGGTTTATCATCCATTTCGTTTTCTATGCGGCAGATTCCGTTCATTAGGCTGGAGACCATGGCTTCCCTGAGATAGGAAAATGGCTTCTCTTCGCTTATGCCAACCCACGATCTCTTCCTACCACGCCGTACCTCAAGCAAGGCTTTTTGGTCCCGGGCAGCTTCACGATGAGCGCGATAGGCATGCACCTCAAGGTTAGTAATGCACTTGCCGTTCATCGGGCTGGCCATGACATCGGTAGCACCCAGATCTAAACACTTCTTCAACATCCGTCTGTTTGCGATCCGGCGATTCATAGGCGAGTTGGGGTGGAGCTTCGCGTTGGCGATTTCTTCGCGCACGTCGCTGGAGCTGTCGCTCGGATGCGGGGAGTCGGGTCGCGGGAAGTTGACGACAGGTACAGGCAAAACCATTTTTGATAGATTGCGCAGGTACGACTCGGATATGATTCTTTGCAACAATGCGAGACCATACAGCTCCTCCTCGTGGTTCTCGCTGTCCTCGTCCGGGGGTGAATGGGGTGAGGGCGTCCTCGAGCGCGATCTCTCGGGTATCCTTTCTTGATAAGGGGTATCTATGAGGATGAGTGTCGGCTTTAAGTCCACCATCGAGGTGTCCTGGAGATTTAGCCACTGGGTCAGACAGGCGCCTCCTGTGCTGCACAAATGGACTACACATGAGGGTTAGACTCGTACTTTCGCGATTACAGCTCAAGATCAACCCCGGTAACGGACCTTCACCAAATACGTCTAATAAAAGTCCAACATTCTCAGCGATGTGTGGATTCTCCAACGTCGTGGTCTCCTTGTCAGCGCTATTTGCGTCGGCTCGAATGTAGCGATCGCGGGAGACGGCACGGTCCACGTAGATGACGTTGCAAGCAGCATTTTCCATTGTGGCCCTGAAGAGCGACCAGTCTTGCGACTAGGTACGCCTTTGCCACGAGGTTGTGAACGGTAAGGACCAGACAGGGTCCCAATGTGTATCCTGCACAAGATATGTGTCTTCAATGGTGATGCGGGCCGGGCCGAAGTCCATGCAGCGAGTCGACTCCGGTCGCGTAACGGCGAGATCCGGGAACGTTATCGCCGTGGATAGGAGCTGGTGCGTTGGACGGGTACGCTCAAAGCCGGCGAGGGCGAGGTCGAAAATGGCGCGCCAATTAGTGCGACGGTTCTGGAACGCCAGAAACGGGAGCGCGCCGAGGTGGTGAGCGATAACAACGGCGACAATGGACCCAATAACAACGAAAATGATGAAGTTGTTGGAATAAGGGGTTTGAGGTGCACACGTCACCGGTCGTCGCCCTCTCTAGAGGACGAGTGTCTCGGGGGCTGGGCGAGGCGATTCGGCAGGCGAGTGGGCGTGTTACAGCGGCTGGCACGCGATGAGGGACGTTGGATCGTCTGGTTGCTCTGGATCAGACATGCCCGCAGAGGCCAAATTCAGAAAAGTGTAGGCGATGGGGGGTGTCGATGGCCAGCAGATGGGAAAGTGGGAAAGCGCAAAAACGAGGTTTCTGGGCCGGAGCCGTTGGAAGGGGAATTGGGAAGGAGGAGAAGGGTTGAGCCATGAATCCGTGCGACTGAAGGTCCGAGTCGCAAGGGTCGGGCTGGGTGAAGCGTGGGTTTGGGGACTAACTCACTCGCGAGGAGGGAGGATCGGGAGGGGGTGACCTCGCATGCGGACTCTTCTTGGGTCTTACCTACCAGGGTGGGCACGCGGTTGGATTAGTTAGCTACGCAGCAGCTTTTCCCTTAACGTTCCCTACTCGGTAGGTATGCAAGAAGGTAGAGTCGAGCAGTCGCGTAGCGGCAGCCAGTGAGGCACAGCGGCCTTCTTTCCGAGTCAAGCCGGGACTGCTCCAGCGTGGAACAAGAGGCGGACACAAAGACCGACCCAGCGACGCTCGCCTTTGATCAACGGCGGGAGTGCAACGAAGGGTTGGAGGGATAGGAGGTGGGCTAATTGGGGGACGGGAATAAAGCCATTTTTCGCGATTGGATTGCTATTGATGAACGATAGATGATAGGCGCGAGACAGCAAGGTGGGAAGGGACTCGCTCTGTTCATGGATGGGTGGACCGCCCATTCCACGAACAAGGGGGCAGGTTCTTCGATGGGGGGATGCGGAAGCTGTGGATTGGGGGGCCACCGAAATGCTTCGCTGCGTTGCGCCAGAGCGGGAACAAAGGCTCAATCTCAGCACGAGCTGGGGGCCACGACGGCAGCGAACACCCCGGCTTCTGGCCGGCTTCTCGAAAACCCATCGAACAACGCTACTGCACACCACAGAAGTCTCTCGCCCACGCGCCCAGCCAGCCCGCTCTGGCCCCCCCCCCCCCCCCCAACCTTCTCCCTCCCCCCCCCCCCACCCACCCCCCCCCCCCACCCCCCTTCCCCACCTCCCACCCGCCCCCCACAAAAAACCCACCCCCA
>Ga0247760_1000443_pt1 | contig 45524 bp, 37 predicted proteins | sample UWRJL171409R4_FD_179936 | JGI IMG/M metagenome (GOLD analysis project Ga0247760, IMG submission 179936) | Plant litter microbial communities from Arlington Agricultural Research Station in Wisconsin, United States - UWRJ-L171-409R-4 | ecosystem: Environmental > Terrestrial > Plant litter >...
TGCTCCGCGCGAGAAGGTCAACTGGCTTTACAGTGGTTCCATACGCGGCACCCTCATCCACGACCTTTTCGGACGCCTTCGGCTTGAAGTTGATCTGGTGAGGCATGCGGGTGTCGAATCGAATGTCGCCCTTGGTTGGGTTGAAAGGCTCAGAGTTGAGCTCGACCGTGTACGTCCCGAGCCCGGGAACCCATGCACCGCGTGCTACCATCTTTCCCTGCGTAAGAGTACCAGTTTTGTCGCTGCAGATATCGGTGACGGCGCCCAAAGCCTCCAGACTCTTGAGGTTTCGGACGATGACGTTGCGTTGGACCATGCGCTTGGTGCCAGCCGCCATGGTGATGGTCAACACGACAACAAGAGAGGCGGGAATCATGGAGAGACCGGTGGCGACGGCGTAGATGATGACCTCCTGCGATGTGTGGAAGGAGTTGGCGCCGAGGACAATCACAGCGCATACGATAGCAATGCCAAACAGCAGCATGGCAAGCTTGCTGAGCTTGCGCTGGAGCGGGGTGCCGACGTTGACGCCGAGGAAGCGGCCGATCACATCACCGAGCGTTAGGGTGTATGCCTCGAGATAGCGATGCGGTCCGGCGTGGCCGTCGGGCTTGCGCTTCACGGGGCGGACCTTGGAATCTTTCTTCTGCAAAGCTGAAGCGATGGCGCCGATCTCGGTGTGCACGCCCGTAGCAAAAACGATGCCCTTGGCGCGACCCTTGGTGCACGTCGAGCTGCTGTAGGCTACGTTGAGGCGGTCGCCAGGGCCTGTGTTGTCCTCGAAGACGCTGTTCTCTGACTTTCGAACCGGCAGAGACTCGCCCGTAAGAAGGGCCTCGTCGGTCTCAAAATTCTTCGCTTCGATCAATCTGTATGCTGGTCGGCGAGGGAAGAGAAGGAATCCGACCGCTTGGCGCAGTGGGGGAATGTATTCGCCTACCTCAAGTCGGCGGGAATGGTATCACCCATCTTGACCTCGACCAAGTCGCCAGGGACAATCCCGCCAGAGGGAACGACCTTGGCTTCGCCGTTGCGGACAACGCAGGCGGTAGGAGAGCTGAGCGATCGGAGAGAGTCCATGGTTTTCTCGGCAGAGTACTCCTGGAAGAAGCCAACGACGATGTTAAGCAGGATGACGGCGGCGACAACACCGCCCTCAATCCACGAGCCGATGCCAAAGCTGACAGCCATAGCCAGGATGAGTACCTTGTTTCGAGCTCAGTTAGCATTCCGGCCGCTCTTGCGCAGACAGCACGCTACTTACCATGGTCATGGCGTTGGCAACCTGGGCAATGACGATCTTGACGGCGTTAACGCCCTCCGCCTCGCCGAGTTCATTGCTGCCGTACTCCTCGAGGCGGCGCGTTGCCTCCTCCGGGGACAGTCCGGCAAGAATGTCGGCGCGGAGCTCGTCGGCAACCTGCGAGTGGGGCAGCGCATGTGCCGGGCCGCTCAGCGGTTTGTTGGACTGCCCTGACACATGGGTGCTCGGGGACTTGTCGGGGCCGCTCTTGGCCATTGTTGCGTCGTTTTCGAGCAAGCCAGGAAGGGTTTCAATGATATTCGGGTTTTGGTATACAGTCACGCTGTTGTTAACAAAGGCAGCGCAAGATCAATGTTGGATGCCGGGAGGTATGGAGAGTGGCGGAAAGTTTTGGATGATAAGGGAGGGCGGAGAGCCGAAGGACAGAGTTGGCGGGTGGCCATGACGTGATATACGGGTTCGGATCTCGAGGCTGTGCGCTTGCGTCGCAGCGAAGCTTTGCCAATGCCAGTGACCATGTTTGCATCGGGCTACCAAGAATCCATCGGCCCAGCAGAGAGCCACTTAAAGCGGGCAGACGGTGCACATCGGAACAGCATTGGAGGGTGCTTGTCTGGTGCTGGAAGGTCGGCATCCTGGATTGCAGTGCTTGGCGTCTGGGCAGCTGCTTGGCGGCTTTTTTATCCTCGGTGCCGCGTTCGCGGAGAGCGTCACACAATCCAAGGCTCGGAAACTCTGTCCGAAGGTTGGCTCCACAGCCGCCACGCCTATCGCCCCACTGTGGCCATCAAGGTTAAGTTCAGGAGTTGCGGTAATGACCCAGACCGAAATGTTTGTCTTACCCTCGCGCGTCTAACATCTGCTCAAATCCCAATTGGAGTCGGCGGTGGGCGTAAGTGTTGATGGTGAAGGGCCGGCGCTGGAGAGCAGAAATGGTGATGGGATGTCGTCACAGCACGGCCGGGTCGGACGGCTTTTCAGACCCCGGAAAACGTTCGTTGTTGAGAACGCCCCGCGCCTGTCAGTCGATCAGTCGCAGCGAAAATTCTCCCGCAGGCAGCGCCAAGCACCGCCAAGCCCTGTAGGGAGGGGCAAAGGTTGTTGGCGATCCCGCAGATGTCGGGTTGACGGCGATAAGAATCAGCAGCACGCGGTGAAAGTAATCGCTTAGCATTTTTTGGCCGGGATTGCACCCAAAATATGCTAAGGCATTTCTTTCACCGCATGAGCAGTTACCTACATGCCACTGGTCATCGCTGGCAGACACGGCAGAGTTAGAGCTGCCCAGCGATGGCCTGGTGGGGATTGAGCCTCAGTTTAGGGGCCTTCCCTGCGGCTGGAAATGGTTTGTGCAGCAATTCCAGGACAGGAAGGAGGGCACGTGGGCCAGTAGCCAGGCGGCATTGGCGGGCGTCAGCCGCCAATTGTGCACTAACAACTCTTTGGCGCATGGGCTCGGCCGTGTAGCTCCTCACCGACCTCGCCAGCAGTCTTGGCCCTTTTGACCATCACAATCCATCAGCCCACATCCTGAAACGAACTCGAGGGTCAAGTCAACAGATTGCTGGCGGTGGTTGGGAGGGATTTTCCTACAAACTGCCACAACCAGGCCTGCGCAAACCGACAAGCGACAGCAATTGCCTTGGCAAAGAACCTTAAAAGGGAACAGTGTCGCAGGAAGCCCGTCATGTCAGGTCCAAGACTCTCACCCCTCTAACATCTTGGCAGCGCCAATCTTGCGCTATCTGCGGTTGGCCTCAGGATGGGATTCTCAGAAGCCGATGCGATTGGAGGTGCACTTCTCCTTCTGTTAGCCATCGGCAATTCTGTGCCGAGATAGCCGGGCACTGGTGCGAGGGAGCTGCACCCGGAATTGATTCGAAGAAGTTTCACCATCGCACCTAAAATAGCTGGTGCTCAACGGACGATCGCCACTCTTCGGCATAATACAGAATGAAGATATCCCCGACAGACGGGGCAGGACAAGCCCGCGTCGCCACGGCTGCGTACCAAGGAGCTAGAAGTCGCGACCCCACAACCGATCGACCTGATCGCCGATCATGAAGACCACGTGCACCCCCAATTGCAACCATGCCACAAAACATCCATTTCCTTACTAATTTCTATGAAACAACATGTTTTCTACATCTCCTCGGCGCGACGAAGGCTCTCTAAGCCATGGTATATAACCTCCTGAGCCTCCTCTATCGTAGGGGTGGGGTTTACGCGTGCGGTGACTCGCCTCCGCTTTGGGGGCTTCTGCGAAGCCTCCGCTTTGGGGGCTTCTGCGAAGCCTCCTCGGCCGTAACGATGTCGCCTATCTTTGCAAACTTGCCGTTTGGAGGCTCTTTCACCTTCTTCCTATTACGTGGTTCTGTAGCCCTTAAATCCTCCTTTAAACGTGCGTTTTCGGCTTCCAACAAGGCCATCTTTGCGTTGCTTTGATCCAGCACCTTCCCTGCCTTGCGAAGAACACTCCTTACGGTTTGATTAGTAGGGCTTACGTACCCCTTAGCGTTGTTAACGGCCTGGAGAATATCACGGCTTTTTACAGAGTCTTGACGGCACTGTCTGTAGAGATAGGGGCTATTTTAGGGGTCTGTGGCCGTTTAGGGGGGGGGGGGCGAGTTTCCAATCAGTGCCTCAGGATTATTAAGGACTTAAGAGGGGTTAAACAGCTATATACCAGTCTTTTTGAAGTTACTCTTTACGTTAGTAGGGTTTACACCCTCCTTAAAGGTATCCCTATAAGCTAAAAGGAAGCGTTATTTATAAGCTAGTGTTAAGCTTTAATAGGCTGTAAATGGCTTTATTCGTTACCTATAGTAAGTCTTAAGAGCTGAGAAAACGCTGCAGTTTAAAGGCTAAGTTTTGTAAGAGGTGTGGGTTAGTAAGAACAGTACCTGAACCTTATTCTTAAAGGTTAAGTAAGCTAATTCTTCTGGTTTATAACTCAAGTAGGGATTTATAATAAGAAGGCGCCACTTTATAAGGTTTACAGGCTTAGTTTCCAGTAAATAGACCTCCTTAAACCATTTTAAGGTTATCTTTATATTATTAAAACCAGTAAGGGAGTAATCGTACTTTTAATTGCAGATATTAGGCTAGTTTTTAATCCACTTAAGATACTACTGTCCTTAAAGACTTACCCCTGTAAAGATAATAATTAGAGTTAACCTCCAGCTATTTATAATGACTGTCTTTAGAATAGATACCCAGGTGGTTCTATTAAAGGACTAAACAAGGGCTCTAGGTGTAAGAGAATCGCTTATAACAGTCCTAGCCGCTGTCTCGCCCTTTTATATGCTATGTTTATCTATATTGGTAATGTTAGTATAACAGATAGCTTTAAACTCTAAATAAAAGCTAAGAAAGCTGTAAAACTCCCTATAAGCTTCCTTTATAGAACTGCGCTTCCTTACACTTTCTAACAGTACTGAATTTTTTATTTTAACACACGTATAATATACCAGGAAGCAGTCTACCTAACGGTAGTTAATAGGGGTAAAATCACCTCCTTTAGCGAGGACTATTATAACTATTCTAGTAATCTGGGCCTTGCTTGGAGGCTGCGTGGAGGCTTCCTCATTAAGGCACCAGTTAACAAGGAATAACTCCTCTTTAGGAGAGAGCCTCCAGTTGGCTAATTTGCTGGTTTTCTTATTAGTTGCGCCGTGGATATGGTCACAGAGGGTTGCTTGAGGGATGCCCCAGTTTTGCGCGGCCTCTCGCTGTGTGACTCCGCGCTTGACTTCATCGATTACCGACGTAATATTCTGCTCACGCACAGTATTCATCTTGAATTAGGTGTGTTTTGGTGAAGAATTGAAGGAGTGGTGGTGGTGGAAATGGGGGGGTGGTTGAGGAGGAATGGTGGAAATTGTGATCGGCAATCAGGTCGATCGGTTGTGGGGTCGCGACTTCTAGTGTTCTTATCGCCTGCCTCGAAGTGCCGACCGAGCAAGCATGTGGAAACCATCTGTGCACGCCAAGATGTTGCAGGACATCGACTAGTTTTTGCCTCAGCCGCTTGTACTGGTGGTTATTAGACTCATGCAGCTGCGGCGGCGGTGAGCCATGTCTGATTGTCCATCCCTGCCTGTGACAACTTACCAAGGTTGAACGCGTTCGGCTATACCTGCTTGTGTTTCCGTGGTCATGATTGTGCTCTACCTGGGTTGTCTGCCTTGTACTTTGCCTCTTTGAACATTATCGTATCATATGAATCGTACAACAATAATCCAGTCTCGTTGTCGTCGTGCCCCATCCAGTCCTTGGGTACCCAGAACCGTAACTGTTTCCCATGTTCCCGTCCAAGCATCCTAAAAACAATGGCGGGCTTGCTATATACCGAGTGCAGCAGTTTCAGCCGTGAAATCCCATTTCTGAACTCTCCACCCGTTCAATCCGTGTATCACCTCTGGCAGTGGTTCACCAAGGCTGAAGAACAATCGGCACACCCTCCTCGACCGCGTCCCGCTTCTTGACAGTTCTATTGTTCCTCTTCTGCCATTCTTCTTCATTCCTTGCCTTTCCCTCTGCCGTGTCGGACGTGTAGGGCATAAGCACTGCTGCAGTGTGAGCCTTCCGTCCTGTTCTTGCGCTCACAGATTTCGGCTCTACATACCTCGATACTTAAGCGCGAGAAAGATCTCTGTTTCGTTATATCCGCTTCCACGACGGGGCTGGCGAATATCCGCTGCAAGGTGGCACGGCGGGTCGTGTATCGACGGATTGGCCAAGTGCTTTTTGGCGCGTCCTTCGTCCATCGGGTGCTGGCAGAACTGGTGACGGATCGTGTTGTCGGGATTGAGCGCGCATCGGAGGACGAAATACAAGCCTTTTTTTTTGACCACGTACTCCTTGTCTTGAACTTCGCTGTAGTTGACAATTCTCGAGATCTGTGCCATTGAGATTGCCGTAGTTAGCATAGGATGCTACGTGCGGTGTCCCAGAAGTAGGTAGGTAACGATGCGAACTCACCTGCTTGAGTACGTCCGAGATTTCCGGCTGGCTGGAGGCACCCGCCACCGCACCATAGGGAGAGCCCACCGCTTCGAGTCGGTTTCTATCACCGCCCGTGGCGTGAACCGTGCCGTAGTCGCTATCCGAGTTGCGGTTTCGGCCATGATCTCCCTGGTGGTCCTCCTCATCTTCGCTTTCGGGTATGTAGTTGTGCCTAGCAACCCTGCGCGCCCTTCTGGTCCTGATGGGATACCGGCCTGGGGCCTCGTCCTGGGCAACATCCACAAGGAGGATGTCGGCGTCGTCCTCGGCGACTTCCACTTGATGGTTGTAGTCCTCGTTGACAGAGTTGACAGAGACATCCGGCGACGGTCCCTCGATCTCCCGGAAGACCTCGTGAAGCATCTTCTCGATGATTTCTTCGCGGCTCGGATGGAGAGCCTGTTTCACATCTGTGCCTGCTTCGCGCTCAATGGCCTCCAGAAGTGGCTGGAGCTTGTCAAAATGCTCCAGCGTCTGGGCCTTGATCAACTTGGCGATTGATGTAGCGAACTCTTGGTTTTTCTCGTCGATTAGCGATCCCCAGTAATTCAAACTCCCCTCCTTTTTCCAGGCATTGTACTTGGCCGTGCTCTTCTCTAGCCACTAGTCGTCATCCATTGTTGCGAAATTGTGGGATGAAATCCGACGGATCAAGATCGAGCGACGAAACTTTGGACTTGGACCAATGCGAATTGATGATCTCGTTTACTGCGTTTCATGTCAGCAGTGATCCAGCCGCGAAGGGAGAAACATTGAAGTAGAGACTAAAGCGACGAGTACTAGCTTGGACGAACTGCCTTAAAGGCAAAACACTCGGTACGGAGACAGACTCGGCAGGCAGAACAAATTCAGAGGCAGGTGTTTGAAGAGGTTAATGCACCTTGAGCTGGGAGATAAAATTGGGATGGGAGACGCAGCTGGAGTCCGAATTTGAACGGCGAAAACTCGATTTGGACGAAATAACAGAAACCGAAGAATTCAGACAGAAAGAACTTACCGATGATTGTTGCAGATGGGAGGTTTGGTCGCAGGTTGCTCAAAAAAGCCAGTTCTGGTGGCTTGCAGTTTTCTGCGGAAAGATCGCGAATGGAGTGAGTTCGCAAAAGCCGGAAGATAATGCACCAGAAAAAGGTGGGATGACAGGCGCCGAGATCGGCTAAACGTGGTGAATATGATCCGGCCTGTCTCTTTCTCGATTCATATCGTGTGCGAGATTTTAGTAATGTTAACCGAGAGTCTCACCGTCAAACAGACAAGTGACACCGTGTCACAGGGCCAAATGCCTGTATCTACATAGAGTGCAGGATATATTATGACTAAGTATTAGGATATGGAGATTGTAAGAGACACATGGATCTAGGGCTCTGGGAGTGCGTTTGACTGCTGTCCTGCCAAGCGGTATCAAACTGGTCGGGTGCTAACAATGTTGCCAGCCTTTGAACGGTTTATGACCCCGATTTTCTCTCACTTGTCGTGGCTCTTTCCTCATTCAAGTCTACTTCCAGATTCACGGCCTTCAGCTTTGTCGTCACCCGTTTGTTCTATGCAGCCATCAGAATAGCAGCGGCAAGATTCAGTGTAAAGAAGGACGGTAAACTACAGCACAAGGGCTCAAGTTGGTTTGCCCGTAGCTTCTTAGCTTCACCTGGTTTCCGTTCGTCTGACACTCGATCCATCGTTGATACATCGCTGATACCTGTATTGCTATAAAATGCCAAACTGGCCCTATCTCGCTCACCTCACCACGATGTCCTCGCTGTTCCCACTGAAATTCCGATACAGTTCGCAATGGGAATAGTCCCTGTAGTGTCTCACAACCTAGACTGTCAAGGCCTCATGCGGTGGGCAACGGTACATAGAGATCTTCGAGGTACTTCATTTCATCCTTTGTCAGTGATTTCCCCCGAATATCAGTAACATCCTTAAGTATTTCGATGCTATTGATTTCGACCCTCGGGCTGATAACCCCGGGCCGCTGGCAGATCCAAGCCAGTGAAACTTGGCGCATGCTCCACTTCGTCTTTTGGCGATCTCATCCACCCGACGGATGATGTTTATCTCATCCTCGCTATACTTCCGGTCGGCCATATTGACCGTCTTGGGGATGGGATTATCGGCGAAAAATGGTATTTCCAGCCATCCGTTGCGGGAGAACGGGTCAGCCTTTTCCGTTGTCAATGGAAAGCTCATGACACGCCTTCACAGGCGGTTCAACATGGGTCAGGGGCGGTGGTACCAACCGGAATCAGCCCGAGTCCCTTCTCTTAAAAAAATCCGGCCACATCGGGCTCCTCCCCTCGATATAAGAGGTTGTAGCCGTTTTGCATTGTAACAAACTTGGTCCAGCCGCGCTTCTCGGCCGTAGACTGGAGCTCGGCGAACTGGTTCTTCATCATGGACTTGGCGCCAATGTATCGGACCTTGCCCAACTTGACAAGATCATGTAGTGCTTCCATGGTTTCCTCGACGGGTGTTTCCTCATCAAAGCGGTGAACCGTGAGCAAGCCGATATGGCGGGTTTGGAGTCTTGCAAGGGATGCTTCCACAGCGTCGATAATGGCAGCTCGTGATAAGCCTGTGACCATGTTAGACACCGGCCACCTCATGAACGGATGGGCAGGATTCATGACCGTATTGGTTGACATAGTCCTTGCTTGTAGCAAATTCCTTCATGAAAAAGTAAAGCTTCGAGCCCGGCTCCTCCGCAACCGCGTTACCGCATTGGGCCACAATCACAACCTTTTCCCGGGCAATGTCGAATTCTTTGAGGGCCTTGCCGATGAACGTCTCGGAAAGGCCGTTGGAGAGGGGGCTTCCTGTGTCCCACTAGGTCTGTGTCAGAGAGGCGGGTTGCCGAGAGAGGGTGTTCAGAACTCACCGTGTTGAGGGCGCGATCGTACGCTGCCTTCAGGAGCTCCAGGCTTTGATCTTCATTGAGCGTTGGAATCCGACCAGGCGCACACGCCGTCTCGACGAACGACACTATACCAAGGATTGGCACGGAAACTCTCAAACCACAGTTGGGACCAAGACGCCTGTACTCCACCGCAGTAGCCTCGACCGACTCGGCCAGCGATTTCGGCGCTTTGGCGGGCATGCTGAACGTAGATATATTTCGATATTCGAGGAGTTTTGTGGATTCTCGGTGAGGAAACAATATTGCTAGTAATATTTGATGGAATTGGTGGGCTCTTGGTGAGCAAAAGGCGTGGCAGGACGTTGAGGAGCCAGGAAGCCTTCATGTGTGGGAGACAGCGGGCGTGGAAGACGGGAAAGTTGAAACGGAAGGAAATGTCACGTCGGGCGCGAGAAGCGCCGGGCGTCATCCATATCGGCTCCCTGCCGCGAGTGCCTCTCTTCGCGTTGTCGGATTGTCAGATCGATGAAGAGCGGAGCCCAACTGCCAAATTCGCCCGGAGACGCATACCTTCCTTGTCTGCGTCCAGGGCGTTTCGGTTAGAGAAGGCCCATGGTCCACTCTTATCTCTGTACCAGTCAGCCCTGCTTTTTGAGCGAGCCACAAGAGCTCGGACAACCTAATGCGGTCCACCGGCCGCCATGATACGTATTCCTTCTCGTTTCTCGCATCGGACCAGTGCTTTCCTGACTGCCGTCGTTTTCGCTGCCCAAACGCTCGTTCTGCTAAGCGAAGAAGGAAAGGCATAGAACCCCCGTAAATCTATGCAGTAGCTAGAACAAACTGAAGATTTCATCGTGGGAGACTTTGAGGACGCTGGGCTAAGACTTTGTGCGGCTGCGTTTGCTATTCTCGCCAACAACTGCGGCGCCCCCACTGACAGTTCATGGACGGTGGGCCCGGCAGTCACGGTGGAAACCCCACGGACGTCTTCGATCTGCCTTGGAACAGAATGCTGAGCAAGTCGGTGTGTTAGCACACATCTGAAATCCTGCAGTCCCCGTTACATGAGCCAATGAGTTGGAAGAGCGTTGCTTCCCCGTCTTCCGCAGCAAAAAGGTTGCTCCAGACGAGCTAGCAATGTCCGACTTGATGGGGCTCGATTCCCGCACCAAACAACCTGAGGTCGGCAGATTGACTGCCCCTGACGGTGGTCACGGTTGAGAGACTATCGAACACAGACAAAGAGGTGCCCAACAGCATTCCCGCATCTCGTATGCATACCTATCGAGGGCTCCCGCCAGCCGTTGATACCATCGTCCTAACTGCACATTGTGTCGCCAGAGCTTGAAGGCCGCGATGCAATAGGTGCCTAGCTATCTTCATGCACTGAAGTCTTCCGTCAATATACTACATTTTGTTTAGACAATACCACCAGCAAATCGCCGAGGACTTCCATTGTACACCTCCATTGGCATTCGCCCAAGCCTCGGCCTCTGATCGAATCTCCCTCGCTGTGTCCTCGCTCTCGTTTCAGGCGCGGTCGAGTCTTTGCTCATGTCTCAAAGCGCGACGAGCCACAGAACGACCCAACTCCTTCATCACCTCCGCTTCGATCCCGATTGATACTTTTGGAGACGGCCGGCATTGATCGGGCTCTGTCCAACCGTTGTACCCCTGGCAGTGGTGTCGCAGTCGGACCAGCTTTGGCCCTCGAAGATTGGGCCACCAACACTTCCAAGCTTGTTGACAAATGTGTTGTTCTCCTTGACCATGCGAGCGTTCTCGGTTTTGCCCATGATTGTGACGTTTGAGTAAGGCATAATCACTAGTATCATGTGAGCTCCTCGAATCGTACCCGGTAGGTTTCCAAGCTGTGGACGGGCGTTATACATACCTCGGTAGCCTATCTTTGCAAACACCTCGCGTGTGGAGTAGGCACGATCCTTACTGCTCCAGTCGGGGGAGTCGTCGAGCTGGTGGCAAGGGGGATTATAGGGAGAAGGCCGCTGGAGATGAGACGCCGCGCGTGCCTCGCTGAGTGGACTTCTGAAAAAGTGATGACATGTGCCGCCGCGGGTGAGATCACACCGCAGGACATAATAGGTTCGGTTGGCGAAGGGGCCAGTCTGAACCACGAAGTCCTGTTTGTCAACTTCTGACCAGTCGATAGTTCCTCTTGTCTGCGAGTCATGATGCACACAACACGTCAGCATACTTGATTACCTAGGCAGAATACCAATTTGTGGCATGGGGTTCACATACCTGATACTCCGGACTCGGAGTCACTGCGCTTCCGGCTGCGCGGTCTCCACTGTTTCCGGGCGCGATAATATTTGCCGGAGGAGCAACCTTTTTCTCGGGGCCTTGTGTTGTTTCCGACTCAGCGTCATCTCCCTGGCTAGTAGTATCGCCCGAGGAGCCACTCTCGTCAGGCTCCGTCGTCAAGGGCTCGAAATCGTCATCTGTCGACTCTGAATTTTCTCCCGACTCGCTCTTGGCTCCTCTGGCATTGGATGAAACCCGAAGCTGATGTCCCGGGGCTTCAATGCCGGTGATTTCCTCAATGCTGATCTGCGAGAGGCCCTCGCCAACAGAATCTGCAGACGGAAGCATAAACTCCGACTCTCCTAATGTCTGCGAGACGGATTGCAGCAAGTGGCTGGTCAAGACCTCCGGGTCCCGAATAATCTTCTCGCTCATGCTCTCGTCCGCGGCCTCAGAGATTGCCTTTGCGATGTCTTGCAGCCGAGTGGTGTGCTTCATAGCGAGGTCTTTCACCGAACGGACGAACTGGATGTTTTGCTCATGCAAAACCGACTTCCAGTATTTTCGGGTTTCAGACCTCATCGCCTCTTTGAACGAGACCTGGTGGCCCTCGATGGTCCTCGCCCAGTCGTCCATCGTGGCTGACTGTTGGAACTGGAAGAAGTCTTGGCTGAGCTACTGAGATTTGGCATCAGTAATCTAGTTCTAATATGCTCTTCATCGGCGATGATGGTGCTACATGGAGGGACGACTCGCGATCGAAGAAGATAGCCGCATGAGTTCGAATTACCTACTTTCCAAGCTGGTACTCCGGGATGACGCTCTCGCAAGATGTTGACAAGTGGCAAGCAGGGGATTTGAAGTTGAAGAGGATCTGCAACCCGCTAGGCGCTCAAGTTGAGCCTGACACAAAAGTGAAGGAAACCAAGAGTGCCTAGGTAAGCAACTAGGATTGAAAACGAAACAGCAGTGCCTTGATTTCGGCAGAAAGCAACAAAGGTGTTTCGAAAAAGAAAGGAAAGGGCTTTCCAAGAGCGAGAGTCACGCTTTTATCACGTGCAGAAGGCCATGTCGTGGCTGCTCACGCTCTCGGAGGGGTTGTGGGGGTTTCAGTTCTCGGCGTAAAGAGAAAAGAAACCACGAGGAAGGCGGGTTGGTGAAAAGCCCGGAGCCACGGGCCTACACCGGCGAGGGCTTTCTTTCCGGTTCCGAGACGAAGTGAGGCGGCTTGGTGTGTTTATGGATGAGAACTACGAATTCAGACGTGAAGTTAGGTATTCATCAACTTGAAGTAATAACTCGAATAACCATTCAATTACTGTGGCATGGCAGGTAAAAATCGAACCTCAGCCTGTTTTCCCGCCACACATCGACAGTGCCCTAAGTTCTAAGGCAAATGATCAAGCTGTGGCCAGGAAGCTGTAGTCAGGAGAGACTAAATACCTAGGGAGCTGGAGTTATTATGTAATTGGATAACGCTAAACCTAGACAGCACTTACTACGACCAGCTTGAACCAGTTCTGCGGCAGCGATTGTAGGGCTTACAGCTTGGGGTTTCGGAGGTAAATAATGGCGAACTGGAGGTTCTCAGGACAGGAGCAGAGATGCTCGGGCTCCCTCGGGGACGTGCGGCACGTTGGATGCAGTGGACTCTGAGCTTGTGCGAGAGTCTGAGCCCGAATAACAGTTTCTCTACAGAATCTCGACATTTTTGTGCCGCGCACGTGGGGAGAAGCTTTTGTGGCAGCCTGGTAAGCGAAACGAGACACCGAAAAACAGCGGCATGGCTGAAGTTGTGAGATTCTTCCGGGTCACGTTGCAGCAGATGCAATTTTCGTGCCCGAACACCCCGTCGGAATCCTTAGACGCGTGAAGGATTTGGCCGTCTCATGCCATGGCGTGCCACTCCACTGTAAACACCAAGCAAATCAACTGTCAGTTCAACGCTAAGGTGACATCCTCTGCAAAAGGACTGTCAGGATCGTGCTTTAAATGAATGCCAAGGCCACTAGAGCAGAAGACGGCACAGCCTCACTCAACATTGTAGTTTCCCCTTAGCGACCTCCACTCAAACTACAACCTACCCCAGTTCCTTATTGAGCACCAGTAACGGATGCGGGCAAAACAATCGAGACGGACAGAGGAATGCCTCACCGGCAACCTCGGAGCTGATGCAAAGGATTCCATTGCTTCCTCCTTCTGCTGACCCGAGGAGGACACGTTTAGGGGTGATTGGATGGCATGCAACGGTCTTCGATTACAGCACTGGAGAGAAAACAGCGATTGAGGATACCTTCCAAGGTTACATGGCCTACCGGGTGGAAGACAGCAACTCCAGACACCCAGGAAGGTAAGGTATATAAGCCACCCCAAAGCCCAGCAAACAGCTCATCCATTCACCCTCACCAGCATCACTCATTCATTCCTCACTACCACTCCCCAACAACCTCACCACCACCAACCAGCCGCTAAAATGCAGTTCCTCATCACCCTCGCCGCCCTAGCCTCCCTCGTGGCCGCCGCCCCCGCCGCTGACCCCGACTTCTCCCTCACGGCCGTGCCCGTCGAGATTGAGGCGCCCATCTCGGCCCGCCAGACCTACGGCATCTGCAACCCCGGATACAAGGCCGGCGACTACGGCTGCTTCGCCAACATTGCCAACCCGAATGACAAGTTTTCGTATCTTGGGCAGTGCGGCACTGATAACCATATTCATGTGAGTTTACTTGGTGGGTTGGTGGGAGTATGAGAGGCTAATATGACGTGTGTGCAGCTCATTGCTCGGTGCAACTGTGTGAAGATCAATGGCACCCCTTACTGCAAGTAGAGTAGAGGTTTTGAGAAGGGGTGATGAATCTATGGTTCACTTCATGTTGTAGATATTGCTAGTGGGTTTGTGTGCCTGTGAGAGAGCCCAGGGTTGCGAAGATGATAGAGTTGGGAGCTACTTTCTTAAGGATTGAGTCCGGGCAGTGTATAAATGACAACATCGTCGCGCCCCATCCGAATCCGTGGACAGGTTGATGAACGTGATATGAGCCAAGATCGGCGAATTGATGAGTTGTGTCGTCATCGACAAAGGTGGAGAGGGGCCGCGGCACGCAATATGCAGCACCCCCTCATCTCCACACCTCATGATGTTGTCTTACTCCACCAAACCATCCACCAAACCAGGGTGGCATCGCAACTTCTTCCCCTCATCATCATCATCATCGCAAAATTACTAACAAGATCTCGAGTAACCCCCAAGACCACACAACATGGCTCCGCATCACGTCCTCCTGCTCGGTGGCCACGGAAAGGTGGCTCAGTACCTCACCCCTCTCCTCCTGCAGCGCTCATGGGCCGTCACCAGCATCATTCGGGACCCGTCGCAGTTGCCCGCCGTTCAGAAGCTCGCCGACAAGGCCCAAGGAAACAAACCTGGCGACCTCAACGTCCTGGTTCGCAGCCTTGAGGACGTCAAGAGCGAGGCCCAGGCAAAGGCCATCATCGACGAAGTCCAGCCCGATTACATCGTCTGGAGCGCCGGTACGTTCCCCTCTCTCCGCATATCCCTTAGATCATGCCATGATCTGCTGACTCATAAGCCACACACTCACAGGAGCCGCTGGAAGAGGCGGTCCAGAGCGGGTACGTCTCCCCTCCCTGCACCGTACTCCATCAAACACCCAACTATCGGTAGGTAACTAATCCGTCCAGACCTACGCCATCGACCGCGACGCCGCAATCCACTTCATCCGCGCCGCCGCCTCTACCCCCTCCGTAACCCGCTTCCTCCTCGTCTCCTACCTCTCCTCCCGCCACACAAAGCCCACGTGGTGGTCCGACGCCGAGTGGGCCTCCGCCTCGGAGCTCAACACCAACGTCCTGCCGCACTACTTCAAAGCCAAAGTCGCGGCCGACCATGCACTCTACACGATCTCCAAGGAGCGCGGCCCGGGATTCGTGGGGATTGACCTCCGTCCGGGCACGCTGACGGATGAGAAGGGGAGTGGGAGGGTGGAGCTGGGGAAGACGAGGGGATCGTCGGGGAAGGTGAGTCGGGAGAGTGTGGCGCAGGTGGCGGATGAGTTGTTGGCGAGTGAGGGGGTGAGGAATTCGTGGGTGGATTTGCTGGATGGGGAGGAGGAGGTGGGGAAGGCGGTGGAGAGGGTTGTGAGGGAGGGGGTGGATACGGCTGAGGGGGAGTTCTAGGACGGAGGTGTTTTGTTGTGTTGTGGTGTGAGAAACAGGTTTTGCTGTGAGAAATAGTTTGTACTGTGGTGTGATGAACAGGTTGAGGGTGGAGAACGCTTCGCTTTGTGCGATCAAAAGTATGGGGTCGTGTTCCGTGAGACTTAGGAACTCCGCCAAATATTGCCGCCGGTCGACATTGTGACATTGTGACATTGTGCTGCATGCTGTGCGATGACCTGGCGCTTTGAGGCCGTGTTCGTTCGGGACAGACAAAAGCATGTGCAAATGGGATCGGTGATTTTGGGGACAAAAGTACCTTGTCCTTCACGGGTAAAAATACTTCCTTGTCGATGCAGTGGGTTCTGGGTCCCGATATGAGGCGGACGCTGTTAACTCACCACGGAAGGAGCGCAGCCCGTGCTTGCCGTTCGACGCCAGCGGAGGCGGCTTCGCGGTTCGAGCTGCCGCGGGATCGGGATCCAACCCCAAACACTCGAACCCCGGCCGATGGGAAGCACACGATGTCAACATTACCCCTCCTGGCTCATTGTATCGGTAATTCTTCAGTCTGCGGCATCGTATCTGTCGTAGACAGCTAGCCTCAATTGAGCTCGCCCTGACCGCCGGATTTGCAATTTACCTGTTCCGGCCTGACTCCAGAGAAATTCAACGAGCAGAGTAATCGCGCCCTCCTGAGTGCCGATGGTATTGGCTAGCCTCGGCTTATCCACGCTTCAGGCCCTTCCCGCGATGCCATCCGAGTGTGCCCCGTCCCCGCCTTGCCAGCGAGCCCACCCGCGCCCCAGTTCGAGCAGCCCGTGTTCGGATACACAATGGGTGCTAAGAGAAATAAACCGGATTCTTCCCGGTTTTGTGTTCCTCAAGCAAGCTCAGCCACACACCCCCAGCGTGGTCGAGAGCGGCTCACTGGGCTGTCTCTCGAGGTAAGATGGGACATCGAGCCTCGAATCCGTCAGCGTGTGAGACTTGTGACCAAACTTGATGCAATTGCTAACGACGTCGACTCTGTAATAGGACGTACGACCGAAGGGCTTCATTTTGGGTCGACTACCGTATCTGCGGGATCGGCCGGGATTGCATGGTACCTATCAACCACAGGTCTATCGATTGTCACACCTATCTACTACTGCGAAACCTCGCGGTTGGAACGGAACACAGGACCCCGCCCACGTCGTTAGACCGGGGTCACCGCATCGCCTCCCATTCACGTAAATAAACAAACGTCATGGCATCATCCACCGTCCCGGATGAGTTATCGCAGCAGCCATGGTCACCGGTTTCGAAGTCGCAGGCATCGTCCTGGGTTCCATGTCTCTCGTAATCCAGTCTCTCGAAAACCAAGGGAAAGCTGTCTCGGTGTTGCGAAGGTTGTGTGAGTACGAGCGGGGGCTTCAAAAACTCACCCGCGACCTCAAAGTCGAACTCGTCAAATTCCAAGATGTGTGCAAGACAATCCTGGGGGGTTTAACATCGCCAGCACAGATCGAGCATATGATCGAAAACCCCTTGGGTGGCTCGTGGCGTGGAGGAGAGATCCCGCGAAAGATCCATGTCCGTCTCTCCAGGTCGACGGACCTCTTTGAGGCTACGATGACGAGTATCAGGACGGCAATCGACACAATGAAGGGCCGAATCGAAGCTCAGAGTGCGAGCTTATCGAAAATCAAGAAGGGGGTGCTCATGCTAAAGTACTCTTCCTACGGCGACGTGATGTCAACTATCATCACAAGCATCTCGGACCTCGAGCGCCTGACCAGCAGCCTCAAAAAGGTCGAAGCTGAGACGCCTCAGAAGCCACTCGTGATCCAGCCCAATACGACATATTCAATTCGTGGCACATTAGGCAGCCTCACAAGCGCTTTGCAGACGACTTTGGGATTGCCGAAAAGCCGTGATGTTAGCCTAGCACTGGAGGGGACACTGTTCGCGGGCGTCACACCTACAAATGATAACTGCACGATCACCAGGTCCCTCGTACTTCATGTCGGCATATCGTTTAGAAAGCGCAACCCGAACGACGAGGGCGAGGACGACAAACCCGAAATCGAAACAGGCGGAATCTGGCAAGGCCTCCTCAGGGGTCATGGGCGGCCAAAACGCGTGCCCTCACAAGCAAGACTCGAGCTCCCAAATCGCATGCCAGAGTCGGGGAAAAAGAGAAAGTAAACAAGATATGTGAGTCGTTTACCATGTCCAACTCTTCACCTCCTAAATATCGCTGACGTCAGAAGGGCTGCGTTCCGTTCGAGAGTTGGGCAAGGTCATTTCAGTTTGTCACACATACCATTACCTATTCAAGACTACACACGGGGTATATTTAGTATTACCCTTCTCAGAGTCCGAGGCTCGAGGTTCGAAGGCGATGATGTGAAGCAGTTAATGCGATGTGTCTTGTTGGGACAAGGCGAGTGGTACTCCTGACAACTCCTTTCCCGTTTTTCCCTTTCATACCTACCTACTGCAAAAAACGTTTCAGTGGCGCATTTGGGGGAGTGCTCTAGCGTGTATCTCATGAAGAAGCAACTGTCATAAGTTTTATCTTCCCCAGACAGCATGATGCCATCTTCAATGTTTTAGGATGAGATAACGTCGGGCCCAACGATTGCCAAAAACTTCTCAATGTCACCCAAGAATGCCTCCGGTTCTTGCAAAGCAGCGAAATGGCCGCCCTACTCGTTGTCAGCACTGGATTCCCCAATTCAGCGGTTATCAAGCCACATAAAGCTCCGGAACTTACTTTCTCTTGTTGCCCATAGAAGACCAGGTTGGGGAAGAGGTACTCCGCCCAAGACTTCGGCACCGTCGCAAGCTCAACCGGAAACGCAGAGAAGCCAAACGGCTTCGTTTTCGACATCGGCATGGGGGGAAGGGGCCCGCCCACGACTCGAGTTAACGCACGGTACGCCCACAGCGCCCGGCCATACGAGTTCGTGAACCAGTAGAAGGACACCATGGTCAAGATGGTCTCCAGCGACAGGGGGTCCCGGTTGTCGCTCCATTCGATGAACTTCTCGCCCATCCTGTTCCCTGTCAGTTAAACCCACCACCAGCTGCTCAGTGCCAACTCACCACGCCAGCATCCCCAAGGGGTTGGTATTAAGCACTAGCGAGATCGTTGACGGCCGCGTCCCATGCTCAACAGCATACGCCGACCCCGTCTGCGCCCAGGCATTCACGAACTCCATCCTTTTCTCCTCCTCTGGCGTAATCGAGATATTCGCAACCGCCGCCGCTTGATCCGCATTCAAGAACAGCATGTTCACTGTGTGCCGGTCAGCACAACCCCCTCATATTCCCCTTACCCCCATACAACCCCTCCCCCCCTCCCCCCAAGGCAGAAAGTGTGCACTCACAATGAAAAGCCTTACACTCCCCAAACAACCCACACATCGTCTGCGCCAAAAAACTCCCCACATCCCCTCCCTGCGCGACATACCCCCCCTCAAACCCCAACGCAACCATCAGCCCATTCAGCGCCTCCGCCGCCCCCTCCATGGTCAGCTCCTTCGTATCTTCGTCCGCCCGGGTAGAGAGGCCATAGTCCGGGATTGACGGGACGATCACATGGTAGGGGAGCGTGGAGGGGGTGTATTTTTCTGCGAGGAGGTCTAGGACCGGGGCGAATTCGAGCCAGGAGCCCGGCCAGCCGTGGAGGAGGGTGATGGGGATTGCGGAGGGAGAGAGGGAGAAGAGGGCGGTGAAGTGCAGGGTGAAGAGCTGTCCGTCCGAGGGGGCGGTCACGTTGATGAGCTGGGGGGTGTTAGCTAGGTAATGTCTCCGTGCGGTTTGGGGTGGGCTTTTTATGCTAGCTGGGGAGGAGTTGCTGTGTCACGACTCCTGGGGCGAGACGAGAGGAAAAGGGATAGGACGGGGAGATATATTGCCTGATTAGGTAGGTGGGTACTACTCACGAAGTTGGGGAACTTGTTGTGGTATTCTTCCTGCGAGCGCCAGTAGAAGGAGGAGGGGTCGGTCCAGGTTTGCTGGGCGGTGGCGAGCCAGTCCCGAGAAACACCGAAGGTGCCGTTGGTCGGGTCTGCGTGGAGGTTGTAGAAAGAGGGGGAGGCGATGCGGGCGTGTTGGACGAGGGTGGTGAGGGTGTGGATTTCGGAGGAGGGGATGTGCAGGTTGAAGGGGACGGGGCAGCCGGGAATTCCGGGTGGGGGGTGGCCGAAGGCGGCGAGGGACATGGTGGATGTTCGGGGCAAGGGTTGAGGGGAAGAAGGCAGGTCGAGTTGCGAGGGGAGAAAGGGATGCGCAGATGGGAGAGCTTCACTTCGTGGTGTCGGGTCACTGGAGAGTTATAGGGATCAGAAGCATCACACTCCGGGCTCCTCATCTCGATGCGAACGCCCACCTCCGATTCAGCATGGAGGATAACGCAGGAGACCAGCTGACCCCATCGACGGGAAGCTGTCAGGATGCCCTCTCAATCAACAGAGGGCACCTATCCGCTTGAACGCCAAGCTCTAACCCGAGCAGTTGCATCGCACGCTTCCCCCACAGTGTCTATCACCGACATAATTATCAATAATTCCAGATTCCTGCATGCACCAGCAGCGGCTTTCCCCGGAACCGGGAAGCGGCCCGACGCCATAAGACATCCACAGCGGCGTCTCATTCGCGGTCCGGCCCTAGCTGCAGGGCCAAGCCGGGGCCATTGGTCGGCTCCACGTCCGTGGCATCATCCCTGCTTCAGGATTCATGTAGGTGATCGGATATGGCCTTTTCGGCGATCTTCACCGGGGAGAGGAGAACTGAACTCTTCCCCACGCTCAAACGACATCACTAACAAGCCTGGCATCCTTTGGCCTGCCGAGACGGTATACCCCATGCCAGCCGACACGCGGTGTCTGGTCGACGAGCTACGGCCGGCGCTCAAGGTCTCAACGTCAATACGAGCAGTGTCAGGAGCATGTTGCCAGTCGACTTTCTTCGCCGCTCTCTGCGCTCCTGTGCCGCCATCTCACCTCAGCTGCACCATATTCCAATCGCGATGACGGCGCCCTCGGGTCTCAACAAGCAGGAATGCTTTGACCGTCTGTCTGGGCATGGCCGCGATAGCAGCCATCCGCCAGATATTGAGATAACATGCATTCGGGAACCCCAAGAGGAAGAGGGTCACTGCGTCAGGCAGGTAGCAACAATAGCTCAAGTTAAAAGAAACGGTCTCTCTTCTCCGTGCGGAACTACGTTGTGAGGTTCTTCATTGTCCTAGGGTCCTCTTTGTTGGCCGGACGGAACATTCGTAGGTACTGACCTACCTTTACCCCTGAGACTGTCCACCAGCAGCCGCAACCCAGGCCATGCACGAGATCTGACGAAGCTGACAGTAAGTGCTTCACGGGGCCCGAGGTACAAACAGCCTCCTATAGCGATTAGAAGCTATGCACGTGCTTGTGAGAACGGCAGGTCGGTACGCAACCCCAACACCCGTCAGGGGCGCAGCTCTCAGTCAAACTCTACGCTTAGCTGCCCTCGCCACATCTGAAGTTAACTTTCTGACCCCTGCCGTGGCCCAACCCAGAATTTACGGTGCGTTGCGGCCGCCCGTAAATGAGCAATTTGGTTAATTCACGCGAGTCCCGGTATAATACGCCAGCGAAGGATCAAAGCTACGACCCTGCAAGTGCCTAACCGATCCTTAGGGAGTTCGCGAGCCGGCGGGTCCACTATAAATGCAATCATGTTGGGTACTTGTGCAACTGAGTAAATTGTCAGGATCCACTGATTGCCGTTATGTTAGAGTCCCATCGCGTCGACCGTTGGTGCTATTAGCCCTGAGTCAGCCTTGAGAAGCTCTGGAGGATTCGCAATGTCACCGCGTCCGCCGCTGGCGACTCGCGAGGCACAGCAGCAGAGCTCAGAATATCTCGGGTTAGTCTTGAGGTTGACCAGATAATGGGGGCAATATGCGACGGCAGGAGGAGCATAAGAAGGAGTGGCTGGCACCCGAAGTTGTCGCTGAAGTCACCATCAGTCACAATCTATTCCATCATCTCATCATCTCACCACACATCCCGCCTTCAGTACCACCCGCCACTAAGCAACCATCGTGAGTCTCCCCCCAAGCCCACCGGCAACCAAACAAACCACGGACTAACCACCACCAGCAACCCTCACCATGCGTTCCTCACTCATCCTCTCCATCGCCACCGCGATCGGCCTCTCCTCAGCCGCTGCCGTCCAACCCCGCGACCCCAAGAGCTGCGAGGGCGACATCGGTGCCTACGCCTATGTCAACCAGCCGTGGCCCCCGACAGGCAGCATCGCCCATTTCCAGGGCTGCAGACTGCTGTACTGCGACGGAAACGTCGGCGGTGCGCTCATCGAGAAGGTTGTTTGCTATAATGGCCGCAATGCGTGCCAGCTTACGCCCTCGGGGCAGGGTGTTTGCGCTCCTTAGTAGGGTCGAGTTTTGTGATGGGTGATGATGGGTGGGGTTGTTAGTTTCGGGTGTAATTATTTGGGCAGACCTGACGTTCGTCGAAAATTATGAGGTGTTCTGCAGTTGTGTTTTGGGGGCCTTTTGGTGCTGTGTCGTAGGTGGTTGACTGGCAGGTTCATCCGAACTCAGCCGGCAATTAACCAATACGTACGGATCCGTAAAAAAAACCTCGCATTGCCAGGGCCGCGCATCGATGTGCTACGCCGCAATTTATGTCCTGTGGGCCGTCATCAGGGACGTGCTGTATTTTCCCTGCGGCTCTCGCATCGAATCGGTGGAGAGGGCCTAGGCACGATGTTAGCTGTGTCGGGTGGCCACGGCCCGGGGGTTCTTTTAGAATCCCACTGAGCGGCATAGCCCCTAGGAATGTCGGGTGCGGAAATTTCATCGCGGCCGTTCATGCTTCGTCTCAAGCTTCCAGAAGCGGACTATGCCAAGGGAACTCCGAAGGTAGCGAAGACACCATGAATTCAAGGTTTTTTATTTGGACTCCGATCTGAGAAGAATTGGAACAGTTGGGGGTAAAAAGTGTTGTTCAGTTGTCTGTATTGTCTTGGATTGCCAAGGACCTACGATATGGCAGGGGCCAAAGACTGGACCCACTCGGAGAGGAGCTTGGGCCACTTTCGATCAATTAGAATTTCGAGATGCTGTGCTTCGCGTCCTGACATCAGCTACGCCCCAACCAGCACAATGGCACGCATACCGACGGGCGAGCTGAGCAGGTATCTGCTTGCCGGGCAGATAGGCCGCAATGGCTGCCTGCGCGCAAGTCGCATACGCCTCCCGCCCACGACAGGCGTCCTCCAAAGCCGACGGTTCTCCAGCCACGTCGAAAGCAATGCATCCCCCGTCAGCTCCGACCCTCCCCTGCGCAAGCTACTGAAAGAGCAAGCAAAGGCCCTCAAAGCCTCGGGCCACAAGAAAAAGAAGAAGGCCGAAAACCAGACCGTCCCCGGCTGGGAGCTAACGGTCGGCATCGAGATCCACGCGCAGCTCAACACAGCCCGCAAGCTCTTCTCCCCCGCCGCGACCTCCTTCAACGACGACCCCAACAGCCATGTCGCGCTCTTCGACGTCGCCATGCCTGGCTCGCAGCCGGTTTTCCAGCCCGAAACCCTAATCCCGGCCGTGCGCGCCGCGCTCGCCCTCAACTGCGACATCCAGCGCGTCAGCCGCTTCGACCGCAAACACTACTTCCACTGGGACCAGCCATCGGGCTACCAGATCACACAATACTACGAGCCGTTTGCAAAGAATGGGCGCATTGAGCTGCTTGAAAGAGACGGGATTGCCGCCGAGGACGGCGAGAGCATCACGGTGGGCATACAGCAGGTCCAGATGGAGCAGGACACGGCAAAGACGATGGCCCAGCCGGGCGAGGTGCACTGGCTGGACTTCAACCGCGTGGGCGTGCCCCTCATTGAGATCATCACGCTGCCTGAGATCCACCATCCCGCTACCGCGGCGGCGCTGGTGCGAAAGGTGCAGATCATGCTCAGCGCTGTCGACGCCTGCATCTCGGGGATGGAAACGGGCGGCCTTCGGGCCGACGTGAACGTGTCGGTGCGCAGGACCGATGATGCCACTGGGAAACTCGGTACGCGGACCGAGATCAAGAATTTGAGCAGCTTCAAGTCGGTCGAGGACGCGATCATTGCTGAACGGGACCGACAAATTGCGCTCCTCGAGGCTGGCGGAGTGGTGGAGGGCGAGACCCGCGGCTGGGCGATAGGTAGTACCGAGACCAGACATCTTCGCGGCAAGGAGGGCGAGGTCGACTATCGTTACATGCCTGACCCAGACCTCGGACCGGTCGTCATTGACGAGCAGCTGGTTCGGCACCTGGCATCGTCTTCGGGGCTGGCCCCTGACACTGAGGCCGACCAGATGATCCGGGACTACGGCTTGACGGCCAAGGATGCTATGTCGTTGATGGCGCTGGATGACGGGGCCCGGATCCAATACTTTTACAACGTCCTCGATGCGCTCGAGCAGAACCTGGGCGCCAGCGCCGAGACTACCACCGACCGCGGCCTTCCGATGCTTGCTGCCAACTGGTGCCTTCACGAACTCGGGAAGCTCACCGAGCTATCCAGTGATCTTGGCATGACGGCCGAAGGGGAGTGCAACGTCCCGTCCGCTGACCTTGCAGCCCTTCTCTATCACCTACATCGAAAGGAGGTCACGGCAAAGGTTGCGAAGGAGCTTCTTTGGGCCATCTTCCGCGGGGAGATCAGCACAGGTGATGTCACCGATGCCATTGAAGCGAACGGTCTTTGGTTCCGCGAGCTATCTGAGCAGGAGTATGTGGACCTTGCCGATGAGGTTGTCGCGGGCGAAGACAAGATTCTGGGCGAGTTCCTGCGGTTTGCAGAGGGCAAGGGCAAGAGCTATCCTCATGGAAAGCTCATGTTCTTGGTGGGAAAGATGATGCGGGCAGGGCCGGAGCAGAGGATGGACCCATCGTCAGCCGAGAGGGTGGTTAAGGCCAGGATCGAGGAGGTCTACGTTCCTAATCTAAAGAACAAGGGGTGGTGACCTCGCCGGCGCGTCGAGCGAGCATCGATATCTAATTCCTACCGGCCCATCGTAATCGGGTCGATGGTGCGCGAGGGTCGGATGCCTATTCGGACATAAACATCGTGTTTTGGGGCAGCTAATGCACGGCGTCACTACCGACTGTCGGACTGCATTGCCCGCGAAGCTGAATAACAGGTCTCGAGTTTCTCAACCTAGTTCATGAACTGGTGGTCATGGAGGCGCTCCATGCTTGAAGCTAATCCCGGCCTCTGGTTACCCCGACTCTGAGTCACAACTTCTCCCATCATTGTATCATAGCAACAACCCCTGAAACACCTCCCGTCGTCAGCCAGACCACCTCATTGTGTCGAGTTATCCGTTGGGGCATCCCAGTTCTTCCGTTCAATTGCCGTTCACGTCTGATGATGCCATCTTCAGCTCCGCTCTCCACCGGTGCCGACCGGCTACACAAGAACTGTGGGGCAGGGGAGTCACCGGGCCGATGTGAGAATCCTACCATCCAATGCTGCCTGGAAGGTGCCTGGAAGGATGTTCCAATGGAAATCATACACCCACACCTCTTTTCCGTCCCAGAGCCGATTCAGGTTGTGGCGGCTAGGTAAGAGCGGGGTCTGACCCCAGGGACGGGAACGGAGTCAAAACCTACGCCGAGCAGCTCGTGCATAAAACTCCGGGGCCTCAGATATCATTCCCAGTTTGTCAACGAAACACGCCCACAAACCCAAGCATCCACCCTCGCCATGTCGAAGACCAGCGAAACCACCTTCCGGTCCTTCACCGAGAAGCAAGGCTCAAACTACGCCCAGCACCGTCATGATTACCATCCCCGGCTCTACAACGCCGTCATCAACCACCACAAATCCACCGGCGGTCAATTCGACACCCTCCTCGATGTCGGCTGCGGCCCTGGAATCGCCACTCGCGGCCTCGCCCCGCTCTTCAACCACACCATTGCAATCGACCCCTCCCAAGGCATGATCGACTCGGCTCTCGCCCTTCCCACCCCGACCCCCATCCGGTTCGCCGTCTCCTCCGCCGAAACCCTCGGCGCCGAACTCTCCCCGCCCATCCCAGACGGAACCATCGATCTCATCACCGCTGCCACCGCCGCCCACTGGTTCGACATGCCCAAATTCTGGACCCGCGCCGCCCACCTCCTCAAGCCAGGCGGCACCGTCGCCATCTGGGGCGCAGGCCCAATCTGCATCAGCGCTGAAACCCCAAACCACACGGCCGTCCAGGCCGCGATCGACAAAGCCGAGCGCCTGGTCGACGAGTACCTCGCCCCAGGCAACCGCCTCGCTCGCAGCGGCTACGTAGATCTCCCGCTGCCATGGGCAATCTCCCCTCCCATCCCAGAGTTTGAAGAATCCTCTTTCATCCGCAAGGAATGGGGACAGGCCGAGGGCCTGGAGCCCGGAGACGAGTTCCATACCCTTGGTGGGGCAGGGGCTACGCTGGACATGCTGGAGATGGTCATGGGCACGGCGAGTCCAGTGATTAGATGGCGGGAGGCGAATCCGGAGAAGGTCGGGACGGAGGAGGATGTGGTGAAGGTGATGAGGAGGGAGATTGAGGAGGCTTTTGAGGGGGAGGAGGTCGAGAGGGGGAAGGAGTTGTTGAAGGGGGGGGTTAAGGGGGTTTTGCTGTTGGTTAAGCGGAGGTGATGAGGGTGGGTTTTCTTTCGGTGGTATTTGTGGGGTTGAGGTAGATGAGTATGGGGGGGAGGGTTGCTGAGGGTGTCTGAGGGACCAGCGTGTGGGTTTTTTATATGCACTTTTATTACCACCCAATTGTTCTGTAATCCCTCTCCGTTTTACTTAGGCGATGCGGTTCGGTAAACCCTAGGTTTGTATCAGATACCGTATTGCAAGATGCTGTCTTGGAGGCGTGACTGACTAGGGTGTCCGGCCCTACCTCGACAATGCTAGCCTTGGAAATGAAGTACGTAGCCAGCCCTGCACCGCATTCAGCCGCTACAAGGCCCTATCAGCACTGTAAGTAAAACGGATAAGCGATTAATACTTACACATGGAACATAAGTTCCACAGATTGTGTTTAAGGCCGTGTTTGTCTGTGCATTTCAAGTTGGGATCAAGTTGGCACCGAACTGAACCTGGCTCCGCCTGTCTCCCCGATTCCGAACTATTTCCGCCCCGCGCGACGCCTGATTGATGAAGTCGGAAATCAACATCGAGTTCTTCCGGAGAACTCCACTCTGTAATTACCACAAGGCCAAGGCTGCTGGTATTTTGAAACAGGCTGGGATATAGCTCCAAGCTGAGTTCTGTCCTGCTGGCCACAGTACCGAGGTTGAGGAGCCGATTCTGATCAACAGTAAAGAGCCTCTTTGGTGAAATATAAGGCAGTATCACGGCTTGTACGCAGCAGGGAATCGGAGTGAGGTAACAGTCGCAGATGATTTTCAAAGAGGCAACTGCCTATCTCACGTGTCAAAGACAATACAGCATTCAAGCCTGCTTGTGGTATTCTCACCCAGCCAACCTGTGTACGTCTAAATGTGTCCCGAATGTCCCTATCGGGTTGATAACAGAATGATGTTACAAGAAAGCTAACGATCGTCTCCGGGCTGCCCGTGAGCCCTCCCCAATGTTCAATTCCCATGCACGCTGTGCTCACTGGCCATGGCCTTTAGCGTTGCCACCCTCCTGGCCCTTTGCTTTGCCCTCCCCCTTCCCCTTTCCACCCTTTCCCTTCCCCTTGCCTTTTCCCTTACCCTCACCCTTACCCTTACCCTTGCCGTTTGCCTTCGCCTTGCCATCTCCCTTCCCTTTCCCCTCGCCTTTCCCCTTACCGGCAGCACCAGCCTCTGCATCGGCACCACCCTTGCCCTTTGCAGCCGCGCCGTCTCCCTTGCCTTTCCCACCAGCAGCATCAACATCAGCGCCGCCCTTTCCCTTGGCACCATCTCCCTTTCCCTTCCCACCGGCAGCAACCTCTTCGACCTCGGCACCGCCCTTGCCCTTCCCAGCAACGCCCCCAGCAGCCCCAGCGAGCGCACCGGCGCCAACAGCAGCCCCAGCAGCGGCTCCAGCACCAACATCAACGCCCCCTTCCGGGACCTCCGCACCAAGCACGCTCCCCGGCGCAACCTCGCTCTTGTCCTCAGCTACAACCTCCTCCGGCTCGATCGGGACACATCCCGACAGAATGACATCGTCGCCCCCGACCGCTTTCGTCACGTTGGCGGGGGCAGTAATGTTGGTAGGGACGGTAACGTCCGATACCATGGGCAGACTGGATACCGCCGCCGACGGGGCCTCTTCGGTCACGTTGGTGGGGGCGGAGACGTCTGAGGCCAGGGGCACGCTGGAGACTACCGAGGGGGGTGACACTTCGGCTGTGTCGTTGGTGGCTGGCTGTGCCTTTCGCGCGGGGAGGAGGGCTTTGTCTGCTGCGGGGGGTTAGCTACCTGTGAGCAGAAGGGGGTATGAAGGGGGGCTTGCCTGAGTTGCCTGATGCAGAACGCTGGGCGCGAGTGTAGTCTGCTCCGAGGAGATGTGCCGAGGCGACGTTGCCCAGGACGAGGGCGGCGATGACGCCAGAGCGGAATGAGACGGGGAGATGCATGATTTCTGAACCGGCAGAGAGGAAAAAAGCCAATTGGAATTGGAATGAGTAATACAGTCAGAAAAACAGCAGTCAATGCCGTTGGTCAAGAAAGGAAGACGAAGAGAAGAAATGCAATGCAACGACCTCAATGGAACAGCATGACAACAAAGATGCGAATGCCAGAAAGCTCACCAGAACAGTGCAAAGGGGATTTGATCTTGTTATAACTGCCCCTCACGGTGGATTCCGGAGACGGAACACCATTCAAAACCGCCACAGGGGAACACGAAATGCTGGGCGCGAGTTGACGTGCGTGAGGCGGGCAAGTTCCCTCTCCGTGGTCTCAGACAGGGCGGCGGCGCCAAAAGCCAAGAGTCAGAGCAACAAGCTTAATTCTTAACCCTGCCACGGGGTTGCGCCGCTCCCCTGGAAACGAGACCCAAAAGCGGCCGCCATGTTCGGATCGTCGGGGCCCCTGCAGCGAGCTCTTGGTGGCTGAAACTTCGAGGGCGATCCTTGGCACACGTCGCCAAGTTGCTCGTGATGCCAGTGGCTGTTGCGACGCTGCTGCATCGAAAATTTCTTCTTCGCCGGTCCCGCTGCTTTTGCTCTGACGGATGCAAAGATCGCAGCGTTGCAAAAAGAATTGACGCAAACTGGAAGCGCTTCAATTGCGAGTGCGATGAAAAATTCGTGCTCGGCGGCTCCTGCCACAGCGGCAGACCTCCAGGGTGCGGTGTCTGAAACAGCTCCCCTGTTTGCTGCAGTCGAATCGTTTCCAAGTCCTCCAGGGAGCGCTGCAGGGTATAGGCCCTAACCCTGGGGCGATCGAGCGATCCGCGCATCAATGCATGCACCGCTTTTCGCCGTGCGCTGTGATTGATGTTGAAACAGCTGCCCGGTCATGGGCACGCATCAAACTTGCTGCGGTTACTGCGACGTTGGATAGAGAACAAGGCATTTTGGCTACTTGGTTGTCCTATTGGTGCTATCTCTGGCGTCCAAAGAGTCTATTTGCACAGTGAACCAGGGCACGTACACATCCAAGGGTCTTGGTGTTTCAACGGTAAGGTAACGACTGGGACTTTTGATTTTACCGCGAAAAAACCGTGCGATGGCTGTTTCGACCCTGGGGAAGAGGCGTCGGAAAAATCGAAACTATGCCCCGGTCGAGTCAGCCAGTTGCGGATATACCGTGAAATACTGTCTTCTAGAGAGACCTTCCGACATCCTCCGATCGTTTGGTCCGATATAATCAATGCCTCAGCCTAGACGACATGACTCAGACTCGTGTCGCGTAGATACTGACCAGGGTCTAACTTCCGGTCAACGCCGTTATGTGGTGCAATGTGGTCACAGAGTTGAGGGCTATACGCAAAAAGACAGAGGTTCCGTAAACGGTGTCGTCAAACGTTCTCCGTCCAAACCATAACTGAGAGATCTGCTGCCGTTAGTTTCCCGTCGAGCTGGCAACGCGTGCAGACAGACTGCCCCTAGGAACATGAAGAATCCAGTTCAAAAATTACATTTACCTCTGTCTGGGTCCACTGGCATAGTGGAAAGAAACCTATACCTGTTGTATCCGAATCATAGGTACGTTGATAGCGTAGGTGGGTTGGTACCATACATATATTTAGTATAACAGTACCTGTTCTCATTGGTTGGAGTCTCGACTCGAATCCCGGCCTGACTTGTGTTATAGGAGGAGACTGAGCCAAACAGTCCCCCCATCAGGTTCAAGATTTGGTCCTGAAAACCAAGCCAGCCCAAGGCACGTAAGGTGCGCCGGGAGCATCATTCTCCATGTCCCGGTTGTAAATGAGTCACTGGATTCAGACCACCGAACCCCCTTGACCTATCCAGGCTATGAAGGGGTTCGGCCTGGGCGACTGTGATGGTACAAACGAACCGAACCTGGCGTTCTTGTTACCGACAAAGTCAGAAGGACGAACACCCAGGGAATGAACCCATAACACCAGCGTGACCGCTGTATGGGTCATCTCAGTGCATCATCGCATATCTCGCGGTGGTAGGTGAGTTCTAGTTGAAGCATGTGCTACAGCAGTCCATGGAGTATAAAGTCTACTGCCATGGATCTCCTTCAGCCCCCAAACTCGACATCATCAACCACATCCACCTGCACTCAAGTGCTTATCTACTCACGTACCTACCTTACTGTACCTTACCTATCCAGGTATACAAGTAACGATAAAGTAAAGCAGAATAGCCATCACCGCGCCTCAGCCCTCACTTCATCTGCCACCCCACAGGCACCACACCCCGGTATTTTGCCTCACCAAACCAGCAACCCGCTAGATGTGTACCCAATTTTGGCATGAGGTGTTCTGTTCTATGGGCCGCCACAAGCAGCCGAAAATAGTCTTTGACCCCAAGAAGTCTTGCGGCAAGCGGAGACCGAGGTGCACCACGGTCAGGCAGGCAAGAGCAGGGCTCCAATATCTACCTGGGTAGAAGTGCGGTGCAGTGTACGGAATGCATCAAGAAGAGGCGTAATTGAATTGAGACATGGCGCTAGGGGAGCGGGAAACCTAGGGGAGGAGGAGTGTGTCGCACAGCTGGGGATGCGCTCGAGGGCTGTTAGGGGTGGATGCGACTTGCGGAGGACGACACAATGGGATAGGGGTTGCGATGCGCTGGTTTCTCACGCCAAAGTGGTTTCGGGGGGTTGGTACTAGACTTCTCACGACATGGAGCTGGTGGTAGTTTAGCACGTACCTAGGTAGCTACTACCTTAGTATCTCGGCAGGCCCGCGTTCAAGTTCGACAGATTGCCTTGAATTCGAGGAGATTTTAAGTCTCCCTAAGAGGATGTATCGTTTCGCTGTGATTCGAGGATGTGAGATTCTGTTGGCGAAAATACATGTGAGGGGCGGGGTTCATAGGTCGCTGAAATGAAGACCGAGAACAGCAGGTGATGGGACGTCTCGAGTCGAACTTCAAGTTCAGTTTATTTGTCACAGTTGCCGCGCTTGGCCCGTGGGCTTGGGACGTACCGAGTACTATGGGCCAGGGGGAAGGCACTTCCGTCTCGACACTGAAAGCGCGATGCACCTGACTGCAATGGATATGCCTGAACCCGTGTCTCCTCAGCGGAACATGCCGTAGAACTTACCAACGTTCGCGAGTGAGATTTAGACTGTCCGAGTCGGACTACGCCACACGAATCCCTTACCCAAATGCGGCAAAATTCCGAGACACTCGCTCACATCTGGGCCGAGGTCACCAGGACAGGGCCAGCACACTGAGGCTGTGGGGGGAAAACACACGGTCGCCCAAGAAGCAGCGGCGATGGACTGGCGTTGTTCCTGGTCGGATGCTCGGCCCCATTTCGGCTCGCGTTTGGATTGCGTACTGGAAATTCGGCCCTCGCACTTTTCGATGTGCGGGTTCTGCTCCTGTTATGGACAAAGCCGCATCATCATTTCGACCCGACGCTTCGGGTCCAATAGCATGGCTCGGAAGCCAAACCCGAGAGCGAACTCATCGGGCACCGAAGTTGCCTGCCGGTGTCGTCGTAGCTATGGCGCCGTGGCTGACGTGGGAAATTGCCAGACTCCGCATGTCAGGGATACCACACCGCCGGCCCAGCACTTGCCCAGAGTGTATTAGCTTGGTCGGTTACACCAACCACATCGTCGGATCCTGCATCTACACCACACCGGTCCCGCCGCACCCTCATGAAATTGAGCCACTCTGTTGGGATGAGCCATTGTGTCGGGTCAAAGGCGGTTTCATTGCCCCGGAATATATTTTCTTTCTCGCCCGCACTTTCCCCAACTCTGCTCGTCCTCGGCTGTTTGCCGTCTTAGCGTTCATTCTACCAGTCTTCGAGTCCTCCCAACTCTCCGTTGCCGATGTTCAACCATCCGGGCGCGGACTCTGGCTTCGAGTTCACCTTTGAGTCCATCCTCGATGCCAAATCTCTCAACGGGAGGGTGAGCACTCTTTTCCTCAGCCACGCCCCTCCCTTCTCTCATCCCCCGCACGCCGCCGGTTGCTAATACAGCCCCGTGAACAGTCTCCCGCAGCCGATGAGTACGTCCCAGGTCCGATACGCCCAAACGAGCGATTTACTGACCTCTGGCAGAGACACTGAGTCCCTGATCAGCACCGACCGCGACTTCCCCGAGAGGTTTGGTCGCACATATCACTCATACAAGGAAGGATGTACGTCCCACTGTGCCATACCCCTAGGTCCGTGTCGGCACCTGGCTGACCCGAGCCTGTACACTGCAGCCTATGTCTTCCCCAATGACGGGTCCGAGCAGGCCCGCATGGAGTATCTGGCCCAGGAGATTCTCAGTGCGATCCTTGGCGGAAGGCTCCATCTCGCCCCCTTCTCGGAAACACGCGCCCCAAAGCGTGTTCTGGATGTTGCCACTGGCACAGGCGACTGGGTTGTACAGATGGGCGACAAGTATCCATTGGCGTACGTCGAAGGGATAGACCTTTCCCCAATACAGCCAGAGATAGTTCCTCCAAACGTCCAGTTCTATGTACAAGACGCGTAGGTCAAACCTGTCGAGATGACGAAGCCCGCCGCTAACCGTCATAAGGTCCGAACCGTGGAAGTACAAAGAACCGTTCGATTACATTCATACGCGCATGACACTGGGGAGTTTCTCAGACTTCAAGAAAGAGGTTATCCAACAGGCGTACGAGAACCTAGAGCCAGGGGGTTGGCTGGAGAGTCTCGATGCAAATGGGATGTCTCAATCGGACGACGGGAGTCTCGACCCCGACAGCGCATTCGGGAGATGGACTCGAGATCTCAACGAGGCGAGCGAGATAATCGGAAAGCCAATTTCTGTTGCTCACAAGCTGAGGGCGTGGTTTAAGGAAGTCGGGTTCGTCGACATCCATGAGCGTGGATTCAAGCTGCCGATGAACGGATGGCCCACTGATCCGTTTTGGAAGGCGATAGGTGAGATGTCGGAGCAGAACTTATTACATGGTTTGGATGGATTCAGCGTTGGTCTGTTCAACAAAGCATTTGGGCGGGCTCCGGAGGACATTCGAGTGGCGTTGGTCGACACACGACGGGACATTCAGGACACAAGGATCCACGCCTATCAGCTCCTGTATGTTGTGTGGGGTCGCAAACCACCCTTGGGGGAGGCACATGGTGGTGGTTTGCATGATTGATGTGGCGACGAGAGCTTAAAAACTGTACGTTTTGTCTGTGCTGACTGCTGACTGATGGTGATGTATGCTCGCGGGTGATGGATAACGCTTGTTTCTCGGGGACGACAACACCGAGCCGGCCTGCCCAGAAAACGCTAACCGCTGCCGACGAGGTGGGTGGCCCAATGACGAGGTCAGAAACATTTGGGTTGCACCGTAAATGCAATAGTAACGCGCCCTGACCGCCATTCAGAGCTAGCTCTTGCATGGCTTACATGGCGAGGTGATGAGGGGTAAGTTGCCACGACCTTTGCCTTTCCGTCTTCACCGACTGCGTCTTTTTCAAGTTCTTTGTCCTCTTACTCCCCACTATCTGCGAGAACTTGTTCTTGGGTTCGTGTGATCAGTAGCTGGTATCAACCCTGACAATCGGAGCAGATACCACCAAGCACACGTTTCGCTATGGCATCCGCTGAAGGAACCCAAGATCAGGCAGTGATCGACTTTGTACGTCCTCAGCAGACTGGAAAGAATCACCGGTGTCATGAACGGGCCGGAAAACTGATAACTGACCAAAAAACCCCGCAAAGGACCCCGAGCTCGTCCACGATGACGCCGGCGACGCCCCAGACGGAGAGAGGCAACTAACTTGTACTCTTTCTCGCCCCAGCTTACTAACCCCTGCACAGCGTCAATAACTCAACGGCATCCATCACCTCGAGTCTGCTAGAGTACCGCGAAATCCACGGCCGGACCTACCAGTCCTCCAAGACAACCGAGTACTGGGCGCCTAACGACCAGCAGCACATCTCCGCCTTTGACGTCGCGTACGTCCCTTTCTCTCTCTCTCGTAACATGAACACATACTAATCCCTGCCACAGCCACCAATGGCTCACCATGATGCTCTCCGACAAGCTCTACCTGGCTCCCATTGCCCCCAACCCCACTCACATCCTCGACATCGGCACCGGCACTGGAATCTGGGCCATCGACATTGCCGACGCCTTCCCCTCCGCCTCCGTCATCGGTACCGACATCTCCCCCACGCAGCCCACATACGCCCCTCCCAACCTAACCTTCCAGATCGACGACGCCCAGCTCGACTGGACATTCCCCGCCAACACCTTCGACTTCATCCACATCCGTTACCTGCACGGCGCCATCTCCTCCTGGCCGAAGCTCTACTCCCAAATGTTCCGCTGTCTCAAGCCCGGCGGATACTTCCAGCATCTCGAGCCCAACATCGAGCTACGCTGCGACAACCCGAACGTCCCCTTCCCTGCAGACCACGTCTTCAACCAATGGGCGCAGCTCTTCTACGACGCAGGCGACAAGATCGGGCGGTCCTTCCGCATCGACCAGGCCATCATGGAAGGGTGGGCGAATGATGCAGGGTTTGAAGATGTCACGCACAAAAAGTTCAAGGTGCCGCATGGGCCGTGGCCGAAGGATAAAAGGCTGAAGGAGATGGGCATGTACACGGGGCTGTATATGGATCTAAGTCTGGATGGGTTTGCGCTATTTCCGGTCGGGCAGATCTTGGGTTGGTCGGTGGAGGAGGTGAATGGGTTGGTGGAGAGGATGAGAGGGGCGGTGCATGATGTGAGGAATAGGACGAATTCGGATATGTGAGTGATCCTTGGGGGTGAGGGGAATGGATCATGCTAACTGTGGGGCAGGCATTTGGTGTATGGTCGAAAGCCGGCGGTTGAGGAGGCGTGAGTGCGGGATGGTCATTATCGATATTGGGTAGCCATGGAATCAAGGAGAGCTGGAGAGTTGCGGGAGATTCTCGACTGGACGGGCGGGTGGCGCGGAAATTTCTCCGTTGCTGGGTAAGAAGCCACGGGGGTCAAGATTGTCCCAGAGAGCTAGAGCGGAGATATCAAGGTCCCATTGTGGTGGCCCAGATCTTATCACAGAGCAAGGACTGGTCGTGCGTAGACCAAGATGCATTGAACAGAATGCTGCCCGGCATATGCACCGAGGTAGCCGCCAGCCCTTTGCTTTAATCTCAACTATTATCACAATGCATTTCCGGGATGTTACTATGCTTAAACAGGAAATATAAAAAGAGAAAAGAGAACGTCTCCATCCACAATGACCTCCGTCTCATGTGCAGCATACTTCCGCACATAACGCCAGCCGCAGGGCCTATATTTTGATATTATATACTGTTTCGCGTTCCCGGAAATACAAAAAGGAGTTTCTGCCATATGCCATATCTATCGATTATCCAATCTACCAAGCCAACTCAAACGACGTTCTATACCTACCTACCCAATACGCCATGATACCGCTCATGCTATTACATGCAACAATATACCACTCGTAAATCCATCAAGCCCAAGCGGACCCTATCAAACCGTAAACATCTCACGCATTGATCATAGACATGTAATCCACATTCGGAGGCGCAACAATCGTCGAAATCTCACTCTCCCCAACCCCCACACTATCCCGCCACGCCTTCGTCAGCCTATCAGCCATCGACTTGGTGATCCTCAGTTGCGGCACCAAGTTCGGCCTCAGGATGGCCGTCATAACCTGCGCCCACAGCCACGGCTGCGACGTGTCACCCGGCCTGCTGTTGAAGTACTCCCAGCCCATGATGCCGCCAATCTGGCCATACTTGCTGCGCAGCTCTGAGATCGTCGCGTTAAGTCTGTTGTGCGCCACAAAGCCGCCGCCGTTGGCGGGCGTAGTGACTTGTCCTGCGAGAATCTTCTGCGGATTCCAGCCGGTGTTGACGATGCGGTCGAAAGTGTAGGTGGATGCCAGGTCGCCCCAGCCGTTGTAGAACTGGGCGTTGTAGAAGGCGATTTCTTTACCTACGGTGTCCTCGAGGGTCATGTAGTCGAAGCCGCTGAGGTTGCCGCCTTTGTGGAGGGCGGGCGCAACTGGGGCGAGGGTGATGATGAAGTCGGGCCCAAAGTCCGCGCGAAGGCGGCGGACGAGGCGGGTGATTCCGGTTTGGCTCATGGGCTGCTCAACGTCGAGGTCCATACCCTCGAGGCCGTAGGTAACGATAGCATCCCGCAGTTGGCCGTAGTAGTACTCAAAGTCTGCGATGCTTCCATCGAGGGTTGACGTGTGAAACGACCCGGCTGCGGCACCGCCAACCATGCCCATGACCTTGACGCCGGCCTGTTTCATCACCACGGTCTCGTTCCATAGCGTGTTGAAGAGCGGGTAGTGAGGCGGGTAGTCGTTCAACGTGAGGGTGTTATTCCAGTTGATGTGGAACGAACAGACGATCAGGTGGGTCAGGGCGATGTTTTTCTCTGTGATAAGAGGCAGCATGGAGATTGGCCGGCCGAAAGAGTCGTGCGTCGTCTGGTAATACAGCACGAGGCGAGGCAGCTGCTCGGTGCGCGCATCTTCAGACGCCGGCTGGCCGAGTGGAACATCGGGCGTGGCGGGGACAGCGGGCGCGGCGGCGGCAAGGGACGCCAGAAGCCCGAGGGCCTTGATGAAGATTAACCTCATGCTGATAAGAATCCTCGAGACTTCCTCCCTGCGGGTATGGCGGCCGTAGGTTAAGCGTAAATCGGAAAGCCGAGGATGAGCAGCGTGGGAAACAAAGTGGGAGGCAAAACTCTGAGCTTGGTCACATTATCTCGTAGCTGGCGGGTCTACTGTGGAAACTCATCATATCGATGACCAAGAGGCGTCGGCACGCCATAAATAAGAGGAGGAATAAATACCTCTACAGCTGACCACGATGGCCTCAGCTGTGTCCATTGCGATGTTGACCTCTCACCGGATCAGAGGGTCTCAGATGGTCACGAAGAGACGAGTATATTGACTTGGCGACACGTTTAGGAAGCTTGGGCGCTTCATTTCGTGAGACGGCAGCGGACACGACAGTATCTGGCTTATCGCAGCAGGTCGAAGCAGACGCTAGGTGCGGCAGCATTATCTGCATCAGAGGACCGCGTTCGTGGATCTCGAGCTGACAAGTGCTGGGTGGCCAAGGTGCTCGCAGTGGTGGTCATTCGGGCAGGTCATCCACCACATGCCAAGCTTCCTAGCCGGTTTGGGCAGGAGTTAAATCGGCAATGCTGTGGACCAGCCTGGCAGTCAGCCACGCAAAGGGCCCATTGCAGTCCGCCTTCCCGTACAAGACCGAGAGCCAAAATAGGGCGCCGATATTAATCTTTTACTATGGCGGGTCGTGTCGGAAAAGAACCTTGGTCTGGGTTTTGCTGGTCAGAAGCAGATTTCGGGGTTAGGGTTGGGTCCTCCCGCATTGCACCCCGCGCAGAGTACTATTGTCCAAATTATTTTACAGGAAACTTTGCATTGACATCACGTGAACTGGCTAGTCTTGCAGCGTGATGCTGTATTGATGATGGCCTTTGCGTACCGGTCCTCGCATCGCGGGCAGCAAGCCCAACCACCACGGGGATGAGATCACAGCGCACGCACTGAGTCGTGCAGCACCTGGGCAGTCTTTCAGTGATGGAAGGGCAAAAGAACACGCGCAGACAATCAACAGCAACGAGAGCCGCGCCTTGGGATGCAAGCGCCCAGAAGAGATCAAGAGATAAGCAACTAAATAAGCAAATAACCCGCTTACTTTCCAACCGCGATGCATGCTAATACCAAGAGAAAGCCGAAGAACTCAGATAAGCCAGAAAGTCCAAACTGAAGACTCGATAGTCACTCATGGCTTCCTTCCCCACACCACCTTCTGCTTGTAATACGGATGGAGCTTGGCCGACCTCACCTCCCGCTTGACTGCCTTGACATACGCCAAAACCTGCTCCCTCGTCCAGCCAAGCGTGTTCGTCATGAAGAGCACATAGCCCTCAGGGTCGCCCTCCAGGACCACCTGAGAATACAGCCCCATCTCCTTCAGCTTCTTGTCGACCGGCCACCCGCCGATGGGCATCTTGAGGTTGTATTCTTGAATGTCCACGAATCCCGCGGCCTCCATGGCCTTCTTTTGCAGCTCATCTTGCACGGCCCGGAACGAGCGGCCGGCCTTCTTGCCGCCGTCGATGAAAATCTTGCCCCATTGCCCCACTGGGAGTAGTCAGTAGGGGTATTCGGGGGTCTAGTTTCGGTCAACATACAAGCAGTGTCATCCGTCACGGTATTGTCGTCGCTCTCAATGATAGCCGACATCTCGTAGCTCTCAAGCCAGCCTCCCGGCTTGATGGCATTGAAGGCTTTCTGGAAGAAGACGTTCCAGTCTGTCGGGGTGCCGATCAGCCATCGCATGTGGACGTAATCAAAGTGATCACAGGGAAACGTCCAGTCGAGGTTATAGTCGTCGATTTCGCTGCAGATTTGTCAGAGGGTAGTCTCGGAGGATGTTCGGGGCGGATAGACTCACAATTTCAGGTTGGGGGGAATGAAGCTTGGCTGGATGGGTGAGAGGTCGGTGCCGATAACGTTGGCATCAGGGAATTCAGCGGCGAAATCGCTGCGGATGTCAGTTACGAGGGTCGATTTTAGGAATTATGGGTTGCCCACATCGCCCATATCCCCGTGCCAGTTCCCACATCCAGCGCGTTCTAAGAACTCATGTCAGCCATCCGCCGCCGATCCGGGTCACCTCGGTGAGTGTGCATTTACCTTCACCTTCTCCTTCTCCAGCGGCGCCTTGTAAAGCTTGCCATCAAGCGCGAGCGTGCACGCGTGGTGGCTGCAGCTGCGTCAGCAGGGTAATTCCCTAGCAGAATTGGAAGGGACGTCGCGTACTTGATGTCGAGCGACTCATTCTGTCGCTCGTCGTTTGCGCCCCTGGACAGCGCTCGCGGTTAGATGTCCGAATTGACGAAGGTGGCGGAGGGATTGCAAGCTCATTCAATACCTACCAATACTGCGACTCGCCCCGGTCGGCGTGATATGTGCGGCCGTGGAGCGTCCTGTACTCGTAGATGCTCTCGGTCAGGGACGCAGTCGAGGATCCGACATCAGAACAGTCGTCGCCAGTCTTCGGTTTGTCGTTGTCAGCGCATGGGCCTTGAATGTGGAAAGACGGAAGAGCGGGGATTTTGGCCTCACAGGAGCGTCTTGCGCCTCCCAATGCTCGGCTGGGAGGATGCCTGAGCCGTGCTCGGTCGCCTTGCCTGCCGCCATTTTCGAGTTTGTATTTTGTTTCTGGACGCGCGTGTACGGCGTTCAGGTTTCGGGTTCAGAGGCCGGGAGGTGGTTGTGTGGTCTGTTGTGATGCGCGACAGTGCCCTACCAATCCCTCGAAATCGAAAAGCTGGCGAGGGGAGCCCGTGGGTTATCTGGAGATTGGAGTCCCCTGCCCTGCACCGGATGCCTGAAACGGTCTACTGCCCACTGAGAGTGCAGCGGGCCGGCGCGAACCCCACCTCACCATTCCAACCGGATGCTATCCGGCACGGTCTAGCCGCTGTCTAGCGGGCGGATCTGCACCGGCGGCCAGTTCAACTAGCAGATGTCGCGCTGTTTAACCATTCTAGGCGCGCTAACGTCTGCAACGACGTCGTGTTCAACCCCCCCAACAGTTAGCCAAGCCCGGAGATGTCACCTCGACAGGTGGTCTTTCCGAATCCTGGATCTCCGTTCACCAAGCCCACTCTCAGGAGCTCGTGATGAGGCTCCCTCAGAACGAACCATCTTGAGGGAGCGAAGAGTTGCAAGGTTTTGTCGGAACACATAACACCCTTCATTTAAGAACTAGACCACACTGATCAAAATCTCGTTGATCAGGACAACGTCAATCGAGTCCCGTGGAGCAGAAAATTGCCGATGACGAGATGCCCCCAGACACCAAGTGAGCCGTGCGTGAGGGGGCAGACATGAGCCTCATGACAGATCAACTTCCTCCACTTGTTTTCATCGATACCGCCCCTAATGAAATGTCAGTTGGCAGCTCTTCCAATGGGGAGACAGACACGAGACTCCATACATACAAGCTGAAAATGGGCGGGAGAAGTTTACCCAAGAAAGGGTCCTTCCGAAGGCGATGCAGCCGGGAAGCTCGTAACTTTTTTACATGTCGCTGGGACAGGAGAAGGGGGAAAAGGACCGTAAATGGAGAGACGGTCTGCAAAGCGGCAGAGATTGCGGTGTACGAAGGCTCGGGCCAAAAGAAAGGGGTCTCTTATCTCCGTGCGAAAATGAGTTCTTTGGATCCTCACACGGTCTTGTTATGGGGCCGTAAGGCCTTGGCTTATCACACCACCAGCCTTCTCAACACGTAGGAAGGCCTTTTCAGTATTAATATAGTTGTTTTCAGAATGTGAGATGGCCTGTAAGAAGGTATGGAAGGTCTTTACAATAAGAAGAAACTTTCACACTGGCCAAGGGCACCCTTTCTTTTGGCCCGAGCATTCGTACTATGGCAAATCGGCTAGGGCTTATAGTCAGGAGGCAGCTTGAGCATCACTATGATTCTCCTCCCGTCGCCATCATGCTTCTTTGTCTGTGGCTGAGGTGGCCACTAGCGCCGGCTTGGGGAACTTGTCACACATCAGGAATTGGAATAGAACCGGAAATTTAACAAATAACTTGAACTTGAATGGCACTCTAGGCTTATATCTCCCTCTCATCACGCTCGCTCGAGCAACCTTGAACTAGGGAATCAAACAAGCTGAAACATGATGCCGCTTGGCCCAAGGGGAGTCGGTAGCTAAAAAGAATTAGGCCGGTAGCTAAAAGAAACCAGAAAAGGAGGTGAATCCAGGGGCGCAAAAAGAAGTGTTGAAGGAAACCTTCAAACGTTACTCGGGAACGGGGAATCGAACCCCGGGCTGCTGAGTGAGAGTCAGCGATGTTAACCACTACACCATACCCGACTGAATTGTTGTAAAGATTCTGCAGAGTTTGCTCTCTTCAAGCCCGGCGGGTGGGGAGACCTGAGTCATTTCCGTTGAGTGTGTGAGATGGGCCTAGAGAGATAGATAGCCGAGGAAGACGGTAACAAGGAAGCTTCTCGTTCGCCAAAAGTTAAGGCACCGGGAGGATGGGAAACCCAGGACCACTTTCAGCGTGGTTGATACTGAGGAAAGCTTTTATTTGGGTGTGAGAGGTCAAAGAATGTGGTCGCGTCACGCTGTCACGTGAGGGAGGTTTTGCTGCAAGACGCTCGGGCAGTGCGCACAGTGTGGAACAAAGGCATCTAATAGGGGGGCACCCCCCATTTCTTAGGGGGGTACCCACGCACGGCCCATTTTAATGGGAGGCACCCCCCCACAAATTGTATGGCTTCCACCATTACTGCAGTAGTGTGAGATCTTTTTTTGCAGCAACTCACACCAATTATTGATACCAAACTGTAATCCAAATGATTCTCAGCATTACTGCAAGGCCGCGAGGCCTGAAATCTATTCGAGTATTACTATTAGAACCCCAGCGAAATGCCCAGACTCTGCGTTTTTCGACACTGCGCCCATTGCTTTCTCCGTGGCTTTGACCGTGCGGCCGCTCCTGGTCTTCTTCGCAGGCCTTGCAGGGACCAAACTCAATTCTCCCACCTGTTCGTTGGTAGAGACGCCCGTTGCAGCCCGCTTCCTTGACTGAGAATATCGCTGTAATAGTACGGCTTGCCGTCAATATCACTGTAGTAGTACGGCTCGCCGTCGCTGTCGCTGTCGGGGATCGCGGTCCGCCCTGCATTGGCTGACATTGCTGCAGGTGCGGAACTCCGCGATTGCGCGACAACGAACGGGATTCTGGCACTTCTAATTGCTTCAGGGCATTTTATGGCCACTTTATTATCTATATGAACCATATTAGAGCGATGCGACAAACCGTTGTTGGTGTTGTGGTGCCTGAGTGAAGTCGAAAGTTGGTTCAAGATGGCAGAATTATCACAAGGCGAATGATGCAAACGGACTTAGATCAATTTTCTACCCATACATAACCCTAACCCCGCATGTGGGTGCCCCCATTAAAATGGGCCGTGCGTGGATGCCCCCCTAAGAAAATGGGGGTGCCCCCCTATTAGATGCCTTTTGTTCGATGAGTGGATCCAAATCTCTACTGAAATGTCGGGCGCAGATGTCAGGCTACACATTGCTTACTGTCTCAAGACATAGAATGTTATCTCGGGAATTTATCATGTATTTGACCGGGCCTGGGTTACGTACTTTAGGTAGATACATATCTGAAGGTACTCATCATCGTGATTTACACCAGCTATACTGAAAGTGAGTAACAATACCATTCCCGTTACTGGGTACCTATTTGTCTCCGGAGACTCGCACTTCCTGCACACATTGGGGAAATCCAGCCTATTCTTGATGTTTCACAGTTATCATCCAACTGCAAGTTTTAACACGAAGTGGTAATGTGATTGGTCTTGCTTATCAGATCCTGTGATAATCATCAAGCTTGGCATTGCCCGTGCGCCGGCGAGCACAAATCTGCTGATGCTACCCTTCTGCCTGTTATTCCCTGCATTTATGCTCATTGATTGGGCCGCCTGAGGTTCGGTGGAGGCGGTGCAATGCCTAATGGGTGTGATGCCGAACTTCGGTGCGTCTTCGTACATTATTCTTGGGCAGACCTATTCTTGACACTGCCACTCCGGAGCCGCCCCGGACTGCAACCACGGAAAGCTCCGCCAGCGATCCCTGCCAAAACCCCACACCGGCCTGGGAGGGGGCCGCCGGCAACCCTCGGTATCACAAAAGAAGGGCATAATCGCGAACATTGTCCACTGGACAGCTGTAGCAATCAGCGCCAGACGCACTTACAATTGGCCCCTCGGCCCGACTTTGCCGCGGGCAACGGTTTTTTGTGCCCTGAAAAGTTGCCCGGCCAAGCAATCAGACGTGCAGCTCTTTCAAGCCACATGTAACTCTAACTGGGCCGCTAGGCCGAAACGCCCCTTCCGAGCGTGGGATTGTGTCACGCATCTTACTCTAGGTCCGGTGGCCGCCCTGGCCGGTGCGAACCAATCGAGTCATGATTCAGGCGCCTGCCCATCAGGGCTCCCACGACTGCTCCTTTGGAGGAGCTGTTCGCCATTTCGTGCAACCTCTTCGGTCGCGCTTGGTTGACATGTAACCCACACCGAGAGAGAGGGTGTGGGGAAATTGCATTTCAGTGGACGAAAAGTTTGTTGCGCGACGCTCTTCACGACTGATTCCAGCCTCCAATCACACCGCCATAGCACCGACGTGTCTGTCGCCTCAGCTCAACTGATACCTACACTAGCACGCCGTCACCAGCACTGGTACCCTCGGATCGACCGGTCTCTGACAAAGAGCCGCGGCGACCTTACCACTATAAATTGGCACTCAAATCCTCGCTATCTCCGCTGAAGAGTGATGGCTGTTTCTCTCGATTCGGAACCATGGGGCGATCGGACTTTTCGTCGCGTCTAACGTCCTACCACACTAACATTCTCACCAAAACTTGAGGCTCAAACTCGATGACCACCATGGACACCAAGAGCCCTGTCTGCGAATGCCACGAGCTGCGTCGGGTCAAGTCATACCCTCCCGACCCGGCGCACTCGGACTTCTCCTCCGAGCTTCAGTCAGCAAGCACTCTTACAACCCTGACTGAGGTTCCTGCCCCTGCACCACCTTCATTTCTTGACAGAGTCCAACATCTGCGTTCATTGTTTTACCTTCTCGCCTTCAGCTCCACCTTTACTATCCTAAACTGCCTCTTCGTCTTCTTCGTTCTCATCCGCGGCCATGTCGAATCGCCAGGTGTCATTTGGGATGCGACCAAGACCAATGTACACAGTTTCTCCACAAGCTGGGTGGAAGTTGTTGACTGACAGGCTTTGCTAGTATGTCGTGGGTGTCTTATCGCAGATATCGGCCTTCCTCACTGCCGCAACCATCAAGGCAGTCCTTGCTGCTGCTCGGCCAATGCTGGCTGCCCGAAAACGGGGCAGCTCATGGGCATCGTGGGTTGCCATGGGTCCATCGGGCTGGGACACTATTGTTCAAGTCTCAGCAGCGAACTGGTTTCTCAACCCATTCTGCTGGGTGAGGTGCGTACATCAACGTCATGAAAGGAAGCGATGACTTGTCTGACAGTTTCACAGACTGCTGCTTCCTATACTGGGCTTGGGTATTGGCTCCATTGTGAAATGTGGGCGATATCTCCCCCTTTTTCGTTGGACATGACCTTAACGAGCTGTAGTCAACGCCGACTTTGGATTCCACTTCCTCAAAGATGGCACTAGCATGGCTGTCTATGCCGGCCTGACACCGCCGAGTGTCGTAGCCTTAGACATAATCAGCCCCGCAGACCTCTCCATGTATCTTTCCATGTTCAGCAACGGTCTGCTCACCAACACCATGTTTGCCATCCCCTTCACTATGGATGACTGTAAGGCACCATGTCGCTCCGTTGCCCTCCCTGGGTCACTCACAACAGCTCGTATATTCGGGCCCGCCCTCAACTCCTCCCTGTACTCAACCTCTCTTTTCTCCAACAGCAGCGCCATCCGCTTCGACAACGCCACTGGCATGGTCATCCGATACGAGCCACCCCCTCCTAACGTTCTCCCCTTCAACACCACCAGCGAATGTATCTACACCGGCGAGCAAGTGAACAACGGCCTCCAAATCTGCTTCCGCCAAGACAACCTCTCCCTCCTCGTCGGCTGGTCCGCCTGCCCCAAGTCCCTCCTCGACAGCAACCTCTGCAACTCCGGCCCGAACCCCACAGCATGGCGCACCGACCCCATCGTCTCCACCACACGCATGTCCCTCTACCGCCTCGCCACCACAACCTCCTACGACCGCTCCACCCAAGCCATCCTCGACATGAACCCCCTCGGCGAACCGATCCCCCTCGCCCTCAGCGCCAATGATTTCACCAAAATCTTTACCCGCGCACTCGTCCCCTCACCAATCCCTTCCAACACAACTACCCCCCAAAACCAAGACAACATCCACGGCATCAATGCTCTAATCCACCAATTGACCTGGATCCACCGCACCTACAACAAGACCTTCCCTGGCGATGAACAATCCCCCATCTCCATGCTGCAAAACCTCCTCGCCACACCCGTCCAATTCGCTGTCGTCTCCCAAATCTACGCTAACTACTCCACCACCGAGAAAGGATACGCAGCCACGAAGGCGTTCCCGCTAGGAGAGGAGATGGTTACACTTGCGAGGGGCGGGGAGGCTAGTACAATGTTGGTCATTCTCCCGTGGGCCGGTGCGCTGTTTATTGTGGTTGATGGGGTGGTTCATGCGCTGGCGGTGGGGTGGTTGGCTTGGGCAGTAAGGAGGGGAGGGGTGGGAACTGGTGG